>Ga0157380_10000019_pt1 | contig 116129 bp, 66 predicted proteins | sample S35metaG_FD_119757 | JGI IMG/M metagenome (GOLD analysis project Ga0157380, IMG submission 119757) | Switchgrass rhizosphere microbial communities from Kellogg Biological Station, Michigan, USA - S3-5 metaG | ecosystem: Host-associated > Plants > Roots > Rhizosphere > Soil | place: USA...
AAAGCGATTTTGATTCAGTTACGGTAGATGTGCATCCGGATGCTGTTGCCACTATTACTGCATCGGATACCAGCCTGAGTTTTTGTGAAGGAGATTCCATTGTGCTTACTGCGAATGCAGGCATGTTTAGCTACCTGTGGCTGCCGGGCAACCAGCAGACTGCATCGGTAACGGCAGACTCCGCTGTGGTTGTTTCACTCATTACCACCACGGCCGAAGGTTGCCGTGATTCCACTGGAGCGGTGATCAGCGAGCAGCCCAATAACCTGCAGCCACCATTAATAAATGATACGCTTGCATGTGAAGGCAACAGCCTGCTGCTTTCGGCACAGGCAGGAGGTCAGGTCAACTGGTGCCTTGCTCCCGATTATTCCGGCATCATTTTCACCGGATCTGCCTACCAGACACCTCCTGTGAATGCTGCACAGGTTTATTACCTGTTTACCGATTCGGGTGCATGCAAAAGCAGTTTTGATTCGGTAATGATATCCCTCGCCCCTCCTGCAACGGCAATCATTTCTTCTTCAGATCCTGACCTGCATTTCTGCGAAGGACAATCAGTCGTGCTGACTGCCAATCCAGGAATGTACCAGTACCTCTGGCTGCCGGGAAATGAACAAACCGCTTCCATTACCGTTGTTGCTTCCACACTCATTTCACTCATCACCTACACCATTGATAACTGCAGGGATTCAACGGGAGCCGGACTGGTCATTGAACCATGTCCTGAAACTGCTGATCCTGTTATTCCCAACATCATCACACCAAACAATGACGGCTTGAACGATTTTTTTCCCGGCTTTAAGAATATGAATTTCATCCGTCTTGAAGTAATTAACCGCTGGGGCATAAAGGTGTTTGAAAAAAGTAATGACTCGCAGGGCTGGAACGGACTTGAAAATGATAAGCCCCTGCCTGACGGAACCTATTTTTTCATCCTGGATTGGCAGCACGTCAATGGCGATGCTGAAACTACGAAGGGTTTTGTAACCCTGAAAAACTGAAGCCGGCTCCCGGAATCAGCATTGAATTTTGGTCCTGCTAGGATTATTTTTATTAATTTTCATCAGGAAGCCGGAAAATCACTAACTTACATTTTATTTTAATACTACTGCCAATGAAAACCCTGGTTAAATTTGCAGTTACGGTTGGCGCCGCATTGCTTTTTCAAAATGCCGTTCATGCGCAAAACACACGCGTGGGGGCTACTTCCGTAGTACCCAATGCATCATCCATGCTGGAGATTGATGGAATTACCGGACTTGCTCAGGCGAAAGGTGTTCTTTTGCCAAGGATCACACAGGCCCAGCGGCTGGCCATGAACCCGCTTCCTGCAGCTGCACAGGGCTTGCTGGTATACCAGACAAATACGGTAGGTACTTCGCTCGAAGGATTTTATTATAACATCAGCATAACGGTTGTTCCGAACTGGGTATATGTAGTCAATGAAAGTGCAGGCTGGCTCACCAGGGGAAATGCAGGCACCGTTGCAGGCACCAATTTTATCGGAACAACTGACGCTATTGACTTTGTGACCAAGACAGGAGGAATCACGCCTGCAAATGAACGGCTGCGTGTTTTGAAAACAGGTGAAGTGGTTGTCAATGACATCAGCGTACAGGCGGGTGATGTTTTCTCCGTGTATGGAAATTCCACCACCAATGGTGTCAATGCAAACACCAGTGCAATTGGTGATTTCGCAATAAACGGATACTCTTCATCACTTGGAATTGGTGTGTATGGCGAAAACAAGGGAACAGGTATAGGAGTAATGGGAAGTTCCACGGGTACAGGCGTATACGGCACCACAAACAGTTTATCCGCTCAGCCAGGCGTGTATGGCGAAAATTATAACGCAGCGCCGGGATTGCCTGCTAACACAAGCGCTTATGGCGTATATGGATATACGAACAGGGTTGCTTCAGGAACAGGCGGGTCACGCGCCATTCTTGGTCTTGTTGATGCTGCCGTGGTAAGCGGCGGTGCATATGGTGTGCAGGGCCAGGTTTCAAATCCCGTGGGCCTGGGTGTTTTCGGCACCAACCTCGCTGCTTCAGGAGGCCCTGTGGGAGTTCAGGGTCAGGCGGCCTCACCCAATGGTCTTGCAGTGGTGGGTATCACCAATACGATAAATGGAAATCCAGCTGCTGCCACAGCAGGGTATGGCGTATACGGCCAGGCCAACGGCCCGGCTTCAATTAACGGCAGTCTGATCGGCGTAAGAGGAAGCACCATTGCAGCCATTACAACCGGAGGTGCGATTGGCGTGTATGGCTCAAGCTCATCCTCTGCGGGATCAGGCGTGCATGCGTTCAATGCAAATGTTTCCGGGACCGGACTGATGGCTGGCGGCAATGCTGTTCCAACCATCACTTACCTGGTAGCCGGCAGCGGATGTGCTGTAAGCAGCACCATCCTTGGAGGATTCTTTAAAGCGTCTTCCGTAGCAACAGGCACCGGTATCCTTGCTGTTGGCAATAACAGTGCAAACCTGCTTCCTGGCACCGGAGCAGGGGTGGTAGGTTCCGGCAGCCAGTATGGTGTGATGGGTTTTGCAGCCAGCAATGTGTCAACCAATCCGCTGAACAATAACGTTGCAAACGGTATCAACGGATCAGCAGGAGGATACTTTGAAGTGCAGAATGCAGGACTGTCCGTTGCCTGGGCTTATGTAGGCGTACGCGAAGCCGCCGGACCGGCAGGGTTGCGCAAGATCATCGGGAACGGAACAGTGAATACCATTGTAAAAGACCTCCAGGGCGAATATGTGAGCCTCTCCTGCCCGGAAGCGCCGGAAAATTTTTTCCAGGATTATGGAACCGGTGTGCTGCAGCAGGGAATGGCGCATATTACCCTCGATCCAGTTTTTGCAAAGAACATTGCAGTGGATGACCAGCATCCTTTACGTATATTCATACAGTTACGCGACGACTGCAACGGCGTATTCGTGTTTAATGAAAATGCTGATGGCTTTGATGTGAAGGAGCTGCTGGGCGGAAATTCAAATGCCCGTTTTTTCTGGACGGTTACCGCCAACCGCGCTGATGAAGTGCTGAGCGACGGCACCACGGCAGCCTATTCCAAAGAAAGGTTTAGCAAAGCTCCCGGCCCGCTGCAGGCTAAGCAGAATATGCAGCAGGCTCAAACCAGCGATCAGCAGGAGTTGATGAAGTCGGGTGAAAAATCAATACGCGCCGGTGAGAACGCCACGCAGCAGCCTGTCAGGCGGGAGAAAAAACAATTAAAATAAGTTTAGTGCACTTTCTTTTCAGCAGCCTGCTTCAGCGCTTCCGACAGCACCCTGCCGCAACGATATACATCTTCAAAAGAATTATACAAGGGTACCGGTGCAAACCTGATCACATCGGGCGACCGCCAGTCGCCAATCACCCGGTTGCTGTTCAGGTGATCGTAGACCTTCCTTCCGTTTTTCCTGAACTGGACTGAAAGCTGGCACCCACGTTGCTTTTCATCGGACGGGGTGATGATCACGCCTTCATTTTTCCAGCCGTTTTCCAAAAGCGCTTCTTCTATAACATATTGCATATACGCAGTAAGCCGCCTGCTTTTGGCGGTAAGCCTGTCCATCCCCGCTTCATCATAAAGGGCAAGGGAAGCACGAAGGGCAGCCATGGGAAGCACAGGCGCATTGCTCAGCTGCCAGGCATCAGCGCTGCCAACAGGTTCAAAGGTTTTTGGCATGGTGAACCGTTTTGCCGGATCGTTGCCCCACCAGCCGGCTAACCGGGGAAGGGTGCTGTCGCCTGCAAACTTACGGTGCACAAATGCGCCGCCAACTCCTCCCGGGCCGCCATTCAGGTATTTGTATGCACACCAGACTGCAAAATCCACATCCCAGTCGTGGAGGTGAAGCGCCACGTTCCCGGCAGCATGTGCAAGGTCGAAGCCAACACGGGCACCGGCATCGTGACCTGCCTTTGTGATCGCTTTCATATCAAACAGCTGTCCTGAGTAATAATTGACGCCACCGATCATGATCAGCGCAAGCTCATCCTTGTATTTCTTTATCGTATCCAGTATGTGACTGGTTTCAACATGGCTTTTGCCCGGCTCCGGAAGCAGCTCAATAATCACCTCCTCCGGGTTCAAACCATGAAGTTTTGCCTGCGAGGCAAGTGCATATTGATCGGAAGGGAAAGCGCCGCCTTCACAAATGATCTTATTCCTTTTTTTATCAGGTGTGTAAAAAGAGATCATCAGCAGATGCAGATTGGTGGTAAGGGAATTCATCAGCACCACTTCATCATTATGACAACCCACGATTTTTGCCATGGGCTCGCGCAGGTATTCATGATAGGAGAACCAGGGGGTTTTTGCATAGAAATGGCCTTCAACTCCCCATTGAGCCCAGTCTTTCAGCTCCTGCTCAACATATTCTTTTACTTTTTTGGGCTGGAGTCCCAGCGAATTACCGCAAAAATACAGCACCTCCTTCCCGTCGATCACAGGAAAGTGGAACTGATTGCGAAACCGGGACAGCGGATCACCTGCATCCATTTCTTTTGCGAAAGCAGGCGTGTTGAGAAATTGGCTATTCATGGAATTGTAAAATGTGAAGTCTAAAGTCGGTTAATTTTTTATGTATGAAATTATTCCTGCTGATCCTGCATAATCAGACGGCCCTGGCGGTTTTCAGCACGATCATTAACAGAATAAACTGCAGGATCATCATGCCGTCGAGCAGCAAAGAAAAAAAGATTTTCTTTCTTTCCGGCCGGGCAAGCGAAATTATTATTGCAGTGAAAAAGGCTGAAAGACAAAATGCAAGCGACATCAGGCCTGCGGGAACATGACCTTTGCCTGGTCTCCAGTGGCTGTAAAGGACCATCAATACAAAAAGCAGGAGTGAAGTGAAAGCAATGAAACGCGCTTTCCTGACGCCCAAAGCAACCGGTAACGTATGAAGCCTGCCCATGCTGTCAATTTTATAATCTCTGATGTCATAGGGAATTGCAATGGCAAGAATGAAAAAGAACCGCCTGAGGAAAATTACGGTCACTTCCTCTGTGCTGATGTCATACACTGGATTAGCCGTCAGCGGCACCAGTACGGTAATGACGCCCCATATCAGCGCAAGCACGATATTTTTTATCAGCGGAATATTCCGGGTCTGAATAAAATAGCCGCTGATGCGGATGCGATAGAGGTAAAGCATGCCTGCAATCCCGCCAGCTGTCACAGGCAGCCAGGTTTTTAAAGGCAGAAATGACATCAGCACCACGCATATTAAAAATGAAACAACCACCGTGAGATAGGCAGCTTGCTTTGCCCCGAATGTAAAAGTCAGGAATGGAGCGCTGCCAAGGAATGCCAGGTTATACAGCGCCAGTGATCCGAAAAATATGACGCCTAAAACGGGATGCGGTCCCAATGGAATGCCTGCCAGCACAAAGGTTTCAAGGGAAAGGCATACCGCTGAAACAGCAATAACCACCTGCCCTGAAAGGAGCTTGTTGAAACCTTTCTTAATGATTTCAGACCATGCTGCCATGATTAGCTCAGAACTTTACATTTCCTTCGTAGAGGGAAAGAAAAGTAACGCTCAGGGCAAAGCCGACAAGACCGGCAAAGACGGTCTGCCGGGTTTTAATGTCTCTCCCTTTTCGTTTATAACCTTCCCTGAATTCTTCGGTTTTCTGATCGGGGTATATGGCGTCATCCGGTAATCTGACTTTTGGAGAGATCCTTCCCATTACAGTGCCATACAGCAAAGGCACCGGCAAACCATAAAACGTGAAATAGCTGCCCACTACACCTGAGAGAAATCCACCTATCACATTTCCCGGCTTGCGATAATATTTCATGGCAGCCTGCTCACCCTGTATGAACAATCGCATCTGGTCGATGGTCATGTCGTAAAAAGTATCAGGCTCATAGATCATCTGTTCGGTGCTGTCAGGATTGACAATGCTGAAAACCCTGAAGCGGTCGACGCTACGCTTTTTTTCTTTGCCGTTAACTATTTTTTTGAAAGTGATCTGCTCTGTCCTGACAACAAAACTTTTTATTTCAATCTCCTTCCCGTTCAGTAAAACAATTTTCTGCTGACAATATGCCTGTGTTAAAATAAAAAGCAGCACACAGGTAAGAATGAATTTATGCATATCCTGATTTCTTTTCCAAAACTACAAAAATTAAGTTTTGAAAACGACACAACTGTTTTAAAAAAAAAGTAACCGGCAGGGAACTTAATCCCGCCGGCCACTAAAACAAACCCCAAGCGTTAAATTTTATGTGAAGCTTCCTGGTATGATGCTCCTGGTATGATGACTCATACAGAGCAGCATCAGGCCGCTATTAAAATGTCTGAAGCATGGCAATGGCCATGGCCGACATGCAGAGGATGTCGCTGGTCAAATCAGCCAGACGGACTCCGGTGCGTTGTTTTTTACTCCGGAAGAAAATGGCAGTTCTTTCACTCCAGTTATAAAAACCGGTAAATTCATCTGTCGTATTCAATAAGCTGTTATGCCGTATGGTTTTCATGGTTTTTGTTTTTTTGAAGGTGTTGCCTGTTTGATGATTCAAAAATACATCAGGCGGTTCCCGGGATCAATTCAAAATGATTGAATGGGCGGAAATAATTATCAAATGGTAAAAAAGCGGGAATAAACGGGTCAGGCAGTTACATGGAAGCCAGGCGTTTGAGAAACTCTTCTTTCCTTCGCCTGGAAACATCCACGCTCGAATCGTCAACCATGGTTACGATGCCGCCTTCGCCTTTCACATAATTTTTGATATGTAAAAGGTTTATCAGGTGGGAGTTGTGCACGCGGAAAAAATTATAGCCATCCAGTAGCTCTTCAAACTCCTTGAGGGTTTTGGCAACGACAATTTTGTTTTTATTGGTAAGAAAAAAAGTGGTGTAGTTCACATCCGATTCACAACGGATAATATCCTGCACCGGCACGAAATTGATTCCATTCAACGTAGGTAAAGCAAGCTTCCGGGCGGGATTATTAATTTTTTTCAGGTTTTCGAAAAGGATCCTGAACTGCTCGTTGGCATCGTGCGTTTTGATTTTTTTCTCCAGCCTGGAAAGCGCTTCCTGCATATCATCAACACCAAAAGGCTTGAGTAAAAAATCAAGGGCGCTGAACTTAATGGCCTGCATGGCATAATGGTTATGAGCCGTGGTAAAAATCACTTCAAAATTAAAATCGTCCAGCTGCTCCAGGAGGTTGAAGCCGGTTGAATTGCCGATTTCCACGTCAAGGAATAACAGCTGTGGCTTCAATTTTCTGATTACTGACACGCCTTCTTCCACCGTGGAGCATTGCGCCAGCAGTTCTACCTTATCGCTGAAATGCATGGCAAGCATGGTGCTGAGACTGTCCCTGCAATGCTGTTCATCATCTACCAAAACAGTACGGATCATGTTAACCTGGGGTTTGCTTGTATTGTGATATGGTAAAATTAATAATTTATGGATGCATATTCAACTGTGGGCATGCCTTAGCGGTTATGATAACCAGTTTTTCCCGTCAAGGTATTCGGCAATCTGTACGGCATTCGTGGCTGCTCCTTTACGCAGGTTATCCGATACAATCCATAAATTTAAGGTCCTTGGCTGGGATTCATCCCTCCTGAGCCTGCCCACAAATACCTCATCCCTTCCATGCGCATAAAGCGGCATTGGATACTGGAACTTACCCGGATCATCCTGCACGGTAACACCCCTGGTTTGTGAAAGCAGGTCACGAACTTCTGCCAGATCGAAATCCTCTCTGAACTCTGCATTCACTGACTCGGAATGCCCTCCCAGCACGGGAACACGCACCGTCGTGGCTGTTACCATCATGGTAGTATCGCCCAAAATCTTCCGGGTTTCATTCACCAGCTTCATTTCTTCCTTGGTATATCCATTATCGGTAAACACATCGCATTGTGGAATACAGTTCCGGTAAATGGGATAATGATAGGCCATATCGCCCTGGATGCCCGCTGTTTCATTTTCAAGCTGCTTCAGCGCTTTGGCGCCCGTGCCTGTTACAGACTGGTACGTGGAGATCACCAGCCTTTTGATGCCATACTTCTTATGCAGCGGCGCCAGCGCCATCACCATCTGAATGGTGGAGCAGTTGGGGTTTGCAATGATCCTGTCTGCTTGCGTGAGCACACCGGCATTGATCTCAGGAACGATCAGTTTTTTCGAAGGATCCATCCGCCAGGCGGAGGAATTGTCAATGACAGTGATGCCTGCCGATGCAAATTGAGGGGCCCATTCCAGTGAAGTGGTGCCGCCTGCTGAAAAAACAGCCACAGCCGGCTTGCTGTTTATGGCATCCTGCATGCCGGTGATCGGATAGGATTTATTTTTGAAAATAATTTCCCTGCCGATGGACTTTTCAGATGCAACGGGAATGAGCTGGCTGACCGGAAAATTTCTTTCCTCCAGCACCCTGAGCATTACACCTCCTACCAGTCCGGTAGCTCCGACAACAGCAACTTTCATATGATTTTTTTATAAGATGATGGGATGAATAAACCAGTTTAGGTTTCTTTGATTTTTAATTTCTACTTTTATACCTTTCCAAAAAGGTTTTAACTTTCTAACTTTAAACTTTGAACTTTCCAACTATTACGGTGCAAAGAAAATGCTTTTACCATTGGCGCGCAAAATTAGCAGTAAACAGATGAAAAAAACAGCCTGTTTCATGGTATTGCTGTTGCTGCATTTTTATTCCCGTGCTCAGCTTGCAGATGATTTCACTGACGGCGACTTTACATCCAACCCCACATGGAGCGGCGATGCAGGGCTTTGGCAGGTGGTGGGTGGACAGCTCAATTCCAATTCATCAACACCCTCCTCTTCCTTTTACCTTAGTACTGTAGCTGTTACGGGTTCAAATACGGAATGGAGGATCTATGTAAACCTGAAGTTTGCCACTTCCGGCGCCAATTATACGGATATCTTTCTCGCCCTTGATTCAGCCAACCTGCTGGCTGTTGCAAATGGTTATTTTGTAAGGATAGGCGGGACTCCTGATGAGATCAGTCTTTACCGCGAAGATGCAGGCGTAGCGGTGAAAATAATCGACGGTACGGATGGCCGGGCGCAGGTGAATTCATCGGATAACAAAATCCACCTGAAAGTGACCCGGTCGGCAGCTGATACCTGGACGCTTTCAGACGACAACACCGGCACCGGTTTGAGCTTTTTTACCGAGGGAACTGTCACTGATGCAACCTGGGCCACAGGCGCCTATTTTGGAATTGCCGTCACCCAGTCCACTGCAAGCTTTTTTAATAAGCATTTTTATGATGATATATCCGTTGGGCCCATCCAGGTTGATACTGTTCCTCCCGCCGTTTCAGCGATCAATGTCGTTTCATCCACGCAGATTGATGTTTTGTTTAACGAACCGCTGGATACCAATACGGCAAATAATGAACTGAATTATTCGGCCGACAACGGGCTGGGCAATCCTTCGCTGGCAGCCCCTGACGCAAGCAATCCTGCCCTGGTGCATGTAACATTCCTGACCCCATTCACCAATGGATTGTTGAATACGCTTACCGTTACTGCTGTAGCAGATCCTGCGGGAAATGCCATCGTGTCTTCATCCGGAAATTTTACGTATATAGCAGGTGTTATACCCGCTTTCCGCGATGTGATTATCAATGAAATTTTTGCCGATCCCACACCGTCAGCGGGACTGCCCGGATTTGAATTTCTTGAATTGTATAACAGGAGCAGCAAAACATTTGACCTGGGAGGCTGGATCCTTTCGGATGGCACTTCCAATGCTGTTTTGCCCCCCTATGCATTCGGACCGGGTCAGTATCTGATTGTCTGTGCTGAAGCTGATACCATTTTGTTTTCACCGTTCGGACCGGCGGCAGGAGCTTCCGCTTTTCCATCACTCAACAATTCAGGCGACAACCTCACGCTTACCGATAATACTTTGGTGCCCGTGGATGCAGTAGCTTACACTGACAACTGGTATCATGACGATGTAAAAAAGGACGGAGGCTGGACCCTGGAGCTCATCAACCCCGAAGCGCCATCTGCCTGTGGAGATTCAGTCAACTGGAAAGCGTCGAATGATCCACAGGGTGGAACACCTGGCCAGCAGAACAGTGTTTATTCAACCGCGCCTGATGCAGTGCATCCGGAATTAATCAGTCTCCTGGCCGTTGATTCAGTTCATCTGGCAATTTGTTTCAGCGAAATTATTCCTGATTTCCTTTCCACCAATGTTACCAGCTATTCCATCAGCGGAGGGATCGGGCAGCCGGTTACAGCCACTCCGTTACCCGGAGGATGCGTGGATCTGTTGCTGACCACCGGGCTGTCAACAGGAATTACATACACACTTACCATTTCAAACCTTGCCGACTGTGCAGGAAACCCTGTTGATTCCACGCAGTACAATTTCAATTATTATGAAGCCGTTCCGGCACTTCCCGGCGATATCATCCTGAATGAAATTTTATTCAACCCCAAAGCTTATGGCTATGATTATGTGGAAGTGTACAACAATTCTCAAAAAGCCATTGATCTGGCAACACTGAACATTTCTTCGTCCGATGTGCTTACCGGTGAACTGATCGCCTCATCACCGATGGCAACCTCAAGGACCCTGCTGCTGCCCGGTGAGTATGCTGTCGTTACTGAAAATCCTGGTAACATAAAATTATGGTACGAGGTACTTACACCGGATAAATTATATGAAGTGGATGATCTTCCCACATTTGATGATGAAGAAGGAGTGGTGGTAATCACTGACCAGGCACTGACAAGGCTGGATGAATTTCATTATTATGAAAGCTACCAGTTTCCACTCATCAAAGACGTGGAAGGTGTAGCGCTGGAAAGGCTGTCGGCTTCACGTCCCACGCAGGATGCAGGTAACTGGCATTCGGCGGCACAGACTGCAAAATTCGGTACGCCAACCTATAAAAATTCCGAGAGCCTGGAAACCGGCGGGACGGAAAGCAATATTGAAATTACACCGCAGCTGTTTTCACCCGATGCTGACGGGAATAATGATGTGGTGAATATATTATATCATTTCGACACACCGGGCTACGTGGCCAACATCAGCATTTATGATACCCGTGGCCGGGAAGTCCGTAAGCTGGTGAGGAATGTGTTACTTGGTAATGACGGCACTTTTACCTGGGATGGCATCAACGAAGATCATGGAAAAGCTGCCATCGGGATCTATGTTATTTTCATCGAGATTTTTAATCAGTCGGGCGACGTCAATAAATATAAAAAGACCTGTGTGCTGGGAAGCAAGCTGTGATCGCTTTTTTTAAACGATCATCAAAGCAACCATAATTCTTTTCACGCTCGAGCGGGCAAGTACCTGGCTGTATTTGTAAGGCACGCTGATGCTGTATTTGGTTACGCCTGATTTTAACGACACATCACCAAAATCATATTTTAAAGCCTGTCCTTCATGCGTGATGATATGAATGGTCCACCTGAAACGAACGTCTTTACCGGTCTGGTTGATAAACCGGTGCCGTGCCCGCTGGCTGTTGTAACGGTTGATTTTCATTTCATGCAATATCCCGCCTTTATCAGAGATGATGCTCCAGTCCTGGTCCATGCAGCTGGTTTTGATGTTACCCTGCTGGTCCAGGTGTCCCTGGAGAGTTGTCAGCACTACTGCGGCTTCGGGGTGATTATTTGCTACGATTTTCATGACTTTTTTGCCTGTGTTGTTGTTTGATGTTACAAAAATATGCCAGCAGGAAGCAGGTAAGTAGCACAACTGATTGGTTGATGCCCTTTAACCAGTAGCTGGTCGGATTTGCATGATAAATGGCTGAGGTAAATTGAAAAGCCGGCGCAGCTAAACTAACCCCGATTGCAGGAAACCGAGGGCGGGGCTGCGGGAGGCAGGGCGACCGGAAAGCGGGACAGCAGGAGCATTGAAAGTAAGGAGAACCGTTTCAAAAAAAAACAGCTCATAATAATATTGAAGCGATCCGGGGATTAAAACAGAAAGAGTAACGGTTATGAAGCCCAGGCTTCGCGGATGATTTCGTTGAAGTGCATTTCCAGGTTTTTAATATGGATGCTGAGCTCAAAACGGTCACTGATGTGCTGGCGGTTTTCTTTTCTGAAGCCCCAGTTCCTGATCTCCCACATTTTTTCGGCGTAGGTATCAATGTCTTTTTCATGGACCAGGAATCCATGAACGCCATCCACCACCATCTCGGGAATACCGCCGTGCCAGGTAGACAGTATTGGCAACTCCATGGCCATGGCTTCCATGATGGAGTTGGTGCAGGCTTCTGAATCACCGGTCTCGCTGGTAATGCTGTGATGAACAAAACAATGCGAATCATCCAGCAGCATTTTTGCTTCCTGCGGCGTCACCAGTCCTTTGAAAACGACCTTATCTGCAATGCCAAGCTTGTGCACCAGCTGCTTCATCTCATCGAAATGGTCGCCCTCTCCGCCAAAAACCAGCTGGCAGTTAAAATCAGGATGTGCATCAAGCAGCTTCTTAAAGGCAAGCACGGTGTAGTAATGTCCCTTTTTGGTATGAAAGCTTGAAACCTGCACAAACTTAAACGGTGCAGGAGGCAGGTCATATTTGGTGCGTTTGAAAAGGTTGATATCAATGCCGCAATAGACTACGCGCGCCTTTTCAAGCGAGATGTTGTTCTTAATAAAATTTTGTTTGAAGAATTCGCAGGCCAGGAAAACATGGACGTTGTCGTTCTCGAAATGTTTCTTGATGCTTTGCACATACGACTTCCTGTGGAATTTGAAGGTGGCGTCATAGCCATGAAAGGTTACTACAACAGGAATGTCTTTGTAATCAAAATTGTCAAGCAGCTTCAGCGCCTGGTATCCGAAATGACAATGGATCACATCAGGCTTGAATTCATCAATGATCTTTGTGATCTTATGACTGTAAATCCCGTTCTTGAAAGTCAGGTGCTGGTCATATATTTCAAGGTACCACCTGATTTTCCTCAGCAGGGGATTGACGTAGTAGGGAATTTCAACAACATGATCGAAAGGGAATTTTTTTTCGTTTATCCTTTCCGTGCACAGGTACAAAACTTCGTGGTTATTGGCTTCAAGGCCCTTCACTTCGTTATATATGAAGGTCGTAGTATCTTCACAAAAGAAATCAGAAAAAAGAAGTACTCGCATATGGAATTAAAAAGGCAATGATATTGAATTAATGCTGTAAGGTGATGAAATAAATATGAACAGTTTTTGGGGTTCTCAAACTTAGCAAATTAATCATTCAGTTTATACATCCGGTACCACGCACCGGTTACATTATGTGGCTTTATTTACCTTGAATACTGCCTGTTTTGCCGCTATTCTGCTGCATCACCTCCATGGCTTTTTTAAAGGTCCGGTCCGTATTCATGAGCACGGGATAAAATCCGTCATTTCCCCAAAGCTGCCTGGCAATAAATGCTTTCAGCTGTTCTGCAACGAGCGTGTCGCCTTTTTCGCCCTGATCTATAACGGTTTGTTTCACTCCTGCCTTCAACGCTTTGCTGTTCAGCTCATGCAGGATATCCTTATCAATATGGAAGTGCCTGTTAAATTCTTCAAAATCCTTGTATTTGTTGAAGTCAGCCCTGTTCCTGTCTACGTAATCATAAGCAAACTGGTTGATGACACCCAGGTTGGAGATGGTTACAAAATATTCTGAAATCGCAGTTGTATCAAGCGGCACAAAAACATCAGGCATGATACCTCCGCCGCCATGCACAATCCTGCCTGCCGGTGTTTTAAACAGAACGGTATCTGCAAAGCTGATGCTGTCGGCATTTTCCAGCTCACCATGTTTAATCCGTTCGTTGAGTTCATTGTAATAAGCCTCTGTTCCTTCCGAATAAGGTTTCTGAATGCAGCGGCCGGTTGGTGTATAATACCTGGCAATGGTCAGCCTGATGGCTGAGCCATCGGCAAGCACCGTTTGTTCCTGTACCAGCCCTTTGCCGAATGACCTTCGCCCGATGATCGTTGCGCGGTCCCAGTCCTGCAGTGCTCCTGCAAGGATTTCAGATGCCGAAGCGGAGCCTTCATCTATCAGCACTTCCAGCGTACCGGTTTCAAAGCTTCCGGTAGCTTTGGCTTCATAAGTCGTTTTCGGTCGTGATTTACCCTGCGTATAAACGATCAGCTTGCCTGCCGGCAAAAACTCATCGGCCAGCTTGGTTGCTGCTTCCAGGTATCCGCCGGGATTTTGCCGGAGGTCGAGTATCAGCCTGGTCATACCCTGCGACCGCAGTTTGCGGAAGGCTTCCATGTATTCATCATACGTGTTGGCTGCAAAACGGCTCACTTTCACATATCCTGTGCTGTCGTCAACCATAAACGAAGTATCTACGCTGTAAATGGGAATCTTGCCACGTGTAATGACAAATTCGAGCAGCTTGTCCGCTCCCCTGCGCAGCACGCTCACTTTTACCTTTGTTTCACCCGGGCCACGAAGCTTTTCCATGACCATGCTGTTGGTGATGCCGATACCGGCAACATTTTTTCCTTCCACTTTCACTATCCGGTCGCCGGGCATGATGCCCACAAGATCAGAGGGGCCGCCGGCAATGGGCGTTACCACCATGATGGTATCCTGCTGTATATGAAATTCCACACCGATGCCGTCGAAATTGCCTTCCAGTGGCTCATTGGTAGCCTGCAGCTCTTCGGCAGGGATATAGGCGGAGTGAGGGTCAAGGTGCTTGAGTATTTCTTCAATGCCGACATCGACCAGGAATTTTTGCCTGACCGTATCAACATATTCCTGCTGAATGTAATAGATCACATCGGCCAGCTTGTTGAACTGGTTACCCCTGGCCGCATGGAATGAAGGCTCCCTGAAAAAAGGAGTGTTCAGCCTGCTTCCAATGTAAATGCCGGCGGCCAGCGTAATAGCAAAGAAAAGTGGATATAGTTTTTTCAAAATAATTTCAGTGGTTATCGGGAATGGTGTCCGGATTCAAACAATGGTTGAGCGTGATTTGTTTTTTTCAGTTGGTGTATTGCAAAACTTCCACACCGAACTTTCTTAAAAAATCAATGCCTTCTTCTGTATCAATGCCTTTGTAGGCTGCATAGGAATGAAGATAAATTACTTTTCTGATGCCTGTGGTATAGATGATCCTGGCACAGGCCAGGCAGGGTGACAGGGTTACATATAGTGTGGCACCTTCGAGGGAAGTTTTGTTTTTTGCTGCATAGAGGATGGCATTTTCTTCGGCATGTAAAGCCAGTGAACAGCCTCCCTTAATCGCTCTCGGGCAGCCTGTTTCTGGCCATTCTTCATCACAGTTGTGCGTGCCGGCCGGAGGTCCGTTATAGCCCAGGGATACGATGCGCGTTTCGGTTGTTACCACGGCTCCAACCTTGATCTTCACACAATGGGATTTGTGTGAAAGGTTCCGGGCCAGTTCCATGTAAATGTCATCAAAGCTTGGTTTCATAAAGGCGCAAATATAAAACTAAAAAAAGCCCTTCATACGAAGGGCTTTCATTTTAACGGTTGTTATCAGGTAATTTATTGCAGGATGATCCTGATGTCTTTGTGATAAGATGCCGATTTGTAAAGCATCAGGTAAATTCCTTTCGGCAGGGTGGTAAAATCATAGATCAGCGTATTGGAGCCTTCATTTAGTGTCAGCTCTTTGCTGTAAACAAGCCGTCCGGTATAGTCGATCAGTGAAATGGTTCCCGTCGTCAGCCCTGGACTGATGAAATCAGCATTGATAATGCCCTGTCCGGGGTTGGGATATACTTTCATCGAGAAACCGTCATTTGAAGGTATGCCGGCCATGTCAGGACGAAGAATGGGTTCCGTAATGTTTACTGTTGCCGTTTGAAAACAGCTCTTTGAATCGATTACTTTGATCTTGTAAACTCCTGCGGTCAGACCTGTAACTGATGCACTTGTTCCGGCAGGAATGGTGTTCCACAGGTACGTAAATGGCGGAGTTCCTCCGCTGGCTGATACGGAAGCCGATCCGTTGTTGCCCCCGGGGAAGGTCACATTGCTTTGGGATGTGACCAGCACAATCTGCGGTGGTTGTGTGATGTTGATCAGGACCGTTTTTGTACAGCCCTTAAAGTCGGTCACGGTGCAGGTATAGTTTCCGGCTGCAAGTCCGCTTACTGAGGCTGATGTGCTTACCGGTGATGTATCCCAGAGATAAGAATAAGGTGGCGTGGCACCGCTTGCTGATACAGAAGCGATTCCGGTTAAGGCGCCATAGCACCGTACATTGGTTTTGGAAGAGCTTAAGGAAATAAGCGTGGCTGGCTGTGTGACCACACCGGATGCTGTTTTAGTGCATCCCTGGGCGTCAGTAACGGTTACAGTATATGTTCCCTTAACAAGACCGGCTGCCGTCTGCAGGGTGGAGCCGTTGTTCCAAAGGTAAGAATAGCCGGCTGTTCCTCCGGCAGGGGTAATTGCAATGGACCCGTCAGATCCGTTCTTACAAGAAACATGCAGGATGGAGGATGAAAGGGTCAGCACTGCGGGTTCGTTAATGGTATAGGTCTGGTTGTAGGTGCATCCGCCCTGGTCTGATATGGTTACGGTATAGGATCCGCCCGAAAGACCGCTCCTGTTCTGGCTGGTGCTGCCACCGGTCCAGAGGTATGCATAGGGCGGAACGCCGCCGCTTACATTCAGCTGAATGGTGCCGTTGGCGCTGCCGTTGCACGTCACTGGTGTGGTGGTTGGCACCACGTTCAATGCAACAGCGCCTGTGAGTACAGCCTGGTGTGTGGCCGAACAGCCGTTCAGGTCAGTAACGGTAACCGTATACGTGCCGCTGGTAAGCCCGGAGATGTCTTCCGTTGTGGCTCCGTTCGACCATCCGAAGGTGTAGCCTGGCGTGCCGCCGCTGACAGACAGGTTGACCTGGCCGGCCGTGCTGTTGGTGCATGTCGGATTGGCTGTGGTTGACGAAAGGCTGATCAATGCAGGCTGGTTGACGGTAAATAGCCCCGTTTTGGTGCAGCCTGATGCATCAGTCACCGTAACCTGGTATCCGCCTGTTGCCAGCGCGTTGATGTCTTCCGTTGTGGCGCCGTTCGACCAGCTGAATAAATAGGGGCTGGTGCCACCACCCACGGTGATATTGACGGATCCATTCGACCCGCCATTGCAGGAAATGTCTGCTGAAGTGCCATTGACGGTAATCGTCGGGGCAACGGCAAGTATGTAACCGTTGTTTACCGTACAGCCATTAAAGTCAGTTACTGTAACCAGGTAAGATCCCGGCCCCAGACCGGTAATGTCTTTTGTGGTCGCTCCGTTGGACCATGCATAGGTGTATGGTGCTGTGCCGCCAGTGATGGTTTGTGCAACGGAGCCGTTATTAACACCGGCACAGGAAGGATTCACCTGGGCCCCGTTCACGGCCAGTATGGCGGGCTGGGTAACAACAGCTGTGGTGGTTTTTGAACATCCGAGGGCGTCAGTAACTGTAACCGTATATGTTCCCGTACCCAGCGGTCCGATATCCTGGTTTGTACTTCCTGTTGACCAGCTGTATACGAGGGGTGCATTTCCGCCTGTAACGGTCAGATCAACAGCGCCATTGGTAAGCCCGTTGCAGGTGATGCCTGATACGGCCTTGGTAAGCACAAGCGGGTTGATGTTCACTGTGGTTGATGCTGTTGCAGTACATCCGCGGAGGTCGCTAACGGTTACCTGGTAGCTTGTTGTGGCTGCCGGTCCCGCTTTGGGGTTCTGCACCACTGAAGAGGTAAGACCTGACGACGGTGACCAGCTGTAACTGGTGATGCCGTTGGGACCTGAAAGGGTAATGGTCCATCCGTAAAGCGTACCTACATCCTGCGATATGGCATCGACCACTTTAAGCTTCCACTGTCCGTTGGCCAGACCCGTCAGACTGGTGAAAGGGGTCTGCGGTGCGTAAGTGCCATTAAAGGGAGCAGTGTTATTGCCAGGTGTTCCGATGACATTCGACGCCGCAGCAGAGAAATTGGTATGCAGGAAATTGTCGCCGCTGTTTCCAACACCAATGGCCAGCGGTATCTGGGAAAGGTTTGGCGCAATGATATAAAAATTGAGGTCTGCAACCCAGGTGTGGATCAGGCTGTCGATCCTGACCGAAAGCAGCTGGTTTGCATTGCCTGCATTGCTTACCGTAATGGCGGAAGTGATCCCCGTCAGGTTGATATCAGGAATATTGATCACCTGTGTGCTTACATTGGACACAGGCGGCCCGCCCACACCAAAAGCTGTTCCTGTTGAAGTGAGGTTTACGCTGTCACCGGGACATACGGTTACTGAGCTGCTTGCAGTTGCTGAAGGCTGTGGATACAGGAAGAGTGTATTGGTTTTTGTTCCGCTGCATCCGTTGACGTCAGTAACAACCACCGTATACGCTCCCGCCTGTGAGGCGCTCACATTCGCTACAACAGGGTTCTGCGCTGTGGAGGTATATCCTCCCGGTCCCGACCAGGCGTATGATACACCGCCTGAAGAGGTAAGGTTGAGCGTGTTGCCGGGACATAACGGGCCATTATTCACAGAGGTGATAAAAGGAAGCGGGTTATAAATGCCGTTAACGCCAACTGCGCTCCATGCATCGCGGGTAGAGACCTGCTGTGGCGAGCAGGGACCGAAAATATCACCGGCTGCCTGGATGGAAAACATCCTGGCATCGGCATACTGGGCGGATGACGTCAGGTAAAAATTGTTGTTACGGTATGCAATCAGTCTTGCATTGTTGATTCCGATGCCGGCTACGTTATATACGTATCCGAAGTCATTGGTGCCGGTGCCGCCCTGACACAACAGGTAATACCAGAAATTTTGAACTCCACTGTTGGTATGAACTCCCCCATTATCGGCAGTTCCGCTGTACCAGTAAGTGCCAAGATAGGTATCAGGATTTGGATTAGTTGAAAGGTTAGGGTTATTCATATAACGCAATGCATCTCCGGGAATAAGCGGCGTGTAACATTGTTCACCGATCAGGAAATTGGCGCCGCCGGGATTGGCAAAATAATCAACCGATACGCCAGCAATATCGCTGAAAGATTCATTCAGTGCCCCCGATTCATTTGCATAAATAAGATTGGACGAATATTCTGTTACACCATGGGTCAGCTCATGTGCGCAGACATCCAGGGTGGTTAATGGTGAATAATTTGTTCCGTTCCCGTCGCCATAGCTCATCAATGAACCATTCCAGAATGCGTTGTTGTAGTTTGTAAAAAAGTGGACATAGGACCTGAATGGACTGCCCAGGTTGTCATAGCCATTCCTGCTTAAAATGTTCAGATAATAATCATACGTCATCTGGGCTCCGTAATGCGCATCATAAGCTGCATGATCCTGGTTGGCTACGGTATTCCAGATGTTGTCAGCATCGGTAAAATCTACAGCTGCACCATAGTTGGTTCCGCTGTTCATATTATACGTTTCCACTCCGCCGCCGCGGCTGATATCCCTCAGGCGGTAGTTTCCGGGACTCACTGAGTCGGTGATGATGCTTTTGGTTCCGTTGTACATGGTTGAAGCGGTTCCTGTAGCAATGAATTCACAGATCCGGTTGATTTTTTTAACGATCTTACCGCTAAGGGCATCCACATAAATATACTGGCGGCTCATGGGTTCGTCGGCATAAACATCAAACTTATAAGCAAGGGTGAATGATGCATTTTTATTGTTTTCGTTTATGGGTACTACAAGCAGTTCTCCTTTGGGGTAATAGGTTGCCAGGTTGTTTTTTTCAATTTTTTTCAGCAGGGCTTCTTCTTCCGGCATCTGCCATTTATACCTGGTTGCATGTACATCAGCAAGCGCGGATTTCAGGGCTGCTGCTTCCGAAAGTGAAGGCACCGTTGGCAGACTCAGGTTTTTGTAAAACACACCGTTTGCCGAAACTATATAATTGTTTTTTTCATGCAGGATGTATTCTCCCTGCTCCACTTTTAATCCCTGGTAATACTGCTGATAGCGGTGATGAACCATCTGTATTTCATCGGCATCAGACCTGTATTTTTTCCAGGTGTCAGCAAACTGCATCTGAAACGGTATTCGGAGCTCATTAAAAAATCCGGTTTCCGTAATGGAATTTGCTTTAAAAAGGATGTTGGATGGCGACTGGGAGCCATTGTTATAATATACTGCGGTTGCGCCCGGGTACCATGCCTCTGCCTGTATCCCTTCCAATTGTTGTTGGGAGAAAGCACGGAATGAAATAAGTGTCAGGAATGCTGCAATGTATCTTTTTTGTATCATGGGTAAATTATTTTAGGAGAATAAATTAATCTGGCATCGAAAGACAGGTTATGTCTTTTTAATTTAACCGGGCAGATATTGGGAAGCTGATTCTTTCTGAAGAAAGCTATTGAAGGATCAGCCTGATTACTTTCGAACGGGTTCTGCTTTCAACCCAGGTAAAATAGATGCCCCTGGGAAGGTTTTTTAAATCGAGCTGTTTGTTGTTAAGGCCTATGATCTGTGAAAGGTTTTCGCTGTATACAATATTCCCGATCATGTCGGCAATCTTAAGCACAGCATCTCCTTTTTCATCACTTCGGAAAGTAAGACGGGCAATTCCATCTGCAGGATTCGGCGAAATGTTGATGTATCCTGGTTCATCGCTGACGAACTGATACCGGAATTTCGTTCTGATTGCAGCAGGAGGTTCCGTTATGGTTACAGTTACCTTTTTAAGACAAAGCTTGGAATCCCTGATGTTGCATTTATAAACTCCTGCAGTAAGGCCTGTGATGGATGCCGTGGTCTGGGCAGGAACAGTATTCCAGCTGTATGTGTACGGACCGACCCCGCCCGAAACGGCCACTGACGCAGCACCATTATTGCCTCCCGGGAAGCTTACGTTGGTCTGTGTGACAACAGTTGTTATATATGGCGGATGAGAAACATTGACAGACCCGGTACGGGTGCATCCGCTGCCGTCAGTAACGGTTACCGTATAGGTGCCCGTGGCAAGCCCGGTGATGCTGGCCGTGGTTTTTACCGGTACAGTGTTCCATGAATAGCTGTATGGAGGAATTCCGCTCGTCGCAGTGGCTGATGCTGTTCCGGAGCTGGTTCCTGCGCAAACCAGGTTGGACTTGGTGAGCGTAAGGGCAAAAGGATTGGTTTTCTGATTGACATAATACGACCTCGAATAGGATATGCCGCAGCTGTCGGTAACAGTGATGAAATAGGTTCCTTTCACAAGTCCCGAACGGTCCTGCGAGGTAGTGCCGTTGTTCCAGAGATATGTATAGGGTGGTGTGCCTCCCACCGGGGTGAGGTCAATGATGCCATTGCTGGAACCCAGGCAGGAAACCTGGGTGATAACCGCTGAGGTGGAAAGCGCTGCAGGCTGCGTGACCTGTGCATTTCCTGTAACAGTACATCCGTTCGCATCGGTTGTGGTGAGTGTGTAAATTCCGGCAACCAGCGATGTTGCTGCTGCACCGGTCTGCCCGTTGCTCCACAGGTATGCATATGGCGAAGTTCCCCCGTTGATCTGTACATTGATGGATCCGTTGGACCCGTTGTGACAGCTTACATTGTTAACCGATGCATTGCAAATGCAGCTGAGCAGTGCAGGTTGCGTCACCTGGTAGCTTCCTGATGCGCTGCAGCTGCCGCTGGTTACCGTTACCTGGTAGGTTCCTGCAGCCAGACCAGAAAGATCTTCCGTGGTGGATCCGTTACTCCAGGCAAAGGAAGGGTTGACTCCGTTTGTCACCGAAAGGTTGATGCTGCCGTTTGATCCGTTGTGGCAGCTGACCTGGTTAATGACCGTTGACAACGAAAGTGTGTTTGTTACACTTACACTTGCTGTGGCCGTGGTGGTGCATCCGCCAACTCCGGTAACTGTAACCGTATACGTTCCAGAAGCTGCCACCTGCGCATTGCTGATGACCGGACTTGAAACGGTTGATGAAAAACCGTTAGGCCCTGTCCAGGAATAGCTGATTCCGTTCGTAACAAGGTTAAGCTGGATATTCCCGTTAACGCATACCGGTGAGTTGGATGTTACGGATGCAGTGGGCTGGCTCACCGATACAGCCGTTGTTCCTGTTCCCGTACAGCCGGTGGTAATATCGGTAGCCGTTACCATATACGTTGTACTGGTTCCCGGACTAACAAAAGGGTTCGGCAAGGTGGAGGTAAACCCGGCCGGATTCGAGCTCCAGGAATAGGTGATGGTATCGGTAACCTGTGTATTCAGCCGAAGTGTCCACGAATTGAGGGTCCCCGTTTCAGCTGAAACCTGATCAGCAACCCGCAACTGCCAGGTGCCGTTAATGTTTCCTGTAAAAGCATTAAAATTCCCGTCAGGCCTGAAGCTGCCGGTGAATGGTGCTGCTCCGGAGCCGATGGCAGTGGCTGCATTCATCCTGAATATCGTATTGGTAAAGTTATTTCCTGAGCCCCCGCGTGTTTTACTCAGTATGACCTGGTTTCCTGATGGCGAAACAAGGTAGAGGACAAGGTTTGCATCGTAGGTATGTGTAATATTCACGGTAACCTGAACCAGGCTGGTTGACAGGATGGTTGAAGGATTGATTCCTGATACGACTACAGATGAAGAAACGCCATTCACATTATTGTCGGGAATAGGGTATGAAGTGTTGTTTGAAAAGTTCACGCCGGCGTTCGTAAATCCGTTTGTTGTGGCAGTGGTGTTCAGCTGTGTGCTGCCGCCTGCACAGACGGAGCTGTTGGTAGCCGACACATTAACAGGAACCGTATTTACAACAACATTGGCCGGTGGGGTGGTTCCGTTGCAGGTTCCTGTAACGTTTACCGTATAGGATCCGGTGGCTGATGCAACAATGGATTGCGTGGTTGCACCGGTCGACCACTGGTAAGCGCTTCCTGCGCTGGAAGTAAGCGTCACGCTGCCGCCGGAGCAGAATGTGGTCGGACCGCTTGCGGTTATGGTTGGAGGTGATCCGTTTTGCTGGGTCAGGGTATATGGAATGGCCAGCACGTTGTTATTTTCATTCGACTCCAGGAAATAGTTGTATGGGTCAAGCTGCACAACGATATAATAGCTTCCGTTGCAGGTGCCTGGCGGAACCTGGATGTACATGCCGTCAAGGTACTGATAGTAAATGTCGGTATAGCCTGAGCTGATCCCCTGTAAAACGGGAGAACAGTTATAAGCACCTCCGCCAAGTCCGTAATTCGGAAAGTTGTTATTCAGTAAAGTGTTTCCAAGTGAATCCACGCAATGGCCTGCATATCCTGAACAGCTGCCATAATCCATCAGGCAAAATGCAAGCTTGGCTCCCGTGCCTACAATTGGCCAGTTAAGCGGGTTGGGATCGGCAGTTGCCGTACGTAATGTGTAAATACCCCAGTCATCTACGTGCATATGGCCATGGGAGGGATGATAGGTCATGGAACCTGCCGCTCTTTCATAAGAAGTCATGTTGGGTCCGTTCTTATGAAAAACCCTTTGTATGACAAGTTGCTTGGGCTGGGCACCGGTCCCGGGACAGGTTCCGGGTGAAGTGCCGAAAAAAGTGTCGGTTCCGCAGACGTAAATGGGCTGCGCCTGGATCTCAAGCGGACCATAGCCGATATTTGGCGAAGAAACGGAAACCCTCAGCCTGCCGTTCTCCACACCATTCCCGCTCTGGCTGTATTCAATAACACCGTTATTGCCAGTAGCAAGCAGGGGAGGCTTTCCAACGATCAGGTCGGGAAGCAGGTCGCAATCAGTAGTGCCGCTCTGGGCGCAGGTGCAACCCGAAGCGTTGGTTGTTGTACAAGTCTGTGCATGCAATGCCTGCAGGCAAAGTAAGTAAAAGAAGCCTGTCAAAAGGTAAGCTTTTCTCATATGAATAAAGATGGAGGGATAATGCAAAATCAGCCCACAATTTACCAAAAACTTGTTGAAAATCCAAAAATCGGTTGCTGAAAAGCCTGTTTTTTCTGGTAGAATTCAAAAAAGTGAATAAATAAAAAAGCCATGGCATCTGCCATGGCCTCTTTATCTCGATGCCTGATGATTATTTGGCAACAGTTGAGTCTGCAGGTGTAACAGTGGTGCTGTCAACAACAGCCGTAGAAACTTCTGTTTCAGCCTGGGCAGCATTCATTACTGAATCTGCCTGTGCTTTTGCATCAGCTTCTGCTTTTGCTTTTTCTTCTGCTGAAGGTCCGCAGGCAACAAAGCTGAACATACCGGCAATCATCATCAATGCAATTAACTTTTTCATAGTAGTTTAAATATTTATAGGTTTAATTTTGGAGGCGCAAAGGTAGTATTAATATGATAGCAAACAATTATTTTTCAAAATAAAAAACAGATCTGATTAGAGGGGAAAATTATTGATTATTAAACTGATAGAAGCCGGGCAATTAAAAAAGTCAAACCCAGCCCTACTGCCCGGCGCTTTGCTTTTTCTGTAAAAGCGCTGTTGCTTCCCGCAGGGTGATCTTTTTATCCCTGTTATAAGCGGAAACAAAGGCATCTTTAAAGCCTTTGGTCCTGATGTCGTTTTGTGCCAGGATCGCCCGGTCGAGTGAAAAATAAATTCCGGTGGTATACCTGGTCATGCCGTCTTCGCCTTTTCTTTCACGTACATCTTCCAGCTTTTTGTAACGATCAAGGTCCTTTGCCGATGGCCTATCCGTTGCCCCAACCTGGATGGTAAAGAACACATCCTGCTCATCCGGCTCCGGATCATTGCCAGTGGAAGGAGTGATAACGGGAGTTATTTCCTCTTTTTTCGGTTTCGCTTCTTCCTTTACAGCTGATTTATTGGTGTCAGCAACGGTTTTATTTGTTGATGCTGCCGCAACCGCCTGTTTCTGCGCTGAATCTGGTTTCGCCTGGTCAGGTTTTTTTGGGGGTGGTAACGGGTCGATGGCGTGCACCACCTGGTCCTGGCTGCCCCTTTGATTGGAGGAATCCGGCTTTTTTTCCTCTTTGACCACAGCCAGCGTTTCTTTTTTAGTGGGATCAGCTTTATTGCTGTCTGTTTTTTCCGGAGCTGGTTTACCGACAGCAGGGGTTTCTTCCATGTCGATCTTATACTCTTTAAATGCCCGGTAAATGGCGGTGGCTATCTGGTTTTGTCCTTTTGATGAAAGCAGGTATTTCTCTTCGTCCCTGTTGGTAAGAAACCCGGTTTCAATCAGTACACCCGGCATGCTTGTCCGAGCCAGCACCAGCAGCCCCGCCTGTTTGACGCCGCGGTTCAGCCGCCCGGCATAATCGTTAAGCTGGTCCTGCACCTTGGCAGCAAAAAGCAGGCTCTGTGATAGATAAGTGCTCTGGTACAACCTGAAAATAATATTGGCTTCCGGGGAGTTGGGATCGAAACCATCGTACTTGGTTTTGTAATCCTTCTCCATCAGGATGGCTGAATTCTCTCTTTTGGAAACATTCAGGTTTTCTTCGGCACGGTGCAATCCAAGCACAAAGGTCTCCGTTCCATAAGCCGAACCTCCTGAATTTGCATGAATACAGATAAAAAGATCGGCTTTATTCCTGTTGGCAATCTCAGCACGCTCATGAAGCTCAACAAAAACATCGTTTTTCCTGGTGTAGATAACTTTTACATTGGGATAGTTCTCCTGGATAAGCTTGCCAAGTTTCAGCGAAATGTCAAGGGCAATGTCTTTTTCCTTCGCACTCGATCCAAGACAGCCGGTATCATGTCCGCCATGACCGGCATCAATCACGATGGTTTTGATTTCGTACTTTTTTTGTCCGGCCTTGAAGGAGCTGCCTGTCAGTAAAAAAAGAAATACGATGCCGGAGAATAAGATCCTTTTCAATTTAATTTTTTTGTTAAGCCATACCGGTCGTAGCATTCTCCTTAAAGAAAATGAACCTTCCGAAATTTGATTAGCTTTGAACACTCAAAAATACGGGGATTATTGAATGATGTTTTACCGGTTCAAACAAAAGATATTGACCGTTATTTTATCCGGATTGTTAATTAATCTGAGTGTTTATCCCGCTTTTTCACAGGTTTTACCTGAGCAAACAGATTCCATCGGGCAAACTGATTCACTGACAGTCGGGGAACTGAAGGCCGATACCACAAAGGTCGCATCAACGAATGAACTGAAATCAAAAGTAATTTACAGCGCTGATGATTCCATCATGTTTGATGTGCCCGGCCAGCAGGTGTTTTTGTATGGCAATGCTTCCATCCAGTATGAAGACATCAATTTAAAAGCAGATTACATTGAAGTAAACTGGCTTACACACACCCTTTATGCGACAGGACGACCCGACAGCTCAGGCGCCATGGCCGGACTGCCTGTTTTTAAGGAGAGTACCGATGAATTCAAGGCTGCAGAGATCCGGTATAATTTCAATACGAAAAAGGGAAAGATCCTGGCTGTTGAAACAAAGGAAGGTGATGGGATTGTCAGGGGCGGGATCGTAAAAAAAACGGATAACGATGAGTATTTCATCAAAGGCGGCGCCTATACTACCTGTGATGCGCCGCACCCCCATTTTTATATTGCAAGCGAGAAAATAAAAGTCATACCGGGAAATAAGATTGTGACGGGCCCTGCCAACATGATCATCGAAGATGTGCCCACACCCTTTTTTATTCCTTTTGGTTTTTTCCCCACAAAAAAAGGACGCAAATCCGGAATTCTTTTTCCTGCTTACGGTGAATCGGCCGAGCGGGGATTTTTTTTACAAAGGGCAGGCTATTATTTCGGGATCAGCGACTATGTAGACGCAAGCCTCGACTGCGATTTCTATTCCCTGGGCGGATGGGCCGTACGCGCCAACAGCCAGTATGCCAACAGGTACCATTATGGTGGGGACTTTTCGGTCGGATATTCCATCACCAAAATAAGTGAGCCTGAGTTACCTGATTACCAGAGAGACAGGGACTTCTATATCCGGTGGAATCACAGGCAGGACGCAAAAGCGCGACCCAACAGCACTTTTACTGCAAGCGTTAACATGAACAGCAGGGGTTATTACAACAACAACATTACTTACGATAACAGCTTTATCACCAATACCTACAGTTCCTCCATCAATTATTCAAAAACATTTCCGGGTAAGCCGTATAACTTTTCCATCAGCGCCAACCATACCCAGAATAATAATACCGGGGCAGTCAGCATCAGCCTGCCGGAAGCTTTCTTCGGAGTTGTTACCGTATATCCCTTTAAAAGAAAAGTGGATAACGGCAATCCGCGCTGGTATGAAAAAATCGGGTTCAATTACACAGGCAGATTTTTAAATCAGGTGAATACCTACGACAGCGTGCTGTTTGAAAACAGTACGCTAAACGAATTCAAAAACGGATTTTCTCATACCATTCCTGTAAGTACCAGCTTTAAGGTGCTGAAATATTTTATGCTGACTCCCTCATTTACTTACAATGATAACTGGTTTACCAGGACGTATGAGCCTTACTGGAGTCAAACCGATTCAACGGTGCTTTATGATACCATCAGTGGTTTTAAATCGGCCCGTTATTTTATTGCGCAGGCTGCATTAAATACCAGGCTGTATGGCATGCTCCAGTTTAAGAAAGGTAAGATTGCTGCCATACGCCATGTGGTGAATCCCTCTGTCGGCTATGCCATCCAGCCCGATTTCAGTTCGCCTGACTGGGGATATTACCGGGAAGTGCAGGCGGATATCGAAGGAAACAAAAAAAAATATACCATCTTCCAGAATGGAATTTATGGAGGTCCTCCTGCGGGAAAATTAAATGCCATTACATTTGGAATCGACAACAACCTGGAGATGAAATACCGGCAGGTAACAGATACGGCAGTGAATCTTAAAAAGATAAAATTGCTCGAAAGCCTGAATATTTCATCAGCCTATAATTTTGCCGCCGACTCAATCAACCTTTCCAACATCAATCTCACGGCGCGAACGGTATTGTTTGAAAGAATAGACATCAACATAGGAACCAGCTTTGATCCGTATATAGCGGACAGTATCGGTTATAACCAGAATAAGTTCGAGTGGACTGAGAACAACAGGCTGGCCAGGATGGAGAATGCAAATATGTCGGTAGGTTTCAACCTGGGCAAGACATCCGATAAAACGAGTGACAAGGCTACTGAAGAAGAGCTGGCGGCCATCAATGCCCATCCCGATAACTACATTGATTTTAATGTGCCCTACAATCTCAGGGTAAGCTATAATATATCTTATTCCAAACCCGGTCTGATCAAGGCCATCATTACGCAAACAGTAGGTGTTCAGGGGGATGTATCCATCACACCCAAATGGAAAGTGGCTTTTCAAAGCGGATGGGATTTCCAGACCCATAAAAGAGCTTACACATCTTTTGGAATTTTTCGCGACCTTCATTGCTGGGAAATGCACCTGAACTGGATACCTGACGGAATTCAGCAAAGCTTCAGCTTTCAGATCAACGTGAAATCATCCGTATTGCAGGATTTGAAGCTGACCAAGAAAAATGACCGTTACGACACTTTTTAAGCAGCAAAACTGAATGAGAACCGCTGTCATTGGCGCCGGACCTGCCGGCATTACGGCTGCATACCGGCTTACCAAAGCTGGTATAACGGTTGACTTATACGAAGCTTCGGGCAGCGTGGGCGGGCTTGCCAAAACAATTGATCTCTGGGGCATGAAAGCCGATATCGGCCCGCACCGGTTCTTCAGTCATGATACCAGGATTAATTCACTCTGGCTGGAAGTGGTGAAGCAGGATTACAGCATGGTGCAGCGTCTGACCAGGATCTATTACCGCGGCAGGTTTTTTCACTACCCGCTCCGGCCGGTTAACACCCTTGGCGAGCTGGGTTTCAGCGAAGCAGCCAGGTGCATGGCAAGCTTTGCCTGGCAGCGAATCAGCCCGGTGAAGCTAAACGGTTCATTTGAGAACTGGGTGGTTCAGCGATTCGGCAAAAGGTTGTATGAAATTTTTTTTAAGACCTATTCCGAAAAGTTATGGGGCATCTCCTGCGCCGAGCTGGATGATGACTTTGCCGCCCAGCGCATAAAAAAGCTCTCGCTAGCCGAGGCGGTGAGTAATGCCGTGTTCCCTTCAAAAAAAAACAGTCATCATTCACTGGTAGATACGTTTGCTTTTCCGTCGGGTGGGAGCGGCATGGTTTATAACAGGATGGCAGAAGCGATCCGCGAAGGGGGGAACAGGATTTTACTGAATACACCCGTTGCCAGGGTGGTGACTTCAGGCGGACAGCTGAAGGGAATTGAAACAGCTGGAAAAAATTTTATTGCCTGCGACAGGGTAATCTCATCCATGCCCATCAACCAGCTTGTGGCAAGGCTTGATGAGGCGCCGGAGGAAATACGTCAGGCTGCCGGAGAATTGAAATTCAGAAATGCCATCATGGTTTATCTGCTGGTGGAAGGAAATGATTTGTTCCCTGACAACTGGATGTATATTCATTCACCGGATTTGAAAACAGGACGCATTACCAACTTCCGCAACTGGAGCCCGGCCATGCATGGCGGGAGAAACGATACCATCCTGATGATGGAATACTGGTGCTACCCGGAAGAGGATTTCTGGAACAATAAAGAAGAAGACCTCGTGGAGCTTGCCATGAAGGAATTAAAGCAAACCGGACTGGCAGGCAGCAGAAAGGTGCTGGACGGCTTTGTTCTTCGTATACCAAAGTGTTATCCTGTTTACAGGATCGGCTACCGCAACAGGCTGAAACCCGTTGAGCAATATTTACGGACCATAAAAGACCTGCAGGTCATCGGGCGGTTCGGCGCTTTCAAATACAACAACCAGGACCACAGCATGCTGATGGGTTTGCTTGCAGCTGAAAATATTACCATGAATGCAAACCATGATCTTTGGGCGGTTAATACCGATTACGACGACTACCAGGAGCGGTCGGTTATTACAGAAGAAGGGCTGGTTAAAGCACGATGAATGATGAGCGGGGAAATATAAATTGGCTAATAACCAATATGATTAACTGGCATCACGAAGTAGGGACATCTCATGTGATGTCCGCACAAATTAATGACGAACGATAAATAAGTTAACAGCCATGTATTTAACAGGGTTGCAAAATGCAAAACAACCTATTTCCCGATAAACACAATTTTTTTATTGATCACTGATTGTTCCAGCCCGATGGTAAGAAAATAGACTCCGGGCAAAAGATTTTCGGGCTGCAGGCGGATTTCCCCTGCACGTCCGGTTACCGTGGATAACATGATTTGTTTTCCGGCTGCATCCGTCATCCGGATGTAATGCATTTGCAATTCAGGAGGAAACTCCATGATAACCTGGTCGACAGCGGGCAGAGGAAATACTTTTATATTTTCAGCAGATACCTGTGGGTTTGTAATGCCTGTTGCTGCATTCATAACTGAAATATCGTCAATCAGATAATAGGCCGTGTAGATCGGGCTGGATGCAACGGCAATGTAAAGCGTGGTTTGAAAATCGGGATAAAAACTGCCGATGATGATGTGATCTTCTCCGCCTGCTGCCATAAATGTTCCAGACACCTCTTCCCAGCTGGGAGAATTTAATGCCCCGGAGGTATGACTGATCTGCGGAGTAAAGAAGAGGTTGGTTAAGATGGGCTGGCTCACTGGGCCAACTGAAAAATAAGCGCCCATCATATTAGATGCCCAGTGGTTGTCGATGCGGTGTACCCAGAATGATACATTGTACAGTTGCCCGGCAAGAAGAGGAGATGATAGCTGGCCCTGGATATACTGGCGCTGGTCAGGCACGCCATTATAAGTATAAATGCCCGCACAGCCATGCCCTGTACGTGCCGCCATGTTCTGAATGGGGCAGGTGTCGTTCATGAGATCAGCTGCAAAGTTAGTGGGCGAATTCCAGGATGTGGCATTTACAATCTGGCCGGCGGAAGGGCACATGATCTGCACATCCAGGCTTGGATTTACCACAAGGTTTTGGGCATTGGAATTTAAAATCCCTGAGAACAACAGGAAAAAACTTATTAATGATGAATAGGTTTTCATGAGGTCACATTTTTATCTGCCAAATTTAATTGAATTTTATTTACATGGATACGCGTCTTTTCCATTAGTCCGTACCTGATGAAAACATAATTCGGGCGGCAGATGAGTTCCGGTTTTATGCCGGTGTATTTTCATGATCCTCACAATGGCATGACAGCTTTCCACTCCTGGCTTTTTCAAAACATTCACGTCCTTCCCTGAACGATAAAAAAGCAATTCCCAACGAACCGATGGAATCGACATACGGAAACTGTGTAAGCTCATATATTCCACTGCTAACCAGCAGGATCACCGACATAAAAATGCAGACCCTCGTACAGGCCGCATCGGCAAGGATGGCTTCAGACTGAAGTTTTTTCCCAACGCCGGTTTTTCCGATAATCAGGAACCACATTATAACAATGGAAATGAATGCGATGACAACGCCCCAGCGGGTGGTTTGTGGCTGGTGCCCGGTTATGATGTTATAAATGCCTGTACACACCAGGCCGGCCACCAATAAATAAAATGCCACACCGGTAACACGGAGAGCAGTCTTTTCAAACTGGTCCCTGTTTACTTCCGGATGCAGACGCGACCGGGCAAGGAGGTGTGCAATGCCCAGGCCGGAGATCATTTCGATAAAGCTGTCGATGCCAAAGCCGAACAAAGCCAGGCTGTCGTCTTCAAATCCAAGCCAGGTAGCAACAACCCCTTCGGCAATGTTGTATACAATGGTAAAAATCGCCAACCCCCAGGCAAGCCTGTATAACTGCTGCTGGCCGGCCCGGCTGATGAAAGCATTGAACATGTATTATTAATTGAAAACCGGGGTTTTTGTTTGCGCATAAAAATAATATATTTGCACCCCGTTTCAGAAAAATATCGCTGAAAAGGTTATGGCGAGGTAGCTCAGATGGTTAGAGCGCAGGATTCATAACCCTGAGGTCTCGGGTTCGACTCCCGATCTCGCTACAAAATTCAGCCGCAATTTGCGGCTGTTTTCGTTTTAGGATTTTTCAGTTGGATGCTTATTGGCTTGCCCATAAATATAAAAAGGCGAATATTTATTCCATGACCACCACCTTCTTTGTGGCTTTCTGACTATCTGAAATAATTACGGTATAATATACGCCAGCATCCATGTGAGGTAGATTTATCTGTTGTAAAGTACTCCACTGAGGCAATCTCTGCTGATAAATTTCCCTTCCAAAAGCATCATACATAATAAATAATCCTATTTTATTTTGCGGTAGCAGATATGATATCCTCAAATACCCTTCAATCATAGGATTTGGTGAAACTGAGAAATGAAAATCATGCCCGCTTATTTCATTGATTCCAATCTGAAGACTATCACACACACTACCATTAATGGGTCCCAAGTAATAATTCGGGTGGTTAACATTAGCCCTGAATTGAAAACATGGTAAATTCAAATCATGCTGTTTAACATCACAGCTTATTCCTGTACTGTCAGGATACTTGATATAATGTAATTCCAAAGTGCTGTTGGCCGTTGAAATGTAAATTTTACTATCCGGTGCTCGATACATTGTCCAAAAATAAGAGTAAAGTGGTGGAATAGGAGAAACATGTCCATCATACGTTGCAACTGTATCCACACTAACTGAATCAATATTTATCTGGAAAACATGCACTGTAGAAGTTGCATACAGTAATTTTGAGTCTGGAGAGAATGCAACACCAAATCCAACAAAAGAATCAGTGAGATTAATTATTATTGGATTGGAAAATTGTCCGGAACATCTATCGAAATCCAATATTCTAATATCATGAATTGCATTAGTAATTGTAGGGCCAAGAGTTGAGAAAGCAAATTTAGTTCCATCAGGTGAAAAAACTTCTTGTCCTTGTTGTACTACAGCTAAAGGGAAACCGACAGACTGAGAGCTTATTGAATCAATTCCACCAGGGGTTAGCAATATGCTATAAATTATGTCACTGCTGTCGCGCTGTGCCACTATCCACCAATCTCTACCGTTAGCATGCTTACAAGCGGCAAGGCCAATTGTTAATTTGTCTTGAACGATTGAAATATTTTTCTGTACTGTATCAACTCCGCCTAAACCACCATCCAGAGTCATATCAATAACAGTATAAAAAAGATTTAATGCTCTATAATGACTTGGGTCATCTGATGTTTGATGGAATAAAACATACTTTGTAGTATCTCCCGGCCAGGGCAAAATAAGATCTGCTTGAGGGTATGGAATGCCATTTGTGCTATCACACCAGACTGTTGTAAATTGTGAAGGATTCAACCCTGAGCCATTTAACATTGTATCACCAAGTGCATTTGACAACCAACAACCGTTTGTTGCCATTAGTAAGTTGCCCAATTGATCGGAAATAGTGGCCTGGGCACCATTGAATGATAGTTTTCGTGTTTCAGGAATTACTGTTACTGATGTTGTATCGAACAGCAACCGTCCTTTTGGAGAAACTGAATTTGTATCAATTGATGTGTTATATCCCAGAAGCCAGTTATAAGCTAATCCCTGTGATAAAACCTTTCGATCACAGAAACTGAAGCTTATAACTGACAGTAGAAAAAATAATGTCTTTCTTCTACATCTAAGGATTAAACACATTATCGTTGAATAATAAATTTCACTAGCTTTTCAGTGCCACTGGACTCTATAAACAATGATATAGAAGTGGTCTTTTTTAACAAAAGGTGCATTCCGTTTTGACAAACCGTCACTCGCCGGAGTCGAGCGACTGAATCAGCGCGTTGTCTTCACGACCTCCCTTCTTCACTCAGCACTTTCGTCGAATGTTTCAGCGTCCGCAACAGTAAAGTGACTGCGATTGCAATTCCAAGTATCCAAAGGTGGTTGTAATTGAGCTCGAAACGGCGGTGAACAGAATAATCGCGTAAAGCATCCACAAATAAAAAACCAAATACCGTTGCAAGCACACCGGAATATTCACGTCGCAAAACGCTTTTCATGCTGAAAGGAACCGGGCTTGAAATGAATTTTGAAAATTGCGGAATAAAAGCAGGCGCTTTGAGCGACCAGTCGAGGTAAGCCTGGCCGAACTTTTTTTCAAGGAATCGTTCTTCGGCAAACATGATGCGCTCGTAATACAGCCAGTAAAGCAGGCATACCACAATGACAAACCAGGGATTGAGCGTATAGATCACAATGCCGATCCACATGAGGAAATTGCCAAGATATAATGGATGCCGCACCACCGAATAAATACCCGTGTTGTTAAGCACTTCGGCCACCTGCTTTTCCGTATTCCTGCCTGAAGTCCCTTTGGGCGTGGTGCCTATCGTATATGATCTGATAACAAGACCGGCAAAGCTGGTCAGGATGGCCACCGTATCAATGATCCGCAGTCTGAAAGGTGATATCATGCTGTAATCGGATGTAAGCACTGCAGGAATGGCAAGCAGGAAAAGCACCACCGGAATTTGTCCGCGCCTTTTGAAAAGCCAGTTGCCTTCGCTTTCGAATGAGTGTAAGAGGGCCATTTTTAAATTTTGACGAAGATAATTTAATTTAAATAAATATTAATATATTGACCCGCCGTAACGACAGGTTGAACGGAAATGTGGAATTGTAACAATTGAATAATGGCAAAAAAAGTTAAGGAAAAATACCAGGTTGAATTTGAAATACGCTCTTCCCCCAAAATACTATACAACTTTATCAGCAATGCAAGCGGGCTGGGCGAATGGTTCGCCGATGATGTAAACGAACGCGACGGGACTTATACTTTTAAGTGGGAGGGAAGCTCAGCCAAAGCCAAATTGCTTTCGAAAAAGGAAAATCATTCCATCCGATTCCACTGGCTGGAAGAAAAAGACGATTCGTATTTTGAAATTGAGATCGTTCAGGATGACATTACCGGTGACATTGCTTTGCTCATTACCGATTTTGCATTGAAGGCCGAGCAGGATGCAGGCAAACGCCTGTGGGAAGCGCAGGTGCAGACGCTAAGGCAGATTATCGGATCGTAATCAGCTTTTTTTTTCGCTGTAAAGAACACGGGTAAACAATTCAAAATACTGCTTTCCATCAACACCGATGTTGTTCCATGACGACAGCTCCTTCCTGCAGCTCAGCTTTAAAAACCGCTCTGGTCCTGTTTTATTTTTGATAAGCGTTGCCGGATCAACTTCCTTCGCAGGTTTGTAATTGTGTTCGTCAAAATGGTATTCCCATGGGTTGTTGTGAATACAGGTGTAAATGCCCGGTTGCAGTAAAGTATCGTAGTTCCGGATAAAATTATCTTTTGCTTTTTCGTAATAAATCCCGCCCACATGCAACGTATAGCTAAAGTGTTTACCCCACCAGAACATGCTGCGGAATGCAAATACATCAGCCTGGTCGAATATGCGGGGATAGTCAAGCACCAGGTATGGATATCCTTTGTAGTTCTCACCGCGGCTGATTTTTCCCTGCTGGCTGAAAACACCGTCAGGTAACACTTTTTCAAAGGAAGGCTTTGCTGCAGCAAGCTCGTCACAAAGCAGGCCAAGGTGTCCGGAAATTTTTTTCATGATCACGGCCTTGCGGTCAAAAAACGAAGGATCGCTGATCAGCTCAAGCTCAGGTGCTGTAATTTCCAAATTCGTATCTTGCATGACCGTATTTTGCGTTGTGCAATTATATCGAATAAGTTTTGAAGAAGCTCTATAAATTGGTTTTGCTGGCTTACCTGGGGCCTTTTGTGATGACTTTTTTTATTTCCCTTTTTGTTTTGCTGATGCAGTTTTTGTGGAAGTACATTGATGACCTGGTAGGCAAAGGGCTGGAATGGTACGTAATAGCGGAATTGCTGCTCTATACCTCTGCAACGCTGGTTCCCCTGGCGCTTCCGCTGGCCATCCTGGTTTCGAGCATCATGACTTTCGGCAACCTGGCTGAGAATTATGAAATCGTTGCCGCCAAGAGCTCCGGCATTTCGCTGCGCCGGCTGATGATGCCTTTGGTAGGCGTATGCGTGCTCATCTGCATCCTTGCTTTTTATTTTTCAAATACGGTGCTGCCATTTACCAACCTGAAAATGGGCTCGCTTTTATACGATGTCAGGCAGCAGAAGCCTGCCTTGTCGATCAAGGAAGGCGTGTTCTATAACGGCATCGATAATTACAGCATTAAAGTCGGAAAAAAGGATCCTGACGGACAGACCTTATATAATGTGATGATCTATGATCACACCAAAGGCATTGGCAATACCAGCGTAACCATTGCTGAAAAAGGGAAGATGGCCATGAGCGACGATGAAAAATACCTGCTGGTGAACCTCTACAATGGCTATAACTATGAAGAGCAAAATAAATACGCTGGCGGCGTTAATACGCATCCGTTAACCAGGTCATCTTTTAAAGCAGATCTGATCCGATTTGACCTTTCCTCATTCAAGCTCAACCGGACCAACGAAGACCTTTTCAAAGACAACTACCAGATGCTTAACCTGCATCAGCTGGATCATGCCATTGACAGCTTTGAGCTGCGGCTGGCCGACCGGAAAAGAAGCGCCATGATGAATCTCAAGCCTTATTTTTGCTTCATGCGCGATTCGGCCGAGACACAATCGCTGTCCGACACAGGCTCACCTGCACGTAATCCGATCGCTGACGTCCTCCTGCATGAGCGGCCGCTGGTGATGGAGAATGCATTGAGCCAGTCAAGGAGCATCAAATCGTATTTTGTATCATTGTCGGAAGAGCTTGGGTCGAAACAAAAAACCATTATCCGGTTTAAGGTGGAATGGCACAGGAAACTCACGCTTTCATTTGCCTGTTTCATCCTCTTTCTCATCGGTGCACCGCTGGGAGCCATTATTCGGAAAGGAGGCCTGGGTTTGCCCGTCGTAGTGTCCATCTGCTTCTTCCTGATATTCCATGTCATATCCATATCAGGCGAAAAGCTGGCAAAGGACGGTGCGTTGCCGGCCCTGAACGGCATGTGGATGGCTTCGGCTGTGCTGTTGCCGCTGGGGATTTTTTTATCCTATAAGGCTACCCGCGATTCAGCTATTTTTGACCGCGACTCATATATTAATATGCTCAGAAGAATTCTCAAACGGCTCAAACCTTGAAAGTTCTCCAGTTGTGCATCCGTATTCCCGACCCGCCCGCTGACGGCGGCGCCATTGCCATGCGGGCCATGGCCACTTCCCTGATGCAGGCAGGAGCAGCGGTTCAAATTCTGGCTTTCAATACCAGAAAGCATTTTGTTGATCCCGGTAAAACAGATCCTGCATTCAGCAGGGCTACCAACCTGCAGGCTGTTTACCTGGATGCAACGGTGAGCATTATTCCTGCATTTTTGAACCTGTTTTCCAGTGAATCCTATAATATTACCCGTTTCATTTCAGCTGAATTTGAAAAGAAGCTGGCTGCCCTGCTTCAATCAGGAAATTTTGACGTCGTTCAGCTCGAAAGCCTGTTTCTTGCGCCGTACGTGAAAACAATCAGGCAGCATTCCACGGCCAGGATTGTACTCCGGGCGCATAATGTGGAATACCTGATCTGGCAGCGTATGGCCGGTTCCTGCAAGTCATTTATTAAGCGGCAGTACCTTCGTTTGCTGGCGGAAAAGCTTAAAAATTATGAAATTTCCATGCTGAATGAATATGATGCCATCCTGCCTATTACCAGGGAGGACGAAGCAGTGCTGAGAAATGACGGCTGTACCAAACCGCTACTCGTGACACCGCTCGGTCTTGATCCGGCAAAGTACAGCCGGGAAAACCGGGACATGAAAAAATTCTCGCTGTTCCACCTGGGATCCATGGACTGGATGCCCAATGTGGAAGCAATTGACTGGTTTCTGACAAACGTTTTTCCGGCATTGGAAAAAAAATCCGACATTACTGTTTATCTTGCTGGTAAAAAGATGCCGGCCTGGATAAAGCACCTGGGCAGCAGGATGCTGATTGTTGAGGACGCTATATCAGATGCGATCAGCTACATGTCGGATAAAACAGTGATGGTGGTGCCGCTGCTTTCCGGAAGCGGCATGCGGGTAAAAATCCTGGAAGGAATGGCTATGGGTAAAGCGGTGATTTCTACCAGCATCGGGGCAGAAGGCATCGACTGCCGGCATGAAGAAAATATCCTGATTGCAGATACTCCCGCTGAATTTGTGAACTGGATACTTGCCTGTAAAAATGACCCGGCACTGGTTGCAAGGATCGGTGATAACGCTGCCAGGCTGGTATCGACCAGGTACGACAATAGCGCAATCGGCCGGCGGGTGTATGAATTTTATAACAGGGAACTGGTGCCTTATGCGCTTCAATGACCTGAAATTTTTTTTATGGTGATCAAAAAATATCTTTATTTGTCTTCTCAAAATAACATGGATCAGGGCGAACGGATGTCCTTTGATATTGTATGAAAATCTTTATATTGTTATCCCGCATGCCTTATCCCCTTGAAAAAGGAGACAAGCTGAGGGCTTTTCAGCAAATTAAAGGTCTGTCGGCCAACCATGAGATCCACCTTTTTGCAATTAATCCCGGCAGGATACACGACCAGGCGCTTGACAAGCTGAAGCCATATTGTAAATCCATTCGCGTGGTTTCTCTTTCCAGGCTTCATATCGTATTGAACCTGGTAAACAGCATTTTCCGCGGTCTTCCGTTCCAGGTGGGATTTTTTTATTCTCCTTCGATTGAGCAGAAGATCAGGGAAAAAATTGAGTCCGTAAAACCTGATATGATTTTTTGCCAGCTGATCAGGGTAACGGAATACGTGAAAAGCCTCAACGGCATTCCAAAAGTGCTCGACTACCAGGACGTATTTTCAAGAGGCATGCATCAACGGGCAGAACGGGCGCTGTTCTTCATCAGGCCTTTTTTAAAATATGAAGAACGATTGCTGCGTAAGTATGAGAATAAGGTGTTTGGATGGTTTGATGAAAAAATAATTATTTCCGATCAGGACAGGTCATACCTGGATCATCCAGAAAAATCACAGATCCGGATCATACCCAACAGCATCGACAGAACTGCTTTCAGGCCGGTGCAAACCGGAAAGAAAACAGACATCCTGTTCGTGGGAAATATGAACTACGAGCCAAACATCGACAGCGCCACTTACCTTGTGAAGGAAATTCTGCCGCTTGTAAAAAAGGAAATTCCTGGTGTGACCGTGGAAATCGCCGGCGCTGATCCAAGCTACAGGGTCCTTTCCATGGCATCTTCATCGGTGACGATAACGGGATGGGTAAACGATATGAGTGAAAGCTATGCAAAAGCAAAAGTTTTTTGTGCCCCCATGCGTATGGGAACCGGCCTTCAGAACAAGCTGCTGGAAGCAATGGCCATGAAGATACCCTGTGTGACCACTTCACTTTGCAACAATGCACTAAAGGCGGAACCTGGAACGAGCATCCTGATAGGTGATGATCCCAAAACATTTGCAGACGAAGTGATCAGGCTGCTGAAAGATGAAAAGAAAGCATGTGATATTGCAGGCCAGGCTTATGATTTTATCTTAAAGCATTATGATGCACAGGTTGTCAATCAAAAGCTGGAAGCCATTCTGGTCAGCATTAAAAATAAAAAAACCTGATACCAGGTCTTATGACGACTGATATCAGGTTTTTCTTTTTTTAGAATTTTGGCAGCTTAGATCAGATGTAGGAGCTGCCTTACGGGGCAGCCCACACCTGACTCAACCTAAAACTAACCAAAAACCATCTTTAGCGGATCGTTTTAATTACCGGTGGCAAGGGCTGCCTTACGGGGCAGCCTGCCATCGATAAACCTAAAAACTAACCCCTTTTTTTTCAGTTTTTGCAAGGTCTGACAGATTGCGGGCTGCCTTACGGGGCAGCCCTTAACCTGACAATCAACCTAAAAACTAACCAAAAACCATTTTTTCTACGGTGGAAACCGGCTTTTGTTTTCATGAACCGGTTTATATCTGAAAGAACTTGTAGTCTGAACCAAAACCGGTATCGTTACCGGACATTGCAATATTACCATGAACCGGAAGCGTGAAAAGGCCGATTTGTCTGGTTACATCCCAATTGTAATGTATTTGCGCTTTTATACAGGGCCTCCTTATGGGGTCAATATTTAATGCTATTCCAACTGCCTGGTTTACAGGCATTTTAAGAGTCGTCAATGCATTGGCGCGATGTAAGAATTATAAGGTCTGAGCCGGAATCAGTATAATTTCATGACTTTTTTGCCTGATGCATAAACAAGAACACAGCTGCCATTTGGCCGTGTTTAATCAATGGTGCTTTGGAGGAAGGAACAGGCTTCAAGTCTACTGCCTGGGCAGAAGCGTGCTAAACAATAGCAGAATAAGTATGTTTATTTTACGTAATTTTGCATGAATTTTTTCATATGATAAGCACAGTTGAAACAGGCACAAGCCCGGTCGTATCCGGTCTGAATACCATAGAGGAAGCCCTGAAAGACATCAGGGAAGGAAAAGTTGTTATTGTAGTGGATGATGAGGACAGGGAAAATGAAGGTGACTTTATTACTGCTGCCCGCAATGCCACTCCTGAGACTATCAATTTCATGGCCACGCACGGCAGGGGACTTATTTGCGCTTCCATCACGGAAGACCGCTGCGAAGAGCTCAACCTGGAAATGATGGTGAGCCGCAACACCTCATCGCATGAAACACCTTTTACCGTATCAGTTGACCTGATCGGACATGGCTGCACCACAGGTATTTCCGCAGCAGACCGCTCAAAAACAATTATGGCGCTTATTGATCCGGCAACTAAACCTGAAGATCTCGGCCGGCCCGGTCATATATTTCCGCTGAAAGCGAAAAAAGGCGGTGTGCTGCGCCGGAGCGGTCATACCGAAGCAACGATTGACCTGGCGAGACTTGCAGGGTTTGAACCTGCCGGCGTGCTCGTTGAAATCATGAATGAAAACGGCACCATGGCCAGGCTTCCCGAGCTGAAAAAAATTGCCTCCCGTTTTGATCTGAAAATTATTTCCATTGAGGACCTCATTTCCTACAGACTGAAAAAAGAAACGCTGATCCAGCAGGAAGTGGAGGTTGATCTGCCAACAACTTTCGGAAACTTCAGACTGTTTGCATACAAGCAGCTGACTACAGAACAGGAGCACCTGGCGCTGGTAAAAGGAACCTGGGCCAAAGATGAACCCATTCTGGTTAGGGTTCACTCTTCCTGTCTTACCGGTGATATTTTCGGTTCATGCCGCTGCGACTGCGGACCGCAATTGCATAAGGCCATGGAAATGATTGAAAAAGAAGGAAAGGGCGTCATCGTATACATGAACCAGGAAGGACGCGGAATCGGACTGCTCAATAAGCTGAAAGCCTATAAGCTTCAGGAATCCGGAAGGGATACCGTGGAAGCGAATATTGAACTTGGCTTTAAATCCGACGAAAGAGATTATGGAGTCGGTGCGCAGATACTTCGTGACCTGGGTGTTCACAAGATGAAGCTGATGACCAATAATCCCACCAAGCGCGCAGGGCTGATCGGTTACGGACTTGAAATAGTTGATAATGTTTCACTCCAGGTCGAATCGAATTCCCATAATAAAAGTTACCTGCAGACCAAGCGTGATAAAATGGGACACAGCATCAGACTTGATGACTGACCTGTTGCTTTGATTTTTCAGCTATCGATTTTCCTGCAAGCCAGCCCGAGGTCCAGGCCTGCTGGAAATTAAAGCCACCGGTAATGCCGTCTGCATTCAGCAATTCACCTGCAAAAAATAACCCCTCAGTTTTCTTGCTTTCCATGGTACGAAGATTAATTTCTGCAAGATCCACACCGCCGCAGGTTACAAATTCTTCCCTGAATGTTGTCTTGCCTGAAACCGTAAGGCTGAAATGAATTAAATGCCTGATGAGCAGGTTGGTTTTTTCTTTTTTAAGCTGACCCCACGTTTCTTCATCCTCAATACCTGCAAGTGAAATCAAACGTTGCCACAATCTCTGCGTGATGCCGTGCATGGCATCATTCCTGATTTTTTTTGAAGGATGTACGGACCTGTTTTCCAGCAAAGCAATTCGTAATTTTTCTTCATTCATTTCAGGAAGAAAATTGATGCGGATGCTGAACTGATATTTTTTTTCATGGACAAAACGGGCAGCCATCGCGCTTAACTTCAGAACAGCCGGTCCGCTCAATCCCCAATGGGTTACAAGCAATGGACCGCGGTTTGAAAATGATGACCCGTCAATGCTGACTGCTGCCAGCACCGAACTGCCTTCCAAACCTTTGAAAGGAGAATCGGGAATGTTAAATGTAAACAGGGATGGCACCGGAGCAATGATCGAATGTCCGTTCGATGCAATCCATGCATAGCTTTCTGCTTTCGGATGACCTCCCGTTGCAAGCAGCAGATAGTCGCAGGTTATTGCCGAATCATCATTTAATTGTATTTCAAACTCGCTTCCTTTAATGAAGCTGGTGATCCCTTTTTGTGTGATGATCCTGATGCTTTCCTGTTTTGCTGTGTCCAGGAGACAACCGGCGATGGTTTGAGAACTGTTGCTCTTCGGAAAAATGCGTCCGTCCTGTTCGGTTTTCAATGCCACACCCTTCGCCTCAAACCAGTCACAGGTATCCCTGGTGCTGAAAAATGAGAACGGCCCGCGCAGCTCTTTCGATCCGCGGGGGTAGTGCTGAACCAGCAGGGCATTGTCATAGCAGGCATGCGTTACATTGCATCTTCCTCCACCCGATACCAGCACTTTCGATAACAGGTTCCTGCTTTTTTCAATGATGATGATCTCACCCTCAAAGCCATGTTCCGCTGCTGATATGGCGCCAAAAAATCCCGCAGCTCCGCCGCCTGCCACGACAAGTCGTTTGTGCATCAGGCAAAAATAAAAATTTGATTTCAGTAAATGACTGTCTGCAATAATCGCATGTTACCTGCCAACCAGGAGCTTCAGGGTGCTGCTTCCTGTCTCCGTTTGGATGGTAACAAAATAAAGTCCTTCAGGTAATCCTGCTGTTGGAAGATGAAATTCATGTTCACCTGCAGCAAGCAGCCCGGGTGAAACAACATCTGCCAGTCTGCCGGTTGCATCGGATAACCTGATCGTAACCTGTTGATCCTGGATCAGCTCAACAGCAACAATGGCGTCGGATGACTGCATGGCAGGGTTGGGATAAACGGTTGCTTTGAATGTTCCGTTTGTATTCCAGTCTTCGTCTGCAAGTCTGCAATTAACCGTGATTATTACTTTTTTTGATTTGGTGGTGCAGCCGAAACGGTTGGTTACAATCACATTGTAGAATCCGCCTTTTACGGCTGTATAATTCTTCGTAACAGCGCCTGAAAGAATCAGGTTGTTGCGCAGCCACTGGTATTGGGCATTGCTGCTTTGCGTTACGGCCGACAGGCTTACACTGCCACCGGCGCAGAAAGTCGTCGGGCCGAGCGGGTTAATGGAAGCGGAGGGTTTTGAATTAACTGTAACAGTCAGCGTATTGGACGTTTTGTAGCACCCGCGGGAATTTTCAATTTTTACTTTGTAATTTCCGGAAGTGGCTGCTGTATAGGATGAAGCATGGGCACTGTTGATCACAGCATTGTTTTTATACCAGGTGTAATGCAGTGCTGTGTTCTGATTGGCCAGAAGGGTCACTTTATGCGGATAACAGACAGTTTCGCTGCCGGAAGCCGAGAGCGAAGCGTTGAGGATAATGGATTTTACATGGCTGGATGGAGAAAGTGCTTTGCAACCATTGGATGTGTTTGTAATCTCTGCTGCATAATCGGCGTTTGATTTACCGTAATAAAAATAATTTACAGCGCCGCTGACAGGTGCGCCATTCTTATACCACTGGTAAGCTGCATTGTTTACCTGCACCGCTTCAAGCAGTGTGCTGTCGCCTGCACAGATCGTATCGGATACATACTCAACCAGTGCAGCTGATGGTGCTGCCTTGATGTGTATGATTGCATTTTTTGTTTTGGTGCCCTGACCGGCAGGGTTGGTGGCAACAAGCGTTACATTGTAATCTCCCGGTGCAGCATAGGTCACAACAGGATTCTCAAGCGTGGAGGAGGTCGGCTTGCCACCGGGAAACGACCAGTGAAAGGTAACAGGGTCATTGCTGCTTTGATTGGAGAAGGTGACTGCCTCACCCGGACAGGCATTGTATTTATCAAGGCTGAAGTTTGCATCAGGAGGGCCAAGAATTTTTATTTTGTAATCCGACAGTTTGGTCTGCTGCGAAAAGGGAATGATACCGTAAAGCTTCCCGCTGACTGTTATATCTATATCAAGCAAATAATTGCCTGTAAGTGATTGTGACGGTGTTCCGGAGATCTGGAGACAGCCGTTGCTGAGTGGACCTAACGTGCAGTTCGAAGGAGTGCAGGTATAGCTAAACCCCGGAGGCAAATTCCCGATACCATTGATTGTTACCTGGGTCAGTTTGGCATAGGTCCCGTTAAGCGTGGTGTCGAGCGGGGTACGGACCTGGATCACGGTTTCATAATATACACCTGAGAAAGCATGCGGAAGGTTGGTTACAATGTCAGGATAAGCTCCTGGAATGGTAATATTGGATGGTGTACACTGGCTGATTGCAATCACCGGACTGGCAATTGCAAAAATAAAGAGTAAATACTTTTTCATGGGCTGGATGGCTTGGCTTTGAAATGATTAGAAGGTTTTTTGAAAAGGTCGTCTAATATAGGGAATCGGCCTGTCGGACAAAATAAAAGTTTTCAACATTATCGGGGCCTGATGACTGGTTATCTGCATGTTGGGATTTTTGGAAAAAACTGCTGGCAGATTTAGCCCAAAAGGCTAAATTTGCCGGACGCTTCTGTCATCACCCTTTTTGAACCATCATTTTTTATGAGCGCAGTTAAATACATATTTGTGACCGGGGGTGTGACATCTTCCCTTGGTAAAGGAATTATTTCAGCTTCGCTGGCCAAACTGCTGCAGGCAAGAGGCTATAAAACAACCATACAAAAGCTGGATCCCTACATCAATATTGATCCGGGAACACTCAATCCGTATGAGCATGGGGAGTGTTATGTAACCGATGACGGCGCTGAAACAGACCTGGATCTTGGACACTATGAAAGGTTTTTAAATGCGCCGACTTCCCAGGCGAATAATGTTACCACCGGTCGCATTTATCAGACAGTCATCAACAAGGAAAGGGAAGGGGCCTACCTCGGTAAAACGGTGCAGGTCATTCCGCACATCACCGATGAAATAAAAAGAAGCATTCAGCTGCTTGGCGAAACAGGGAACTTTGAAATTGTAATCACTGAAATTGGCGGTACGGTCGGCGACATTGAATCACTTCCATACATTGAAGCTGTGCGGCAGATGATCTGGGAAATGGGTTCCAACTGTGCGGTGATACACCTGACCCTGCTCCCATACCTTGCCACCACCGGTGAATTGAAGACCAAACCCACGCAGCACTCCGTTAAGATGCTGCTTGAATACGGAATACAACCGGACATCCTGGTTTGCAGGTCTGAGAAGCCGGTCAATACGGAAATTCGACGTAAGATCGCACTCTTCTGTAATGTCAACATCAATGCAGTGATCGAATCCATCGATGCCAGCACCATATACGATGTGCCGCTCATGATGCTGAAAGAACAGCTTGATAAAGTTGTTCTTGGTAAACTGAAGCTACCGCTAAAACAGGAGCCTGATATGGAAAACTGGAAGAGCTTTCTGGGCAAGCTAAAGAATCCCACTTCAGAGGTGCGTATCGGACTCATCGGGAAATATATCGAGCTGAAAGATGCTTACAAATCCATTTCCGAATCATTGATCCATGCCGGCGTTTCAAATGAATGCAGGGTGGTGGTGGACTGGATCCACAGTGAAAAGGTGGATGAATCCAATGTAAATGAACGGCTGAAAGGATTGCAGGGCATCCTGGTCGCCCCTGGTTTTGGTGACCGTGGTATTGAAGGAAAGGTGACCTCTATACGCTATGCAAGGGAAAATAAAATTCCATTCCTGGGCATCTGCCTGGGCATGCAATGTGCCGTGATTGAGTTCAGCAGGAATGTGCTCGGATTTGCGGATGCTCATTCCACTGAAATGAATGCAAATACCCGTCATCCTGTCATCGATATCATGGAAGCGCAGAAAGATGTGACGAAGAAGGGCGGCACCATGAGGCTTGGAGAATATCCCTGCAACATCAATAAAGGAACACGGGCATTCCAGGTTTATGGCAAAACCAAGGTGATGGAGCGCCACAGGCACCGGTATGAATTTAATAACGCTTACCAGGAAAAGTTTGAAGAGGCAGGAATGATCGCTTCAGGTATTAATCCGAATGAAGGACTGGTGGAAATTATTGAATTAAAAAATCATCCCTGGTTTATTGGTGTGCAGTTCCATCCTGAGTACAGGAGCACGGTTGAAAACCCGCATCCGCTTTTTGTGAAATTTGTTAAGGCTGCAATGGAGTTCGGAAAAGTTCCCGAAGCGCAACGGCCTGAGTATGTGTAAAGAGCTTGTTCCTTAAAGCAATTTACCTGACCCCTGTTTTGAATTTTGCAATCGCTTTTTTTGTGAAGTCTGAAAGCACAAGACGTCCGCTCATTTCAGCCCGTTCTTCCAGCAGGGTATCCCAGTGACCGGTACCTTCCCAGAAAATTTTTTTAAGCTGCGACATCGCTTCAGGATTGCTTGTTGCTAATTTTTCAGCCAGGCTTTGTACGGCTTCATCAAGCGCTTCTGCCGTTTCAAAAAGTTCGGCATACATCCCCTTTTCCCTTGCCCATGCTGCCTGCTGCCATGCGGTTGCATGGATGGCAAGCGATGAAAACGCAGCAGTTCCTATTTTCCGTTCCACAGCGGGCCCAACAACAAAAGGTCCGATGCCGACAGCGAGCTCGCTCAGCTTTACCGATGCACTGCTGTGTGCAAGCGTATAGTCAGCAGCACAAGCCAGGCCCACGCCACCGCCTACGGTTTTGCCATGCACCCTGCAGATGATCAGCTGGGGCGCTTTTCGCATGGCATTAATGACTGCTGCAAAACCGGAAAAGAAATATTTTCCTGTCTCGAAATTGTCGATGGAAGCAAGCTCATCAAATGATGCGCCTGCACAAAAAGTTTTTTCCCCAAGGCTTCTTAAGATTATCACTTTTACATCTTTGCCTGCTGCAGTAGATGTGATGGTTGCTGCCAGCTCACGAAGTAATTTTCCGGGAAGAGAATTGCTTTGGGGATGGAAAAAAGTAATGGTTGCAATCCCGTTAACGACCGTGGAGGTGATGGATTCTTTATCCTGCATAGCAAATTATTTTTTATCCAGGATGGCCATCGTGATCCTGCTTATACATACCAGCCTGTTTTGTTCATCGCAGATTTTTATTTCCCATACCTGGGTTGATCTTCCCATATGTACGGGCCTTGCAGTTCCTGAAACAGTCCCTTTGCTGATACCCCTGATATGATTTGCGTTGATCTCCAGTCCCACACACTGCTGCTTATCCCTGTCGATGCACATCCACGCACTCATGCTTCCAAGTGTTTCGGCAAGGGTCACTGAAGCGCCGCCGTGAAGCAGCCCGAACGGCTGCATGGTTCCCAGTTCAACAGGCATGATGGCAGTGAGGTAATCATTTCCAATTTCTGTGATCCTGATGCCCAGATTACCCTGCATCCGTCCTGCGCCAAGGTTGTTCAGCTCCTCGGTGGTAAAAGTTGAACTCCAGATACCCATCTGTAAAATCAGTTCTTGCTGTATGCAGGAATTTTACCTTCTTTGATCAGCTCATCACATTTTTTCTTGTGTGCATCAAAATCGCCAAAGCAAAGTGCCGATAACATCTGCTTCCTGTCCATGGAAGGATCATTGAAAGCCTCTTTAATCTCATTGGCACACCGGTCAACAAATTTTTCAAACCGCTCCGGTGACCATATATATTCATATTTATGCCAGTCGGGACGTGTACGGTTAACCGTGAATTCCTTCGGCAGCTCTCCCTGGATAACACTCTTAACTTCCAGCCCTTCAAAGCTCCTTGGGATCTGGCGGGTGTCAAATACCAGCGGTCGTGTGATCTGGATCACATGCTTTTTACGCTTCGGATCAATAAGACTGAGTCCTTTTACAGACATTCCCTTTTTTTTCAGGTGTCCGTATTTTTGTTCAAAACGTTTGAGTGTGTCGTACATGATTGGAGTGAATAATTGGATTTGAAAGTATGTTATCAGTGAAATAAATTCAGTTATTTTCTTTTTTTGCCACCAGGGTCAGGATGGTAGCAAGCGCAACAGTTTCGCCCGTATCGTCATATACGTCAACGAGCCACTTCACAACACCCTGGGCCTGTTCGCCTTCCTTTTTTTCCTTGGCCATTTTTTCCTTAACAGTCAGGCGCACGCCAATGGTGGTTCCCGTGTAAACAGGCTTGATGAAACGCAGTTCATCCAGCCCGTAATTGGCCAGTATCGGGCCTTTTTTAGGATCAACGAACAGCCCTGCAGCAGCGGAGATGATAAAATATCCGTGCGCCACACGACCCGTAAAAATGGATCCTTCCAGCGAAGTCACATCGGTATGTGCGTAAAAATTGTCGCCGCTGATATTTGCGAAATTCACGATATCGGCTTCTGTAACGGTACGCTTATGTGTAATCAGCGTTTCTCCGATCTGAAGTTCTTCAAAATATTTTCTGAACGGGTGAACAACATCCTCGGTTTGCTTTGAACCGGTGAGGTAAGTGTTCATGATGTGCGTAAGTGTGGTGGGAGATCCCTGTACGGCTGTACGCTGCATATAATGGAATATGCCCCTGATGCCGCCCATTTCCTCACCCCCTCCTGCACGTCCGGGACCGCCATGCACCAGGTGCGGCAGCGGAGAGCCATGTCCGGTTGATTCAGCAGCAGCAGCAGCATTCATTACATAGATGCGTCCGTGCATGCATGCTGTATGCAATACCATTTCCTTCGCAAAATCATCATCAGCCGTGAAAATAGAACCTACCAGGCTGCCCTTTCCCATTTTTGCCAGTTCAATGGCTTCTTCAGTGGTTTCATAAGGCATCACCGTACTGACGGGCCCGAAAGCTTCAATGTTATGCGGTGCTGTTTTCCGGAGCGGATCATGACAGTAGAGCAACATGCTGGGCATGAATGCGCCCTTGTTTTTATCAGCGCCCATCACTTCAAAGCTGTCGTAATTGCCGTGGGCAAGCTCACATACTTTCAGTAATTCTTCCACCTTGCCTTTCACATCGATTACCTGGGCTTTGCTGGCAAGCGGGCCCATGCGAACGCCTTCCACGGAAGGATCGCCGATGATATTGGTCTTTAATCTTTCGCTTACTGCCTTCACCACGGCATCAGCGTATTTTGAAGGAACAATGATCCTGCGGATGGCTGTACATTTCTGCCCTGCCTTGGTGGTCATCTCCCTGACAACTTCCTTGATAAACAACTTAAACTCATGTTTTCCCGGGTCTGCATCCGGCCCGAGTACGGCACAGTTCAGCGAGTCGGATTCCATGTTGAAACGAACCGAATTTTCAATGATAGCGGGAAGCTGCTTTAATTTTTTTCCTGTTTCTGCACTGCCTGTAAATGTGATCACATCCTGGCTTGTAACCAGCTCCAGCAGGTTTCCTGTGCTTCCGCAGATAAGTTGTAGTGCACCGGGAGGCAAAATACCCGATGAAATGATCTCCTGTACCATCAGCTCAGTCAGATAGGATGTAGCCGTGGCTGGCTTAACAATGGCGGGCATACCAGCAAGGAAATTGACAGCTATTTTTTCCAGCATCCCCCAACAGGGAAAGTTAAATGCATTGATATGTATGGCAACACCTTCCAGCGGAACACAAATGTGATGTCCTGTAAAAGTTCCGCCCTTTGAAATTTTTTCCTGCCGTCCGTCCACATAAAAAGTTTCATTAGGCAATTCACGACGACCCTTGCTGGCATATACGAACAGGTTGCCGATACCTCCGTCAATATCCACCCATGAATCACTTTTGGTAGCGCCGGTAGCAGCGGATAGCGCATAGAACAACTGCTTTTTCTCAGTCAGGTATAGCGCAAGTGATTTTAACATCAGCGCTCTTTCATGAAAAGTCATCTTACGCAAGGCAGGACCGCCGGTTTTTCTGGCATAGTCCATCATTGCCTTAAAATCAAGCCCTTCGCTGGTTGCCTCCGCCACCTTTTCTCCGGTAACGGCGTGGAACAATTCAGTTCCGCGACCGCTTCCTTCAATCCAGCGGCCGGCTGCAAAATTCTTAAGCTTCATGAGTCTGAATGACTGTTTTTTAAGGTAGCGGAAATGAAAATTTTAAGGGACTGCAAAGATAGCTTTAATAAACTGGTTTTCAAAGGCCAATATTCATAAAGTTATAAATAAAAAACCGCCCTGAAAATTCATTTGCCTGTCAGGCATTTTTTGTCCGGCACATGCTGTTAATCATGCCAGGTTCGCAATTAAAATACAGTAAATCGCTTGAATGCCAAATAAATCACGACCGGATAATGGAACGACCCTGAAGTTTTTAACAAGGGTCACGCCAGTTTGTCAATCTCGGCAGCCAGCTTACGGTCTTTGTCGGTAACAGTATCTCCGGCATCGTGGGTGTTCAGTGCAATGTCAACCCTGTTGTAAACATTGGACCAGTTGGGATGGTGATTCATCTTTTCAGCAACCAGCGCAACGCGCGTCATAAAGCCAAATGCTTCAACAAAGTTCTTAAACTGGAAGCTTTTTTTCAGGCTGTTGTTTTCTTCTTTCCACATGGTCTTTAAAATTGATTGCTAAAGGTAATCAATTTAAAACCGCTAATCTCCAAACTGTTTTCGTTCCCGTTATTTGGCGGTGACCCGGATGGTTCCGGCGCCATGATACGAGTGATAAGCGCCATTGTACATGGCGTCGGCAGAAACAGGACCCATCACGAATTTTCCGGTGGACACGGCCCTGACCAGGTAGTAGAAATTTTTAACCGTATGATCAGCTGAAGTAAACAGGTTGATCCTGTCGTCGCGGACATCCATGTATTCGCTGTACGACTGGTCTTTGACCCAGCTGAGCTCTGCCACGGCACCTATTCGCGGATTTTCAATCTCGAATCCTGCGGGAAGCATGTCGGTGATTACGATATTGCTGATGTTGCTCCTTTCCAGGTTCTCCAGCGTAAGCTTAACAACCACCAGGTCGTTTTGCCTGAAGTCATTGGCTTTGACAGGCTGGCCAAAACGGTTGAAGAATGTTTTGCGTATACGTAAAAAGTTATCCTCCTGGGTGAAGGATCCGTCTTTCGTAAGGCCTGCTGTCTCCCAGGAATAATAGAGCGTCCCTTTCCCCTTGGTTGCAACAGTGATTTTTTTGTTCCCTATATTGTTGTTAAGCACCACGTCTTCACCTTTGAATTCTGCAATGACAGTACCGTCTGCACTTACTGTAGCCGTTACATCATTATCCCTGTTCCTGTTCATGAATTTCCCAAGCGCAAGGAATGCAAATGCTCTTTCCTGGGTAGACAGGTAACGTTCTTTTCTCAACTGAGCCGAGAGGTGCGACACCATGACACCAACCTGCGGGTTGTCAGGGTCGGCTTCTAGCAGACCTGATAAAGCCAGGGCCTGGTCACGCACAAAGGACGAAAAACTTCCTCCTGTTTCCTTTACCGACTGCTCACCTTCGAAGGCTGATGGCAGCAGATCGGTATAGCTCTTCCTGTCGCCGCAAACCAGGAATGTTGTCGCAAGCAAATACCTGGAATCCAGTGCAAGGCTGGCTGGTTTGTACTTGTAATAATTCATGGTAGCCAGGTCCGATCGGCCTGAAATCGCCAGCACATACAGGCTGTAGAAAATGTCCTTGGCTGCAAAAGTCCTGGCCTGCCTTTTATCATTCGCATCATAGTAATAATACGTGGTCTCCGTTTTACTTTTTGCTTTTACCTGCAGGTATGACAGAATTTTATCTATCGTGGCCTGGTTTACTTCATAACCTGCTTTCTTTGCTTCAATGAGAAAATGACAGGCATAAATGCTGCCCCACCAGGATTCCTCTTCGCCTCCGGGCCAGTAGCTGAGCGATCCGTTATACAGTTGCATCGACTGCAGCCGGCTGATGGCAGCCTGAATATTGCGGCTGATATTGACCGTATGGCCTGGTTTGTTTTTTATAGATTTGACCAGGTCGGCATAGTACAATTGCGGAAAAGCTGTTGAGGTGGTCTGTTCCACACAACCATACGGGTAATCAAGAAGGTATTCCATGTCGTCGGTGAATTCGGCCAGTGGAGATCTGCTCAGCAGAAGCCGGGTTTTCATGCCTGAAGGAATGAAGTCAGCGGCCAGGTTCAGGGTCTGCACTGTTCCTCCGGCAATATTTCCTGCATCACTTTTTTTCTGCAAAGATGCGGGCGGACGGATCGTAATTTCCGTTTTGTCAGTATAAGCACTGCCGTCACCATTCACAGTAATTTGAACACTTCCTTCCCCCACTTCCTTCCTGGCAAATAGTTTCCAGCTGACCCGGCTTTCAGATCCGGCAGCAATGGAAATTTGCTGGGTTGAGGCACCCACAATTTCAATGGGTCCTGTAACGCTAATCGTTGCTCCGGCTGCAACGGTACGGGCAAGTGTATTGGTAACTGTTACCGGCATCAGCAGCGTATCACCGGGACTCAGGAAACGGGGCAATGCAGTTGAAATGACCACGGGATCGGCTACTTTCATGTGTTTTTCAGCATGGCCGAATGCCTGATCTTTATACGCTACGGCCATGATGCGCAGGTCACCCGAAAACTGCGGAATATCCACGCTGCAGGTGGCTTCGCCGGCTCCATTCGTCTTCAGCACACCGCTCCAGAAGGCCACCAGCTTAACCCTTTTATTGCTCAGCGGGTTTACCCGTTTCTGCAGATCATAACCGTCGCCGGCCGCGCTCGACCTTTTCATTTTCAGGTCGGGTAACAGATAGGGATATACGTCATATGAACTCACTTCCAGCGCCTGCTTCTGATAAAAGTAACCGTATGGATCAGGAGAAGGGGTGTTTTTCAGCTGCATGATGCCTTCATCAACCACGGCAATCGTCATTTCAATGTTCGATTTTGCAATGGTTTTTACTGTAATCTGCTGCCTTGTTGCTGATTTTGATTTTTCAACGGCCATGATTGTTACCGGCAGCCTGTTCGCTGATTTTTCAACCGCTATGCTGCTGAAACCATGGGCAACGGTAAGCGGAAGAGAACCATCGTCGAGGGGTTTAAAAAGTGTTGCGCTGATATACACATTGGGAATAAAATCATCAGTAATGGGAATGGTCAGCATGGCAGCCTTCCTGTCGGTATTCAGGTAATGATGTTCCATCACCTTGTTTCTTTCAATGGTCACCAGCAGCTTCCCTGAAAAAGGAGTTTTAAACAGCACACTGGCTTTTTCACCTGGCGTATATTTTTCTTTGTCCAGGGTAATGTCAACCTGGCCTTCATTATTCACTTCGAAGGAAGTGTTCGAATTGCTGCCCCACCTCCACGCATAGAACTGCGACTCAACAAATTTTTCAGAACCCGGCTGCATCAGCCTTACAAGATATTCACCTGATTCATTGGGAGTGAAAGGAACTGTGGTTCCGGATTTGGATATTTTGATGGTTTTATCAACCAGGATCTCTTCTTCCCGCTGTGACACATAACGGTAATGGGTATCATAAGTCCGTTCCATGATGGTGTGCCATTTCACCCTGATCACCTGCATGCGGCCCGTTGCACGGTCCACTCCCTTTCCCGCTTCGTTGGTTGCAGCAAAGCCAAGCTGGATGGGTTGAAGCGTGCTCACATAATAATCCGGTATGCGGATGCCAAAAAATACATCCTGGGTGCGGATATCAAAGTGCTTAACACGGTTTACAGGCCGGCCCGATTCATCAAACACGGTTACAAATACCCTTCCTTCCAGCATGCCTTCACCGGCATATGATTCATCCATGCTGAACGCTTCATTTCCTTTACCTGCAGCATCCGTCTTGCCCTGCCTGAGTACATTAGGGAAGGTGAGCTTTTCAGAACCTTTGATGTTGAAATTATAATTCGGGAAATCTTTGGCGTAGAAGTATTTTTTGCTGAAGCTGAAAGTGGCTTCATAATTCCTGTCAGCAGCGGGAGGACCGAAAAGATTGACAGCCGTAAAATCTGCATGGATGCTGTCATCAAGTGAATACGATTCACTTTCAGTTTTTAACACCACGTTGATCCTGTCGGGAATGAATTCCTCCACGCTGAAGCTTTTACTTCCGATCAGTATGTCATTGGACGTATACACTTCCAGCGTATAGGTTCCCGTTATCGCCCCTGCTGCGATTTCCACCGTGCTTTCACAGGCGCCCTGCCTGCTTAAGGATTTCCTGAATGACTGGAGCTCCTTGCCGTTTGGCAGCAGGTATTTGATTTTGACGGGGAGGTCAGCCACCACCTCGCGCATGTTATTTCGTATAATCGTATTGTTATGGATCGTTTCTCCGGGACGGTAAATTTCCCTGTCGCCGTAAATGAATGCCTGATAACCGGATTCATTGGTCCTGGCGCCGCCCACTTCAAAACGGGAAGTCTCCACCCGGCTGTCGTTAAAAATCATGAAATTGAAATCATTTCCCGACCTTGCGGTAATCATGGAGACTTTAAATCCCGGGAACTTTGATCTGATGCCTGAAAACACAGCCACGCCGTCCTTGTCGGTTGTTCCGGTGTACAGCACCTGGTTGTTGCTGCTTGTGAAATTAACTTTTACGCCCGCAACCGGGTCCATGTTAAGTATGGAATTGGCAAAAACATAAATATCATCTTCTGTTTCTTTCGCAATAAGCCCGATGTCGGAAACAGAAACAAGCTTCACAGCCTTTCTCCACTGGTCATCGGCAGATACGACGCGCACCAGGTAGATCCCCCTGAACTGGCCCTGCTGGCTGAAATCCAGGTTAAGCAGGCTTACACCGTTGGAACGGCCCAGGTTTTTTGTCTCATAATCCTGCTCCATCACCACATCGCCAAGCTGCCAGAGGTTGTAGTCATTGTAAGCGTAGCCTCCGTATTCACCGTCATCACCATAATCATTGTACCTGTTGCTCCGCATATAAGCCTGTATGTTATTTTCATAGATACGGGTAACCGTTAGCTTTACCTTTGGAATGTTCACAATGGAAATTCCGATGGTTTTGGATCCCTTCGAAGAGAGGTACAGTCCCTTTGACGAAACAAAGGACAAAGACGGGGCAAGCTGCCCGAACGGAACCAGGGAAATAAAATCACTGGCCATTTCACCGCCCAGCATGCCTTTCAGCTTTTTTGAAATGGTCACTTCATAGGATGCCCCTGCAGTGAAGTTTCCGCTGATAATAAATCCCGACTCCCTGTGTTCAATGGTAAATGGAACTGCCGGCTTGATTTTTATATGGCTGCTGATGCCTGCATCTTCGACAGGCTGATTGGTATTGACTTCCAGGAATGCTGATGTGCCTTCAAACAGGCCCTGTACCTGGGTGATATCCAGTTTTTCCGGCGCAGGAAACGACTGGCTCAATACAAGCTGATCAGTGGTTTTGTACTGGCTTTCCAGACAATGCAATCCTTTTTCAATTTTAATTTCAAAGACAGCCTGCTTTGAAAAATCTCTCGGTAATCCGTCGGCATGAAGTGTTATCTCATTCGAAGGGGCTGTGCTTTTTATGTCGAAAGGAAAGGACTTCCCGTTCAGGAAAAACCTGGTCAGCCGGCCTGCTTCAGCAGGATCAACCTTATAGTTGAAGCGAAGTGTCATGTTCAGCCCGATGTGTTCAGGTGACTGACTGGATCTTGCCCAGGAAGCATCGGTGCCGGTGAGTTTCAGGTAAGGCGTGTGAAATGAAAACCCTTCCATTTCATCCAGGCTGAAATTCCTGTTTGTATTTTTCAGCAGCATGCCCGTAAAGGCAACCTGGTAACCGGTACCGGGCTGGAAGGAAGAAGAAGGAGAAAAGACCAGCTCCCGGCTGCTGTTCCATTTGTATAATCCTTTTACAGCGGGTGTAAAAGTGAGATAGGCTGTTGAATCCCACCGGTCAATAACTGAATCCGTGACCAGATCGCGGTCAAATGTGAAGACAAGGTTCTGCTGCAATTCGATTTCATCGGTAAAGTTGGTGGAGGTAACCCGGATGCTGTTCTTATCCAGGTTGCATGACGAGACTAGCAGGCACAGCGCTGCGGCTTGCACTGCATTTTTGCGGAACAAAAGCATGGGAGGGAGGTTAGGAATTGGTTTGGATTAAAATGACGTTGTTAAAAATATCATTTTGATGCTATTTAACAGGGCGGTAAATAAATTATTTTATATTGATAAAAATAATTTTCAGTCGAAACGGATGGCACGCACCGGACTGATTTTACTTACCACCATCGAAGGAATAATCAGCATCAGCATGCAGCATAACAGGGTTCCGGCATTAATGGCAAGAAGTGAAATAACAGAAAGGTTTACAGGCACCACCGATACATAATACGATTCCTGCGGAAGCTTGATCAGCCCGTAATGATACTGTAGTCCGCAAAGGGTAAGCGCAATGATATTTCCGGTAAGCATGCCGGCGCCAACCAGGTAAGCAGCCATATACAGAAAAATTCTGCGGATGCTGACATCAGATGCCCCGATTGATTTCAGGATGCCGATCATGGTCACGTTTTCAAGGACCAGGATAAGCAGGGTGGAGATCATGTTGATGGACGCAACCAGCACCATGAGGGCAATGATAATGTAGACATTGATATTCTGCAGATCGAGCCAGTTGAAGATTTGCGGATAAAGATCCTTGATCGTCTGGGAATTGAAACGGTAACTCACTTCACTGTATATGACCTTTGCCACCTGATCCAGTTCATCAAAATTCCTGAGCATAACTTCAAAGCCACCAACCTGGAGGGAATCCCAGTCGTTGAGCTTTTGTACCTGGGCAAGGTCGCAAAGCATGTACAGGTTGTCGAATTCTTCCAGGCCGGTCTGGTAAATTCCCCTGATGTTGAATTTTCTTACCCGTGGAGGCTGCTGGATAAAATAGACAACCAGGGGATCATTCACCTGGAGCTTCAGGCGGTCGGCAGTGTTTTTTGAAATGAGCACATCATCTCCATGACCTGCCGGATCATTTTCCCAATCAGATCCGGAAATCATTTTATCCCTGAAAAAAGTCCAGTCGAAATCAGCGCCAATTCCTTTCAGCAGGATCCCTTCTATTTCAGCGCTTGTTTTGATAATGCCCGGCTTGGTTGCATAAACCTGTATGTTTTTTACCTGTGGTTTATTTTTAATGGAATGATAAAAGGCCTGGTTGCTGCTGACCGGTGTTTCTTCGTAGGAATTATTGTTGTCGAAATTATTGATCCTGATATGTGCACTGAATCCGGTGACCTTTTTTTCAATCTCATTTCTGAATCCGGTCACCACCATCACTGCGGCAATCATCACGGAAAGGCCCAGCGCTACACTCAGCACGGCAAGCCGCACGATGGGCTTGCTGATACGATTTTGGGAGACCCCTCCGAAAATGATTCTTTTGGCTATGTACAGTTCATAATTCATATTATTACCGGAAAGGAATGTGCTGTAAAAATAAAATGGTATTGTATTTTATCATGGACTGATATCACAATTAATGCAAAATAAAGAATTCGGTTTGTTTTAAGATAATAATTATTTAACATTGCATAAACAGTCAGAATCATTTTAATCCAATTAATGATGAAAAGAATTTTACTCCTGGTTTCGTTTGTTTTTTTTACCGGCCTTGCTGAAAAGCTGGAGGCACAGGTGATGTTAAACGAATTTTCCTGCTCTAACCTGAGCCAGTTTACAGATAATTTTTCCAACTATGAAGACTGGATTGAGCTGTATAATGCCGGCGCCTCTACTGTCAGCTTATCCGGTTACTACCTGAGTGATGATACTGCAAATCCTGTCAAATATAAAATTCCGGCCGGCGCAAATATCATGGCAAACGGATTTTTCAGATTCTGGGCATCAGGCAGAGACATGGTTTCCGGATCGCATTATTACACCAACTTCAAGCTCAGTCAGACTAAAAATGAATTCATTGTCTTCTCGGATCCATCGGGAAACATCATCGACTGGGTTGATCTTTCCCATAAAACACAGCTTGGCCATTCTTACGGACGTTCTCCGAATGGCAGCGCACAATGGGCATATTTCGTTTCCCCCTCGCCAAATGCTTCCAACAATGCAACTTCATACCTGTATTATGCCGACAAGCCCAATGTAAGCATGCCTGCAGGTTTTTACAGTGGCCAGGTGATCGTTGACCTGACCACCAATGAACCCAATTCAGTGATCAGGTATACGCTTGACGGAGAGATTCCCACCATGTCATCACCCATCTATTCCACCCCATTAACCATTACAACAACCTCGGTGCTGAAAGCGATTACTTACAGTAACAATTCACAGATATTGCCCAGCTTCATTGAGTTTGACACTTATTTCATCAATGTTTCCCATACTCTTCGTGTGGTATCCATTGCCGGTTCGATGCTTGATGACCTTGCGAACGGAAACAGCAACCTTTACCCGTTTGGCTCATTTGAGTATTTTGATCAGAACCAGCAGCGTACTGCCAAAACCTACGGCGAATTCAACAGTCATGGACAGGATTCCTGGGCCAACAGTCAGCGAAGCCTTGACTTTATTTCACGCGATGAAATGGGATACAATTATGCCATCAAAGAAAAAATCTTCAATGCTTCCCCGAGGGATAAATTTCAAAGGGTGATCCTGCGTGCTGCCGGTGACGACAATTATCCTGCTGATCATCATACGGCAAACCTGGGAAGCGCACACGTACGTGATGCCTACATTCAGAACCTGGCAAAGCGTGGCAACCTCGACCTGGATGTGCGAATTGGTGAAAAGGCTATTGTATACCTGAACGGAAATTACTGGGGTGTATACGATATACGGGAGCGCCCAGATGACCATGATTATACTGACTATTATTATAACCAGGATAAATATCATATTCAGTACATCCTGATCTGGGGAAATACCTGGGCTGAATATGGAGGCCAGCAGGCGCTTAATGACTGGGCTGCATTTTACAATTATATTATGTCAAACAACATGGCAGATTCAGTGCATTATAAATATGTAACCGACCGGTTTGATGCTGCCAGCCTTGTGGATTACGTTATCGTAAATTCGTTTACTGTCTGCTCCGACTGGCTCAACTGGAATACAGGCTGGTGGCGCGGTCTTGACTCTGCCGGAACACATCGCAAGTGGGGATACATTCTCTGGGACAATGATGCCACATTTGATTTTTATATCAACTATACCGGCATCCCCAGCACTGCGGCTACGGCTGATCCCTGCGATGCGGAAAGCCTTTCGGGTAGTTCTGATCCCGAGGGACATATTGCGCTTTTGAACAAGCTCCGGCAGAATCCTGAATTTAACCAGTATTACATCAGCCGTGAAATTGATCTCTGGAACACCGTATTCAGCTGTGATAACATGGTTCCTTACCTCGACAGTGTGGTTGCCTCCATCGATCCTGAGATGACGCAGCATGCTGCAAGATGGAACGGAACCTATACGGAATGGCAGACCAACGTCACCACGCTGAGGAATTTTATCATTGCCCGTTGCGCCGCACTAGTGCAGGGATTTATAGACTGTTATGGCGTAACCGGACCTTATCCCCTTACGGTTAATGCAGATCCGGCCGGCTCCGGTTCCGTGAAGCTGAATTCACTGACTCTTGATTCTTTTCCATGGCATGGAACCTATTTTGGAGGAATTGACACGAAGCTTGAAGCATTGCCCAATCCAAATTTTGTATTCACCAACTGGACTTCCAACAGCCAGGTATTTAACCCCAATGCAACATCAGTGCGTTCGGCCGTCAATCTGAATGGTACCGATTCGATTGTTGCGCATTTCAGCGTCAATACCATAGTTCCTGAAACACCTGATCAGCAACCGGTGGTTGGTGTTTATCCGACAGTATTCAGTGAAGAAGCGCTCATTTCATATAGCCTCCCCAAAGCCATGCAGGTGAGCATAAAAATTTATTCACCAGAGGGCAAACTGATAACCGAGCTGCCGGTTTCAGGATCTAATCAGGCCGGCCAATACAGCATCCGTTTAAACCTGAGCGGTTCAACACTTTCAGCAGGCCTCTATCTTGTCAGCTTTACTGCAGAGACTTTCCAAAAAACCATAAAGGTGTATTATGCACCCGTAAGGTAAGGTATCCGGGCGCCGACAGCTCTTTTGCCAGCTTTATTTTTTCAACGGATTTATTCACGGGCACGGGCACGATGGTGCATATGTTGAATACCTGGGAGATTCAATCCGGCACTCAGGCCGTTTTCAGCCGGGCTTGATAAGGACATTGGATAAGGGCATGCAGATCGCAGGTAGGCAGCAAATCAATATCAACGTAGTTGACCTTCCCGCGGGAAAATACTTTGTTCAGGTGGTTGCCGGAAGGAAGTATATGAAATCTGCTTTCATTGTTTCACGTTAATAACAGTTAGGATATATCAAAAAAACCGGCACGTAAGCCGGTTTTTTATTGAGATAGCATGAAATCAAAATAAGATTCAGCAGTTCCTCCTGGATACAAATAAAAAAAGGTTGTCAATATGACAACCTTTTTTTTTATTAAATGCAGATGGTTTATTTAACCACCATCATCTTTTTTGCGATCCTGTTATGATCTGCCTGAATAGCGAAATAATAAACACCACTGGTGAAATCATCACCGGTTAAACGGATGTTGTATTCTCCTGCGGTCTGTGAACCTTGTTCAATGGTTTGAATCAGCTTGCCTTCAAGATCAAAAATCATGATCTTAACATCATCGGCAGGCTTGTTCAGGCCATAAGTGATAACTGATTCCGTTTTGAACGGATTTGGCTGGTTCTGATACAGGCTGATTCCGTTGATGAAGTTATGCTCTTCAATACCAACTGATGCATCAATGATCGGGAAAATACCGAAATCAATATCAACATTGTTTGGAGCTGTTCCCCATGCAGAGTAAATGGTATGTAAGCTGTTATCATTCCACATTTCCCATGAAAGTTCAGTGGCACCGGCTTCACCGGAAGTGCTGGATACGAGGCCTGTTGTGTCGGTAGTGGCAAGGGTGGTGAAATCCACACCTGCAGCATAAGAAGCAGTAGCGTTATATACGGTGGGGAATGTTACTATTACAAAACCATTGGCACCGGTTGATGAAGTGTCAATGTCGTCCCAGAGGTACGTGGTGCTCGTTGCTACGGTTCCCGGTGCAGGTGCAGTTGTACTGACTGAAGTAGATCCGGTTGCATCCATGTTGTAGATCTTTAAGGTAAGCACGGAATTGGGATTGCCAGTGCTTCCGCCGGCACCTTTTCCGCCGAACCAGAAAATGCAGCCTTCTACATCGTAAGGAGCGATCACGTTAAACTGTTGCATCTTGGCAAAATCGCCATAGCCGTTTACGCCGCCGACATACCCGCCATTGGTGGAGGTATATACTGTTGGAGTGCCTCCGGTTAAGAGCCATCCGTATAAGGTATCAGTAGGAGTCATGAATTTTTGCACTGCACTGATGTCCTTTGAAATGGCAGTTGTGCTGCCCACTGTTCGCTGCTGGGAAAAAGCAACTGAAGAAATTCCCGCAGCTAAGATTAATACGTAAAGTTTTTTCATTTTAGTTTGATTTTGATTGTGTGGGTAAAGGTAATTATTTATTTGATCAAAATGTAAAATCCCCGGGTGAATCCATAAAACAAAAAAACCGGCAGGTCATTGACCTGCCGGTTTTTTAATACGTTTGCCGGATCAGTTATTGGCAATTTTCATTTTTGTAAATGTATTATCCTGGATCACGGCAATTCCTTTCTGAAAGGTGTTGTTTATTTCATTCATCACTTCAAAATAAGCATCAATATTCCACAGATTCCTCGCGATCAGTGCTTTTAACTGGGTCTGAAGAAAATTTCCTGAAACCTTCATGCCTTCTTCGTCTTTCGGAACACCCTGCTTTTCAGCAAAAGCAAAAAAATCATTCATAAAAGAAGCCGGGGAAAAGTTTTTACGGTAAGCATCAATATCATGATACTTTGAAAGCAGGCTGTTCCTGTTGTTATCTGTATAGGTAAGGGTGAAATCATTTATGATTCCTTTCCTGACCAGGTCTAGCAGGTATTTGCTTGACATGCTCGTATCCTGTGGAACGAAAATGTCCGGCATTATTCCACCGCCGGCATACACAATCCGTTTTGCATTGGTGAAATATTTTACCGTATCCGATGGATGGATGCTGTCGGCACTGCTGAACTCACCGTGATTCCTCCTGTTGAGGAGTTCCATATCGTAATCTTCCTCATCGCCTGGTGCATATGGTTTTTGTATGCAGCGTCCCGACGGTGTGTAATACCTTGCAATGGTAAGTCTTACGGCTGACCCGTCAGGTAATGGGAATGGCTTTTGAACCAGCCCTTTTCCAAATGAACGTCTTCCTACAACCAGCCCGCGATCCCAGTCCTGAACGGCACCTGTTACAATTTCACTGGCCGAAGCAGAGGTTTCATCTATCAGCACCACAAGCTTTCCTTTCTCAAAACCGCCGGCAGAGGTGGCATAAGACTCCTGCTTTGGTGCCGTCCTGCCCTGAGTATATACGATGAGTTTTTTATCTGATAAAAACTCATCAGCAAGGCCAATGGCACGTTCGAGGTATCCGCCTCCGTTATTCTGCAGATCGAGGATCAGGTGTTTCATCCCCTGCCCCTGCAGTTTTTTAAGTGCATCTTTGAATTCGTCCACGGTGGTGTCGGCAAATTTGGATACTTTAATATATCCGATTTCCGGTGCAGCCATATACGTTGCATCAATGCTGTATAAAGGAATTTTGTCGCGCGTAATGGTGAAGTCAAGCAATTCGGGATTGCTCCGCCTGTAAATGCTTACCGTTACTTTTGTCCCTTTATCCCCGCGCAGCTTTTTCAGCACATCATTGTTTTTGATTTTTATGCTGGCCACATTGTTGCCGTCTATTTTTACGATCCTGTCGCCTGCCCTGATGCCTACTTTTTCCGACGGACCGCCCGAGATGGTCTGTGTTACCATAATGGTATCCTCCAGTATATTGAACGTTACGCCGATCCCTTCAAATTTGCCGACTAGCGGTTCGTTGACTTCTTTCAGGTCTTCGGCCGGTATGTATTTGGAATGCGGATCGCAGTCTTTTAATATGGCAATAAGCGCATCGTCAACAACTTTTTTTCTGTCAATGGTATCAACGTAAGCATAATCGATCAGCTGCAGTAATGCCTGTATCTTATTTTTATCATCGATCTGTGCCTGACTCCTGCCGGATTGCATGCTGAACACCGACAAAGACAAAATGAAAAAAATAACTGATTTAAATCTGTTTGTCATTTTCTGAATAATTAAAATTAAAATTCCTGAATAAGTTGAACGTATGATGCAAACTTAAGTTTTCCTGTGAAAAAAAAAGTTAATTCGCTGTTAAAGTTAGCCGGAATAGGTGTTTGCAGGACATCAGTTAAAAGGAATCCATCGAGGTTATTAACAAATCAGGTGTGCATGCAGATTCACAATTACCCTGTGGCACCGCTTTTTATCAGTGTTCTGGCTGACCGGCAAAATGATGAATCCGGATTGCCCTGCTGTTTATAACTTGAATCAGCGGGACATTTTGTGATGTTGGCTGCTGAAACGATTTAGTCAGAAGGGTTTGCAGGCTGCCATACAGGATGTTTAAACAGGAAAAATGGCGGAAATCTGTAACCTTCTACATGAAGATTAAACTACATCACCAATTTTTCCTTAAAGCTCACCCGTGTTATCAGCGTGTTTATCAAAAAGTAATAAAAACAACTTGTCGAAAGCTTTAATTGCCTATACTTTAGCCTGCGTAAACCTAGGTTTGAGCAAATCCTTCTAATGTGAAAACCGCTATTTCATTAAGATGAGAAAAGCCTTACTCTTTTTTACAATCGTATCACTTTGGTTTTCAAAAGGTAGCGCGCAACCTTGTACAACCAGCATCGTTAAGTTCCAGCCCATGGGTGAATGTGAAGGAAAGGACATTCAGCTCATTGCTTCACCTGCAACGGCCGGCAATACCTATACTTGGGATTGCCCTAATCCTATATATAATGGTACATCGGGGCCGTTTCTGTTTATCCCCATGTCGTCCTGCAACGACAGCGGTGAATATACCCTGACGGTTACGGATTCTATGGGATGCATATCCAGTGCAGTTGAACATGTGAACGTTATTCCCAAACCTGTTGTCAGCATTACCGGTCCCGGATTTGCCTGCCTGGGTACAAAAACTTATCTCTTTGCCAACGACATGGTCGGAAATTATGGACCTTATACATACAGCTGGGAAACTGGTTCAACAACACAGAGCATAAAAATACTTCACAACGGCGGTACATATCCACATCCTTCATGCGTCCTCACCAATGGAAGCGGTTGTTCGGCGTCAAACCAGACGGCTTATATGATTGGTACACTTTATCCTCCTGTGGCTGAAATCACCTATAATGGCTTAACTTCATTCTGTGCTCCTCAAACCCTCTTGTTGTCTGCAACACCGGGTGCCGGTTTGTTTTACCAGTGGCGCAAGAGTGGAAAAAATATCAACGGAGCTAACGGTCCGACCTTTAATGCTGCGGGAACAGGGAACTTCCGCGTAATTGTTGCAGACCTGAATGGCTGCTCCGATACGTCGGATCTGGTTCCCGTTAACGTTTATCCTTTGCCTTCAGGTGGTGTAACTGCCAGTGGCCCGATGACCTTTTGTGCGGGAGACTCGGTAACCCTCACCGCAATGGCCGGTGCGGGGTTTGCTTATCAGTGGAGAAGAAACGGAATTCCTGTTCCCGGTGCCAACAACTTGTCGTATACCATTAAAAATCCAGGCAGCTATAAAGTTGAAATCACATCTGATCATGATTGCGTGAAAGTGTCAACCGGCAGAAAAGTTACCATTGCGTGCAGGGAGGCGGATATAGCTGACGCTGATCCCCTGAAAATTACCGCTTTCCCCAACCCCGCATCGGATCATTTTACGCTTCGCATAAACTCAACCGTTGATGGTCCAATCCTTATCCAGCTTTTTGATATCCTGGGCAAGGAAGTCCTGAGTATGAACAACATGCCGTCCAATGCTGATGAAATCAACATCGGCAATGCTTTGCTGCCAGGCATATACAGCGCCCGCGTTTCACAGTCGGACCTGGTGCGGGTGATTAAGCTTGTTAAGAATTAGAAAGCACAACAGCTTTTGATGCCTGCGAATCGCACGGCCTTTATTTGTTATAATCCAATTTAAGTTTATAGTTTTGCTTTTCTATTTGCAGAACCGGAAACATGTACGATTATATCATTGGAAAGCTTGCCGTGAAATCACCTACCTATGTTGTGATTGAAACGGGCGGCATAGGTTATAACATCAGCATATCGTTATACACCTATTCAAAAATCAAAGACCTTGATCATTGCAGAATGCACACCCATCTGTCTATTAAGGAAGATGCCCATACCCTTTTTGGTTTTGCAGATGAAGCTGAAAGGAAGCTTTTCCGGCATCTGATCAGCGTTTCAGGTGTTGGTGCGGGAACGGCAAGGATGATCCTTTCCTCCCTGTCTCCTCCTGAATTGCACCAGTGCATCATCACCGGCAATGCACCTGTACTGCAGAATATTAAAGGGATCGGGGCAAAGTCGGCACAGCGTATAATCATCGATTTAAAAGACAAGCTTAGCAAAGAAACTGCAGGTGATCTTTTACCGGCGGCAAGAAGCAATACCAGTCGGGAAGAAGCGTTAAGTGCTCTTGTAACTTTGGGATTTGCAAAAAACACCGCCGAGAAATCACTGGAGCAGGTGCTTAAATCCGGGCCTGCTGACCTGACCGTGGAGGCCCTGATAAAATCAGCACTGAGCAATTTGTGAAACTGTGCTGTATTTACCTGAGTTAAACTGTATTTTAATAGTATTTAAAGCCAATGCAGAAGATTAATGCATTAAGAATTTTATTTTATTTTTAGCCTCTTGAAAAATAACTCAATCCTGTAACCCATTGAGCTTTGCGAATTAGAAAATTAACTCCTTATATTCTTGGCTTAGCGATAGCTTTACCCGTTTTCAGTCTTGTCTGGGGTGGAAGTACTGCCAGGCTGCTTTTTCCTTTTCCTCTCGAACCCGCTCCATTGCCGTCCGATACGCCTGTTAACCTGCATTACCCATTTAAAGACAGGCTTACGGATACCTATTCCAATGAATACGATGAGAGCCCGCTCTATGGATCTGATCCCTCCAATATCAAATCAACCGTTGAATACGATCCGGATAACCAGGAGTACATCATCAATGAAAAGATGGGCAGCCTGTTTTACCGCAACCCTTCGTACATGACTTTCCAGGAGTATATTGATGAAGAGTTCAACAAAACAACCAAGCAATACTGGAAACAGCGTTCCGGTGAAGATGCGCTGGTCGACAGGAAGCCACTTATTCCAAAGCTGTATGTGGGCGGTCAGTTTTTCGACAGGATCTTCGGAGGAAATACCGTTGATATCAGACCCCAGGGTTCAGCTGAACTCACTTTCGGTGCAAATATCCAGCGTAATGACAATCCGGCTATCCCTGAAAAGCAAAGGAAAAATACCAATTTCGATTTCAAAGAAAAAATTCAGCTCAATGTGATCGGAAATATTGGAACCAAGCTGAAGCTTGGATTCAACTATAATACAGAAGCCAGCTTTGATTTTGAGAATAAGATGAAGCTGGAATATACAGGAACGGAAGATGAGATCATTCAGAAAATTGAAGCGGGTAACGTAACATTGCCTTTAACCGGAACGCTGATCACCGGAAGCCAGAGCCTTTTCGGAATAAAAACCGCTTTTAAATTCGGCCACCTTACCGTTACAAGCATTTTTTCACAGGAAAAAGGAAAAGCGTCAACCATTGATGTTGCCCCGGGCGGCGCGCAGACCAACACGTTTGATATCCTAGCTGATCAGTACGAGGTGAACAAGCACTATTTCCTTGCGCAGTATTTTAAGGACAGTTATGATGACGCCCTTAAAAACCTGCCCATTGTGAATTCCAATATTACCATTTCAAAAGTGGAGGTATGGGTTACCAACACTAATTATTCCTATGAAAATACCAGGAATATTATTGCTTTCCTGGACCTTGCGGAATATAATTTTGCCAACAAATCAGGATTTATCCAGTCAATACCAGTCATCTTTCCTGATAATGCTACCAATACATTGTATGCCCAGCTGGACAGTCCACCCCTGGATGCGATCAGGGACAGCAATGCATCAAACCAGGTATTCCAGGATCTGAATACCAATTACCAGATTGCACCTGGCCGCGACTATGAAAGAATTGAAGGTGCACGAAGGCTGAACTCAACGGAATATTCGCTGAATGCCACACTGGGATATATTTCACTTAACACAACACTGAACCCTGACCAGGTACTGGCTGTGGCATTTGAATACACCTATCAGGGAAAGGCTTACAGGGTAGGTGATCTTACCACTTCGGGTATTGAACCGCCAAAACGCCTGTACCTGAAGCTGCTCAAAAGTCAGAATGTTACCACCAAGCTGAACATGCCCAATGCAGGTATTGTGGATAACCCTTTGTGGGACCTGATGATGAAAAACGTGTACTCGCTTAATTCGTATCAGATCCAGAAGGATAAATTCAAGCTCGACGTACTTTATACTGATGACAGGACAGGCAATGCAATTAATTTCCTGCCTGTAGCTCCTTCGGAAACTTTTCTTTCCGGAAAGTCGCTCATCAAGGTATTTAATCTTGATAAGGCGAATACCAATAATGATCCGCAGCCCGACGGAGTATTTGATTTTGTGGAAGGTATTACCATTAATTCTGCCAACGGCCGGATCATATTCCCGGTGCGTGAACCCTTCGGAAGCTTTCTGCGGTCGAAATTCAAGGACCAGGCACAAGCAAACTTTTATGTGTTTGATGCCTTGTACGACAGCACCAAAACGGCCGCCCAGCAACAGCCTGAAAAAAACAAGTTCAGCCTTCGGGGTAGTTATCAAAGCTCTTCCAGCTCGGAGATTTCCCTGAATGCGATCAACATCCCGCAAGGGTCAGTAAAAGTGACTGCCGGAGGAACCGTGCTGGTGGAAAACCAGGACTATACAGTTGATTACAACCTGGGTCGTGTTAAGATCATCAACGCAGGATTATTGAATTCGGGAACTCCACTGCAGATTTCTCTGGAAAGCAATTCGCTTTTTAACATTCAGACAAAAACGCTGTGGGGTACTCACCTCGATTATGACGTGTCAAAAGATTTTGTGCTGGGAGGAACTTTCCTCCACCTTGGCGAAAGACCCATTACCCAAAAGGTGAACATTGGTGATGAACCTATTTCGAATACGATGTGGGGAGTGGACGGAACCTGGAAATCTGAATCCAGGCTGCTTACGCGTCTGGTGGATAAGCTGCCGCTGATCTCCACCAAGGATCCTTCGCAGGTAACGATCAGCGGTGAATTTGCCCAGCTTATCCCCGGTAATGCAAAGGCAATCGGCACCAGCGGTACTTCTTACATTGACGATTTCGAAGGAAGTGAATCAGAAATTGACCTGCGAAATCCCGGTAGCTGGTTTCTTGCAAGCACGCCGCAATTACAGGAAACCTTTTTGTTTCCGGAGGCAATCCCTGCCAATTTCGGCAAGCTTGAATTCGGAAAAAACAGGGCCAAGTTAGCCTGGTATTCCATCGACCCTTCCGTGTTTTACAGGGATAACAACATTACCCCTCCAAATCTTTCTGATGATGAGCTTTCAGATAATAATGTAAGGGAGTGGTTTGAGAAAGACCTTTTTCCCAATAAGCAGGCGCCCAATAATATTGAAACTACCATTTCGGTCCTGAACCTTGCCTTTTATCCGACTGAGCGCGGTCCTTATAATTATGACGTGAATCCGGTTTCGGGTCAGACTTCAGGTATCAGCGCCGACGGCAGGCTGCTGAATCCAAAATCGCGCTGGGGCGGAATTATGCGCAGGCTTGAAACTTCAGACTTTGAAGCTGCCAACGTGGAGTACATCCAGCTCTGGATGATGGACCCGTTTAATGATGACAACTGGAATCCGAACAATACAGGTGATCTTTATTTTAACCTGGGAAATGTTTCAGAAGATGTGCTGAATGATGGTTACAAAAGTTTTGAGAACGGATTGCCTACGGCAACGGTGAATTCTCCAACCGTCAATACCAATTGGGGGGTAATCGCCACTTCACAAACCATCGTCAATGCATTCGATAACGACCCCAATTCACGCACCATGCAGGATGTGGGTTTGGACGGATTAAATGATGCCAATGAACAAACTTTTTTTCAGGATACTTTTCTTAACAAAATCGCTTCCAGCTTCGGTGTAGGATCTCCTGCCTTTTTCAATGCAAGCGCAGATCCATCCTCTGACGATTTCAATTATTACCGCGATGAATCAAAGTTTGATAATCCGGAAGTAGGAATACTCATGCGGTATAAAAAATATAACGGCGTGGAAGGAAATTCTCCTACTTCCACCGGTACCTATACGGCAGCATCGACCACGGTGCCTGATAATGAAGACATCAACCGCGACAATGGCATCAGCACCAATGAAAGCTACTACCAGTACCATGTGAAGATTGATAAGAACTCGATGGTTGTTGGAAAAAACTACATCACCGATGAAGTGGTGACCACTACCAAAGTGAGAAACGGCACTACGAAAACGGTTAAATGGTACCAGTTCAAAATTCCCGTTCGTGATGCACAGGCACAAAACATCGGCGACATACAGGATTTCAAATCCATCAGGTTCATCCGGATGTTTATGAAGAATTTCAACGACAGTATGGTGCTTCGTTTTGCAAGGCTGGAGCTGCTCAGGGGAGAGTGGAGGAAATGCCCGTATGATCTTCGTTTGCCCTTTGAGACGCTTGGATCAGATCCTTCCGTTCAGTTTGATATCGGAACGGTCAACCTGGAAGAGAATGGCGACAAGGTTCCAGTTCCTTATGTTCTTCCTCCGGGAATTGAAAGGGAGATCAACCAGGGTTCAACCACCCTGCAGGAATTAAATGAACAGTCGCTGACATTGAAAGTTTGCAACCTGGAAGATGGAGATGCCAGGGCTGCCTACAAGACACTTTCATTTGACTTCAGGCAGTACAATAAAGTAAAGATGTATGTGCATGCCGAAACACAGCAGAATGCACAGCCATTGAAAAAAGGTGATCTGTCGGTCTTTATCAGGATAGGTACTGATTTTAACAACAACTTTTACGAGTATGAAATTGAAGTAACGCCCACTGATATCAATTCCGGAACCAAGGATCCATACCAGATATGGCCGACTGCAAATAATTTTGATATTGATCTGGATGAGCTGGTGAGGGCAAAAGTTCAGCGCGACAACAGCGGAGCACCTTACAATTCACTTTACAAGGCAACGTCCACTGGTATGCCGTATGCCATATACGTAGTCGGAAATCCCACGCTGAGCAACGTGCGTACAATCCTGATCGGGGTGCGAAATGTCAAGAAAGATAACAACCATCCGCTGGATGACGGTTTGCCTAAATGTGCTGAAATCTGGGTGAATGAACTCCGGTTAAATGATTTTGATAACCGCGGCGGTTGGGCAGCCAATGCAAGGATCAGCACAAGACTTGCCAGCCTCGGAACAGTTAACATCTCAGGAGCCAAGAGCACATACGGCTGGGGATCGATTGAAAAAAAGCTGAATGAAAGGAGCAAGGAAGATATCACACAGTACGATGTTTCATCCAACATGGAGATCGGAAAATTCTTCCCTGACAAAAGCGGAATCAGCATACCCATGTATATTGACTACGCTGAAATCATCAGCAAGCCGCAGTATGATCCGCTGAATCCTGATGTGCCTTTCATTGATGCGGTAAATGCAGCTGAATCAAAAGAGGAGAAAAAAGTGATCAAGCAGCGAGCGGAAGATTACATCAGGCGAAAAAGCATCAACTTCACCAACGTCAAGAAAAATAAAACCAAAGCATCGTCCAAGTCGCATCTGTATGATATTGAGAATGTCAATATGACCTGGGCCTACAGTGAAATTTACAAACGCAATATCAATACGGAGTACGACGTACTCCGGAACTATCATGCAGGGCTTGGTTATAATTTCAATACGCAGCCTAAAAATGTGGCGCCGCTCAGCAAGGCGAGCTGGCTTGGCAATTCCAAATACCTCAAGCTGATCAAGGATTTCAATTTTTATTTTATGCCTTCCAGTCTGAATTTCCGTTCTGATATTGACAGGATTTATGGCGAATCGCTGCAGCGGAACAACACCGACTATATTGCCATCCTTGATACAAACTTTAACAAGAGCTATACCTGGAACCGGATCTACGACCTTAAATTTGATTTTACCAAATCACTTAAATTCGATTTCAATGCATCTAACCTTTCCAGGATTGATGAGCCTGCCGGAAAAATTGATACGAAAGCAGAAAAAGATTCGGTGCGTAAAAACCTGATGAAGCTGGGAAGGAATCTTAATTACCACCATGGAGGTAACCTGACCTATACGATACCATTGAACAAGATTCCCCTTACCGACTGGATCAGTGCAAGTGCACGATGGGGATTTGATTATACCTGGATGGCAGGGCCGTTGGAGCTCGACAGTGCAACCAACCGGGTAAGGCCGAGCGGACTTGGAAATACCATTCAAAACTCCAATACACGACAGCTTAACTCTACGTTTACCCTGACAAGTCTGTATAATAAGGTCCCGTTTTTTAAGAAGGCGCTTGGACCAAAACCGTTACCTCAGAAAAAGCCAATAGTCAAAGCACCCATACCCACAGATTCATCAAAAGTGGCGAAGGACAGCCTGGGAGTGAAAGGAAAAAAACTTAAGAAGCCCAAGGTGCCCGGACAAATGAATCCTATAGTAAGAGCAACGGTCAGGGCTATTCTTGGGGTGAAGAATGCTTCCTTTACGTATAGTGAAACATACGGTACCATGGTTCCGGGATATACGCCATATTCCGAATTTCTGGGATCCGACTGGGGCAAAAGCGCTCCGGGGGCACCGTTTATTTTTGGTTACCAGGACGATGATTTTCCCTTCAGGGCGGCAAGAAATGGCTGGCTGACGACGGACACCATCATGAACTCCCAGTATACGAAAACGTTCCTGAATAATTTCAGCGGCAGGATGAGCATTGAGCCGTTCGACGGTTTCAGGGTTGAACTGAATGCGAACAGGAACTACAGCAATAATGTTTCGGAAAATTTCAGATCGGATGATGACGGAACTTACCATGCATACAACCACCTGGAAGCCGGTAATTTCAGCATTTCATACCTTACCTTAAGCACTGCATTTATCACCGACAACAAGGATTACTCTTCTGACGTATTCAAAAAATTTGCTGACAACAGGATCATCCTTTCAAAACGGCTTGCAGCCGAAGATCCGAATTCAAGCGGTCTGATCGATACGAATGGATTTGTGGACGGGTATGGTCCGACATCACAGGAAGTGCTTACCGGTGCCTTCCTTGCAGCGTATTCCGGAGGCAGCGCTTCATCGATTAAGCTTACCGCTTTTCCGAAGATTCCCATGCCGAACTGGCGCGTAACCTATGATGGCTTGTCGAAAATTCCACTGATCAAAAAATTGTTTCAGAATGTCAGTCTCTCTCATGCATACCGGTCAACGTATAGTGTGAATTCTTATTCAACAAACCTGTTTTATAAGAGTGACGGAACAGCGCGTGATCAGGCGGATAATTTTATTGCCAAGTATGAAATAGGAATGATTTCCATTTCAGAACAATTCAGTCCGCTGATCGGGGTGGACATCACCTGGAAGAACAATCTCACCACCAGGTTCGAGTACAAGAAAGACAGGAACCTGTCGCTGACGTATACAGGTATACAGCTCACAGAAGTGAAAGGTACTGAACTGGTTTTGGGACTTGGCTACCGTGTGCCTAAATTTAATCTTCCTTTTAAGATCAACGGAAAAGTAGCCAGGCTGAATAACGACCTCAACCTGACTGCCGATTTTGGTATCCGTAAGGACAACACCATCGTTCGGAAAATGCAGGAGCAAACCAATCAGCCAACAGCAGGTCTGAAGATAACCACCATTAAATTTGCAACCGACTACGCTGTAAATGAACGACTCAACATCAGGGCTTTTTATGACATGACTATTAACAAACCTGTTGTTTCCACTTCGTTCCCCACGGCCAATACGCAGATCGGCATCACCATCAGGTTCACGCTTGCACAGTAAAGGCTGGTTAAGTGCCTGATTCCACTTCTTTTACCGATAATGCCACGTATCCCAAATATTAGGCAGGGCGGGCATTAAAATGGCAAAAAAAGTCTTATTTTTGTTCAGAAATTATTCTAAACAATGGAAAAACAAACCGCTACACTCAGCCAGGTAATAATAAAATTTGCTGGTGATTCAGGCGATGGGATGCAGCTCACAGGCACACAGTTTACCAATACGGCTGCATTGTTCGGTAATGACTTAAGCACCTTCCCTGATTTCCCGGCCGAGATCCGGGCTCCGCAGGGAACACTTGCAGGAGTTTCAGGATATCAGCTGCATTTTGGCAGTGTGAATATATATTCACCCGGTGATACCTGCGATGTGCTTGTAGTGATGAATGCTGCAGCGCTGAAAGCCAATCTGCGTCACCTGAAATCTGGCGGGACCATTATTGCCAATTCCGACGGCTTTGATCCCAAGAACCTCAGGCTTGCCAATTATGCTGATGGTGCCAATCCGATTGAAGACAACACACTTGAAAAGTACAGGCTCATCACCATAGATGTAACAAAGATGACGCGTACGGCGCTTGCCGACTCCGGACTTGGAACCAAGGAGATAGACCGTGCTAAAAACATGTTTGTGCTTGGATTCCTTTACTGGATGTATAACCGTTCACTGGACAACAGCATTAAGTTCCTCGAAGAAAAATTCTCCAAGAAGAAGGAAATACTTGATGCCAATATCAAGGTGCTGAAAGCAGGTTATCATTACGGTGATACTTCTGAAACTTTTACTACGCGGTATGATGTAAACCCGGCCCCTATGCCTGCAGGAGTTTACAGAAACATCATGGGTAACCAGGCTACGGCCATGGGACTTATAGCCGCTTCGCAGAAATCATCCCTGCCGCTGTTTTACGGAACCTATCCCATCACTCCTGCTTCAGATATTTTACATGAGCTTGCCAGGCATAAAAACTTTGGCGTTAAAACATTTCAGGCCGAAGATGAAATTGCAGCCATTTGTTCTGCAATCGGCGCCTCTTTCGGCGGGAGTCTTGCAGTAACAGCCTCTTCCGGTCCAGGTATTTCCTTAAAGGGCGAAGCCATGGGACTTGCACTGATGCTCGAGCTGCCGCTTGTAATCATTAATGTACAAAGGGGCGGACCATCAACAGGCCTGCCAACCAAAACAGAACAAAGTGATTTGATGCAGGCATTATATGGCAGGAATGGCGAGTCGCCCATGCCTGTTGTTGCAGCGAGCTCTCCTGCCGACTGCTTTGAAATGGTTTTTGAAGCCTGCAGGATTGCCATTGAATTTATGACGCCTGTAATCTTTTTAAGCGACGGTTATATTGCCAATGGTGCTGAGCCATGGCGCTTCCCGAAAGCAGATTCACTTTCGGCTATTAAGGTGAGCTTTACCAAGGAAAAACAGGGCGATAAGTATCTTCCGTACAAGCGGGATGAAAAATTATCACGTCCCTGGGCCGTTCCAGGCACGAAAGGACTTGAACATCGTATAGGGGGTCTTGAAAAACAGCATGAAACGGGAAACATTTCATATGAGCCCGATAACCATGAATTCATGGTCAGGATGCGGGAAGCCAAAACTGAAAAGGTGGCGGATTACATACCGCTTCAGCAGATTGATAACGGTAACAGCAAAGGCAAGCTGCTTGTGCTCGGATGGGGATCGACCTATGGCGCAATTAAAACTGCAGTGTTGCAGGCAAGGCAGGAGGGATACGATGTGTCGCATGCACATCTGAAATACATCAAGCCGTTTCCCAAAAACCTTGGTGAAATTTTATACAGCTTCGATAAGATCCTGATTCCTGAAATGAACACGGGCCAGCTCATCAGGGTAATCCGTGACAAATACCTCGTACCTGCAATCGGACTTAATAAAATCCAGGGTTTACCATTCTCAGCAGGCGAAGTGAAGGATAAGATTACTGAGATGCTGAAATAAATAAAAAAATAATTCGCTGCCTGCAATGGCAAAGCATAAGCAACATGGATACAACCACATTAAATACTGAAGAGCCTAAATTAACTTCAAAAGACCTTGTTACTGACCAGGATATTCGATGGTGTCCCGGATGCGGTGATTACTCCATTTTAAAACAGGTGCAAACCGTTATACCCGAGCTGGGTATTCCGCGTGAGAATATTGTTTTTGTCTCAGGTATCGGCTGTTCATCCCGTTTCCCTTATTACATGGAAACATTTGGAATGCACAGCATCCACGGAAGGGCAACAGCAATTGTAAGCGGTCTCCGTGCCAGCCGCGCCGATCTTAGTGTCTGGATGGTTACCGGGGACGGTGACGCTTTATCCATCGGAGGAAATCATTTTATTCATATTCTGCGCAGGAATTTTAACATCAACCTGCTGTTGTTTAACAATGAAATTTATGGTTTGACAAAGGGCCAGTATTCTCCGACTTCTGAAGAAGGGAAAATAACCAAGTCAACGCCCATGGGAAGCGTGGATCATCCTTTTAACCCGATCGCACTGGCTATGGGTGCTGACGGAACCTTTATCGCCCGTTCCATGGACAGGGATCCGGTGCACCTGAAAGAAATGCTGCGCAGATCGGCAGCGCATAAAGGGACATCGTTTCTTGAAATTTACCAGAACTGCAATGTGTTTAATGACGGCGCATTTGAAATCTATACGGAAAAGAGCAGTAAAAAACAGGAAACGCTTTTTGTTGAAAATGGCAAGCCATTGGTTTTTGGCGCCAACAGTGAAAAAGGAATCAGGCTTGACGGGTTTAAGCCGGTGGTGGTGGAACTCGGAGATGGACATTCCGTAAATGACCTTTGGGTACACGATGAAACGGACCGTGTTAAAGCCGGCATCCTGAGCAGGTTCTTTGACAATCCGCGAAAAATAGCTGAGCATTATCCAAGACCTTTCGGAGTTTTCTATTCGGAGCAGCGGTATTGTTATGAAGATGCCATGCAGGCGCAGGTTGACAATGCATTGAGCACAAAAGGACCCGGAAATCTTGATAAGCTTTTAAGCGGAAGGGAAACCTGGGAGATTCACTGACCCGACTTTCACGGATTCAAAAAACACTTAGTTGAAAACAGCATGCGATACGTCGTTCCATACGGCGTGTATCCCGTCACGCAATGCAATTTTATGTTTCCAGCCCAGGCCATGAAGTTTTGAAACATCAAGCAGCTTCCTTGGTGTTCCATCCGGCTTGGTGGTATCAAACTGCAGCGCACCTGCATAACCAATTATTTCTTTAACCAGCATGGCAAGATCCCTGATGGTGATATCCTGTCCGGTTCCCACGTTTACATGCTGTGCATCATTATAATGGAGCATCAGGAAAAGGCTGGCATCTGCAAGATCATCAACATGCAGAAATTCACGCATGGGTGAACCTGTACCCCAGACTTCAACTGCAGGCTTTCCGGTATTTTTTGCATCGGCAAATTTCCTGATGAGCGCCGGTAACACATGCGAATTTTTCAGGTCGTAATTATCATTCGGTCCGTACAGGTTAGTGGGCATGGCTGAAATAAAATTGCAGCCATATTGCATGCGGAACGATTCACACATCTTAAGTCCTGCAATTTTGGCCAGCGCATATGGTTCATTCGTTGATTCAAGCGCACCGGTCAAAAGATATTCTTCTTTTATCGGCTGCGGACACATTTTGGGGTAAATGCAGGATGATCCGAGAAACAACAGCTTCTTAACACCTGTCTCATACGATTGCCTGATCACATTCGACTGGATCATGATGTTTTCGTAAATAAAATCTGCGCGGTAAGTGTTGTTGGCGACAATGCCTCCAACCTTTGCTGCAGCAAGAAACACGTACTCCGGCTTTTCAGATTTAAAAAAATCAGCCACATCCTGCTGGTTGCGTAAATCAAGTTCTGTGGAAGTCCTTGTGATGATGTTGTTATAACCTGAGGACTCCAGTTTTCTTTTAATGGCAGATCCCACCATCCCCCGGTGCCCTGCTATGTAAATTTTATCGTTGCTTTTCATTTCCCTGTATGCTTAATACAAAAATCCCAACTCATAACTATATCTCATGATAGTTAATAATCTTATGTCCTCCTTCACGCAGGTATTTGTCGCGGTTGAACAGGTTAAGATCTGAAGCCACCATTTCTTTTACGATGGCTTTCAGGTCGTAGCGCGGTTTCCATCCGAGCTTCTGCTGTGCCTTGGTGGCGTCACCGATCAGGATATCCACCTCGGCAGGACGGTAATATTTTTTATCGATCAGCAGCACCTTTTTTCCAACCGGGAGTTTGATTTCGGGATGGTTGCATTTCCTGATGACGGCAAATTCATTTTCTTCTTTTCCTTCAAAGTCCAGCTCAATGCCCGCTTCCATAAAAGCCATGATGATAAAATCACGTACTGTGGTGGTAATTCCAGTGGCAACAACAAAATCTTCAGGCTTGTCCTGCTGCAGCATCAGGTACATGGCTTCCACGTAATCTGCAGCATGGCCCCAGTCGCGTTTGGCATCGATGTTACCCATGTAAACTTTATCCTGTAACCCCAGGGCTATACGTGCAACCGCCCTGGTGATTTTCCTTGTTACAAATGTTTCACCCCTGAGCGGAGATTCATGATTGAACAGGATACCGTTCACCGCATACATGTTGTATGACTCGCGGTAATTAACCATGATCCAGTAGGCATAGAGCTTGGCAACAGCATAAGGTGACCGCGGATAAAAAGGTGTAGTTTCCTTTTGAGGAATTTCCTGTACAAGACCATAAAGCTCTGAAGTGGAGGCCTGGTATATCCTGCACTTATCGGTCATGCCAAGCATGCGAACAGCTTCCAGTATACGTAATGCACCGATGCCATCGGCATTGGCTGTGTATTCAGGCGTGCTGAAGCTGACCTGTACGTGTGACATGGCGCCGAGGTTGTATATTTCATCGGGCTGAACTTCCTGGATGATGCGGATGATGTTGGTGGAGTCGGTCAGGTCACCGTAATGAAGCTTGAAACGGACATTGTCTTCATGCGTATCGCTGTAAAGATGATCCACCCGCTCGGTGTTGAACAGGGAGCTTCTCCGTTTAATCCCGTGAACCATGTATCCTTTTTTGAGCAGCAGCTCAGCGAGGTAGGCTCCATCCTGGCCTGTTATTCCTGTAATTAAAGCAGTTTTCATAATACGCAGTTTTATGGCTGTTTTACCCGGGTTAAATGGTGCTTAACGAACCCGCCGGCTGCCGGGTTTCACAGGCGCCTGAAATAATTTTCTGTTGAAAGTGTTAAAATAACTTCCGAAATATCCGTAAAATTTCATTGGAATTTAATTATAAATTTGTACGATCAACAGCAGAGAGGCCTAAACAAGGTTGTAAAATTAACATAACCCTTTCAATTTCGTTTAAGTATAAACTATTTTTCTGCTTACCTTAATCAGCTTACCATATGAAACCAGCAGGTAATAATAATAATGCAATACTCGATCAGAATGACATTAAGAAAACCCTTTTAAAAGTACTTAAAAACTGGTACTGGTTTTTGATTTTCTTATCGCTGACTGTAGGTGGCGCAGTGTTTTACCTTTATAAATCCACTAAATATTATGGCGCCAGTGCTACCATCCTGATCAAGCCGCAGAAAAATGCGTTTAAAGACGCCCTGAGCGACCAGCTGCCAATGGGTCCCAAGAAGGAAGACCTGGCCAATGAACAAATGATACTTGCCTCAACCAAGCTGGTTGATGAAGCGGTAACCAAGCTAAACCTGGATATTTCCTATTACATTGAAGGCAGGCTTAAAACCGGCGAAGTATACAAGGGAACTCCTTTCAGTGTGGAAGGCAAAATACTGGATCCGTATTTGTCAGGCGCCCCGTTCAGAATAGTCATTCTTAACAAGGATCAATATAAGCTCGACCTGGACCCTGCATACTATAATTTCTCTAAGGTCCTCAAATTCGGCGAACCGGTGGTGAATGAAAAATTCTCGCTGGTCATCAATGGCAACCCCGGTGCAATCAGCAACAACAACAGGATCAGTGAGATCAAATACCTCTTCAGGATCAGCGACCATAAGGAAACTGTGAAGCATTATCAGAAGGCACTGAGCGTGGGTGAATCCGATGAAGCCTCTGTTATTTCCATTCAGATCATCGACCCTGTTCCGGAAAAAGCAGTGGATTTCCTGAATACACTGGTAAATCTCTACATTGAGAACTCCATTTCAGTAAGTAAGGAAATCAATACCAACACACTCACATTTATCGACAATGAATTGCGTGAAGTTGAAAACGACCTGAACAGCGATGAATCGAACCTGGAGCTGTTTCAGCGTCAGCGCACACCCATCAACCCCACAGAAACAGGAACAGCATACTTCGCACAAAAAATAGAGGCTGAAAAAGAAAAGTCGGCATTGAAAGCACAGCTTGATGCCATCAACAGCCTGACGGATAACCTGAACAATTCAGGAAAGGAGATGGCAATTTCTCCCAGCATCCTTGCTGAAACAAACGATCCTTCACTTTCAGCCGCCGTCACCAAACTTGCAGATCTGCAGCAGAAGCGAAGCAGCCTCATGTTCAGCAATACACCGAGCAGTCCCGTGGTGAAAGAAGTCGATTCACAGATACTCGAAGTACGACAGAGCATCATGAACAGCATCTATACAATCAAAAAAGCGATTGTTTCAAAGATTAACAGTCTTACTGTGCAGGTCGGAGAGTATGAAGGAACCATGCAGCAAATGCCATCGACGCAACGCGGTCTTACCAACTATGCGCGGAAAGTGGAGATCAGTGAAAAAATTTATCTTTTCCTGCTGGAGACCAGGGCTCAAACCGTTATTGCTAAAGCAGCCATTGTGGCCGATAAGCTTGTTCTTGAACCGGCTTCATCAACCGGATTGATAAAGCCCATTGCTGAAAAAATTATTTTTACCGGTGCCGGAATCGGCTTTGCACTTTCCTTCCTGGTTATTTTCCTCAAAGGAGTATTCCTGAATTATATCCATACCAAGGACGATCTGAAAGAGCTTACCACCCAGTCAATCATTGGCGTCATTGGAAAGAGCAAGGAAGCAAAAGCAAATTACCTGGTAGTGGATAAATTTCCACAGTCTATTACCAGTGAAGCATTCAGGGTTATACGTACCAACCTTACCTATTTCAGTCCCAAATCCGCAAGCAAGGTGGTGCTGGTTACTTCAAGCGTTGCCAGCGAAGGAAAAACATTCTGTGCGATCAACATTGCAACCATTCTTGCCAAAGCTAAAAAATCAGTCATCCTGGTCGATCTTGACCTGCACAAACCCAAACAGGCCAATGCTTTTGACCTGCAGAACGACATCGGAGTAACCTCTTACCTGGTAGGTAAAGCCAAGCTGAATGAAGTAACCAAAGCCACGCCGATTGAAAACCTGAAAATCATCCTGACAGGCCCCCGCACGCCCAATGCATCTGAACTGATCCTTGATCCGATGCTTGAACAGATGCTGAATGAGCTGAAGAGCACCTATGAGTATATCATTCTGGATACACCGCCGATAGGTTTATTGTCGGATGCCCTGGTGCTCATGAAGCTTTCCGATCTGAACCTGTATGTACTGAAGGCAGGTTATTCGAAAAAGGATTTTGTTGACATTGCACACCACATCATAGAAAAAAATAACATTAAGAGCCTCAGCTTCATTCTCAACGGAGTAAACGCCAAGAATATCCCTGGCGGCTATGGCGGCGGGTATTATAAATAATCGTCAAAAGCTGAATATTTTTTTCTTCAAGGGGGGAACAAAACAGGAGCTCAGCATGTAGACAGCCGGTGAAACAGATGAACAGCAGCCAGGATCAGCCAACACAAAAAGAAAATGCCATGCTCAATGCATGGAAGGCATTGCGTGGCCATACCAATAAAGGCCAGAAAAAAAGAATGGTCCTGATCGGCTTTTTAATTCTGGTATCGGCCGGAATGGATGTTTGCGGACTGGGCATGATTCTTCCACTGATCAAATTCGCTACGGAGCCCGGGCAGATCGGTCAGTATTATTACACGGCACTCATATACGAAAAGCTTCATTTTGCCAATGAGAAAAGCTTTTTATTTTTCATGATCATGGCCGTGCTTGTATTTTTTCTCTGCAAAAGTATTTTCGGACTGCTGGTGAATTTCCTGCAGACTCGATTTACTGCAGACGTGGCCAGCTTTATTTCACGCAACCAGTTTTCAAAATATTACAGCCTGAATTTCTATGATTTCAGCAACATCAATTCTTCGCTGATCATCAACCATGTGTTGCGGAACCCCACTTCCTTCGTTGAGTTTGTGCTCCTTCCCATGATTATGCTTTTTTCAGAAAGCGTTATTGTGCTGATGATTATCGGCGCCATTGCCGTGTATAACATAACCCTGTTCAGCTTTATCCTGCTTACTGTGGGGCCGGCCACTTTTCTCATTTATTATGCCATCAGGACAAAAAATCAGAAAATAGGAAAGGGGATCGACGAAAATTATCCGCTTGCACTGAGTGCACTTACACACAGCATCATGGGATATATCGACATCAAGCTGGCCAATAAGGAAGAGCACTACAGGAAAAGATTCATGGGTTTTCAGCACAAGCTGAATCATCTCACCATGACATCCTACCTCCTTAATATGATTCCGTTGCGGGCAAACGAAGTGGTGGCACTGCTTGGGATGGTGGTAATATTTATTTATTCGATTTTTATTTCCGACAACCAGAGCAACGTCATCGTACTGGTCGGTGCCTTTGCGGCAGCTTCATACCGCGTAATGCCTTCCATGAACCGCATCCTGAATTCATTGCTGTTCATTAAGAAAAACCAGGTGTCGATTGAAAACCTGAATATGTTCAATGACCTGTACAAAAGGGAAAAGGCGATCAATACGAATGTACCGATTCATTTTACGAAAGAAATTGAATTCAGCCAGGTTTCATTCAGGTTCCCTAATTCAAGATTTCAGATTCTGAAAAACATCAGCCTTGTCGTTGGGAAAGGGGAAAAGGTTGGATTTGTTGGCACTTCCGGCTCAGGCAAAACTACGCTGATGAACCTGATCCTCCGATTTTATGAAGAGGAAAGCGGTTCCATCCTGATCGACGGTGTGCCGCTGAAAAAGGAAAATACTTCTTACTGGAGGAGCCTGATTGGATACGTCAAGCAGGATATTTTCCTGCTCGATGCAAGCATCCGGGAGAATATTGCTTTTGGTGAAGATGTGATCGATGAGGAACGGCTGAGGCTGGCCATCAAACATGCATCCCTGGAACAGCTTGTTGAATCGCTGCCCATGGGATGGAACACCCCTGTTGGTGAAAAGGGTTCGCGTTTGTCGGGAGGGCAAAGACAGCGTATAGGTATTGCCAGGTCGTTATACAGAAATGCCGAAATTCTTATTTTTGATGAAGCAACAAGTGCGCTTGATAATGAAACGGAAACATCCGTTACCGAATCCATCGATGCATTATCACATTCAAACAAAACTATTTTTATTATTGCCCACCGGATTACCACACTGAAAAACTGCGACCGCATATACGAACTAAAAAACGGTGAAATTAACGGCGTATACTCTTACAATGAATTATTGGAAAAAGTAGTATAACAGTCTCCTCACCAGGCCACGCGACATGATTGATAAGATCCTAAACCAGCTCAAGCTCCGTTATCTTTCTTATACCTCCAAAACAAGCGGTCTCGAAGAATCAGATGAAACCAGGATATATAAGGCGCTCAGCTGGTTCCGGCAGTCACTGATGAAGGGCGGAGGCAGCTCTGCCAAGTACTCCCTGCTTTACGACACTTTTTTTCCTGCCTATCCTGAAACAACCGGCTACTGGCTCAACACGGTTTTTTTTATCAGGCAGCATTTTCCGCAGGTATATACGGGTGTTTTTGGCGAAAGGGCAGTGGAAACGGAGCTCAAAGACTGGCTCCTGACGGTTCAGCGGCTTGATGGTACTTTCCCCGGTTCGTTCGGTGATTATTATAACCAGCCGCCGCGGGTATTCAACAACGGTCAGATCATCCTGGGGCTGCTGAAATACTATGAATATTACAAGGATGAGCGGGTGATGGATTCCATCATGGAAAGCGCTGCATGGCTGCTGAAGGTACAGGCAAAAGACGGGTCCTGGAAGCAGTTCACCATTCACCAGCTGAGCTCCAATACCCGTACGGCCTGGGCGCTGATGTTGCTATCCAAAGCAACAGGACAGACGAAATTCATGGATGCCGGCATCAGGAACATCGAATATGCCATCAGCCTGCAGCAGCCTAACGGCTATTTTATGCATAACGGCTTTGACGCAAACGGTATCCCGTATACGCACAGCATCGCCTATGCCATCAAAGGAATGCTGGAAGCAGCATCGCTTACCGGCAATGAGAAATGGATGCAGTCCACTGAAAAAGCATTCCGGCCTTTGCTGAGCATGATAAAAAAAGATGGCTTTTTATGTGGTCAGATTGATGAAGACTTCAACAGCACTTCCAATTACTGTTGTCTGACAGGCAACAGCCAGCTCAGCGTGGTGGGATTTAAGCTGTACAGCCTTACCGGAAAAGAAGAATACCGTGCTGCGGCCAACCTGCTTATTAATTATGTAAAAGACAAGCAGGTCAAGTCTGATATTCCGGCTTTATCGGGAGGAATCACCGGCTCATGGCCCATCAGCGGGGGATATTGCCCGTATGAAATCCCCAACTGGTCGGTTAAATTTTTTATTGACGCGCTGATATATCAGCACCTCAGCAGGCAAAAAGGTTTTACGGCCTGAAAATTTTAAAGCATCCTGCAACGAAATAAGTGCAGAGTCGTATGAGATTTAAAAATAACTGAATGAAAAAAGTACTCATCGTTGTAGGTACCAGGCCGAATTTTATCAAAATTACCCAGTTTAAAAAGGTGAATGAAGCCTGTGGAAATCCTTTTGATATTAAGATAGTTCATACCGGGCAGCACTATGATGATAAAATGGCTGCTGTTTTTTTCGAGCAGTTTGAGCTGGCCCCTGATTTCTTTCTCAACATCCCTGCAGGCAGCGCTAATGTGCAGATGGCTGAGATCATGATCAGGCTTGAGAAGGTTATCAAAGAATATGCACCTGACCTGGTGATGGTGGTGGGAGATGTGAATTCCACCTTTGCAGCCGCACTTGCAGCAAATAAGAACGGAATCAGGATTGCCCATATTGAAAGCGGGCTGAGAAGCTTCGACCGCAGCATGCCTGAAGAGATCAACCGCGTGCTTACCGATGAGATCACCGACTACTATTTCGTTACGGAAGAAAGCGGCATCAAGAACCTGCGGGATGAAGGCCGCAACCAGGACCAGATCTTTTTTGTCGGCAATACGATGATTGATACGCTTGTTGCATTTGATAATAAAATTGCTCTGAACGGTATCCTGGATGATCTGCAGATTCAGAAAAAGGAGTATGCGCTGATGACCATGCATCGTCCTGCTACTGTTGATTTTAAAGAGGGCCTGCTCAAGCTTATCGAGATTATAGAATTTATTACTAACCGCCACCACCTGGTTTTTCCCATCCATCCGCGTACTTTAAAAAACCTGGATAACTTCGGACTTACCGAGCGGATCAAATCAAACAAAAAGCTCATCCTTACTGAGCCACTGGATTATTTTGGGTTCCAGAAATTAATTGCTGATTGTCTTTTTGTAATAACTGACAGTGGAGGTATTCAGGAAGAAACCACTTTCAGGAGAATTCCATGTCTGACGCTGAGACCTAATACGGAAAGACCTTCCACAGTGGATGTAGGAACAAATGAACTGGTACCATTCGACCTGCATGCCGTTCACCTTAAAATTGAGGAAATAATTTCAGGAAAATATAAGAAGGGAAGGATACCCGATTTCTGGGATGGTGCCTCCAGCAGGAGAATCATTGAGATCTGCAAAAAACTGTTCGAAGTGAAGCCCGCCTCGGTTTTCTCCTGATTTACCGCTATAAATGCCTCAATAAGGCACGTTTTTTTTAATCCCGCAATTTTTAAAATCTGTAAGAAGGCATATGAAATGTTATATTTCAGCTGCCGGGATTTTGTATTTTTTGCTTTAAGAAACAATACCTATACATTTGCTGCAGAATAAGATGCAAAAGAAGCTGTTACTTACCTTCGATTATGAACTTTTCCTCGGAATGCAAAGCGGGAAGGTTGATGATTGTCTGATCCGTCCAACCAGCCTCATCATTTCCATCATGGAAGAAGCAGGTGTCCGTTCCATATTTTTTGTTGACTCTGTTTACCTCATGCGCCTGCAGGACCAGGCGAAAACCGTCAAAGCCTGTGAAATTGACTTCAACAAAATCAGCAGCCAGCTGCAGGAACTTGTCCGGAAAGGTCATTACGTATATCCTCACATCCATCCACACTGGCTGGATGCCATTTATCTGCAGGACAAAAATGAATGGCAGCTGGGCAATAATGAGAAATACCGCTTCAGCAATATTTCAGCCGGGGAACGAAGCAAGGTTTTCAGGGGCTCGTATGAAGTGCTGAAAGAGATCATCAGTGCAGTTGATCCCGGATATGAGATCAACGCCCACCGTGCAGGCGGATGGTCGGTTCAGCCTTTCGCCAATTTCCGCCCGTTTTATGAGGAATTTAATTTCAAATTCGATTTCAGTGTCCTTGAAAAGTTTTACATGTTTACGTTTGCCCAGTATTTCGATTATTCAGCAATTCCGGATAAGCATATTTACAATTTCGACGATGATGTGACCGTGGAAGATCCCCGGGGCAGGTTTATTGAGTTTGTAAATTCCACCATCAGGATCACGCCATCCATCAGGTTTTTCGACAGGCTGCTGATCAAGCTGCTCTATAAGGTCGCAAATGATTACAGCTATGGTCGCGGAACTGGCCAGGCTGCATCAAGGATAAACGATACCAAACCGGTTTCAGACCGTGGTTTTGACATGACCAATAATGAATTCCAGTATATTGCTGTGGAACAGCTGAGCTTTATCAAAATCAAAGCCTACAAGGCATACCTGAAAAACCATGATTACATGCACATGGTATCACATCCCAAGATGGTGACGAGGCATAACCTCAACACTTTCCGGAAATTTCTCAGGCACATTGCCAAAGATTACAGCCTGGAGACCGATTTCAAAAAGATGGTATAGATATTTTTTTATACCTATTTTCGTTTCCTTCCGGCAACTGGCTGGTGTATAGTTAATTTCTTTATCAAAAATGCAACCTTCGGAGGATAATCGTGTAAATACGGACATGATTTATTTAACTTTTGCTGATCAGCCTTCCGGTGTGTTTACAAGCCAGGTTATTGATGTTTGCAAGTACATTGATCAGTCATTTCCTGTAAAAATAAAGCTGGTTGCTTTTATTTCAGTCAGGGATTTCAGTGAGAATAAAAAAAAGATCGTCAAAGAACATCCCGGTGCATTGGTTTTACCCATGCTTCCGCGATTGAGCAACTGGCATCTGAACAGGATAACGCTTTTTATGGCATGTCTTTTTTTACGGCCGGCCGGCATTATTGCACGCGGTGTGCTTGCAGCCAACCTGGCGCTTTCAGTCAAGAATAGCGGTCTTGTAAAAAAAGTATGTTATGACGGACGGGGAGCGATTGCTGCAGAATGGAACGAATATACTGTTACACCGGATGAGCGCCTGAAAGCGGCCATTCCTGAACTTGAAAAAAAAGCAGTGTTGAAAAGCGATTTCCGTATTGCCGTTTCATCCCGGCTGGTTAATTACTGGAATGAAAAATACAATTATAACGGTTCGGCACACGTCGTAATTCCGTGCACGCTCGGATACGGATTCAGCGGAACCCTGCCTGCACCGGAAGAGATTGTTTCAACCAGGCGTTCGATGGGTTTTGCACCGGATGACCTCGTCATGGTTTATTCAGGTAGCACCGCAGGATGGCAGTCATTTTCCATCCTGGAAACATTTCTTACCCCTGTCCTCCGGGCCGACAGGAAAAACAAGGTGCTGTTCCTTTCAAAACCCGATAAAAGCATCAGCAGGTTAAAGGAATCATTTCCCGGTCAGGTGTCCGAAATATGGGTTTCACACAGGGAAGTGCAACAGGTGCTGTCTGCCTGTGACTATGGTATCCTGATCAGGGAGGAAAGCGTAACCAATAAAGTGGCATCTCCCACCAAGTTTGCTGAATATTTGTCGGCCGGACTTGCTGTACTGATCTCTGATCATATCGGTGATTATTCTGATTTTGTGGTTAACAACGGATGCGGTTACCTGATCAGAAGCAATTCCATTCAGCAGCTGCATCCGCTGAGCCAGCAGGAAAAGCTGAAGCTGACATCACTGGTGCAGACAAATTTTACAAAAGAATCACAAAACAAAAATTATAAAAAACTGATCGATAGCATTTCCTATCATTTAAATTGAAAATACGATGAGCAAAATTATTGTTACCGGAGGAGCGGGTTTTATCGGCTCAGCAGTGCTCCGGGAATTGCAGCAGCACAACCATGATATTTTTGTAATTGACAACCTTTCATTTGGAGACAGGAAATTCATACAGTTGCCGGCGGACCATTTTTTTGAAGAGGACATACTCAACCGCAGTAAAATATTTGAGCTGTTCGACCGCATCAGGCCTGACAAGGTGATTCACCTGGCTGCCATCCACTTTATTCCTTATTGCAATGAGCATCCGTATGAATCCAGCAACATCAACATACAGGGCACCATTAATATCCTCGATGCAGCGCGTTCAGTAAAAGCGGGGCAGGTTTTCTTTGCATCCACGGCAGCTGTTTACCCCATATACGATCAGGGCGTCAATGAAGGGCATCCTACCGGGCCGATGGACATCTACGGCTTAAGCAAGCTGGTAGGCGAGCACCTCTGCAATGAATTTCATATGCAGTCGGGAATAGCCACCATTATCTGCAGGTTTTTCAATGCATTCGGTCCCAATGAAACAAATCCGCACCTGATACCTGAAATACAGAAACAGGTGCTTGGAGGGAACCGGAAGATCCGGCTCGGTAACCTTACCCCTAAACGAGATTTTATCCACACCTACGACATGGCCAATGCTGTACGTATACTGCTTGATAAAATCACCTCCGGCATACACGTATATAACCTGGGCCGTGGTATTGAATATTCGGTTACTGAAATCGTGGATTCCTTTTCAAGGCAAATCGGGGAAAAGATTGATATCGAAGTCGACCAGGCACGGGTACGTAAAGTTGAACGGATGCACCTGCTGGCCGATGTAAGCAAGCTGAAATCGCTGGGCTGGGAACCCAAAATTGATATTGACGGGGGGATTAAAACCCTTGTAGAATGAAAAACGGAAAGTTGGAGCTGCTTTTCTGCACCGATGGAATTTTTCCTCATGCAATCGGGGGTATGCAGCGTCATTCAAGATTGCTCATTGAAGAGCTTGCCAAAGATGCTGATCTCCGGATCATCGTTGTGCATCCCCATGCAGGCCAGCATATTTTTAATGACCTTCCTGATATATCAGAAATAGCAGTGGATCCGGGCAAAAGCTCCGGTAATTATCTCCTCGACTGTTACAATTATTCAAAAAAAGTGTATGCCGTTGCGGCAGCACATCCCCACGCTGTTATTTATTCCCAGGGACTGTCAGTATGGTACAGGATCAGCAGGATCGGACAACGTCTCATTATCAATCCGCACGGACTTGAGCCCTACCAGACGATCTCGCTACGGGATAAAATGATCACGGCGCCATTCAGAATGATTTTCGGTTATCTTTTCCGGCAGGCTTCCGCCATTGTTTCCCTTGGCGGGAAATTGACCGGCATCCTTCAACAGCTGACCGGCGACAAAAAAAATAAAATAGTCATACTTCCCAATGCAGTCAATGTCACTGCGCCATTATCCCGTACCTGGGATGGTGCTCCGCTGAAATTTCTGTTTGTCGGACGTTTTGCATTTAACAAAGGCATCGGTGTCTTGCTCGAAACCATTGCTGCTTTGAATGCATCAGGCTATGAGAATAAACTGTTCTTTAACCTGGTCGGCAAAGGACCCTTGTATGATGAGTTCCGGGAAAAGTACAGGGCGGATAATATCCATTTCGCAGGATTTACTGATGATAACCAGCTGAATGAGCTGTACCGTACAAACGATGTTTTTATTCTGCCAACCTTGTTTGAAGGCATGCCGACCGTAGTGCTGGAAGCCATGTGTTACAGCATGCCCGTAATTGTTACCGATGTGGGTGCAACCCGGGAGCTCGTTGATGAGCAGAATGGTTTCATCATTGAAAAGAACAGCGTGGATTCCTTAAAAGAAGCCATAATAAAGTACTTCAGCATGTCGGCTGCTGAAAGAGCATCCCTGGGCGATCATTCATACAGGAAGGTAAGGGATAATTTCACCTGGCCCGTGGTTGCACAAAAGCACAAACAGGTTTTTCAACGGCTGAAAAATAAAATGGAAGAAGCACAGCAGCAAATCAGCCGTTAAAGCGGTCAGGCGGATGAATAGCAGTCTTTTTTACACGAACCGGTTGTTTTGTGAATATGTTTCAAAAATACGCTGAAGTAATTTGATCATCCTGTATATCTTCGTAGCGGTGTATATGATGACAGCTTAAAAGTGTCTGATGCTTGATTTTGTTAAAAGAAACGCTCATTTTTTTCTGATCCTGCTGGTGTGGGTTGTGATCGGCCGCTTTGTGCCGATAGCCATGCTTGGAATCATACCATTGTCGTTGCTGCTCTTCAAGCAAAAAAACCGTTTTGCTGAAATGCTCATCGGGTTTCTTTTTATCCTGATTTTATCCGACAGCCGGCAGGAAGAGCTGGATTTTGCAAAGCAGGTGAAGGACATATATCTTCTGATCATGGCTGTTTTCCTGTTTTTTGACCAAAAAAATTTCCAACAACGAAACAGGTTCTTTGTCCCGTTTATACCATTTTTTATTGTTGCCGCAATCGTTTTGTATAAGAGTCCTGAACCGGATATTGCATTGAAAAAAACGCTCAGCTATGTGCTCCTTTATGTAACCATTCCTGCATACGTTATCAAGGTGCTGGATGAAAATCCAAGGTTGTTTTTAAAGGACATGGTGCAGTTTATCAATATTCTCTTATTGATCGGATTTATACTGATTCCGGTAGCGTTTGACAGGGTATTTCTTGCAGGAAGGTACAGCGGCATTTTAGGAAACCCCAATGGCATTGGCATATTCTGCACCTTGTATTTTCTTGTCTTTTATACCATCACCATTAAATATCCCGATCTTTTCGACAAGCAACAGCAGCGGATCACTTTTGCACTTGCAGTTGGGTCGATCGTTTTTGCCGTTTCCAGGAATTCCATGTTCTCCATTTTACTTTTCCTTTTTTTCTCACGGTTCTACCGCATTTCCTACTGGGCGGGATTTACCATCGTAATCGTGGCGGCGGTCTCGTACCAGCTTATCATGAATAACCTGGCAGCAATCCTGGCCACATTAGGCCTTTCAGAATTCCTGCGTGCAGATCATATTGAAGACGGCTCGGGCAGGATTGTGGCCTGGCGCTTTGCATGGGAACAGATACAGTCGCAATATTTACTTGGAAGGGGTTTTTCATTCGATGAATATATTTTCTGGGAGCATCATGTCGAGTTGAGCCAGCTCGGTCACCAGGGCGGGGTGCACAGCACATACCTGGCGCTCTGGCTCAATACCGGACTGACCGGGCTGATTCTTTTTTTCATTGCATTTTTCAGGCTCATACTGAAGGCTGCCTCCAAATCCTATCTTGCACTACCTATTTTATATGCCATCCTCTTTTCCATTACTTTCGAAGCGTGGCTGATGGGATCGCTGAATCCTTATAACATCATGTTCCTTATTTTAATGAATATTTTATATCATGACCCCCAACCGGCCACGGAAGAAAAAAGCCTTGTTCCTGTATTATGAACTGGCCGGCTATTTCATTGCCAGCCTGGAAAAGCTGGTTGATGACTATCCGGTTGAAGTCCATGTGATCAGGTATCCGGTCAATGCAGTAGCTCCGTTTAAAATCGAAATTGCAAATCCACACATCCGTTTCTATGAAAGGAAATCATACACTGATGAAGCGCTTGTAGCCCTTGCAGCTGAAATCGGACCTGACTTTGTCTTTTGTAACGGATGGAGTGACAAAGGATACCTCGCCATCTGCCGCAAGCTCAAGAATACTGTTCCAAGCCTGGTTACATTTGATAACCCCTGGCGGAATACTGCAAAACAGAACCTGGCACGTATAGCCGGACCGTTATTTCTGAAAAGGATATTCAGCCAGTGCTGGGTGCCGGGTCGTGCGCAGAAAATATATGCACGCAAGATCGGCTTCCGCGACAGCCAGATCAGGGAAGGCCTGTACTCGGCCGACCTGAAGCTGTTTCATCACTATTATGAATTGTTTAAGGCTGACAAAAAGAAAAAATTCCCGAAGCGGTTTCTTTTTGTCGGACGGTATACGAAGCTCAAGGGCATCAAAGAGCTTTGGGAAGCATTTGTAAGGCTGCATGAAATGTTTCCGAACGAATGGGAGTTATGGTGCATCGGTAAAGGTGACTATGATCCCATATTTCCCAAACATGATAAAATCAAAAACTTCGGCTTTGTACAGCCGGGCGATCTGAAGGATTATATCGGGCAGGCAGGGGTATTCATTCTGCCAAGCCAGTATGAGCATTGGGGGGTGGTGGTTCATGAATTCGCTGCAGCCGGATTTCCACTCATGTGCAGCGATACTACATCAGCGGCCCATGCGTTTCTGGAAGACGGCAAAAATGGTTATCTTCATAAGCCTTACCAGGTCGAAAACATCATGCGAACACTGAAGAAATTCGTGATGTCATCAGATGAGGAGTTAAACAGGATGGCAGAACATAGTGTACGGCTTTCGCGTACAATTACCCCTGATACCTGGGCCGCAACAGCCTGGGAATACTTAGAACAAAACTGATATGTGCGGAATCACCGGAATTTACGGAATGGAAGAAACGGTGAAGGCAACTGTTGTCCTTCGCAGGATGAATGACTGCATTGCCCACCGTGGACCGGATGATGAAGGTACATTTGTGGTGCCGGGAATTGCACTCGGACATCGAAGGCTGGCCATCATTGACCTTTCTCCTGGCGGACATCAGCCCATGCAAAGCGCCGATGGAAATCTTGAGATTATTTTCAATGGAGAGATCTATAACTTCCAGGAAACAAAAAAGCTCCTGCCGTCTTATCCCTTTAAAACCAAATCGGATACGGAAGTGATCCTTGCTGCCTATCAGCAATTTGGCGCTGCATGCATCAGGCATTTTAACGGCATGTTCGCTTTTGCGATCTGGGATAAAAGCAAAAAAGAATTATTTATCGCACGCGACAGGCTTGGCATCAAACCATTGTATTATTATAGGAACGGGGATCAGATCCTGTTCTCATCTGAAATACGCGGGTTGCTTGCCTCCGGAATGGTGCCTTCCAGGATAAACCGTGATGCCCTGCAGGATTATTTCACCTATCAAACCGTGCACGGTCCTCAAACCATTGTACGTGATGTGTTTTGCCTGATGCCCGGCCACCACCTTACCATCGGACCAGGTAAATTTGAAATCAGTGAATACTGGAGCCTGAACGGAAACAGAAGTGATGAAGCAAAGGACCAGGGATATGAAGAAATCTGCAAACGGGTCAATGAGCTGCTCACTGCATCGGTGAAGAGAAGGCTGATCAGCGATGTTCCTTTCGGGGCATTTCTATCCGGCGGCATTGACTCAAGCGCTGTTGTCGGGCTGATGAGCCGTGTTCATACCGGAAGGGTAAAGACGTTTAATATCAGTTTTGATGAATCGGCCTTCAGTGAAGCCGTATACGCAAGGGCTGTTGCAAAGCGGTTTAACACCGATCATCATGAACTGGTATTAAAGCCGGGGGATTTTCTTAATCTTCTTCCAGCCGCTTTAAAAGCAATGGATCATCCAAGCGGTGATGGTCCCAACTCATACGTTGTCTCCAGGATCACCAGGGAAAATGGAATTACGATGGCCCTTTCAGGCCTGGGTGGTGATGAGGTTTTTGCAGGATATCCGATATTCGGACGAAGCCTGAAGCTGGATGAACAAAAGTGGATATTCTCATTGCCTGCCCCGGTCCGCCGATCACTGGGAAGCATCCTTCACCGGATCAGGCCAGGGATTGCCACATCTAAAATAAAGCAGGTGTTAAACCTTCCCGATGGTGAATTTGAAAATACATTTCCGATAGCCCGCAAAGTGCAGGGTGAAATGGAGCTGAAAAACCTGCTGGCCGTTGAAGGCATAACAAAGGATGCCGTCGCCGGTATTGTCAGTAGCGAACTGCGCAAGGGCCATAACCACATACCTTTGCTGAGCAAGGTAAGCATTGCGGAAATAACTACGTATATGCAAAACGTTCTTTTGCGTGATACGGATCAGATGAGCATGGCCGTTGCGCTGGAAGTGCGTGTTCCTTTCCTGGATTATGAGCTTGTTGAATATGTGCTTGGCATTCCAGATAAATATAAAAAACCCGTATTCCCGAAAAAGTTGCTGGTGGAAAGCCTTGGTGATCTGTTGCCGGAAGAAATTGTGCACAGGAAAAAAATGGGATTTGTTTTTCCATGGGAAGTGTGGCTTCGCAATGAAATGAAAACATTTTGCAGGGAGAGAATCCACTCGCTTGCAAAAAGAGATTTTATTCACGGGGCACATCTGTTGAAGCAATGGGAGCTTTTCCTCCGGAATGATCCGGCAGTAAGATGGACTGACATGTGGATTTGCGTGGTGCTTGAAAACTGGATGATAGAAAACGGTATTGAATCCTGATAAAAAAATACTCGTCCTGGTCGACTGGTATCTCCCGGGTTATAAAGCCGGGGGGCCGATCCGGTCGTGTGCCAACCTTATTGCAAACCTGAAAAATGAATACAGCTTCAGGGTTGTTACAGGAGATACGGACCTGGATGAAAAAACACCTTATCAGGGAATTAACAGCAATGCCTGGAACGTAATTGCAGACGGAACACCGGTGTTTTATTTTTCAGCAAATAAGAAAAGTTATAAGGAAATCAGCAGGCTCCTTTTACAGGAGCAATTTGACTGCCTCTACCTGAACAGTTTTTTTTCAGTGCCGTTCACCCTGATTCCTTTGCTGGTGATCAGGTTCAATAAATTAAAATGCAGGGTAATTGTTGCACCAAGGGGAATGATGGGGAAAGGCTCGCTCGGCATCAAGCCTTTCAAAAAAAAGCTGTTCATACATACAGTTAAACTGACAGGGCTTTTTAAAAATGTTACCTGGCATGCTTCCACACCGGGTGAGCGGGATGAAATACAGGCCATTTTCGGGAAGAAAGCAAACATCAGGAATGCCATCAATTTAACTGCGCCAAGAACCATTGTGAGAAACCGCAGGGTTAAAGCACCCGGCAGCGTGAAATTCTTTTGCCTGGCACGGATTTCTCCTGTCAAAAATATAATGGCCGTATTCCGTTATCTGACCAATGTAAACCCTGATTACCATATCAGTGTTGATTGCTATGGCACCATGGAGGACCAGGGTTACCTGGATAATTGCCTGGAAATAGCAAAGCGCTTTAATAAAAACGTAACAGTTTCATTTAAAGGCCCTGTTGAAAACGAAAAAGTACAGCAAATGGCTTTGCAGTATCATTTTATGATCCTTCCGACCTTCAATGAGAATTATGGACATGCCATTGTGGAAAGCTTAGTTGCCGGTTGCCCGGTGCTTATCAGCGACAGGACGCCCTGGAGAAATCTGGCTGAATCGAAGGCGGGATGGGATCTGTCACTGGAAAATGATGACTTATTTACTCAGCAAATTAATATATGTGCCAACATGGAGCAGCAGGAATATGACGCCTGGTCAGCAGGTGCGTATGAACTGGCATTAAAAATTGTTGGAAATAAGGATGGAATAAAACAGAACAGGGAATTATTTTTATACTAACTTTACCGTTTGATAAATGGAAAGTGCTGCTCAAATAATGAGTAACAAAGCCAAAGTCGATTTGTCGGCCTATGATAACTCCTGGTACAACCCCGGTGCAGGAAGCCTCAAACGTCTTTGCTGGTATTTCATCAATGTATTGTTCTTTATTAATCCACTGAATCCATCGACCGGGTTAAAGATATTTTTGCTGAGATTATTCGGAGCAAAAATTGGCAAAGGAGTTGTAATCAAGCCTGCCGTCAATATCAAATATCCCTGGCTGCTGCAGGTTGGAAGCCATGTTTGGATCGGTGAAAAGGTTTGGATCGATAACCTGGATAAGGTGGTATTGGAAGATCATGTATGTATTTCGCAGGGTGCCATGCTGCTTACAGGAAACCACCATTACCGCAAGACCACATTTGATCTGATTACAGGACCCATAAAACTGGAGGAAGGTAGCTGGATTGGGGCGTTTGCCATTGTTTGCCCGGGCGTGATTTGCAGGACACACTCCGTGCTAAGTGTAAATTCAGTAGCTACCGAAACACTCGAACCTTATTGGGTGTATAAAGGAAACCCTGCAGTAAAGTCAAGAGAGAGGACGATAGGATAGCATGACCAATGATTTAACCATTTAACCAACTGTAGTGAAAGTATCCATTGTTACCATAACCTATAATTCACAGGCCACTGTTGAAGATACTATTAAATCGGTGATTGGCCAGGATTTTAAGGACATTGAATACGTTATTGTTGATGGTAAGTCAAAGGATCAGACCTTACAGATCGCCAATAAATACAGTCATCGCATAGCAAAGATCATATCTGAAAAAGACAAGGGATTATACGATGCCCTGAATAAAGGAATTAAAAATTCAACCGGTGATATTGTCGGGCTTTTACATTCAGATGACCTGTACGCAAATACGAATGTGATATCCAAAGTAGTGCAGAAATTTGTTCAGGACCCATCCATTGAAGGCGTATATGCCGATCTTGTATTTGTGAGCCGGAACGATCTGAGCCGTGTGATGCGTTCGTGGAAACCGGGTGTATACGAAGAAGATTCATTTCTGAAAGGATGGATGCCGCCTCATCCCACTTTTTTTGTAAAACGCGAGGTATACGAAAAGTACGGCTATTTTAATATCGACCTGAAGCTGTCAGCAGACTATGAACTGATGCTTCGCTTTATTCATAAGCATAAAATCAAGCTGGCCTATCTTTCCGAAACCATTGTTAAGATGCGGATGGGTGGTGTGAGCAATACCAGCTTTTTTGTCAAGCTCAAGGCTAACCTGGAAGATAAAAAAGCATGGAAGATGAATGGTGTAAAGCCAGGGCTTTTTACCACTTTTATGAAGCCGCTTAATAAGGTAGGTCAGTATTTCCGCTTTTCTTAAATCACACCGCCCTTTAGCTGATAGCAGGATAATTGTTATTTTTATTGCGCGGTGACGTGCGCCGTACAGCTTGCTGCAGGTATAATTAATACCGGCATTATGAATTCCGATGCTTCAAACTCCCATTTTCCTGGATAATAACTCAACTACGGCAGTTGATCAGAAGGTGCTGGATCAGATGATGCCATATTTTTCTGTGAAATATGGCAATGCGGCCAGCCGGACCCATGCATACGGCTGGGTTGCCGAAGAAGCTGTTTCCTATGCAAGAGCCAGGGTGGCTGAACTTATCGGTGCCTCATCCGATGAGATCATTTTTACTTCCGGATCTACAGAATCAGCCAACCTTGCAATTAAGGGAGTGGCTGAGGCATATGCATCCAAAGGCAATCACCTGGTAGTTTCACAGGCTGAACACAAGGCAGTACTTGATACGGCAAGCGATCTTGAAAAAAAAGGTTTCCCCGTTACCTGGCTGCCTGTTTCAGGTGATGGTTTGACGGATCCTGACATGGTGCGAAATGCAATAAGGCCTGAAACTATTCTGGTAGCAGTCATGGCAGCCAACAATGAAACCGGCGTGATTCAACCCGTTGATGAAATCGGAAACATTTGCAATGAAAAAGGAGTGATCTTTTTTTGCGATGCCACCCAGGCTGCCGGTAAAATACGCATTGACGTAAATGAAATGATGGCCGGATTGCTTTGCATTTCAGCACACAAAATGTACGGGCCAAAAGGAACGGGTGCCTTATACGTAAGGAGAAAAAATCCAAGGGTAAAACCAGCTGCGCAGATACACGGTGGAGGACATGAGCTTGGCCTGCGGTCAGGAACGTTGAACGTGCCTGCAATTGTGGGTTTTGGCGAATCATGCAGGATGATGTTTGCCGGCTGGTGGGATCATGCAGCAAGAACTTCTGCATGGAGAACGAGGCTTGAGCAGGGCCTGATGCTGTCGGACGAGGTGTATATAAACGGATCGGTGAAGAACAGGCTTCCAAATACCACCAACCTGATGATCAAAGGAGTGCCGGCTGCCTCGCTGATCAGCGTCCTTCCGGAACTTGCTTTTTCTGCCGGATCAGCATGCAGCTCCGCCAATCCCGAACCGTCACATGTATTGCTGGCCATGGGCCGTTCGGCGGAAGAAGCAGGTTGCTCGGTAAGGTTCAGCCTTGGAAAAAATAATACAGAAGAAGAAATTATTTTTGCAATGGAAATGATAACGGCAGCAATTAAAAAAATAAGATCAGGTGTCTGAATCCGTAACTCGCCTGATTTATCCTGTACCTTCAGCATTATTTTTTGTTAATTTGCTTCAGGATAAATGGAAAAGATACCGCAAATAGCTGTGATAGGAGGTGGAAGCTGGGCTACGGCGCTGGTTAAAATCCTCGAAAACAACGTAAATGATATACGCTGGTGGGTCAGAAGCAGTGAAACGGTAGATTTCATTAACAGGTACGGGCATAACCCGAAATATTTAAGCAGTGTAAGCATCAACAGGGAGCGGGTAAAGATCACTTCGCATATCAGGGAAGCGCTGGTGAATGCACACATGATCATCCTGGCTGTGCCTGCTGCCTTCCTGCATGGCGCCCTCTCCGGCGTCACTCCGGATTTTTTTCAGAAAAAGCTGGTTTTCTCCGCCATCAAAGGCATTGTACCTGAAACCAATGCCATTGTAGGTGAATTTATTCACGATCAGTTTCATGTCGATTACGATAACATTGGAATCATTACAGGGCCCTGCCATGCTGAGGAAGTGGCCCTTGAAAAATTGTCTTACCTGACCATTGCCTGCCGGCATACAGGGCATGCAGCGCAAATGGCTTACCTGTTAAACTGCCGCTTTATCCGGACTACCGTAAGTGATGATATTTTCGGGACAGAGTATGCAGCAGTATTAAAAAATATTGTTGCAGTCGCAACTGGTATCTGTCATTCGCTCGGATATGGCGACAATTTCCAGGCAGTCCTTATTTCCAATGCATCCAGGGAAATAAAGCGTTTTATTGACAAAGTGCATCCCATCACACGGGATATCAATGATTCGGCATACCTGGGAGATCTGCTGGTTACGGCATATTCTCAATTCAGCAGGAACAGGACCTTTGGTGGTATGATCGGAAAGGGTTATTCTGTAAAATCGGCACAGCTTGAAATGAATATGATCGCTGAGGGATATTATGCCGCCAATTGCATTGAGCAGCTCAATAAGCAATACCAGGTTGATATGCCCATATGTTCAAGTGTGTATCGCATATTATATGAGCATGCCAATCCTGCTGAGGAAATGATTAAATTAACTGACAGGCTTTCCTGATTATTAAACCAACTCATCAACTGATGGATCATCTTTTCACTTGCATGCTGTTTTCCATACTACGATTCAGTTCAATTTATCAGGTTGCTGAAGCAGGCCGCAGTTCAGCTTTTCAAAGGGTTAAAGCCTGCTGAAGACAACCTGAAAGGACGATTTTCAATTTGTTAATAACTTTTGATTTCCACCCTAAATGCCTGTTTTTATTATGATTAATGCCATTTTTCGCCAGTTTTATATGGTCATACTGCTTTATGATGGTAGAATTATTTGGAGGGTATTGAATTAATTTTTAATTTGCATTGTTTTCTTAGTGAACCTGGATAACCCCTTTCAAAAGTAAATTAATACATCCTCAAATTACTCCTGCTGGTAAAACCAGTTGTTGAAACCCTTTCAATAACCCCGTTTTTAAGGTCAGCTGAGGTTGTTTCCCCGGATTTTGCTTTTGGCGAACAAGCGGAATATATTGGTGAAATATTTTGTTTATGTCGTATATTATTATAAATTGCAATACTTTCAAAAACCTGAAAGCTTCCCCCTGAACATGATTAATAACCCCCTAATCCTGTTACTTCTATTTTTTGCCTCTGTTTTCCGGTTCAGGCCGGGTGCTTCATCCTTTTTTCCTGTGCAGCTCTATTGTCTGAAAATAAAGCGGGTTCCAAATGAAATAACACTAAAAAAATAATCCCCAAAACTATCCACCTAAAAAATAATCATTATGAAAAATGTAAAATTTCTCCTTTCTGTGATCGTCATGATTTGCATGATGACTTTATCTTATGCACAAGTTGTTGGCCCGAGCACTTATGTTGGGTCATATACAGGTAAAGATAACCTCGGTAATTCCGTTCAGTTGGATCTTAATGCAAACTGGACCTGTACCTTTAAGGTGAATGGTGTTCCTTCATGCAACATAATTATCTACAGACTGATTTTTCAGACCAATGACGGAGGCGGAATCGTAAATCCCTATAAGCCGGAAATCTGGTTTTATACAAGTACTCCCAACACAGGAAGTGTAACAAATGGTCAAAATGGTGCAATGCCAATTAATAATGCACCACCCAACATTATGTATAAAGGAAATGCTGAGCTGGATGTAAACCTGACAAATCTTGAAGTGAGCGTGCTTGGCCTTCCTGTAACAAATCCTGTAAAACCTAATTTTCTATATAAGATGGATGTAAAAAAATAATCTCTTATTTTCCTCATCCTATCTATCAAATTTTAATATATATATGTAAATTCCATTATTATGACTAAGATATCTACCTCTAAAAGCGTTTTCCAGTCCCAAATTTTCAATCAAATCAGCACAAAATTTCATGGTGAATTTGTGCTCAGCAAAAGGATATTATCATTACTTACACCGTTTCTTTGTTTGATGGCATTGCATTCGAATGCCCAGATTGGTGCAGGTACGTATAATGTTCCCGGATCTTATGCTACACTGAGTGCTGCCATTGCTGACATTAATGCACAGGGTGTATCCGGTAATGTAACGATTAATGTTCTTGCCGGAAACCCGCAGTCTGCTCCCGCAGGAGGTTACGTGATTGGAGGTCCCGGTTCAAACATCCTTATAACAGGAACTTTTCCTACCACCGCTATTTCCCAGGTGACCATTCAGGGTAATGGCAACACTGTAACAACCAGCAACGCATTAACAGCAGGTAATCTGAATGATGCTGTTTTTAAACTTGTCGGTGCGGACTGGATCACCATTACAGGTTTCACTATGCAGGAAAATGCAGGTAATACCATAATCGCCGCTGCAACCAATAATATGACTGAATGGGGTGTGGCAATGCTGCACGTTTCCACAACGGATGGTTGTCAGAATAATACCTTTCAGAATAATACCATTTCTTTAAACCGGCTATATACAAACTCATTTGGTATATACAGCAACAACAGGCACATTGACGGACCTACATCAGCCAACGTCACAACACTTAATGATGTAACAAATAACACAACAGCCCCTAACAGCAACAACAAGGTTTATAGCAATATAGTAAGCAATGTGAATGTTGGAATATGTTTTATTGGTTCGGCTACCGGAGCCAATATGGATGTTAACAATGATATTGGAGGATTGTCATTAGCTACAGGTAATACATTTACCAATTGGGGTGGCGCAGTAACGGCTACCGCTTATGTACAGGTACCGGGAGCAATATTAGGTGCTTATATTAATACCCAGCAGAATTATAACCTTTCTTTCAATACATTAATCAGTGCAGCATTAAACACCGCTTCAGCACTAAGAGGTATTTTAACTGATTATTCTTCAATACCCGTCGGAGCTACAACGAATAATGTAAACAGCAATACCGTAACAATGACGCAAGGGGGAGCAGGCGGTTTCCAGGTCATTACCTCTGCTTCTGCCGCCGGAGCTGCATCAAACGTTACCATGAATATTAATAATAACAACACAATAAACAATGCGATAACTACTCCCTCAGGCGCGGTGAATATATTCTGTGTTGCCAACTCAGCAGCTTTTGGAACGGTAAATATGAATGGCAATATTGTTAAAGGAAATACTTCAACTGCAACAACAGGTGGTCTTGTAGGTGTAACAAATTCAGGAGCTGTAATAACTGCTCTTAATATGAATAATAATCAGATTGGTAACGCTACCGGTAATGCAATTACCTGGTCCGTAGCTACAAGCGGTCCTTTTAACGGTGTAACATGTTCCGGTGTAATTACTGCAACTGTTCAAATGAATAATAATGACTTCAGGGGGGTACAATATAACTTGCTTAGTACCGGAGGTCCGTTGTTTATGAGTAATTCAAGTGCGTTTTCAGGTAATCATACAATGAGTGGTAACACATTCACCAATTTGAATATGAATACCAGCGGACAGGCAAACCTGATGCAGTTTACAGGTGCCATGACAGCAACCGGTGTTCAAAACGTAACCAACAATTCAATTGTTGGAACCTTTAATAAGACAGGTACTGCAGGTGCTGTAGTAGTATTCACAACAGGCGCTCAGTTATCTGTACAGGGATCCGTTGTAAATAATACAGGAAATAATTTTTCAAATATTTATAACGGAGGATCCGGGACAATTGTTCTTTGGAGTGCAGTTGAAGGTAGCTCTACTGTAAGTGGACCTTTAAAAACAATAAGTGGTAATACTTTTAATAATATTAATAATGGTTCCGGAACAATAACAGGTATTAATGCCAACTTTTGTGCAAATACTTCAATCGTTTCAAACAACACGCTGAGTAACTTCAATACCAACGGTGCAATTACGGGTATAGCACTCTTAGCCTCCAATCAAAGCACGCTAACCTGCTCAGGAAATGTGCTTGACCCCTGGGTTGCCGGCAGCACTATTGTGGGTATTACAAATACTTCCCCCAACTCTGTTACTATCACAGATAATAAACTATTTTCATTTAGATCGAATGGTACACAAACAGCAACAGTTACAGGAATTTCATCAGGCGGCACCACCAATGCAGGTACAGTGGCTAATATCTTCAGGAATAAAATATATGACCTGGAGGCATCCCATGCCAATACTTCAACTGCTCCTTTGGTATTCGGAGTAACCATTTCATCCGGTTTAACAGTTAATTTGTTTAATAATTATATTGCAGATTTACGTGCGCCGCAGGGTTTGATTCTCAATGCCAGCCCTTTTACAGATGCGATAAGAGGTATTAATATTACATCTGCAACTGCAGCGTCGAATGTAAACGTTCTTTATAATACAGTTCGTTTAAATGCAACTTCAACAGGCACAAACTTTACAACTTCAGCTATTTTCCATACCACAAGTGCCACTGCAACTACAGCTACGCTTAACTTGGTAAATAACATCCTTATCAATTTGTCATCAGTAACCGGTTCAGGTTTAGCTGTTGCACACAGGAGGTCATCGGCACAATTGGCAAATTATGGTGCTTCTTCAAACAGAAATATGTTTTATGCAGGCACGCCGGGTGCGGCCCGCTTAATTTATTATGATGGAACAAACTCGCAATCAACTTTGGCCGGATATCAAGCCATGACAGTACCCGCTGTATTAGCACCACGTGATGCCAACTCAGTTACTGAAATCAACACACCATTCCTGAGCTTAATTGGCTCTTCAGTAAATTACCTTCATCTTGATCCCAGCCAGACGTCGGTTTGTGAAAGCGGTGGTATAAATATACCTGGTATAACTGATGACTATGACGGAAATATTCGCCAGGGTAACCCTGGTTACGTAGGTACAGGTACTGCACCTGATATCGGCGCAGATGAATATGGAACCTTGGCAGCATGTTCAGGTACACCAAGTGTCGGAACAATTTCAGCGTCTCCTTCAGTTGCTTGTTCAGGTACTTCATCTACGTTAACCGGAACAGGAAGCGCCAGTTCCGGCGTGACTTACCAATGGGTTTCTTCAACAGTTTCAGGCGGACCTTATGCTGCAATTGCCGGAGCAAATTCATTAAGCATCAGTACAGGGCCATTGACTGTGGCTACTTTTTATAAATTAGTAGTTACCTGTACATCATCAGGTTTAAGTGATTCAACTTTGGAAGCTGGTGTAACTATTAATGCATCACCATCAATTTCAATTTCTGCATCATCATCCAGTATATGCAATAACAACGGACCTGTAACATTAACTGCATCAGGCGGTGTTTCATATATATGGAGTGCAGTTGGTTCAGGGTTGTCAACGTATTCAGGTGCTGTTGTTACAGCCAACCCATTCGGTACGACTACGTATATCGTAACCGGTACTGATGGCAACGGTTGTACAGCTACTGCCACTTCATTGGTTTCAGTGGGAACCAATCCAGTGACATCAGCCACAGCAACTCCACCTGCAGTTTGTACGGGCAATAACTCCCAATTACTGGCAACAGCAACTCCGGCTGCACCCGTTACAGCGAATAATTATATATTCTCTCATTCAGTTGGTTCGACACTTGACCCTATGGCAGGAGCAACCACCGTTTTAGGAGCGCTTAATGACGATACACCAATGGGAGCTCCGGCTGCAATCGGATTTAACTTTAATTATGAAGGTGTTACCTACACTCAGTTTTCGGCTTCTCCAGATGGCTGGATAAGGCTGGGGGGAGCTGTAGCAGCCTCTGAATTTACGAATGTTACCACAAGCGGGACTAACGTTCCAAGGCTTCATGCTTATTGGGATGATTTAGCCACCGGTAATACTGGTAATGTTAAAGTGCTTGTTACAGGTTCCATTCCAAACAGAATATTCATAGTTCAATGGTTTGTTACCATACCAAGAAATGTTTCTGCAAATGCGAACTCTACTTTCCAGATGTGGCTGTATGAAACTTCCAACAAAATTGAGTACCGCTATGGTGCAATGGGTTTGGCAATAAGTTCAGCTTCTGTCGGAATAACGGGCGCAACAGCTACAAATTTCAGGAGTGTAACGGTTTCGCCGGTATCAAGCAGCAGTACAGTTGCGAATGATGTGATTGCCACACAGCCTTCACCCGGAACCATGTACACATTCCAGCAGCCCTCATATACCTATTCATGGTCGCCTGCTACATTCCTGTCAGCAACAAATATTCCTAATCCGGTAGCAACAGCGGTAACCAGCACAACTGTTTATACGGTTACTGTTACTGCAGTAACAGGTTGTACTTCAACTGCTACTGCAAGTGTCCAGGTGCAGCCATTGGTTTGTAATCCGCCAACCGCGTCTTCACCGGTTTGTTCAAACAGCAACTATACCGTGACTGCAAACACAGCAGGTGGCGGTGCACCATTTACATATCTGTGGAGTACAGGTGCAACGACAGCCAGTATTATCGAAAACCAGGCTGCGGGAAGCTTTACCTATACGGTAACAGTTTCTGACAATTGCGGAGCATCATGTTCTTCCAGCAGCACCATTGTGGTAAATAGTACTCCCTCGTTAAACGTTAACCCCACTGTAGTTTCTATTTGTAATAATTCTTCCACCACATTAACTGCAACAGGAGGACCAACTTTTGCATGGGCGCCGGCCACGGGATTAAGTGCGACAACAGGAGCCAGTGTGACTGCCAACCCGGCAGTAAATACTGTTTATACAGTCACAGCAAGTAATGGAACGGGATGTACGGTTTCAGCAACAGTTTCTGTTACAGTAAATACTGCTCCAACGCTTAGCATTTCACCAGCAAGTAGTTCAGTTTGTAATGGTGTTATTGTTCCTGTTACCACAACAGTTACAAACCATCCGCTCCCAGGGTACTCGGTTGCCTCCATTCCCTTTGCACCGGTAACACCAACAGGCTCACCTACTGTACTGGTTTCAGGTGGAGTAGCTGTAACACCACAAACCATTGCTTCACTTGATGATGGAACCTGGGATAACCTGCCATTACCTGCCGGGTTTGCATTTAATTATTATGGAACCGTTCCGACATCATTCAACGTTTCAACAAACGGATTTATAACATTCGGGCAAACACCAAGCGGTGCATTCTGTTGTTCCGGTCAGCTTTTCCCGAATGCTGCAACACCAAACAATTATATTGCAATGGCTCATGAGGATTGGAACTTCACCCTGACTCCATTAGGTACTATGGACTTCTTTACCAATGGTGTGGCGCCTTTCCGCAAATTCGTGGTTCGCGCAACAAACGTGACCCGTCATGGTTCAACAGGAAATATTACGGCCATGATTGTATTGAATGAAACACTCAATACAATTGAAATGCATTTAACTTCAGTAACCACTGGAGCAAGCGATTTCACAACGCAGGGTATCGAAAATGCAACAGGCTCTTTATTTACAGTAGTTCCCGGACGAAATTCAACGGTCTGGTCAGCAGCAAATGAAGGATGGGTATTTACTCCTGTTGTGATACCTACCTATACTTATGCATGGTCACCTGCAACCGGGGTTAGTTCAACTTCAGCAAGTAATCCGAATATAACACCTCCTATTGGTACGACTATATATACGGTAACAGTTACAAGGAGTGATAATGGCTGTACAGCAACCGGCACATCTTCTTTAACTAACTTAGGCACTGGTGACGCACCCCCTGTTGGAACAAACGGATCAAGATGCGGACCTGGAACTGTAATTTTAAGTGCAACAGGTACTTCCCTGCTAAGATGGTACGATGTACCAACAGGAGGTTCAATACTCGGAACAGGTTCTCCCTTTACAACTCCATCCATTTCAGTAACCGACACTTTTTATGTGGAAAGCTTTAATGGTGTGTGTCCAAGTGTGCGTACAGCAGTAATAGCTACTGTAAACCCTGTTCCGACAGTTTCAATTTCACCTCCCAGCGCCTCAGTTTGTACCGGAACCAATGTTACATTTACTGCAAATGCACCCAATGTTTCATTAGCCGGAGTATTAAGTGCAATTAATGCTAACAGTGCAGCACTGATTTCTTCCGTGCCGTCTGCCACAAGCTTTACCCTTGATAATGGGGTGAATGGCACCAGTATTAATGATGGTTGCTCAGATATGTATGACGGAGGAAATTTTCTTAATACGAATCTTGCAACATCTATAACGTATTCAGATAATACTATAATTAGTAATGCTGGAGCTTTAGGAGCGGGTGGTCAATATTTCACAAGATTTATAGGAACACCAGGATGTGCGTCAGGCCCGGCGACAATATTTTATTGGGCTTCTGATATTAGCGGTTTGACCAGCATGAGCATTACCGGTAATAATGGTGCTGATGGTTCCGGAACGCAGGACCTTAACACATTTACTGTAACGGCAAGCGGGGTCACATATAATTGTTACTTAAAAAGAGTATTTGGTGCCGGTGATCCTTCAGTCAATCATTTATTTATCATTCCGCAACCAACTTCCGCAACTCAAACTATGGGCGCCACTACCGACGATGATCAGCATAACATTACAGGATTATCTGGTGTTACGAGGGTATATTATATGTTATATGCCGGAGCGTCAGGGGCACAAATAAGTGTACCGTCCGCAACAACAATTGCACAGACATTTGTCAATATTCTCCCGCCTGCTGTTACTTATCTCTGGAGTACGGGCGCCACTACACCTGTAATAAACGTCACAGCTGCTGGCACAACAACATATACTGTAACAGTCAGCAATGGTCTTTGTACAGCTACAAGCAGTGCCACACTAACCGATTTGGGGGCTGGAGATCCTGCACCTACAGCTGGTAATGGTTCGAGATGTGGCACCGGGACAGTGGTTTTAACTGCAACCGGTCTTTCAACGCTCAGGTGGTATGATGTTCCTACAGGAGGTTCAATACTGGGAACCGGTTCTCCCTTTACAACCCCATCCATTTCGGTAACCGACACTTTTTATGTGGAAAGCTTTAATGGTTTTTGTCCAAGTCCGAGAACGCCGGTTATTGCAACTGTTAATCCAGTGCCTGTATTTTCTCCGTCTGTAAGTCCGACAACAGTATGCCAGGGTGATTCGGCACAGCTTTCTGCAAACAACTTTATTTCCGGCGCACTTTCTACTCCTAATAATCAGAACAATGGAAATGCGGGTAATGCATTTGATATTACTGCAACAAATACAGTTACCGTACATTTCTTCTCCATGCAGATTACTTCGGGAACACTTGCGGAAATCTGGGTTAAGCCGGGAGGATTCGGTTGTGCAACATTTACAGGTCCCAACGGATTTACGCTTGCCGGCTCAGCGGCAATTACTCCCTCCGGTGCAAACCCTGCACCCTATACGTTGATTCCCGTAGACGTTAATATTACGATTCCGGCCGGACAGACTTATGGATTTGTAGTAATCTGTAATGGTGGCAATCAGTATACAAATGGTACAACAGTTTGTGCGCCATTATCAAGCGATGCAAATATTTCAATCGGCCAGGGCGTTGGTGGTTCATTTGGAACAGCCGGTCTTGGAAACTTCACCATGGGTAATATTGTAAGAAACTGGAATGGAAGCGTAACGTATGGATTCGGTGACCCCAGTCTGACATTTAACTGGCAGCCTGCTGCATCACTTAATAATAACACCCTTGCAAATCCGAAAGCAGCTCCTGCATCTACAACTACATATACTGCAACAGCGACAAATTCATTCGGATGTACTGCTACAGGAACAACCACCCTGAACGTGAATCCTGCACCTAATCCTCCATCATTTGTAAGCTCTACAACATTCTGCGGATGTGGCACCTCTAACATAGTGGTTACTCCTGCTAACGTAACAGATATCATCAACTGGTACACAACACCGACTGGCGGGGCTCCTATAGGAACCGGAGCTAACTTTACGACTCCTGTTTTCTGCGGCACCAATACATTCTATGCAGAAGCAGTAAACACACTTGGCTGTAAATCTATTACCAGGCTTGCTGTAACAATTACACCTCTTGTGGCTGCTTCCATTTCAGCCGGAGCAGATCAGATACTTTGTAACGGAGCAGGTCCGGCAGTTATAACTGCAACAAGCTCCAACCCCGGATACAGTTATACATGGAGTCCGGCAACAGGTTTAAATACCACTACAGGGGCAACGGTTAGTGCAAACCCTGCTTCAAACACAACGTATATTGTAACCGGTACAGATGGTGGTTCAGGCTGTATAAATAAGGATACTGTTACCGTATTTGTCGGCTCTACACCAATATTCTCAAATATCAGTGCAACACCGTCTTCACTTTGCTCCGGTGATTCAACCCAATTATCAGCTTCATTTGTTCTGCCCGGTGGCGTACCACCAACAAGCGGATTCAACGGAACATATGCACCGGCCAACTGGACTACGCAACATTCACCAGGTGACCTTGGTATTGTAAATTCACATACCGCCACGACGTTGCAGATGACATCCAGTGACGGTGGAGTTGGAGCATCTGATGTTGACAGGGTCATTACGGTTACTGGCACAGGTAACTGGACGTTTAACTGGGACTATAATACCGTTGACGGACCAGGATTTGACCAGCCGCAATATTATAAGAACGGGGTCAGAATTGATGTCCCGGGCTTCAGTCAGGTCGGAGCCGCCATTCAGAATGGCACAGCATCTATCCCGGTTAATGCCGGTGATGTAATTGGTTTTAGCATGCATTCAACCGATAATGGTTTCGGTGCGGCTGTATCTAACTTTACAAACGTTGTGTTCCCGGGTATTGCTTCAAGCGGTACTGTTACTTATACATGGCAGCCGGCAGCCGGACTTTCAAATTCAGCATCACAGAATCCCAAAGCCACATCACTTGTTGCAGGAACCACAACGTATACTGTTACTGCTTCAAATAACGGTTGTACTGCAACCGCCACTGTGAATGTTACCTTCTTCCAGACACCACCAGCACCATCCTGTACCAATGCAACAGTTTGCGGACAGGGTACTGCAACACTTACTGCAACAGGAACAGGCGGAACTTTATTCTGGACTGATACAGTCGCAGGACCAATCCTTGCAACAGGAAGTCCATTTACCCCGTATGTTACAACATCCGGTACTTATTATGTACATGAATCACCAGGCACTGCCAACCTGAACGTGGGTCTTGGCGCCCTGGATCCTGGTACAGTTGCCCAGGCAAGTTCTCCGGCTAATTACCAGACATTCACTGTTACCACGCCTAATGGAATTATTATTAATTCAGTTGATATCAGATCAGGCAGTTCAGCAATGGGTAATACATTCGTAAATACACCGGCAGGTTCTCCATTCGCAATTCAACTGGAAACCAGCACAGGAGTGCCACTCGGAGCACCCGTAACAGGAGTTACCACTGGTCCGGGTCTGGTGCAAACCGTTACATTAAACATGTATGTTCCACCCGGAAACTATCGCTTACGTCCTTCACAGAATCCAAGTTTGGCATACCACCAGAATGGTTTTACCAATCCATACACCATCCCTGGTGTGATGAGCATTACCGGTTGGGGTCCTCCTGATGCTGCTACCTTATATGTGTTCTTCTATAACTGGTCGGTTAATACTGCCTGTTTTGGACCACAATGTGTTTCAACAGTTACTGTAACACCTCCTGCTCCGTTGGTAATTAATCCTTCATCTGCGGGTTACTGTACTTCAGATATCGGAGCAACAGTTACACTTAACGCTGCTGTTAACAGCGATCCAAGCTGGGTTAATTTCAGCTGGGCACCAGCAACAGGATTGAATACGACCACCGGTGCAATTGTTATTGCATCGCCCACTGTTACTACTACGTATACTGTTACCGCTGATAACGGATTATCCGGTTCACTGGCCTGCGTAGATACACAAACAGTTACAATTACGGTTAGCAACGGGCCAACTGTAATAGTTGATCCTATTCCGACACTTTGTGTTGGTTCACCATCTGTTGTGCTTAATTCAACAGCAGGTTCATCAAGTTTAAAACAAGTAGGTTCAAGTCATAATTCAGTAAATAACAGCCTTGAGGTCTATGACGGATTTAATACCAATGTCAAAACCCAGATCTTATATACAGTTGCAGATCTTAATGCAGCAGGATTGTTTGGTCCCTGTAACATTACCAGCATTGCATGGGAAGTAGCAAGTAAATTAAGTGCAGGTGTACTTAATGGATTCAGCATCAGGATGGCAAATGTTGCAACAACACCTCCGCTTACCACGACGTATGTTTCGACAGCTATGACAACAGTATTTACAGGCAACGTAACTACAGCTTTAGGATGGAATACGCATACACTGGGTACAGCATTCTTATGGAATGGCACGCAGAACCTCCTGGTGGAAGTATGTAATGGTACGCCGACAGTTCCAGGCTTTGATCAGATTTACAGCACTTCAACTGCTCAGGCACAGTCCATCCAGGCTAACCTGCTTGGATGTGCTGCAGCTACAGGTGCACCACAATTGTTCAGGCCCAACACCCAGTTTGCCGGTGGTATTGTGAATTATGCATGGAGTCCTGGAACGAATTTAAATTCAACTACAGTCGAAGATCCAACCTTGAATCCACTGGTAGCAGGTACCACTGTTTATACATTAACAGTAACTGACCCGGCAAACGGATGTACCTCAACCGCAACAGCAAGTTCAAGCGTGTTGCCCGTTCCACCTGCACCAATTTCAGGTGGTGATGTAATTCGTTGTGGTTATGGTAATGTAACACTTACTGCAACACCAGTGAATGGTACTACATTGCAATGGTATACTGTACCGACCGGAGGTACCCTGATCGGAACCGGATCGCCATTTGTTTATACAACAGGCGCCAATACAACGCTGTATGTTGAAGAGTTCAACGGCGGATGCGCAGGACCCAGAACAGCAATTAATATTACTATTACACCTGCAATACCTGTAAACGCCTCATCAACAAACAATCCGATATGTGATGGAAACGGACCTGCTGTGCTGACTGCTTTCAGCACTAACGATCCAAACTATACTTATGAATGGTCTCCTGCCACAGGATTAAGTGCAACTACAGGCGCTACTGTAAATGCAAACCCTGGTGTAACAACCACCTATATGGTATTGGGTATTGACCCGGGTGGCTGTCAGGATACGGCAGTGGTAACAGTAAGCATCGGATCATCTGTTCCGATTTCATCCGTTACTGCTTCACCTGCCATAATTTGTGAAGGCAGCAGCTCTGTTTTAACGGCAAACGTACCCAATCCCGGTGCTTACACATTGACAACAATTCCTTTTGCTCCACTTTCACCAACAGGTCCTGTAACTACATTAGCAACAGGTGGAGTCGCAGTTACACCACAGAGTATAGCTTCACTGGATGACGGTACATGGGATAATATTCCATTACCTGCCGGATTTGCATTCAACTATTATGGAACAACTCCGACTACCTTCTCTGTATCAACAAATGGATTTATAACCTTTGGCCCGTCTGGTGGCTCATTCTGTTGTTCAGGGCAGTTCATCCCCAACGGAGGATCTCCAAACAGTTATCTTGCCATGGCCCATGAAGACTGGCTGTTGTCAACTTCAGGAACATTAGACTACTTCACTGAAGGCTCAGCACCATTCAGAAGATTTGTATTTAGAGCCACACTTGTTCCTCGCTTTGGCGGCACGGGAGCTCCTTCAACCGGTGAAATTATATTAAATGAAACATTTAATACGATCGAGTACCATATTACTTCCATAACTACTGCAGCAGGTGACTTTACTACCATGGGTATTGAAGACCCAACTGGTACACTTGCAACAGTCGTAGCAGGAAGGAATTCAAATCAACCATGGACAGCTACCAATGAAGGCTGGTTGTTTGCACCACCTGTAACAGCAACATTTGCATGGACTCCGGCAACAGGATTGAGCAGTACTACGATTCAAAATCCAACCGCCAATCCGACAAATACAACAACGTATACGGTAACGGTAACGAATGCGGCTTCCGGCTGTACTTCGACAGGTTCTGTAACGCTGACCGTATTACCTGTTCCGACGGCACCGATTATTTCAGGCCCGACCTCAAACTGCGGCCCTGCGATTTTAACATTTACTTCTGATGCACCTGATACAGTGAATTGGTATACTGTACCTACAGGAGGGTCACCGGTAGGAACAGGCCAGGTATTTTCCACACTGGTTTTATCTACTACAACCTTCTGGGTTGAAAGAACGAATGGTACATGTACGAATGCCGGAGGAAGAGTTCCATGGACTGTTACCATTACCAGTGCACCACCTCTTGCAGCCAGTGCATCACCTTCCACAATCTGTGAAAACAGCTCGACTACCCTGTCAGTTACGCCAGGAACAATTGGAAATTATACAACATATACCTGGTTACCTGCCACGGGCTTAAGTTCAACAACCGGCTCTTCGGTTACAGCCTCACCATTGGTTACAACTACCTATACAGTATTTGGAAGTAATCCACCAACGGGAGATCCAACATGTTCGAATATTGCAACCGTTACAGTGAATGTAACGCTGGCACCGGCAATAACCAATGTCACTGTAACGCCGGATCCAATATGTGTTGGTGACAGTTCAACGATCTCCATTACGACTTCATTTAATAATGTGAATGGAAGCATATTCTATCTGAGAACGCTGGGTGGTGAACCATGGGGTTCAGCCAGTAATCCAAACGCGATGACAGCGGCGTACGGAGCACCCAACTGGACACTTGGATTCTTTGAAACTGCGAACGTACCGTCAGTCTTTAGTGCAGCAACAAAAATTGTATTCATGGACGGAAGTGATAACGGACCTGCAGCGCTCAATGCATTCCTTACAGCAAACCTGACAACTATTCAAAATTGGGTTAACAGCGGAGGACACCTGTTTATTAACTCTGCTCCTAATTCAGGTGGTAACATCAATTTTGGATTTGGAGGAGTTACATGCAACTATTCTGGCAGCACTGCATCTCTAACAGGAACAATTACATCAGGTCAATCAGGTCACCCCATTTTTAATGGTCCGGCATTGCCTGTTGGTTCACTCTGGAATGGAAACAGCTTCACTCATTCATTCATATCAGGTGGTACTTTCACCACATTGATAGATGGTACAGCTGGACCTGTACTTGTTGAAAAGAACTTCGGCGTTGGTAGAGTACTGTTTGGTGGTATGACTACAACCAACTTCCACACACCGCAGCCGCAGTCGGATAATCTGAGAACAAATATCCTTGCGTACCTGAATACCGGTTTCTCATCAGGTACAATTGTTTGGCAGCCAGGTAACCTGACCGGTACATCCATTACAGTAGCTCCTTCTGCAACCACTATCTATACGGTAACAGTTACAGATAACAATACAGGTTGCACAAGTACAGCTACAGCAACTGTTAATGTGACGCCAGAGCCTGTGGTCTACATTTTCCCTAATGATACGACATTGTGTACAGGAGACTTTATCAATATCGTAGCACGTGATTCAGGAGCATATGCCAATGGATGGCCGTTAGGAACAACATTTGATTTTGGATTCGGACCAACTAACGACAGCACATTCTTCGTAAACGGACCAGGAAATTACCAGGTGCTTGTCACCCTCCCTGTTTCCCTTGGAGGTTGCCAGGCTACCTCTCCTTTAGCTAATATAGCTTTCAGAGATGCACCTGTACTTTTACTTGAGCAGGATTCAGTAGAATGTGCCGGAGATTTCAGCGGAAGCATTTATGCAACTGTATTCCTTGGATCCAGCCCATACAGATATACTTATTATGACAGCACAGGAACAATTGTGCGTGATACAATTTCTGACAATACATCAGATACATTATTTAATGTAGCTGCCGGTACATATTGGGTGGTAGTAAGAGATACGGTTAATTCAACCTATCCGCCACCATCCTGCCATACCGATTCCGTTCCCATCACTGTTGGTGAACCGACACCGATCCAGGTTTCTGAAACACATGTTGATGTGCTCTGTTACGGATACGATTCAGGCTCTATTGACATAACCGTAACCGGTGGTACGGGTGCTTATACTTATCTGTGGAGCAACGCTTCAACCGATGAAGACCAGTCAGGACTTGTAGCCGGAACCTATACGGTAACTGTTACTGATGAACATGGATGTGAATTTATTATGGCTGTTGACATCCTTGAAAACCCGCAGGTGGTTGTAGGTACGGATAATACCAATGTAAGCTGCTTCGGAGGAAATGATGGAACTGCAACAGTTTACGTAAGCGGTGGTGTTGAGCCATACACTTACACCTGGAGTAATGGTGACTCAGCAATGACGGCATTCGATCTCGCTGCCGGTACATATTGCGTAACCATTACCGATGCAGTCGGATGCGATACCATTATATGCTTCCTGATCACTGAACCTTCGCAGATAATCGCAACATCTACAGTTGTTGATGCTACCTGCTTCGGATTCTGCAATGGTACGGCTACTGTTAATGTATCTGGCGGAGTGCCTTATACTGTCGGTGCACCATATAACTATTCATGGAATACAGTTCCTGTTCAGACAGATCAAACGGCAACAGGACTCTGTGCCGGAACATATACGGCCACCGTTACTGATTCGGCCGGATGTATCCAGTATGAAGTGATCACGGTTTCAGAACCGGATGAGCTCACCATGACCTGGACGGTAAATGATGTTACCTGTGGCGGCGGAAATGACGGAAGCATTACAGCTATTGTCAGCGGCGGTTTGCCAAATTATACATATCTGTGGAACACCATTCCAGCACAGACAACTGCAACGGCTACCGGATTATCTGCCGGAACATGGACTGTTATTGTTTCAGATGCAAACAACTGCCAGATTGTTCAGAGCATTACGGTATTCCAGCCGGTGCCATTTAACTATACAAGCGGATCAACCAATGTGACCTGTAACGGTGCCTGCGATGGTAATGCATTTGTTAATATTGCAGCAGGCGGAACACCACCCTACAGCTACCTCTGGAATACAAATCCTGCACAAACCACTTCAACTGCTACAGGATTATGCGGCGGCACCTATACGATTATAGTAACGGATGCCACAGGCTGTACGATGACTGCAGACTTTACAATTGTTGCACCTGATTCACTGCTGCTCAATCCTGCAGTTTCAGATGTTGGCTGCAATGGCGTCAATACAGGAGAAATAACCCTGTTTGTGACAGGCGGAACGGCACCTTATACATACCTCTGGTCAAACGGAAATACAACTGATATCAATGGCGGTCTGACTGCCGGAACATATACGGTAACCGTAACTGATGCAAGCGGTTGTGTTGTAACGCAAACATTCACAATCAATCAGGCACCTGCTCTCGTTGTGAACGGAACAGTTACCAATGTAAGCTGCAACGGATCAGTGAACGGAGCCATTGTGGTGAGCGTTACCGGTGGAGTTTCACCTTATTTCTACGACTGGAGCACCGGTGAAACAACACAGAGCATCACAGGCCTTGCGCCCGGAACGTATACGGTAACTGTATATGATAACAACGGTTGCTCATCAGTGTCGAGCTATACGGTAACAGAACCGGCAGCCCTGACCTGCATCTGCCATTCATCAATAACCAACGTAAGCTGCTTTGGCGGATCCAACGGCTGCATCACAGCCACCCCGATGGGTGGAACACCACCATACAGCTACCTGTGGAGCAACGGCCAGCAGACCCAGACCATCTGCGGACTTGTAGCCGGAACTTATACAGTGACGATCACCGATGCCAACGGCTGTATCCATGTGGGTAAT
>Ga0157380_10000020_pt1 | contig 114925 bp, 81 predicted proteins | sample S35metaG_FD_119757 | JGI IMG/M metagenome (GOLD analysis project Ga0157380, IMG submission 119757) | Switchgrass rhizosphere microbial communities from Kellogg Biological Station, Michigan, USA - S3-5 metaG | ecosystem: Host-associated > Plants > Roots > Rhizosphere > Soil | place: USA...
CGGTATAAGTGCCCGTCTGTGAAACAGTGATGCACTGTGTTGTTGCTCCCGTGCTCCACAGGTAGGCCGAAAGGCCTGATGGTGCACACAGCTGCGTTGATCCGCCTGCGCAGACCTGTGAGTTTCCGTTGATCTGGCAGTTGGGTGGCGTACCACCTGAAATTGTCGTATTGCAGCTGGTTGTGCAACCGTGGGCATCAGTAACTGTAACCGTATACGATCCTGCCGCAAGACCTGTTGCAGTCTGTGTTGTCTGGCCGTTTGACCACAAATAGGCATATGGAGCCGTACCGCCGGAAGGAGTAACGGTGATGGTACCGTTGCTGCTGTTATAACAGGTCGGGTTCACAGGAGAAAGGCTGCATGACAGTGCCTGGGGTTCGTTAATGACAGCTGTTGCTGTAGCAGAGCAGCCATTGAAATCACTCACTGTTACTGTATATGTTCCGATGCTGAGTCCTGTTGCTGTCTGTGTTGTCTGACCGTTAGACCACACATACCCATAAGGTGAAATTCCACCCGAAGGATTGGCTGTTGCTGATCCTGTATTTCCACCTGCACACAATACGTCATTGGTAACAATGCCGATACTGATTGCCGGAGGTTCATTAATTGTTATCGTTTTTGAAATTGTACATCCTTTCACATCCGTTACAACAACTGTATAGGTACCGGCAGCAAGTCCGTTTGCCGTATCTGTTGTTTGAGCGGGAATGGTATTCCATAAATAAGTATACGGTGGTTCACCGCCTGCTGCAACTATGATTGCCTGACCGTCTGAACCGCCATTGCAGGAAACATCAGTTCCGCTGATAATTGCAATCAGGTCGCTGGATGCCTCTACGTTTGCTGTGCATGAGGTGGTACAGTTGCTTGAATCGGTAACAGTTACAGTATAGTCTCCCGCTGCCAGGCCCGTTGCTGTTTGCGTTGTTTGGCCGTCTGACCACAGGTAAGCATACGGAGATGTCCCGCCAGTTGCAGTGACAGTAGCTGTGCCATCGCTGTTTCCGCAATTGGTTGCCGTGGCAGTTGTGCTGCAGGTCAGCGGATCAGGTTGGGTGATGCTTACCGTACATGTGGTGGAACATCCATGCTGGTCTGTTACAGTAACTCCGTAGTTTCCGGCCTCCAGGCCAGTAGCTGTGGCAGTTGTCTGTACAGGCGCCGTGGTCCATGCATATGAATAAAGGCCTGTGCCTCCTGATGCCGTTACTTCGGCCGATCCGTCTGCACCGCCATTGCATGTTACATTTTGAATTACACTGGTGGAGCAGGATAAAGCTCCGGGTTCGGTAATTGTTGCTGAACAGGTAGTGCTGCACCCGTTTGCATCCGTGATGGTAACAACATAAACACCTGCTGTTAAGCCGGTGGCTGTTACGGTATGCTGGACAGGAACTGTATTCCATGCATAAGAAAGCGGTGCTGTTCCGCCGGAAGCAGTGACAGTTGCAGTGCCATTATTTCCACCGTTACAACTTACATCGGTTGATGCAGTTGAACAGGATATTGCCGCCGGTTCCAGGATGGTGACAGAGGCAGAAGCGCTGCAGCTGTTTGCATCTGTAACGGTAACCGTATATGTACCCGCCGCAAGACCGGTTACTGAAGAAGTGGTTACCCCATTGCTCCATAAATAAGAGAAGGGCGCCATTCCGCCTGAACCGGTTACATTGGCTGTGCCGTTCTGCAAGCCGTTGCAGGTTATATTGGTGTGTGAAATATTCAGAGTGATAACCGCCGGTTCCATGATCAGTACGTTGCACGAAGTTGTGCAGCCATTGGCATCAGTTACGAATACGGTATAAGTACCTGCTGCCAGACCGGTGGCAGTCGCAGTCGTTTGCGCCACTACGGTATTCCAGATATATGAATATGGCTGTGTTCCGCCACTTGCAATTACGATGGCCGTTCCGTCGCTGCCTCCATGACAGGATACATTATTACCAAGCGTGCTGCATGACAACGGATCGGGCTGGCTGAGGGTATAACTGCACGAAGTCGTGCATCCTTTTGAATCCATCACAGTAACTGTGTAGGAGCCTGCGCCAAGCCCGGAAGCAATCGCTGAAGTCTGCACCGGTACAGTATTCCATACGTAGGTATAGGGAGGAGATCCACCTGCAACAGTTACCTCAAGCGCTCCTGTAAAATTTCCGAAGCATAAAATGGTGTCACAGCAGGTTTTTACCGAACAGGTCAGAACAGGGGGCTCAGTAATATTTACACTGCAGACGGTTGTGCATGCGTTATGATCAGTAACAGTTACCGTATATGCTCCTGTTGCAAGTCCGGTGGCACCGGAAGTTGTATTTCCGTTAGACCAGAGATAGCTGAAAGGAGCCACTCCGCCATTGGCCGAAACGGTTGCAGTGCCATTAACCCCTCCAAAGCAGCTGACATTGGTTGATGTAGTGGTGCATGTAAAGACGGCCGGCTGACTAAGTGTAACAACAGCCATGATATTACATCCTTTATGATCCGTAACAACTACAGTATAAACGCCAGCGGTTAGCCCGGACAGATCCTGTGTGGTTCCGCCGTTTGACCAGCTGTAGGTATACGGGGCAGTGCCTCCTGTAACGGTAAGGTCAATAGCACCCGTTGATCCTCCAAAACACAATACGTTGGTTGGAACATAAAGCGCCACCAGGCTTGAAGGCTGAGAAACTGTAGCCTGGCAGGTTTTTGTACAACCGCCAGCATCAGTAACCGTAACAGTATAGGTACCTGCAGCCAGTCCGATAACTGTAGTTGTTGTTTTAGCAGGTACAGTATTCCAGAGATAGGTATATGGAGCGGATCCGCCGGATGCAACAACAGTTGCTGTTCCATTCGAAGCCCCGTTACAGGTAACGTTAGTTGAAGATGTTGAGCAGTTGAGCGAACCGGGCTGTGAGATTGTCACGGATGTGAATGCAGTGCATCCATTGGCATCGGTAACCGTAACCGTGAAGGTCCCGGGAGTTAACCCGGTGGCAGCCTGTGTTGTTTGTACCGGTATGGTATTCCACGAATAGGAATATGGAGGTGTTCCCCCTGTTACAATGGCATTCCCGGTTCCGTTGGCCGCTCCGTTGCAGGTAATGTTCGAACTGGTTGCAAACACAAAAAGCAGTTGCGGTTGTGTAATTGAAATTACACCCACCGCCTGACATCCATTGGCGTCGGTAATAGTAACAGTGTATGTACCGGCAACCAGGCCGTTTGCTGTCTGCGTAAGCTGGCCATTTGACCAAACGTATGAATATGGAGGGGTTCCTCCCATCGGCTGGGCTGTGATAGATCCGTTACTTCCGCCAAAGCATGAAACATTTACCACGCTGGCATTGCAAACACAGGTCAGTCCTGCAGGCTGTGTTACGGCAATTGATGCCTGTTTGGTGCAGCCGTGTGCATCAGTAACTGTTACATCATAACTTCCTGCAGCAAGATTGGTGAGCTGTGCAGTTGTTGCGCCGGTTGACCAGAGATAAGCATATGGTGACGTGCCGCCGGATACGCTAATCAGGATGGAACCGTCTGCGCCCCCGTTGCATGCCACGTTTGAAACCGTAGCGCCTATATTAATATCTGCCGGGCCGCCTATGACGAACACTTTTGTAACCACGCAGTTATTTGCATCGGTAACGGTAAGCGTATACGAGCCTGCTCCGGCGTTGTTCACTGATGAAGTTGTGCTGCCATTCGACCACAGGTAGGTATAGGCGGGCGTTCCGCCGCTGACAACTGTTGTAATGCTTCCGTTTTGACCGCCAAAGCAGCTTACAGGCGTAATGGTTTCGGTTACCTGCAGCTGGGCAGGCTGTGTAACCACATATGTACCTGATGCCGTGCATCCCTTCTGGTCAGTAACAATAACTGTATATGATCCGGCCGGTACATTATTCAGATTTGCTGTTGTAGTAGCAGGAGCTGTATTCCAGAAATAAGAATACGGGCTGTCGCCACCGTTAACCGTAAGCAGCACCTGGCCGTTCGATTCGCCAAAACATATAACGGCTGTGGGAGTTCCTGTCAGGACAATTGCAGCAGGCTGGTTGATTAACGCATTAGCCGTTGTACTGCATCCGTTATCATCAGTAACCACAACAGTATATAATCCTGCAGTCAATCCGGTGGCAATCTGTGTTGTCTGTACAGGCACCGTGTTCCATGAATAAGCATAAGGAGCCGTTCCGCCGGAAACAATGACGGTTGATTCCCCGTTGTTTCCGCCGTGACATAATACATTCACATTGGAAGTGGATGCCATCAGCTGATTTGGCTCATCAACCGATACAATAGCGCTGGTCTGACAGCCGGCTGAATCCATAACAGTAACCGTATAGGTTCCTGCTGCAAGGCCGGTTGCAGTCTGCGTTGTCTGCACCGGGATGCTGTTCCATGAATAAGTATAAGGATTTCCGGCCAGGTATGGCGTGCCTCCTGTGGGGTTTACCGTTGCACTGCCGTCAGCATATCCAAAGCATGTTGCATCAGTTACCGAAGCACTGACTGAGAGTTGCGATGGCTCGGAGATCAGGAAAGTGGAAACCACAACACATCCGTTCGCATCAGTAATGGTGACCTGATGTGTTCCCGCATCCAGGTTGAATGCTACAAAATCAGTCTGCACCGGGTTGGTATTCCATGAATACGTGTAATCCGGAACTCCGCCGGATACAAATACAATTGCAGTTCCATCGGAACCGCCAAAGCATGAAATATTTGTATAGTCCTGCCCGACAACAATCTGGGAAGGTTCGTAAATATCGATTGCAAAAATAAGCGTACACCCATGGGCATCTGTAACGGTAACCGTATACGTTCCTGCTACCAGCGAATCCGGGTCTTCAGCCGTACTGGCATTGCTCCATTCATAGGTATACGGAACTGTACCTCCCGAAACGGTGAGGTCAATCATTCCGGTTGCTTCGCCGAAGCACAACACATCAGCCGTGGTGTAGCTGGCCGACAGGTAATCAACAGGCTCATTAATAAAATACTGGCTCATTGCCGTGCAGCCATTGGAATCCTGAACAGTAATGTCATATACCCCCTGTGCCAACCCGGTATAGAGCGTCTGGGCAGTGAATCCGCCATTGTTTACATCGTAAAGATAGGGCGCTGTTCCCCCGGTTCCTTCAATCTCTATCAGTCCGTTCACATCGTCCTTGCATGCTATGTCCACCAGGTTGATGAGGTTAATCGCAGGGGCAGGGTATACAGTGACCAATTCGGCTGCTGTTGCTGTGCATCCGTTTACGTCGGTAACCGTTACCATATAGTTTCCATCAGCCGAAGCGGTTACCTGGTCTGTTGTTTCTCCTCCCGACCACTGATAAATAAATCCTGCCGTTGCCGTCAGTGTTACCGATCCTCCAAAGCAGAATGAAAGCGGCCCGCCTGCTGTTATTGAGACGGAAGGCGCAGTAAATTCATTGACCGTATAAGCAGCGGAGGTGCCTGAGCAGCCTGACAAAATGGTAACTGTAACTGTATATGTTCCTGCAGCTGCAGAAATGGTCTGTGTGGTTTCTCCTCCTGACCACAGGTAAGAAGCATATCCGGAGCCTGCATCAAGTATGACTGTTCCTCCCGGGCAGACCATGGTGGGTCCTGTTATTACAGGTGTGATTAACCCTCCTCCTCCACCAACCGTAAAGCTTGCCGTATTGGTGCAGCCGGCCTGATCAGTTACCTGAACGGTATATGCACCGGCAACCAGGCCTGTTAAATCTTCATTTGTTGATCCGTCTGACCAGGAATACGTATAGCTTCCCGTACCACCGGTAACCGTGACGTCTATTGCGCCATCTGCACCGGCACAGGTTTCATCCGTTACTGATCCGTTGATAAGAATTGCAGCCGGTTCTGTTACATTAAACTGTGAAGTTGCAGTACAGCCATTATCGTCCGTAACTGTAACCGTATAGGTACCTGCTGTAAGCAGCGACTGATCTTCATCAGTACTGCTGTTGCTCCAGAGAAAATCATAAGGAAAAGTTCCGCCGATAACCTCCAGGTCAATGGAACCATCTCCATTCCCGTTACATGTAATATTGGCTATTGTTCCTGCCGGCTCCAGTGAATCAGGCTGGGAAATAAGGAATTGTGTTACTGATGAACATCCGTTACTGTCCAGCACCGTAATATCATAAAATCCGGCAGCAAGTCCTGTAAACAGCGAAACAGCGGAAAACCCGCCGCCATTAATCTGGTACTGATAAGGTGCTGTTCCTGCTATACCCTCCACTTCAATCACGCCTGTTGACTGACCAAAGCAAAGTACATCCTGCAGACTGATGATGTCGAGCTCAGGGGTTTCATTAACCGTAATTTCTTCGCTTGCTGTTCCCGTACATCCGTTGGCATCGGTAACAATAACCTGGTAGATCCCGTCTGCATTAACATAAATACTTTCCGATGTTTCGCCGGTTGACCAGCTATACGATACATATCCTGCAGTGGCTGTCAGCTGCGCTGAATCTCCCTCGCAAAAAGCCAGTGCCGTGGCCGATATGGTTACTGCAGGTGGCGCAAATGCGGTAACAGTTGCGGAATCGATCGCTGTGCATCCGCTTCCGTTGGTAACGGTCACTGTATATGTTCCTGTGCCTGCTGAAATAGTCTGAGTGGTTGCCCCGGTGGACCATAAATAAGCTGTAAAGCCTGTTCCTGCATCCAGGGAAGTTACTGCTGAAGGACAAACCTGCAGCACACCGGTAATCGTAACTTCAGGAGCTGCGCCCTCACCGACTTCGACTGTATCTACTGCTGCGCATCCGTTAAAATCTGTTACTGTTATAACATAAATTCCTGCGGCAAGCCCCGAAAGATCCTCTGTTGTTTCCGCATTTGACCATTCATAGGTATAGTCACCCACCCCTCCAAAAGCCGTAATGTCAATGGCTCCATCAGTAGCCCCGGAACAGGATGCATTGGTTACCACAGGTACAATGCTTACAGGGTCAGGCTCGCCTACGGTCAGCACCAGCACTCCGGTACAACCGCCTGCTTCGGTGATGGTAACAGTATAATCACCTCCCGACAATCCACTAATATCTTCAGTAGTTGCTCCATTGCTCCACAGATAGGTAAATGGGAAATCCCCTTCTGAAACAGATAAAATATCAATCTCTCCGTCATTATCTCCGTTGCAGATCAGGCTTGTAATGCTTGTAGAGGCATTAACGGCTACTGTCTGAATGGTGATGGTATCTGAATTAAATGTGTTTGACAATGAATCGGTTACTGTAACAAAATAGTCTCCATCCGAATCCACAATAATAGCAGCCGTGGTCTCTCCAGTCGACCATAAATAACTATCAAAGGGAGCATTGGTCGATAAAGTATCAGACAATCCCGCGCACAGGTGGGATGACCCTGAATTGACCAGTGAAACCTGTCCATAGCTCACCGAATGAGCCAGCAACAGCATTAGCGGATAAATAAACAGTTTTGAATAAGTAATTCTGTTCATGTGTATTATTTTTTGTGGTTTTTTGAAGACAAGAGTTCTGATCAACCTTTTGTTTCGAATACAGAAACCTGAAAGGCCGGCAGAATGGCAAATAAATACTAAACGGGGCTTTAGTTTGTGTTTTTAAGGACGGTTGAATGCAATTTACACCTATTCTCAAACGGGTGCAAGTTTTGGTGTTTTTTGACTTTAAGTACTACTTTATTCATCATTTCGGAATTTATTGAAAACAAATATATTCCAAGCATGAGTGCAAGGGCATTTGATTTTTTGTGAAAGTCTCTTAAATGTTGGTCAATATACAGGATTGAAACAGGAAAACTTATTTCAGGCAGGTGAGTGATATTTTCCCGAATATGGATAACTCCGTGTTAATCAATTGATTGTGGGGATTTTTGAAAGGGGTTATCGGATTTCCCTTTCTCAAAGATCAAGCCAAATACTCAGTACAAGCCGGCTGGAAAAAGGACGTAAGTTTCCGGAATTAAAATCCGGAATTTTGAAGCCTGAAAGTTATCAACAATTTTTTGATGAGCCCTCTTACATCGCAAAAGCAGACAGTAAGGGCCACATAAAAAATTATTCGCATTAATTGACTGCAAAGTTTGTTGATTACTAAATTAATCCTAATTTTGCATCCCCATTTAAAGAAATAAAACAAAAGATCGTGGATACATTATCTTATAAAACAGTTTCAGCAAACAGCAAAACAGTAACCAAAGACTGGGTGCTGATCGATGCTGAAAACCAGGTTTTAGGCAGGCTATCGTCAGCGGTAGCAAAGATGCTTCGTGGCAAGCACAAGACCAATTTCACCCCGCATGTTGACTGTGGTGACAACATCATCATTATCAATGCTGAGAAAATAAAGCTGACAGGAAACAAGCTGACTGAGAAGGAATATGTTTCTCACACCGGTTATCCCGGGGGCCAGCGTTTTACCACTCCTAAAAAATTACTGGCTGAACATCCGGAAAGGGTGATTGAAAAAGCTGTTTATGGCATGATCCCGAAGAACAAGCTGGGAGCAGCCGTGCTTCGCAACCTGTATGTATATGCCGGTTCCCAGCATCCGCATGAAGCGCAAAAACCGAAAACCATTACCCTTTAAATAACTGTTTTTAATGGAAACTACACACACAATAGGAAGAAGAAAAACTTCAATCGCCCGCATTTACCTGACCAAGGGCAATGGCAGCATTAAGATCAACAACAGGGATTACAAGGAGTATTTCACTACCCTGCCCCTGCAATATAAAATCAACCAGGTGTTCCAGGTTTCCAATACCATGGAGCAATACGATGCGCATATCAACGTGGAAGGCGGAGGCGTTTCAGGCCAGGCCGAAGCCATTCGTATGGCCATGGCACGGGCCATGATCAAGCTCAATCCCGATATCAGGCCTGCGCTCAAATCCGAAGGATTTCTTACCCGTGACCCGCGTATGGTAGAAAGAAAAAAATCAGGACAGAAAAAAGCAAGGAAGAGATTCCAGTTCAGCAAACGTTAATTCTTAAAAACCTTTATTACTCATATTCCTACATGTCAATTGTAAACCAACAGGATTTATTAGACGCAGGCGTTCACTTCGGGCACCTGAAGAGAAAATGGAACCCCAAAATGGCTCCTTATATTTTTATGGAGCGTAACGGCATCCATATTATTGACCTGAACAAGACCGTCGTGAAGCTTGAAGAAGCTGCAGCTGCCATCAAGCAGATTGCCAAATCAGGCAAGAAGGTTCTTTTTGTCGCCACTAAAAAACAGGCAAAGGACATCGTTGCAAATGCAGCCAAATCCGTTAACATGCCTTATATTTCAGAGCGATGGCCAGGCGGAATGCTTACCAACTTTGCCACCCAGCGTAAGTCGGTAAAGAAAATGAGCGCCTTTGAAAAAATGGAGCATGACGGAACATTTCAGAATATCTCTAAAAAAGAAAGACTGCAGATCACCCGTCAGAAAGACAAAATGGGTAAGCTCCTTGGCAGCATCACCGATCTGACCAGGCTACCTGCTGCCCTGTTTATTGTTGACATTATGAAAGAGCACATTGCTGTTTCAGAAGCCCAGAAGCTGAATATTCCGACCATTGCTATCTGCGACACCAATACCGATCCCACACAGGTTGATTTTGCTATACCTGCCAATGATGACGCTACCAAATCGGTTTCCATCATTATGAATGTAATGGTTAAAGCCATTGAAGAAGGCCTTTCTGAGCGTAAGGTTGACAAAGAGTCAGACCGCGAGCGTGAAGTTGCGTCAGAAGAAGAATCAACAGGTGAAAAAGGATTTGCAATGGCAGAAGTGGAAGGAGAAGAAAAAGAAGGCGTTTCAGAGGAGAAGCCCAAGAGTAACCTCAGGCCAAGAAAAACTGGTCCTGCAGCAAAAAAAGTAAAGAGCTAATTAATCATAAATTCTAATTTAATAATGGAAACGGTAACTATAACCGCAGCAGACGTAAATAAATTACGGCTCCAGACCGGCGCCGGCATGATGGATTGCAAGAAAGCCCTCAGCGAGGCCAACGGCGATTTTGAAAAAGCCATCGACTTCCTTCGTAAAAAAGGACAGAAAGTTGCTGCCAACCGTGTTGACCGTGATGCAAAAGAGGGAATTATTATTGGTAAGGCAACCGCTGACGGCAAAAGAGGGGTGATGATTGCCCTGAACTGTGAAACGGATTTTGTTGCTAAGAATGCTGACTTTATTCAGTATGCTGAAAACCTGCTCAACCTTGCCATTGAAAAAAATCCAAAGACCACTGAAGATTTCAAAGCGCTTCCATTTAACGGCATCACTGTTAACGACAGTCTCTTTGACCAGATCGGTAAAATCGGCGAAAAGATTGACCTTTCCCGTTTCGAAACCATTGAAGCTGCAAAAGTAATCGTATATAACCATCCCGGAAATAAGCTGGCATCCATGGTTGGGTTCAACCAGGCTACTGCTGAAAAGCTGAACGAGACAGGAAAAGATATTGCCATGCAGATTGCCGCCATGAATCCCGTAGCCATTGACAAGGACGATGTAGATCCGTCGATGCTGCAACGCGAGATTGAAATTGGAAAAGACCAGGCACGCCAGGAAGGTAAACCTGAAGACATGATTGAGAAAATCGCCATGGGCAAGCTCAATAAATTCTATAAGGAGTGCACACTGAACAACCAGTCATTTATCAAGGATGAAAAGAAAACAATTTTACAACTCCTTGATGAAACGGAAAAGGGACTCAGGGTCACAGCCTTTAAACGCATTCAACTGGGCGCTTAAAGAAAATTTAAATCCTCCGGCTTACCGGGGGATTTTTTTTGCACTTTTATCGCCTGAAACACGCCGCCCTTTCAGATTCAATCACCATCCCCTACTATGAAATACAGACGCATCCTTTTAAAGCTCAGCGGAGAATCCCTGATGGGTGATAAGCAATTTGGCATTGACAACAACATGCTTTCACAATATGCTGATGATATCAAAGAAGTGGTTGATCATGGTGTTGAGGTGGCTGTTGTGATTGGTGGCGGAAATATTTTCAGGGGCTTGCAGGCTGCGGAGGGCGGTATGGACCGCGTACAGGGTGATTACATGGGTATGCTGGCCACGGTGATCAACAGCATGGCACTGCAGGCCGCCCTGGAAGGCAAAGGTGTGAACACCAGGCTGCAGTCTGCCATTAAAATGGAAGCGATCTGCGAACCGTTTATCAGGAGAAGAGCTGTTCGTCATCTTGAAAAGGGGCGCGTGGTTATTTTTGGTGCAGGAACCGGAAACCCTTATTTTACAACGGATACAGCTGCTTCCCTGCGGGCTGTGGAAGTGGAAGCAGATGTGATTTTAAAAGGCACTAGGGTTGATGGCATCTATTCAGCAGATCCTGAAAAAGATAAAAATGCTGTCCGTTTTGAAAAGATCACCTTTGGCCAGGTGTTCGATCAAAATCTGAAAGTAATGGATATGACAGCTTTCACGCTCTGTCATGAAAATAAGCTTCCCATTATAGTCTTTGATATGAACCTGCGCGGGAACCTGTTAAAAATTATTCAGGGCCAGCATGTGGGCACCCTTGTGGAAGGCTGATTTTATTTTTTTGCATTTTTTTTCCCGGATGCGAGGTCTGTTTTTTTGATAAAATCAATCAGCCCGTTCATATAAATTTCCTGGTCATCATACATGCACATATGGCTTCCATTTGGACAATAAAGCCATGATCCTGCCGGAAACGCCGATGCCATCCATTTTAAATATTCCGGATCCATGGTATCGTACTTTGCCCCGATCACCAGTGAAGGAACAGTAATATTTTTCAGGTCACCGCTTCTGTCCCAGTTTTCCAGCCGTCCTGTAATTCCAAATTCACTGGGGCCCTGCATGATGTTATATATCTCCTGATTAAACCTGCTGAAGGATCGCAACAATGGTTCCGGCCAGCGGTCGTGCGGAATGCGGCAAATATGTTTTTCATAAAATTCCGGAATAAGCAGCTGCATGTACCTTGGATTTTGCGTGTCGTTGTTTTTCTCCAGCAAACGGATGCTGTCAAGCGCCACGGGGTTGATGTCCCTGGACAGCACTTCATCGGCATATTTTCCATACGCCGGACCGCTTGCCATCATATTGGAGATGATGAGGCCCTTGAGATGCGCCTGGTATTTGAGTGCATACTCGATGGCAAGTATGCCGCCCCAGGAATGTCCGAGCAGATAAAAATTATCCCTGTCCAGACGCAGTGCCTGTCTTACCTGTTCAACCTCCTCAACAAAACGCCCTGTGTTCCACAGGCTGGTATCCTGCGGATGATCGGAATTAAATGATCCGAGCTGATCATAATAAATCAGCTCAATCCCTTCGCGGGGTAAAAAGCTTTCCATGCATTCAAAATATTCATGTGTCCCTCCCGGTCCGCCATGCAGCAACAAAACCTTGACAGCGGGATTATGGCCAAAGTCCTTAATCCAGACATTAAAATTTCCGGATGGGGTTGTTATTTCTATCCTGCGTGCTCCGCCTGCCTCTATTCCCTGGCGGCCACTGCTGAAGTATTCGTAAAAAGTTCCTTTTTTCCATTCTTTATCTTTTTCGCTGTTGCAGGACACAAAACAGCACAGGAGTACGCAAATGATTACTTTAAATTGTTGCATCAATGGGTTTTTGTAAAGTAAAAATATAAAAATAGCGGGATTTTATACTTTGTTATATTTGAGCCATGAATTTTAATCTGAAAGAAATTTCTACTGTCACCATGACTTTGTTCGCCGTGATAGATATTCTTGGTTCCATCCCGGCCATTTTGGAAATACGCCGGAAAGCAGGAAGCATCCATCCGGAAAAAGCTTCAGGAACCGCTTTGCTGATCATGATTTTTTTCCTGTTTCTCGGTGAGAAATTTCTTGCATTTATTGGCATTGATATAAATTCCTTTGCCATTGCCGGATCGCTTGTTTTGTTTTTTCTTTCACTGGAAATGATTCTCGGAATTAAAATATACAAGGATGAACTGCCTGCAACGGCCTCCATTGTGCCAATTGCATTTCCGTTAATTGCGGGAGCAGGAACCATGACAACCCTGCTTTCGCTGCGTTCACAATTCAGCACGGAGAATATTGTTGTTGGTATCATGCTGAATATTGCACTGGTTTATCTTTGCCTGAAGAATCTTGGATTCCTTGAAAAGCTGCTTGGTCCAACAGGTATAGCAGTTTTCAGAAAAGTATTCGGATTTATTCTGATGGCCATTGCCGTGAAGCTGTTCCGGTCCAATCTTACAATTTAATTTTTTTCTGCCGCATAGATGATTACCATGTATACTGACGGAGCAGCTTCCGGAAATCCCGGCCCTGGCGGATACGGCGTGGTGCTTATGAGCGGAAGTCATCGAAAGGAGATTTCCCGGGGATTCAGAAGAACAACCAACAACCGCATGGAGCTTATGGCAGTGATCGCGGGCCTGGAAGCTTTAAAGCGGCAGGGAGAAGCGGTTACTGTTTACTCTGACTCGAAATACGTAGTGGATGCAGTGGAAAAAAGCTGGGTTTTTGAATGGGAACGGAAAGGATTCAAAGGGAAAAAGAATCCTGATCTGTGGAAACGCTTCCTGCAAATTTACAGGCAACATAAGGTACGGTTTGTCTGGATCCGCGGCCATAATGAAAATGTGGAAAATGAGCGTTGCGATGTCATGGCAGTGGCGGCGGCCGCTGGAAAAAATCTGCCTGCCGATGAAGGGTATGAATTATTGAATTGAATTTTTTTTATCAGAATTCATATATAACTGTCTTCTGAAACCCGCTACTGGCCGGTGTTGAATACTTTCATGTATTAACAGCAGGCTGTTTATAAATCGGGGTTGGGTCAATTTGTTTGGAATGGGTTTGACCTACTTTTATGAAAACGAAAACCCATTAACATGAAAAAATTTAAAAAAATCATTCTGGCAGTAACATTAGGATTATTGTCAGCTGTGTCAGCCTGGTCGCAGGATATCAAAAACGACCGCGGAACCTTCACCAAGCCTGCAGCCGGTGATAATTCGATTGAAACCAGTCTTTCTCCCAATGTAGTCGGAGGAACCATCTTCAGTCTGAATGAGCCCATTCTTCAAAATCTCTTTGCAGGTATTGATAAGACGCAAATTGATACGATTGCCAGTGCTGGTTCTGCAGCAGCCTATTTCCCACTGCTGCGCTTCAGGCGGTTCAAGTCTGAAAAATTTGCATGGCGCGCCATGGTGAACCTATCCTATGCCACTAATAAAACCAAGTCTTCCCCCAGCGGAGGTACTGAAGTAACCAATTCAAATAATTCACTGGGATTTGGAGCAGGCTTTGGATTTGAAAAGCACCTGACAGGAGCTGAAAGGCTGTCGACATACATTGGTGCTGATGCGCAGCTGGCATGGGCACGTTATAGCATTCGCATCGTTTCAACTGAAACCCTTAAACGTTCACAGGCAGGTTTTGCATTTGGCGTTCGGGGTTTTGCAGGCATGGATTATTATTTCATACCGAAGGTTTATTTAGGTGTTGAAGTCGGCTATGGAATCGGCATTAACAATTACGGAAAACAGAAAAACAGTGGCCCGGGCATGGAAAATGGAACAGACATCAGCTCCAACATGGTGGTCACGCCTTATGTTTCACCTTCATTCCGGTTTGGCTGGAGGTTTTAACCTCCTGCAGCGCTGCTGCGCATAATCATTTTATAGAACTGCCGGATTATTTTCGTCCGGCAGTTTTATTGTTACAGCCAGTTCAAAAACAGATTTTCCCGGTATAGCTACCGCTGTTGCTGATCAGGTTCAGGAAATAAATTCCACTGGTAAAATTTACCGTTGAAAGTTTGATGACCGTTGTTCCCGGAAGCATTTCAACCAAACCAGCTGCAGTCTTTTTGCCTGTTATATCATTAAGCATATACGTAAACTGGCCGGGCGGAACATTTCTGACATAAATATTTATCCCGTCAGCAACGGCTTCCTGTGTAATGGATATTTTTCCGGAAAAAAAATCCGTGGCCTCCACAGCAACCATTCGGGTGTTTTCGCTTCTGCCGTCAAAATCAACCTGCTGTAACCGGTAATAGATTTTATTTTCAGGCCCTTCAAAATAGTCTGTAAAGCTGTAATCATGCGATGTTCGTGAATTGCCATAACCTGGCACCATTCCTTTCTGAAAGAAATAAAGCCCATCCATGCTTTTTTCAATTTTAAACATGGCATTGTTGTATTCAGCAGCAGTGGTCCAGCGGATAATTGCACTCCCGTCGGATTGACGTTGTGCAGATAATGAAATGATGGAAACAGGCAGCGTACCAGGTGTAACAGGGCAAAGCGTACCCGTATCCACAAGCGCCGGCTGCGTATTCACCGGGAATACATTTGAATTTATACCGGACAGCACAGCAGGAGTTCTGTTTACCATAACGAATGAAGGAATAAGCTCATTCAGCGTGCCGGGATTTTTGCAGGGTATCAGACCGGAAAAATCAGTTTTCATTAAAACTGATCCCGCAAACTGTTTCTTCCCTGCAAAAATGTATCCGCCGTCGCTGGTGCTTCTTCCGCTTCTCGACCCCATCGTGGCAAGGCCATCCCAGGTATAGGAACGCGACCAGGTCATGTTGAAGTTATTATCCGTTTTCAGCAATTGTGCCTGTGTGCCGGATCCGCCATACCCGCCCATGCCTGTGAAGAAATATCCGCCGCCGGCAACGGCTTCGACAGATGAGAAGCCGCTTTGAAACTGCTGTATGGGATTGGAATCGTAAAGTCTGGCATTTATCAGTGTGCCGCCTGCATCGGTTTTTAAAATACATGGGTGATTAAATTGCATCAGGATGCGGTCCTTGTCGAGTGATGCTGCTACAACAAAACCACCTGTTGCTGTTTCTATAATATCCAGCCCGCATGATAAACGCATCATGGAAGGATCATGCTCATATGATTTACACCAGAGCAGGTTTCCTGATGCATCAGTCCGCAGTATAAAAATGTCGGCCTGATGTATGCCGCTTGTGGTTCCTGTCAAAACATATCCGCTGTCTGCTGTTTGTCTTACCACGGAGGGGAAAGACTCGCCGGTATCAAAATCCCTGACTGCAACCTGGTATTTCTTTGACCACGATATATTTCCGTTAGCATCCGTTTTAACAAGCAGCGCATACGTATTTCCCAGGAGGCTTACAGGCATTGCATCATGAAATCCGGATACAATAAAACCCCCGTCAAATGTTTCCCGCACACAGTATCCGAGCTCATCCTTTCCCGAATCTATTATTTTCGACCAGCTGACCGTTCCATTGCCATCGGTTTTGATTAATATTATATCATTGCTGTCGGGTGGCCATGATACATCCTTATTGTCATGGCCTGTAATTATGAATCCGCCGGCTGAAACCGGCTCCATCCATGTTGCAAGGGTCCTGGAATTAATATTCCCGATAATTTTTTCCCAGATCAGGATTCCTGTATTGCCGGTTTTGTAGAGGTGTATATTGGTTGAGGCAAATGATGACATCTGCATCCAGTGATAGTTATAATAATAATCAGTTCCACCGGCGACCACGTATGAATTTCCGTTCACCTCACGAACTGAATAGCCGCTGTTGCCTTTGTTGTATGTTTTAAGAAAAGTGGACGCCTGCCCGCTCGTCAGTATCGGAGCAGCAAACAGTAAAAGAAACGACAGGACAGTTTTGATCATGGCTTTCACTATTGACAAAAGCCTTTTGCAGGGTTATTATTTGCAATTTAATAAAAAGAAAGCAAATAATCAATTAAACTTCCAGCAGGTTCACTGGCGCTGATCAAAATACAAGCTTCCTGTTGTAATAAGCCTTTCGGCCTGATACAACCAGGAAGTACATTCCTCCGGAAGGAGGCAGCGGAATTTTTTCGTTTACTGATCCGTTATATACCCCCTTCTTTCCGCTCCTGTATAATTCGCCGCCAATTAAATTAAAAAGCTGAAATGATATTTCTTCTTCCCTGTATCCTGTTACCGAAACTGTCAGAGACTGGTTGTCGGTGGTCACCGACACCTGCATGCCATTGACTGCCGCTTCATCCACACCCGAAACAACAATGCCTGTTGAAGAGCTTTCACATCCGTTACTGTCACTTACCACAACATAATAGTTCCCTGGTGCCGTAGCAATATAAAGCTGATTTGTGGCGCCTGCAATGGGCAGGCCATTCAGGTACCACTGGTAACTGAAAGCCATGCTGGAAATCATGGTGTCGCCGCCGATCACTGAAACAGATGGAATGGGAGGACTCTGTAAAACGGTGATAAACCCTGGAAGAAACAAGGTGTCGGATCCGAGTATGTTCGTGACGATAAGTGTAACATCAAACGAGCCGTAGGTGTTGTAGCATATGTTGGTTGGGTTCTGAACCGTATCGGAAGATGGCACGGCGCCTGGGAAAAGCCATTGCCAGGAAGTAACAGTGCCTGCGGTGAGATCCGTAAAGTCGATGCAGTTTTTTTCACAAAGCGTCGTATCGCTGCTTTGCATGCTGGCTACAGGCATGTTGCATAACACTGCAGGAAAGTCAGGATGAAAATAGCTTTGAATGAAACCCGGCAGTCCAAGCGATGAAGTAATGCCGTTGAAATTGGGATCCAGGTCAAATCCCATATCAACATAATTGCATGCTATGCCAGCGAGGTCAGGGTCGTTGATTACTCCCAGGAACTGGCTGAATGATTTTGTTGCATAGATTTTATGATCGGGGCCAAGCTGAAGTGCGTATATGTCGGGCGTTATACTTAAAATTGTTGCGGAGCCCTGAATGTTCGGCGCATTAAGATCAAACTGGCTGAGTGTTGCAGCCGGATCATAACAGGAAATATACAGCTTCGAATTGTCGGGCGAAAACTCAGCGCCATAAACATGATCAGCGAATGAAAGCGTGATCGGGTTTGACACCGTACCGGAAATATTATCAAAATCAAAAATATCTACCGTATCCTGGTATGCAATTGCAGCCACCAGCCTGTTGCCGCAGGAATTGAATTTCATCTGGCCATATGTATTCTGGATTACCTGGGTGTTGTGAATGGTACCGGCATGACTTATCACCGGATTTGAAGCAGTAAGGCCCGTATCTGTGAGCAGGTAAGCAAAAAAAGCATCAGTGCCCCACTCATGAACCATAATCCAGATGTCATGATTGTTAGCATGAAAAACGCCGGCAAGCTTTTCAGTTACATTATTCAGCACGATCGTATTTTTCATCGCCACATCACCCCTTCCTGAATCCAGCTTCATATTGACTATGGAATAGCAAAAACCTTTGGGCCCGCCAATTTCGTCAACAGTAAAAATATAATATAAGGAATCGTTACCGGGCTGGGGTGCAATTAACGCCGATTGCGTGGCGGAAATCCCGCCATTGAGTCCGGCGCCATTAGGCATCTGTGCATGCTGCCTGTTCCAGACTGTTACGCCGTCGGTATAGAAAAGCAAACTGCCTGCAGTGTCCGAAATAGCTGCGCATCCTTCATTGGTGTTGATCATCCCTCCGGTAAGGGCAACCGGTGAGCCGCTGTTGAAATCCATACCTGCCAGTACGCCAAAATACCACTGATTTACCTGGCGCTGTGCACGGCCCTGCATTAAAATAAATAAACAAAAGAGAGAAATGAGTATGCTTCTTTTCATGATGATGGTATTTAAATGATGGTCATTACTAATCGAAAAATCCGGATACGTATTAAAATTTTGCGGGCGCAGGAACAGTATCGGGCATAAGGTTATGTACAAATATACATGAAAAAATGTGTTCCTCAACAAGGCCAGGGGGAAGCTGCAATGGCTCTAACAGGGCTGTTTCCCTGGTTTACTGATCTTAAAAAAAGGGCGGTTTTTTATATTTATATCTTACATCAGCAGTTATACCATTGATTTAGAAAGCATTTACACTGGTTTTACTGGTCAGTTTGCAGTTATTAACATGGGTGAGTGGAAAATATTTTGGGGTAAATGTTTATTTTTGTCGGGTGAACGAAATATTGATGTATCTTTACCGTTCAGGAAACTAAAGCTTCGGGGTGAAGCATAAAATAAATCTTAAAACACAAACGCATGACAATTAAAAATCTGGCGATCGGACTTCCACTACTGCTTGCCATTGGATGTACCGATTACAAACAACAAGTAGAGTCGCTGACAAAGGAAAAGGAATCGTTGATTGCGAGCCAGCAACAATTGATGACCAGCACCAATTACAAGGATTCTACCATTAATTCCTTTATTTCATCATTTGATGAAATTGAGACAAGCCTTGCTGAGATCACTCAAAAACAAAAGGCGTTAAAAATGAGTGTGAACAACAATGAAACAAATGCGAATGCTCATGCCAATATTAAGGAGCAGCTGAGCCAGGTAAAGGAGATGATGGAGAAGAACAAGCAAAAACTTGCTCAACTCAGTCACCAGGTAAAGAACAACAAAGCTGAACTGGCCAAATTTAAAACCATGGTTGATGCGCTGACAGAACAGGCCGCTGCAAAAGATCAGGAGATAAGCAAGCTTAATGAAACAGTGAACACGCTTACCGCTGAAAACACCCAGCTTCATACCAATGTTGAAACACTGACAACACAGAATACAGAAAAAGAGAAGATCATTGCAGAAAAAACAGATAAGCTGAACACCGCTTATTTTGCAAAAGGCACCTATAAGGATCTTCACAGCAAGCACGTAGTTGACAAAGAAGGCGGTGTGCTTGGATTAGGCCAGGAAAAAGTTTTGCCTCAGGATTTCAACCGCAATGAATTCACGGCAATCGACATCACCAAAACCAATAAGATTGAAATAGCCAGCAAGGATGCTGAAGTAGTTACCAATCACCCGGCTGATTCTTACATCTTAAATAAAACATCAGACAAGACTATTTCAGAATTGGTTATTACCAATCCTGAAAAATTCTGGGCATCATCCAAATACCTGGTTGTGCTCATCGATAATTAATAGCATAGGGTTAGGTTAGGAATAGCCGGTGTATCACGCTAAGCAGTTAACTGAAGATTTACGAAAACAGCCACATGAAAAGCAAAAAGTGATATGCCGGCTTTCTTTTTTTAAGAAATGTTCCAAGCTAAAGCTGCCCACCGGGCGGCTTTTTTTTATACCCTCCGTTTCACCATCTTCCTGTTTTTTACAGGAATCTGACTTTTTACATGCAGCTATTGCCCCCTACGTTGCGTCCCCTCCAGGACAGCGTGCAGCTGCCTTACCCCAATGAAAATTTACGGCCTCATTATCCTTTCATTTTTTGCTTTGTTTACTGCCCATGCACAAAATACGTATGTGCGGATGGCAGGTGCAATCGATCCGGATTTCGGAGTTTCATGCAAAGCAACCCATGACAAAGGCACGATCCTGTTAATGGAATGCAGCCATAGCGGATCAGACATTTATGCCGGGCTTATTAAGACAGATTGTAACGGCTCCATACAATGGAAAAAGTTTTTCCAGATCGGCAACTGGTGTGTCCCCGATGTTGTGCTGGAAACATCAGATCTTGGTTTTCTCATTTACGGTACAGCTACAGACAGCTTTGTGCTCAACGGCAACAATAATTTTCTCTTCCTGATAAAAACCGATTCATCAGGCAATCTGCAATGGAGCAGGAATTACCGCATGTCGGCCAACGACCGTGCAACTGACCTGATCAAAGCCAACGCGGGTGGATTTATCGCATGTGCAATAGCTGATTACAACCTGGGAACATATCCCAAAACTGCCATTACCCGCTTTGATGAAAACGGAAATGTTACCTGGCACAGGCAATATGCAACGACTTACGGGATGTATGATGCATCGGTTACCGAGCTGCCAAATCATCAGATCTGCTTTGTTTCACAGGGGCCGTTGGCACCGCCATGGTTTTCGGATCTTGTTGCCGTGAAACTTGATGAATCAGGAAATTTAATCTGGTCCGCATCGCTTGGAACTTATTATGACGATGAAGTGAATGCTGTTTCATCCAACAGCGCCGGTGATATTTTTATCACCGGGCGATCCTATTTTCTTGTGCGGGAGTGGGATAGTTTCTTAATCAAGCTGAGCAGCAATGCAACCATGCTCCTTTCCAGATTTTATGATGCAGGAACTATGAACGGCGAGATTATGCGCTGCATGCAGGCCAGAGATGACGGCTCCTGCACGCTCCTTGGAGATCTGGGGACCTTTGATGCAAGGGATTTGTGCCTGATTAACCTGGACGACCATGGAAATGTAACTGCTTCATCCCGCTATCCGCTCTCACCCCTGTTTACCAACTATCCGTATTCCATGTATACTGCATACGACAGCGGTTTTGTTTTTACCGGTGATTTCCGGCCAGCATCTTCTGTCGGCAGCGATGCCATGCTGCTCAAAACAGATAAAGACGGATATACACCATGCTATCATGATCCTGTAACATTTACCGTACACGATGATTCCATTTCAATGACCGGTATACTGGTTACCGCACTGAGCCTCCCGGTTACAATCACTCCCGATACTCCCGGAAATCCCAACACCATTCTTTCGGAATTTATCCGTTGTAACAACCCATTACCCGTTCCTGACTTTACATTCTCCGGCGATACAATTTGTCCTTTCTATTGCGCCTCGTTTAATGATCAGTCGTGCAACAATCCATTTTTCTGGTCGTGGGAATTTGAAGGAGGACAAGCCGGATTTTCAACGGACCAGCATCCGGGCCCGGTTTGTTTTCCGAAACCGGGCGATTATGCAGTACATCTGACAGCAACCAATGCCTATGGGACAGGCACTGTTCATAAATATATTCATATAGATTATGATTGCCCCGAAGTACCGCTCAGCATACCGAATGTTTTTACACCAAACGGCGATCATGTTAACGACCTGTTTGTGATTAATGGACTGCCGGCTGAATTCCTGCTCCGGGTTTTTAACAGGTGGGGCAGTGAAGTTTTTTCTTCAGACGACAATGCACATTTCTGGAACGGTGAAGTAAAAAACAGCGGACCGTCACCGGATGGAATTTATTTTTATAATCTCACTACCCGTGATAAGTACTATCACGGTTTTTTTCACCTCAGGCGCTAAGCATTTTCAGCTTCCAGGCTATTGTTTCACAAATCTGGCATTCCGGACAGACCGTCGATCCAAAAGCCGCAAAAAATAGATGCCTTTTGACAGTGATGAGATATCAATACTGTTTGTTTCTGCTGCATGCAGATCGCGCGAAAGCACCCTGATACCAAGCTCACTGTAAATCTCCATACGGCATACGGCAGGGGTTGAATTGTTTTTCAGATAAAGCACATCGTAAGCAGGGTTTGGAAATAAAACAAAATTGTTTTTATCAATTTCATTTACGCCTGTTGTTGAGCACCAGGAGATTATATACATGGTATCACCGTTATGCTCGTAAAAAAGAAAAGTATAATTTAAAAAGCTGACAATAAACGGATCCACAATGGCATCATGATAAATCTGCCAGGAATTTCCACTGTGCACCGGTACGCTGACATTATTGGCAGGGTTGCCGCTGGTGTCTCCGAAAATGGAAACCATTTGAATGGACGGGTTGATCAGGTCGGCCACGTTGCCATTATAAACTCTTAAATTATAAAAATTAAAGTTGCCGCTGTCGTACCATACGCTGTCGATGCAGATCTTTGAATAATCTGCAACCGTTGTATTTAATGGGTTTGCAAACCTGACAAGGGTTGTATTGTCATCGTTGTTTTCAATTGCATAAATGCCGGAGTTGTCAATGCTCATATCCTGTGCATATTCCGTCAGGTTGGTGTTTCCGTTATATGACCCGCCCCAGTTCGGATTTCCGTTCAGGTCAAACCAATAGATGTACATATCATTTCCGTTTGCACCGGCAATAGTTCCGGCAACAGCCAGCTGGTCGTTGAAGGTGATCTGTGCCGTGATCATGTATGAATCAAGTCCGCTCATTGGCTTTATCCAGATTACATTTCCTGCCGGATCAAATTTATATATGGTATCATTTAATCCCACGGCCATTACATCGTTTACACTGTTGCACAAAACTTCAAGTCCCATATCCATAAAAGGAGGCGGTGCAGGGAAAGAGTCATGCCTCCACATAAAGTTACCGGTGTTGTCATATTTCACCAGGCTGTATGCAGGTGTATAGGTAAGCAGGAAAAAATTATTGCTGTTATCAACTGCCAGTCGTTGCGCATAAATGCTGCTGTCGCTGAAATTATTTACACCATTGCTGTCGCACCTGAAAATATTATCCGGTGATCCGGATGTTGAATAGATCATCTGTCCCTGGTGATCAACAACCATGGTTGTTGCAATGGAATCATTCGACCACAATTCAGCTCCGCTGGTATCAAACTGTGCAAGTCCTGACGTGCCCAGCAAATAGATCTTATCATTCCGCAGAACCATCCTGCCGTAATTCCCGGTATTAAAAGAAGCCGTGGAGTCGCGCTGCCAGATGACGTTCCCTGCAGGACCTACCTTCATCAGCAATGGTTTAAAAGAAGGCGTGGACATCCATCCGCCGGCGATGTAACAATTACCAGCCTTGTCAACTGCCATATCAAAACCCCTTGGCTGGCCAACACCGCCATTATCAAACTTCAGGTTGTAAAATGGCGTTCCCAGTGAATCGTGCCTGCTGAGGTAGATTTTAAATTTCGTTTGCGGAGCTGCTCCCTTCATGTATGTGCACAATACATAGACATTGCTGTTTGCATCATTGGCAGTACGTACGGGAATCACATTTGCTGAATCGGGAAGGGAGTTGATATCCTTTGACCAGATGGGTGAAATCTGTGATTCCGATTTTATAGCAATTAAACAAAAGAGCAGGAAAGGGGTGCTACGTAAAAAATTTTTCATGGTGCGTGACAGTTAAAATAATTCTGATGGTAAATATAAAATAACTGTTCCCTTTATCAAAATAATGAAACAGGCTCTTCAGCGGGGTAACATTTTCACAACTAAAACCCGTTGAAGAGGCCTGTTTCTGTCAGGAATCCCCTATTTCCCTAATTTTTGATAAATTTTCCAGTCAGCATTTTTCTGCCGTCAAAAACCCTGATAAAGTATATTCCTGCCGAAAACCCTGATATATCAATTGATACAACGGGAGCCTGTTCCGGTACAGCTTCTTTTACGAGTGCGCCTGTCAGGTTGAATATCGCTATGCTCCTGTTGTTCCCGGGCTTATCGAATCCAATATACAGGATGTCGGAGGCCGGGTTGGGAAAAATGTTAATTTCTTCCTGATCAATTTCACTTATCCCTGTTGTATTGCACCAGCCTATTGCCACGGTGGTGTCCAGCATGCCGTCAGTGATCAGAAAGGTATAATTGCTGAAATTAACAATGGTGGTGTCGGTAATGGTGTCGGTATAGGTCAGATAAATATTCCCCATATGCACAAAAAAGCTAAGCGAATTATTCGGATTACTGATGGTATCGCCTGCCGGAGAAACGATTTGTACGGAAGGGTAATTAACTCCGTTTAAGCTCCCGTTAAAGACAGTTACATTGATCATATTCGGATTGGAAGGATCATACCATACGCTGTCCACGCAGATCAGGCTGTAATCAACCGGTGTGTTAAACGAAGGCGATTCAAATTTCAACAGGGCCGTATTGCTGATGCTGTCTTCAATCACATAGATCCCTTCATTATCGATGGTAAGTCCTGCGGTAAATTCCTGGGTGGTATTGCTATTGTAAGTGCCATACCAGGCCTGGTTGCCGTTCAGGTTGTATAACGATACCTGTATACCATATCCGTTTCCGGAGGGGATGGTTCCGGCAACTGCAAGGAAATTGACAAATGCAATTTCAACGGAAATAAGATAATTATCAAGTCCCTGCATGGGCTTCTTCCAGATTTCGGTACCTGAAGATGTAAACTTAAACATGGTATCGTTCAGACCAACGACCAGTACATCATTATTATAATCTGTAATCACCTCATAACCGATATCCCCAAAGGGAGGAGCAGGCGGGAAGTTATTTTTCAGCCATGAAAAATTTCCCGCACTATCGTACCTGACCAGCTCATACCCATTGACATCTGAAAGAAGATAAATATTGTTGTCAGCGTCTGTTGTAATTCTTTTAGCAATGATGGTTGTATCAGCAAAGTCCAGTGTGCCTGTCGAATCAAAGCGCATCAGGTTGGTGGGATTTCCAAAATAAACCGAAACAATGGACCTGCCTTCTTTATCCACGGCCATATAACCGGCAGGAATTCCCTGCGACCAGATCTCTGTACCATCAAGTCCGAACATGGCAATTCCGTTCCATGCCATTACAAATACCCTGTTGTTACGGAAAATCACCTGTTGATATTCCGTTGTACTGAAAGCTGCAGTCGAGTCGCGTTCCCACACTACATTTCCGGTGGTATCAACCTTGATCAATAACGGCTTGTAGTTGGAAAAGGCCATCAGACCTCCGGCTACATAACAGTTTCCGATATCGTCAACCGCCATATCAAATCCTCTTGGCGAACCTGATCCGTTGTGATCATATATCAGGCTCCACGATAAGGCACCGGCACTGTTGTACCTGTTGAGGTATATTTTGAAAGCAGCGCCTCCCGGGCCTGCCGGATCCTGATAAGTAGCCAGCACGTAAACATTGTTGTAGCCATCGTGCTGGGTTGCAACCGGGAACATGTAAGCGGAATCCGGGGCTGCTGTAATATCCTGGGTCCACACAGGAGCTGCCTGGGAAAACACGACAGCAGGCGTGATTAATAAAAGAAGGGGCAGTGCAAATAAGTAAAAGTGCTTTTTCATATTGACAGATTTTAGTAAAACAACATGATGAAATTAAACTGTTGTAAAAATACAACATGAAAATCTTCCAGCGTTGGTCAAAACACGGTTTTTGTGGTAAAAATCTAACCAGGCAGGTTATTCACCGTATCTGCAGGGTATATACGAAAAGTCATTTTTACTGCCTGCAGCAGCAAAAAATATTCTAAGTCATGAAAAGCAACTTTGAATGGGGCCGGGAATATTTATTCCCCGATTTCCATTGGCCGGAATTTTCCGCACTTTAAAATGCCGGGGTTAAATTTAATGAAGCAGGAAATAAACCAGCGGTTGGCAAATTCATTTCCTTCCCTGAGGTCATCAAACCATTGAACGATCCGTTTATGGTCCTCCTGGATATAAAGGGCGATAAATTTTCCCTTCATGTCATCAAAATAGGTACAGCATGAAACACGCAGCTGCCTGTTGGTGATTTCCTCATTCATCTTTTCACGGAGCCTGCTGTATTTGCCGCCTTCCGAATTTGTTTTGTGCATGACCCAGCTGAAGTTTAAGGAATTGGTTTTCTGTGTTCCTGAAAGGTTCATTTTTTTGGATTTTGGTTCCTTCTTATACGGAGGAAATAAATAAATGTTCGGATCACAGTTATGATTATGGGAAATGAATATTTAAGGCCTTGCTCACTGATTAAAAAAAACTCAAAAAACAGTCCAATTGGGCTATTGACATTTTATTTTTTTATATCTTGCTTTACACCGTAATATGAAGATGCATTGCCCGCGATGAAGAGCACGTCACATTTTTTATCAGATTATTGCCACTTTTTAATAATTCTTCCCGCGGTGAAACCAGGCAGGACGGTGTGTAAAAGCACCGCCTGCTTTTGGTGACGAGAGATTGGTAATTCATTTTATTAATTTAATTTCATTAACTGCACTCCAATGAAAACAATTCGAATTCACCTGTTTTTAATTTCGCTGCTGGCCATATCCGGCTGCAAAAAGCATGATGACTATGATGGAATGAAACCGCCGTTGCTGATTCCGGATGAAGTAAAATCATACAGCCTGTTTCAACCAGGCACTTACTGGGTTTATATTGACAGCGTTTCGGAGCGGGTTGACAGCGTTTATGTTTATGAAACCTCGCATAGCTATGATACAGTTGAATATTTTAATAAACTGCGGGTTTATGAAATTTACGTAGTGAAAATGCGCAGTGCGATGGATGGGTACGATTATATTTTTGAGGTTAATACGACTTACTCTTATAATAAAGAAAACATGTTTGATGTTTTTCATGAGAAGTATAAGCCCGGTGACTATGTCGGAAGGGGTCTGCTCTATTTATATCCTCCTGTTATTGGTCAGGATATGCCCTATTTTGGAACACACCTGATGGTGAAAAATATTATTAATTCCTATATTCAGAACGGGGTAACTTACGCTGACGTGATTCAGATTTACCATGATATAGGAATTGAGGTATCAAAAAACGTAACAAATTTCATTGCCAGGGATTACGGAATTATCCGAAAAGAATATGCCGACAGCAACCAGGTCTGGAAATTAACCAGGTCGCACATCATACAATAGTAATTCCCTGAAAGGTAATTAAACAACCAATTAAATTTATTAATAAACCATGAAATCAATTTTAAGGCTCTTTCTGCTAATACAGCTCATGATTGTTTGGGGCTGCAGGAAACATGATGACGATGGTTCCTGGATGAAACCCCCATTACTGATACCGGATGAAGTCAAAGCATACTCCCTTTTTCAACCGGGCTCTTACTGGGTTTATATTGACAGCGTTTCTGAGCGGGTAGACAGCGTTTATGTTTATGAAACCTCGCATAGTTATGATACGGTTGAATACTTTAATAAACCGCGGGTTTATGAAATTTATACCGTAAAGATGCGCAGTGCCATGGACGGGTATGATTATGAGTTTGAAGTCAACACAACCTATTCGTATTATAATGACAATATGTTTAACGTTTGGATAGAAAAGTATAAACCAGGAGACTATGTTGGACAAACGCTGCTTTTTTTATGGCCACTCAATATTGGATACGATATGAATTATGTAGGCACTCATATAATAGTTAAAGATGTTATTGACTTATACCTCCAGAATTCTGAAACATATAAAGATGTTATACAAATATATCATGACATCGGAGTTGAAGTATCCAAAAACGTGACGAATTTCATTGCCAAAGATTTTGGCATAATCAGAAAAGAATATGCTGACAGCAACCAGGTCTGGAAATTAACCAGGTCGCACATCATACAATAGTACACAGTTCACCCTTTTTATCACTTTAAACACCTTTTTATCATGAAAAAAATCATTGCATTTGCAATGCTGCTTGCATTGCATGGACCCTCCTATGCTCAGACCGAGCAGGACAATCATGAAAAATACTGGACCTACAGGAACAACCTTATAAGAAAGTTTCTTAAAATCGGCGCATCCAATTCTTTACTGGATTTTGGAAATAGTATCCCCATTGAAAACAGGGACAATATAAATACCAACTGCACCGGGACAGGAAAACGAATGCGATGGGGAGATGCAACCATTCACCAGGGTTATTATATTGCAACGCTGGCTTGCGAATATGAACTCTTGCGTCGTTCAGGAAAGGATTGTGCTCCCACACTGAACGAACTCTATTATGCCATTCAGGCCGTTGATCGTTTGGATGACTATGCGGAGTGGTATTTAAGTCTTATACCAAATCTATTTCCAAACAAAAATGGGTTTCTTACACGAGATGATGTTCCGGGTGCTTTTTCTCAATACTTCCAGGACCCACCGCCTGATTACGTCACCTGCATCAGCAGTGGTTATTATGATACGGAAAACGGTTCGGTTTCAAACAACTTTTGGAATGATGAAAATGAAATGAGTCAGGACCAGATCTACGGTTTGTTCCTTGGGTTTTCATTTGTGAAAAAATTTGTGGATCCCTCACTGGTCATCCAGCCAACGCCACAGGACCTTCCGGTTAACCTGGTTTTGGAAGTTCAGCAAATCACCGACCGCATCATGAACTATGTAACGCAACAATGGTCGGAGTCTGCATCTTACTGGGCGGGGCCGATCTGCCAGACAAAACAAGCTTCCTTTACAAAGAACTGGGTTATTAAAAATCCGATTACACAGCATAATGTAACCAGGGGCGCCGATATGAGCCTGCTTGCTCCTTTTGTTGCCGAAGAAGCGCACCTGATCACGGGCAATGTTTATAATGCAAATGTTTCGCGCAGCATTACATTTCCCGGCATTGAACCGCACTGTTTTATCGCGCAACCCTTCAATCCTTCAGTCAGCTTTCCGCTTTCTACCATCATGGGCCTATGGACTTCCCTTCAAAGCAGCACATGGAATAATATTACCGTCAACTTTTCTGTTCCGCTTTTTGATATGCCTTTAATGATATCATCCGGTAATGTTCCGAACATCAACATCAATTTAAGCCTGGGCAACATCCCGTTCGATAATTCGAACCGGCACATGGTGTTATCGCTGGTGGCATGTACCAATTCATTTACAAAGAATAATACGGGAGCGCTTGCCTGGTCAGCCAATATGCCGGTGTTCGACCTGGTGAGGAGCGTGCTGCATGGCGGAGGTCCATTTGCCACACAACAGGATTTTTTGAATTTACTAAACACGGCGCCCTGTGAAGGGACCCACAGTTATGTTGCGAACAACCCGGCACCATGGCACAGCCCGGGAAGGTGGTGGATGCCTGACGGCTCCGGATTCACCGGGGAATATAACGGTTTAGACTATATGTTTTTGTATGACCTGTATATGCTGGAATACGGCAACTTCATCACCAATATCATTTATAAAGATGAAAGCTGTCCCTGTCCATCCGTCCTGAAAAAAATTGATCCCTTTATTGATGCTTCACAGCACACGCTCATTCAGCCGGTGACGCTTGACAGGAAATTTCCTGAATACGTGGATTTTGAAAATTCCGTAAAGGAATACCTGACACAATCACTCACGCTGAATTCCGCAAACAACCTGACACTGCAAACCGAGCTTGTCGTTTGCAACAACAGCCAGCTTACGGTTCCTTCCATCAACAGTCTTATCCTGGGTGAACCGACTGGTGATATTCACCTGTCAGGCATGCTAAGGATCAGGAACGGCAGCCAGCTGAAGGTTGAAAATACCGGTGAAGTGATCCTGCATCCCAACAGCAAAATTATTATTGAAAAAGGAGCAACATTTATCCTGAAGCAAAATTCAAAACTGGTGATCAACGATAACGCTTCCGTAACAGTAGAAGAAGGCGCCAATTTTATCTGGGATGATGGTCCTGAAATTTTATTACAGGGTGCTCAGTCTCTTTTTGACCAACAATCGAATTCGCTGATCACTGTTTCATCCAATGAAAAATTTTATATTTCAAAGGGGATAGCCGCTTCGGGCGGTGTAATGAAAATGCAGGATGGCACCATGAAGCTTGAAGGAATCCTGCATAATGAGGACGTGATGGTGCAATTTCAAAATACATCTTCGCTGCAATATGTTTCCGGTGCCGATATCCGGTTGTGCGGTAACAATGCTGTGCTCAGCCTGGAAAGCAATTTGGATATTACAGCTAATTCAAAGTTTACATTCAGCTATCCAAATTCCATCAGCGGGCATTTGCGTCTGGGGAACCTGAACATGATTGCCGGAAATAATTCCCAATTTCAAATTAACGGACAGGGTCAGAATGATCTGGTAATTGAAGTTACAGGCGATGTTGTTCTTCCTGATAATCTGACCGCTTTTGTTGTTACCAGTGGAATGATCCAGGGAAACCATGCTTTTACAACAGGCGCTGTGAGGATCAGCACAGGATGCAACCTTGTATATCTTAACAAATGCACCTGCAGGGATTACACGTCACTTACCTTTTACGGACAGCATGTTGTTATTGCAAACACTGATTTTATAAATAATGAAACCGGTGTTGCCGATTATGATATCGGAAACAGTCATTATAATCCTGTCTTTTCCGGTTGCACTTTTAGTAATTGCATGATTCCGGTAATTACTTCGGGGATCGGAATTGTAATGGGAGGATGTACCATATCCAATAATGCAACCGGTTGGCTGGGAGGTGGCATTACATACAATTCATATATCAATAACAGCCACTTTACGGATAATAATTCGGCCGCTCAGATCCACCTGGAATATGACGCTGCATCACCGGCTTTGGTCATGCTGAATAAATCTTATTTTACCAATAGTCTGCAGACCGGAGCAGCAGCCATCTGTGCAAGCGGCGGAACTCTGCTTGGAAGATGTAATGTCGCTTCAGGAAATTATGGTCAGTTCAGCAGCGCAATAAAAATGGAAGATAACGGGTTGGTTAACCTGAGTGATGATTTCGGGGGAGGGTATAATGATCTTGCAGGCAACTCCTCCTTAATGGAGCTGAAGGATTCGTATGCTGAAATCAATAACGGGATGAATGTTTTTTCAATCCCTCAGAATAATCCAGGCTGTTACATTCACGCCATGGGCTGTGATCCGTTTATCACCGGATCCATTTCAGGTATTAGCTGCAACGGCAGCACGCACATTTTACAGGCCGATCACAATGACTGGGGCAGTACAAACAGTAATCTGTTCAGTGCCAACAGCCATGCTTTCCAGCTTGAAGTTGCTTCTTCCCTCCCATGCACTGACCAGGTATATTATTATGATAACTTTCCCGGCACACAATCTGCCTGTCCGCTGACGTATAACGGTCCCCTGGGAAACAGCAGCAGTCCGCTGGTCAGCGGGGCCGGTGTTTCAAAGATAAATACAACTTCTTTTAAGAATACGTATTTGCACAATGCCGTGAATTTTACGCTGGGCCTGATGGATACTACAGTGGTTATGGGTTATAAAACTGCTGCCGGCTTGTTTACGGAGCTGTTAAATTTTCCCATTTCAAATCCAACAAATGCCGACCAGTATATACTGGATATGGCTTACAGAAAGCTGTTGGAGTGCATGTCGCAGTCGTCATATTACGGCCATGTCGCCGATACCATCACTTCCTTGCATAACGATGTGCTGATCCTGCAGCAGCATATGATCGATTATGCAAAGAACAAGGGAAACTATCACGATCAGCTATATACGTCGATGGATCAGGCTGCCATTTACCGGTTGGGAGGCGACTTCGCTCATGCCGCAAGCTGTTTGCAGAATATCCTGGCCTGGGTTCATCCCGACAACCTGGAATATGTCGAAAACTGGCTTTGCTATTACCAGAACCTGCATGAAGTTGATTCGAAACGGATCACCCGGAATGAATTTGCCGAAAGAACAGCCCTGTGCTATCCATCAGGGAACAGTCACCATCCGGATAAACGCGGAAATATAACGGAAACCATAAACGAAGAAAGCCGCTCCGTCACCGTTTACCCGAACCCGAATACAGGAAGCTTTACCATCAGCACCGCTGAAAGCATTATTTCCATGCAAATAATCAACATGCTGGGAGAAACGGTTTACGAAATAACACCAGGAACAAGACATGACTTTCAGATTACCGGGCTTGACAAAGGAATTTACCTGTTAAAAATTAACGGCAAAGCCAATCATTTACAGGTTGAAAAAATAGCAGTTCATTAGTTTTTTTGGGGTTAGTTAACAGGAGGCGCAGGGGTGCGCCTCCTCTTTTCGTATATAACTTTATCTGATCCGAAAAGGAAGAAAGTATTAAACGTTGAGAAATAAAAAAAACCGCCGGCAGTTACCGGGCGGTTTTGGCTTGTGCACCGTAGTGGGCTCGAACCACTGACCCCTACCTTGTCGAGGTAGTGCTCTGAACCAACTGAGCTAACAGTGCGGGAGTGCAAATATAATATATCTCTGGTAATTCTGCTATTTGGCCAGTGTTTGTGCGCGGTTTCTTGCGCTTACAATTCCCTCCTGTATATGGTGGCCCACACGGGCCTTTTCGAATACCTGCAAGGCGGCTTCTGTAGTTCCTCCACGTGAAGCAACGGCACTGATGAGTTCGTCCATGCTCTTTTCTTCGTTATTCACCAGGTGAAATGATCCGAGCATGGTTTGCTTAACCAGCGTTGCAGCCACGTGTTCGCTCATTCCCATTTTAACGCCTGCTTCAATCATGTTTTTAATGATGTAAAAAAAATACGCAGGGCCGCTTCCGCTCAATGCTGTGACGGCATTAAGCATTTCTTCCTCCTCAAAAAAAACGGTGCGGCCTGTTGATGCAAGTAAATTTTCGGCAAGATGAATTTCACTGACCGATAAAGCAGGGGAACAAATATATCCTGTGATTCCCATTCCATATTCAGCAGGTGAATTGGGCATGGCGCGTACAATTTTTTCATGACCGGTTTTTTCGGCAATGTATTTCATGGTCATGCCTGCCATAATTGAAATGACTATGTGATGCGGCCGGATCATTTTTTTTAACGTTACTGCGAGCTCATCAAAATCCTGCGGTTTTACCGCAAGTATGATCAGATCGCTTCCCGCAATCCGCACATCACCGCTGATGCTGACAGATCCTGCCTGCATTGATTTGAGCAGATCCCTGCGAGACTCATTTTTTTCAATGAGCAGCAGATTTTCTTTCGAAACAATGTTGTACCGTAAAAATGTGCGGGCGTAAATCATTCCCATATTTCCGCACCCTGCTATTGTGATTTTCATAAACACAAATATAGCATGTTAAAAACATGGCCCGGGTCTTAAAAATCCCTGGCTATGGAATAGAAAACAGCCACTTTTGGCTAATTTTGTATTTTACTGATTATCAATCATTTAATTTTTAACTCATTGAAAATCAAGCTATTAAATTTTCATATTTAGAGGCGATATAAAGGGGTTTTGCCCGGGTATTGGGGGTTAGGGCTCAGATCAGCTGTATTTATCTTAAATCAAACCCTTTTGAATAATGGAGGGGTCCCATTTTCAGTTTGTGAAAATAACCGGGAAATTAAGTTTAAATCAATTTTTGAAGAATTCCCGGATACTGAAAATTACTTTCAGGCATTCCTGATTATATAAATCAGGCTGGAATATTTGTTGACGTCCTTTTTTCCTTTGATGTTCGAAACAGATCCGTTAAAGAGTGCGCGGATCATCGTACCAGGATTACTTTTTCCTTTGATGTACTTTTCGCTTAGCAATGAAACATAATACGAATCAAAGTACATGGGCATAATCTTTACAACTTTCATGTCCACCTTTTCGAAAAGCATGGTAATATGTTTCTGTGAAAAATGATATAAGTGTCTTGGAACGTCAAAGGCTGCCCATTCCTTTTGATAGATGCTGGCGTCAAACGAGGTTACGTTGGGAACGGCTATAACCAGCGTACCGTTCTTTTTTAGAATCCGCTTCAGCTGACTAACCATTTCATTGAGGCGATGGACATGTTCAAGCACATGCCACATGGTAATTACATCCCAGGAATGGTCTTCTTCTTCAATAATCAGCGCCGTATCTTCTGTGCGAAGACTGTATTGCTGAGTTGCGTACTTCCTTGCCTTCTCGTTTGGTTCCAGGCCCATGGTTTTCCAGCCATTTTTCTTCAATGCGGCCAGAAACTCGCCGGTTCCGCTTCCAATATCAAGTACGGTTTTATTGGCTGGCTTTAGCCTGGTCAGCATTTTTACCTTTCCTTCAATGGCATATTTACGCACCAGCTGGTAGGTCTTGTTAAAAATACCCTTCTTTGAATTGGAATGTGATATGTAATCGGCGCTTTCATAATACCTGCCAATTTCTTCCTCGTCCGGCCGTGGATTCGTAAACTTAAAACCGCAATTCCTGCACGACATAATGGAGAAAAACTCAGACGATACAGTATAGTCTTTACAAACCAGGTAAGTTTGAAACTGACTATGTGAGCAAAGCGGGCAAATATTTAACGCTTCCATTGTTCCACGTGAAACACTTTAGATTATTTTCTCAGATGTACCAATAAAACAGAAATGTCGGAAGGAGAAACGCCACTTATACGGGCTGCCTGGCCAATGGTTCCAGGCTTGATGGTCGAAAGCTTTTGCCTGGCCTCAAGGGATAGCGAACCAATACCCTGATAATTGAAATCAGCATGCAAATGAATGTCTTCCAGCTGATTCATCCTGTTTACCATATTATTCTCCTTTTCAATATACCCTTCATATTTCATTGTTAATTCAGCCTGTTCAGGAATTTCATGATCAGATACAGAAACCTGCAGTGCTGTCAAGAACGATGACAATGATGGAATTTCACTTAAAATATCTTTAAAGGAAACCTGGGGCCGGCTAAGGATGGAGAAGAGCTTATGACGCTGCCTGATCGGCTCTGTACCGCATCGGATCAGCATTCCATTGATGTCTTCAGGAGTAACACTTGTTTGCTTAAAATACTCAACAATCCTGGCTGTTGCTTCCTTCTTATGATTAACCCTGTCCAGTCGCTCTTTTGACGCAAGACCTAACTGATAACCGATGGGGGTTAGTCGCAGGTCGGCGTTATCCTGCCGCAAAAGGGTACGGAATTCAGCCCTGGAAGTAAACATTCTGTAAGGCTCATCGGTGCCCTTTGTTACCAGGTCATCAATCAATACACCAATGTAAGCCTCTGATCTTTTTAAGATAAAAGGATCTTCTTTGTTGATTTTTCTATGCGCATTGATGCCAGCCATCAAACCCTGACAGGCGGCTTCTTCGTAACCGGTTGTCCCATTAATCTGACCGGCAAAATAAAGGTTTTCAATCAGCCTGGTCTCCAGCGACCGTTGCAGCTGCTGGGGCGGGAAATAATCGTATTCAATGGCATAACCGGGCCGGAACATTTTTACTTTTTCCATTCCGGGGACCATTCTTAAAGCTTCATACTGCACCTCTTCAGGTAAAGAAGTGCTGAATCCATTCACATAAATTTCCACCGTATTCCATCCTTCAGGCTCAATAAAGAGCTGATGTCTTTCCTTATCTGCAAACCTGCTTATTTTGTCTTCAATAGAAGGGCAATACCTGGGACCGAGACCCTGAATACGCCCGGCATACATAGGTGACCTGTCAAACCCTGTTTTCAGCAGGTCATGAACTTTATCATTGGTATAGGTAATATAACAGCTCCTTTGCTTCTCGAGCGGCCTGGTGCCTGTGAAAGAAAACTTCTGCGGCACTTCATCACCCTTTTGTTCATCCATCTGGGAGTAATCCAGTGAACGTCCGTCAATCCGCGGAGGCGTGCCTGTTTTCATTCGTCCACTGATAAAACCCAGTTTCACCAATTGTTCTGTCAATCCCGTAGCAGACTTCTCACCTGTACGGCCGCCACCAAAACGTTTTTCACCGATGTGAATAACACCATTTAAAAAAGTTCCATTGGTAAGCACAACAGCCTTGCTGTCGAAGCGAATTCCCATGGATGTAACAACACCACGAACAACTCCATTTTCAACGATTAACTCACTTACCATATCCTGCCAAAAATCTACATTGGGTGTTTGTTCCAGCATGGTGCGCCACTTCTCGGCAAAAAGCATCCTGTCGTTCTGCGTCCTGGGACTCCACATCGCCGGACCTTTCGACCGGTTCAGCATCCGGAACTGTATCATGCTGTTGTCGCTGACAATTCCGGAATAACCGCCTAATGCATCAATTTCCCTAACAATTTGTCCTTTGGCAATTCCGCCCATGGCAGGGTTACACGACATCTGTGCAATCGTCTGCATATTCATGGTGATAAGTAAAACGCGTGAGCCCATATTGGCGGCTGCAGCAGCGGCTTCACATCCGGCATGACCGGCACCTACAACAATTAAATCGTAATCTTTATACATGACAACAGTTGTTTCACGTGAAACAACAAACGGAAATTCAAAATGTCCGCAAAGATAGCATTTTATTTTCCATGCCCCTCATCATCAGGCTTTCAGCCTGTGTCTTGTCGTTGAAGCCAGACAAATGCAATACGCCATGAATCATCACTCGATGTAATTCATCTTTCACAGAACTATGGAAAGACCTGGCATTTTCACGGACCCGTTCAATGCTGATGTAAACATCACCACTGATGGTTTGCTTGTCAGTTGAATTTGAAAAAGTGATAATATCCGTAAAATAATTATGCTTCAGATAATCCCTGTTTAATGAGAGCAGGTATTTGTCAGAACAAAAAATAAAATTGATGTCACCACAATTCTTTTTTGCTTTTCTGGCAACAGCCTGAATCCACAACCTGATTGCCTGTTTCTGCCTGAGCTGGAAAGGGATTTTTTCTGAAAAAAAATTAATTGATGCCATTGACGGCATTTCAATTAATTGTTGTTCATGTTGAAATAAAGTTCAACAACCTTGCCCTGGTCTGAAAAAATAATCTGGTCGGCAAGGTGTTTCATGAGGAACACCCCACGGCCAGTAGGTTTTTCCAGGTTTTCAGGCGCTGTAGGATCAGGGAGATTATAATAGTCAAAGCCTGTTCCTTCATCACTGATCACAAATGCAATCCGGTCATTATCAATCTCATAAGAGACATTAACCATTTTTGAAGGATCATATTTATTTCCGTGCTGAATGGCATTATTAACTGCTTCAGTAACTGCTACAAGCATATTACCATAACACTCCTCCTTTACGTCAAATTCTGTTCTGATGTCATCGATCACCTTTTCGATGATATTTATACTCTCTGGCTGAGAAACGATCTGCATAGTATTATTTGCTTTTGAAACTTTCATAAGTAACTTCTTTGAATCGGGTTTTTAACCACAAAATGATCCTTTTACAGCAATGCCATTGACAAAGTTAGTACAATACACCCAAAATATTACTTCACCTGCAAAATAAAGCTTTATTCGAATTGGTTTGAAAAAATTTTAAATTAGTTTTCAATATTCTGAAAATAATAATTCACCAAATTCTTATAAAAAGGATTCAGTGATGGGGGAATTGTCTTAAGCAGTTCAACTTCCTGCATTTTCAAACGCTTATACTCTTCAAATTGCGGAGGGTTACGGTATTGATCAGTTTTATTTTCGTTGGCCTGCCGTTTCTCTTCCTGGTCTCTTTCCCTTTCAGCTTTTTCAGCTTCAAGCAGCCTTGTGAGGATGTCCTGCTGGCGTTTCAACGTTTCTTCCGTAATCCGCCTGTTGACGATATCCTTTTCCGTTTCTTCCATTTCTTTGGCAATCTTACCCAGATCGCCAAGCTTGTTGCCGCCGTCCTTGTTTTGCTCCTGATCATACTTCTGCAGTTCATTCCTGATTGCTTCCTGCTGTGCGGCCATTCGTGCAAGCTGTTCGCTCATCCCCTGTGATCCCTCCTTGCCTCCCGGCTTCTCTCCGGGTTTCCTTCCCTGCTTCATGGCTTCCTTCGCCTGTTTGAGCTGTTCATTCAGGGCTTCCTGCATTTTTTTCATTTGCGCTGCTGAAGGATTTGGTTTTCCTTTTCCAGGCTTCTTGCAGGAGCTGCTGCCGGGCTTTTGCTGCTGCTGCTGCTGCATCTGGTCCAAAGCATCATTTAGTAACAGGGCAAGGTTGTTGGCCGAAGCCATGACGTACTGCTGGTCGCTTCGTGCCTGTGGAACCATCCGGTCCTGCAACCTGTCGATGGCATCAGCTATGTTATCATTGATCAGACCAATCTCTTTATTAACGACAGAAGAGATCTGCGGAACCCGCTTGCTAAGCGCAAAAAGAGAATCTTCAAGGATTTGTGAATCATCTTTGAGCTTACGCTGCTGCTGGGAAAGCTTCAGGTATTTCGGATTATTGACATCCATGGTTTTCAGCTCCTGCATCAAGGCTTCCTGGTCAAATGAAAACTGGATCAGGTTTTCGAGCAGGTAACGAAGCGCGGCCATGTCTTCTTCCTCCTGCTCCATTTCGGCCTGCTGCTGCTGTTGTTGCATCTGCTGCGACATCTTCTTCATTTTATCAGCAGCGCTTTTTTGCGATTTGGACGCTTTGCTTTTTTTATTCTCACCCAGCTGCTGCTCGCTATCCTTCATGTCCTTGTCAATATCTTCCTGCTGCTGATCGGTATTTTCAAGGTCCTGCGGAAACTCCAGCGCTTTGTTTTTCTCTTCAATGTCTTTGAGGTCCTTCTGGATATCATCAAATTTTTTATTCAACGATTCCTGCTGATCTTTTAAATCCTTGCTGTCGGTGTTCGGGTCATTTGATTTTTCCGCAAGCTTTTCTTCCTCTTTGCTAAGCTCATCCAGATTTTTAATCGCTTCATTCATTTTCTGCTCCACTTCCAGCGCTTTAAACAATTCCAGCGTGCGGTCAAGCTCTTTCTCCAGGTCCTTGTTGCTGAGCTTCATTTGTTCGAGCATCTCCTGCGCCTTCTGCTTGTCAAACTCTGATAAAAGTTTCTCCAGCTCTTCCATCATCTTCTTCATGTCATCCGTCATCACCTTATTGAAAAGGTCCTGCAGCTGCTGATGCTTTTCCGCTATCGAAGGATCGAACTTTTTGAATTCCTGTTGTTCGGCATTGTTTTTTTCATTGTTCTTCTGCATTTCCCTCACCTGCTTCTCAAGCTCCTTTTGCTGCTTGAGCAAATCCTCAATTTTTTTCTTGTCGTCAAAATCAAGGTTCTTCTTTTCGAGCATCCGCCTGGCAGCTTCATTTACTTCTTTCTGAATTTTTTTTGTCTTTTGGATGCTTTCACTCAGGTCATCTTTTAGTGCTTTGTTGTTCCGCTCGGCATTCTCTGCAATTTCCTTCAGTGATGGCGCTTTGTAAATCAGTGTTTGCGACCGGGTAGATTTAGGTCCGCTTACGCCATCATTATCCCATACTTCAAAATAATATTCAAATTCATCGCCGGGCATCACCATCAGCTTTGAAACGTCCAGAAAATAAAAGAACTGCGCCTGGCTGCTGTTATGGTTGATCTGAATATTTTCAGAATATGATTTCTGAATACGGTCGAGGCTGTCGGCTGTTTTAATAAAATGATAATTGAAATTAAGCCTGCTAAAACCATAATCATCCTTGGCCAGTCCTTTGAAATAGATTTGTGTTACCGCCTGTGAATCCACCTGTTGTTCGACCTGTATCAGCGGATGCAAATCCGGGATCACGGTAATGGAGTACAGCATGGAGTCGTTGCTGCGCATAAACTGGTTAGCGGTAACGATGCTATACTGGTTATTCCGCAGGAGTGTCTTGGTAACTGAAAAATTATTATTCCCTTCATTGGGAGAAAGGAGCGTGTCCTGGAAGTTCATCTTCAGCGCCCTTGTATTCCTGGTATTAAAATTCCATCGCGCCACCGTCCCTGCAGGTACGATGAGGTCGCCTGTATTATTAAGCCGTTCAAATGTCTTATGCAGGTATGCAGGATACGTCAGTGAAATATCAAAATTGAGGATGAGTGGATTGGGTACTGCCTTCAGCTCATACTCACGCGACTGATATCCATCGGCGGTGAGATTGAAGTGCTGATCGTTCTGCACGTTCTTAAACGTATAGTTAAACGTTACATTATTTTCTTTTTCAAGCCTGAACTGTGAGCTGCCGATGGTAATGTACAACTGCTCCGGAATTTCTGTTCCGTTTACCCTGACATGCAAATCAAAATCTTTTTGCTGCACGGTCTTCAGCTCTTTGTTAAGGATTTCAAATGTAAACGGCGCCGGTTTTTCAAAATAAGTATCATGCCTGATAAGCCGGTGGGTACCCTCCTTTAACAGGCTGGGTGCGGCAAATAGGATCACGATGAAACAAAGGACAGGAATTGCGGCAAAACGGATGTACTTTTTATTTTTGCCCAGGTCGATCGCCGCCGTAAAGGGTACAGGCCTGAGACCTGCTATGCGCTGATCAATGCTGGCGTTGATCAGGCTGAGGTGTTCAGGGCTTTCAGCCGACTGCTTCTTGAGCTGCAGGGTGTTGAGAAGCTTGTCTTTGATCTCCGTAAAATGATCCCCGATAATGGTGGCCGCCTGCTCGTGAGAAATTATTTTACCAAGCCTGTACAAATGAAACAACGGCCGTAGGATGTAAACGGCAAGAATATACGAAGTGCAGAGGATAAACCCATAGAACAATCCGGTCCGCACCGAAATGCTGAAATGGCCGAAATACTCCAGTGCCGTTATTCCAAGGAAAAATAAAAGACAGGCTGTAAAGCTGTAAATAAGACCCCTGATGAGCTGATTCCTGTAGTACTTACGGATAAAGGCATCAAGCTTGTCAATAAGGGTCTGGTAATTATGGTGGTTGGTTATCATGTACCGGTAAAATTATACTAAAATTTTAAGTATGTCAACGACTTTAACACTGTGATAGTACGAAGTCCGGGCTGAATAGTTGTAGCGATCAGGCCTGGGACACCATTCATGATGCGCCGCTACCGTTTTAACATACAACTATTTCAATAGTTTCGGAACCGCCCGAAAACGCCCAGGGGAAGCCGGGGTCCGCTGGTGCTGCTGAGGCAAATTTCACCCGTTTGTCTGCTGCCCTTTCCAAAAACATCATCAAGGATGTTCTCGATGATCAGGGAGGAAAAGCCGAGCGAATAAGTATTCAAAACCACAAAATGTTCCCCTTCGAGTAAGGAAGAAACCATTTTCATCATGTGGTTGAGCTCATCCTCCAGCTTCCAGCTTTCGCCATTGGGCCCATGCCCGTAAGCCGGGGGATCGAGGATGATGCCATGGTATTTTTTTCCGCGCTTCACTTCTCTTTTTACATAGGTCATGGCATCTTCCACAAGCCAGCGGATATTGGAAAGGTCCGACAATTCCATGTTTTCTTTGGCCCAGGTCACCACCTGCCTGATGGAATCGAGGTGCGTGACATCGGCGCCGGCAGCTTTGGCGGCAAGGGAAGCCCCACCGGTATAGGCAAACAGGTTGAGCACCTTGGGCTGCTCCACCGGAGATTTTTTTACGGCATCATAAATAAAATCCCAGTTTACGGCCTGCTCGGGAAAAATTCCAACATGCTTGAAGGAAGTCAGCCCTAAACGAAAGCGGATTGTTTTTTCCTTCGCCAGCGCATATTCCATCTTCCACTGATCGGGCATTGTTTTAAGCTTATCCCACTGGCCTGCCGAGCTTGATTTGGGTACAAACCTCACATGCGCTTTGCTTATCCATTCCTTATCCGTCAGCTTCCTGCTCCAGACAGCCTGCGGTTCGGGCCGGATAAGGATCTGCTTTCCAAACCGCTCCAGCTTTTCAAAATCACCGCAGTCGATCAGTTCGTAGTCAGGAAAAGAAGTTGGGGAAAGTATATCCATTAAGTGCCGCTGATTTAATCAGGGCAAAGGTATTTTGTTTTTGGATATCCCTGCCAATTTTCAACCGGTTTGCGGTTTGTCATATACTAATTCAAAACAGGCCTAAACTTTTCAATAACGTCATTAACTAATCACCAGAATAGTAATATAAAACATGGGTTATGTTTGGAATACCATTTATAACATGGGTCAGGCATCGGTCAATTTACTTCACTCATTGCTCAAATAATCATACATTGCTAATCAGAAATGTATTTTCACAAATCATTGATAAGCGTACATTAAAGTAAGATTGTGATAGCATCAATAATGTCCGTCAAATTAAACCCCAATTAAAATGAATGTAAGAAACCATTTTACCGCATGTTTAATTAATACATTGATAATAGCAACAACTACCAGCTTAGCTCAAAAGCAGGGGCAGGAAAAAATTGATTCGCTGTTGACACAGCTGAACAATTACGGGTCAGCATGCACATCGCCCTGCCTGAGCGACAGCGCCAAAGTAAACCTCCTGAACAGCATTGGCTGGGAATTTAAATTTATTGATTCCGATTCAGCCATGTATTATGGCGGAGAAGCACTGAAGTTGTCTGAAAAAATAAACTGGCCCTGTGGTATCGGGCAGTCCTATCATCAAATTGCATCGTACTATTATAATAAAGGGGATTGTTTCAAGTCGGTTTTATTCTATAACAATGCGCTTGAGATTTGGGCCGTTCTGGAAAACAACCCATCGCCTGATTCAAAAGAAAGCATCCTGATCCGTAAATCAAAAACGTTGGGAAACCTGGGGAGCGTTTACCAGGCCATCAATTACTATTCACAGGCGCTTGACTGTCTTTTAGGTGCACTGACCATAGAAGAAAAGCTTGGCAACAGGGATGGAATGGCCAGCAAGCTTGGCAACCTGGGCAATTTTTATTATCATGAAAAGAAGTATGCAAAGGCGCTGGAATACTATACAAAACAAATGAAAATAGATGAGGAGTTACAGAATAAAAAAAGGATGGGAGCTTTTCTTGGAAATTTGGGATTAACTTATCTGGGTTTGGGCGATACGGCAAAAGCGCTTGAGTACGAATTTAAATCATTAGCCATTAATACTGAAACCAGGAACAAAAAATACCTTGCCAGGGACCTGGTGAATATTGCCATGATTTATGATTATCAAAAAAAATATAAAGATGCAGCAGATTATTATTTTAAATCGCTTGTCTTGCATAAAGAATTGAATGATCCCGCGGGGAACGCCATTGTTCTTGGTAATATCGGGTCGATGTATTTAGATCAAAAAAATTACAAAGAAGCGGAAAAATACCTGGTGGAATCCATTGCACTTTCGGCCGATGTTCATGATTATGAAACTGAAAATCAAAACCTGATCCATCTGACCACGCTCTATGAAAACACAGGCAGGTACGAACTGGCCCTGCGTCACTTCAAAATAGCCATGACGTTAAAAGACTCCCTGTTCAACGAAGAAAAAACAAGGGAAATCGCAAAGAAAGAAGTGACGCATGAGTTTGAAAAAATAGCAGCTAATATAAAAGCTGAACAGGCAGGAAAAGATGCATTTGCCAAATCAGAACTGGAAAAACAAAAGCTCATCCGGAATTCCATTGCCGGGGGGTCTGGTCTTATTCTTCTCTCATCGATTGGCAGTTTCATCCTTTACAAACGCAAGCGTGATGCTGAACAAAAACAAAAAGAAACTGCGCTGAGTTTACAGATTTCAGAAACAGAGATGAAAGCGCTCAGGTCACAAATGAACCCGCACTTTATTTTCAATGCCCTGCAATCCATTCAAACATTTTTAATAAGTCACCGATCGGAAGAGGCCAATATTTATCTTTTAAAATTTTCGAAACTCATGCGTGCGGTTTTAGAAAATTCGCAGCATCGTGAAATTTCACTAAAGAAAGACATGCAGGCGCTTGAGCTGTATATGCAACTGGAAAGCATCCGCCTCCAGCATCCGTTCACTTACGAATTCCATATCCATGAAAATATAGATGTGGAAAATGATACCATTCCTCCGCTGATTTTACAGCCGTTTGTAGAAAATGCGATCTGGCATGGACTGCAGTATAAAACAGGTCCCGGACATATCGGAATTTACATTGGCAAAACCAATAACGAGCTCCATGTTACAGTTGAAGATGATGGCGTCGGGAGAGACATGAGCAAAAGAGTGCAGCATCCCATGCTTTTGAAAAAGGAATCGCTTGGCATGAAACTTACCGAAGAACGGTTGAAGATATTAAACGATCTTAAAAATATAAATGCGCAGTTTAAGATTACAGATCTGTTTTCAGTTGAAAACAGTCCTTCCGGAACCAAAGTGGAACTTTTCTTACCTTTGGAACCATGATCAATTCAATCATCATTGAAAACGAAAAACCACACAGCGATTATTTACTGACTTTATTATCCAGGCATTTTCCGGAGGTGAATGTTCTTTCTGTTTGTACCTCTGTTCCCGATGGCGTTAAAGATGTTAATGAATTCAGACCTGAATTAATTTTCCTGGATGTTGAACTTACTCCATATACCGGATTTGATTTGCTTGAACAAACCCGTGCCGTAAACTGCGAAGTTATTTTTACAACCAGCTTTAATAAGTATGCTGTAAAAGCTTTCCGGTTTTGTGCCCTTGATTTCATCGCAAAACCATTCGGTTTTGAAGAATTAAAAGAATCCATTGACCGCTATAAATTACTTGCGGCCACCGGTTCCAAAAAAAAAATTGACGCTTTGCTTCACAACGTCAAACAAACAGATGCTACCATGCAAAAAGTTGGCATCCCTGTAGTTGGCGGGTTCGATTTTATTACTGTTTCAGAAATAATCCTTTGCAAATCGGAAGATAACTGCACCGACTTTTATCTGACGGGTAACCGTAAGATAACGGCAACCAAAACCTTAAAATGGGTCGATGAGCTGATGCAGGAGCATCGCTTTTTCAGGGTCCACGATTCATACCTGATAAACCTGAACCACATCAGGAAATATAAAAAGGGCGGTGAAGGCGGAGTGGTGGAGCTTACCGATCAGAAAGAAGCCGACGTATCAAGACGCAGAAAAGAAGACTTTATAAAAGCGCTTTCTGATTTAAAAATGATTTTTCCCAAATAGCCTTTTCTATCCGAACACACCGATAAAGACGCTTTAATCTTTCGTCTTCTTTTTAATTCTTCCCGGCACAGCCTAATCAATCCCTGCCGTAAACTTTTAGATTCCGCCGTAAACTACACGCACGGGTAAAGACCGGTGCGCCCGGGTTAATTTTACTATATAATCGAAATAAATAAAATCTCATGGATCATGGAATCTGAATCAAATAATTCGCAAACCAATCTACAGCATATAGTAATCATCATTCATAAAAATAACAATTCAAAAAGTTTAATGCGCAAAATCAAAAACATCTCAAAAAAGATAAAATCCATTTTTGATTACGCAAATACCATTAATAAAAATTAATTAATCCCTCCTTATTCAATTTAAAAATCAAAAATAAAATCATGAAAACCACAAACATCTTATTTATTGCTTTATGCATTTTCATTGCAATGCTATCCTTTACAAGCTGTAAAGAAAAAGAAGGCTGCACTGACCCCAACGCAAAAAATTATGACCCGGATGCTGATAAAAATGATGGCTCCTGCGTGTATTGCAGCGGCAAGGGAACATTGCGGCTAAGCAACACCTCCGTAAACACTACACAAAAAGTCATCATTGACGGCGCCAACTATGGATTCCTGTACCCTGGTGAAACTAAGGATTACAGTTTAGCCGCAGGTTCGCATACATTTATAACAGACGGAGTTGCTAATGGCGATGGATGTGATACGCCTGCAACGGTTGTAATTATTGAATGTGAAACGGAAGGCTTTTCCTGCGCAGGTTAAATACTATAAACCCGCTTTCTCTACACTTGAACAATTTGTCTTTATAAAATGAATATTCACTCCTATTTCAATAAATTAAAAAACTAAAAATCATGAAAAAGCTAACATCGATTATTTCAATCTGCCTGATGGCCATTTCAATTTCATCCTGTGACGATGATAATGACTCTGCTCCTTCCGTAAATCAAACACCGCCTGATGAACCGCCATGTACCATCGTATGCCAAAATGGTGGAACAGTGACTCCTGCCTGTAACTGTGAATGCCCGGACGGTTATACAGGTACCTATTGTCAAACAAAAGTTATTACTTCTGTTAAGGTGACCGTATCTCCTTATTATCACCAGCTGGTACCCGCAAAGTATGCCGGTGATAATGAATTTGGAGGACATATTAAAATTGATGGTACGGTTCAGCTTGTGACAGATTATAACAATACCAGAATTTACGCAGTTGTGAATGCTACCTATATTGAAAGCGCCGGAGGTATGGATACAAAAGCGAGAATAAACGGGCAGGTAAACACGAATCGCATCCTGCTATATACTGCACCTGCCGGGAAAAAAGTATATACTATCAACACAAATCCCCTTACAGATTTTCACTGGTATCCAAATGCAAATTACCATGGGACAGGGAACTATTATCCCAATACTTTTGTTTCCAGGATAGAGATGATTGGAGATACATCCGGCGATGACCTGCCTTCAGACGGCAGCACCGATCGTTCAAGATTCAGGATCTGGTTTAATAACTTTTATATCAGCATCGTGAACAGCTAAGCATAAAACACTTGCCGCTGTTATAATTGTTTTGCCTTCGATGTATGTTCACGAGGGCAAAACAATTTATATTTAGAATCAGCTGTTCAAAAAAAAATCAGGCTTTAGTTCACGGTCATTAATGAAAACTACAGCTTATCTTATCATCACACCCGTCTTATTGATAATGGGAACTTTAATAAAGTTATCGGGACGGATGCTCTCGGGCAGGAAAAGATATTTCTTATCATACATCACCTGGTTCTGATAAAAGCTGACCCAGTATTCATTGTTCAAACCAAAAACGGTTTCAATGATCGGCTCCACCTTTACAAAACCTTTGGAAGGAATTACATCAAGAAAATGACGGAGCGTTGAAGTCCTTACCTGCTCTCCATCCTGAATGCCGTATCCTTTGGAGGTTACAAGCACCCCTTCGATGAACTCTTCTTTCAGATTCAGCAGGTACACATTCCATACCTGGTCCCCTTCGGGTGAAAGCTCCGACACGATGGCCATGGCAATATTCTCGACTTTATTTTCAGGAATATCCTTTAACACTTCTTTCCTATTTTAAATTCATCATATCCAGCGCACCTTCAATATAGGCATATACGTCGCTGAGGTGTTTGTCGCCTGTAGGCTCTCCGCGTTTATGGCCCAACCGCACAACAATCATTTTCTGATCTGGTATTACAAATACATACTGCCCCAATATGCCTCTTGCATAAAACACCTGGTGCTCCCTGAACTTCACCAGCCACCACTGAAACCCGTAACAGGAATTTGGCGTGCCGTCGGTGTAAACCAGGGGGGCCGGTGTTATTGATTCTTTAACATACTGCTCGCTTACAATCTGCCTGCCGTTCCAGTTTCCGTTTTGAAGAAACAACCTGCCAATCCTTGCAAAATCGCGTGCATTGGAATTAAAGCAGCAGTACGCCTTTTCATTTCCCCCGCTTTTATCGGTGCTCCAGAGCGCACTGTGAACGGCCTGAACGGGAGTCCATAATTTTTCAGATGCATATTCGCTGAGGCTTTTACCGGTTGCTTTGATAAGGATCAGGCCGAGCAATTCCGTGTTGCCGCTCATGTAATCGAACACTTTTCCGGGAGGGCTTACTACTTTTAATTTGGAAACCAGCCTGTAAAGGTCTTTGCCATAATATGCTTCCGTGGTTGTTGACAACGGGCTGCCGTAACTTTCATCCCAGTTAAGGCCCGAGCTCATGGTAAGCAGGTGGCGGATGGTAAGCGCTTTGTTTTCACCTTCATTAAACTCAGGAATAAAATCCCCTACAGGCTGATCGAGGCTTTTGATTTTTCCTTCGTCAAGAGCAATGCCGGTAAGAATGCTTACAATTGTTTTGGCCATCGAAAAAGAATTGGAAAGCGATGAATCGCTGTAGCCTTCCCAGTATTGTTCATAGCGGACTGAATCGTCTTTTATGATTAAAAAAGCAACTGACTTTAACCGTTTGTGTATGGCGATCAGTGAATCCGTTAAATGCGCATTATTGTAATCCGTTGCCTCCTGCCATTCAACAGGATCATTTGCGGCGACGGAATTGTTATCAAAAATCCGATAGTCTTCAATGCCGGCAAAATTATACCAGACTGCCTTGTACAGGTAAGTCTTCCCGCTAACAAGCACTGCCATGTTAACAAGCACTAGCAACCAGAGAAATCCTTTTAATATTTTTTTGCGCATGACTGTTTGTTCCTTTCTGCTTCCGGTGAAGCAGTCAACGTATGTTTCTTTTCAATGCAAAGATACGAAAGAGCGCTTTTAATGTTTTTCTTTATTGTGAAAGTTGTTTTTCAAAAGCAACTGTTTCATTCCAGCTGAAGCCGAATATGGATGCCAGGTTATTTTTCATTTTCAGTTTTACTTCTTCCATATCAACGGCCGTGCCCAGCTCTTTCTGCAGGCTCGTCACCGCTTTGTCGCTGATGCCGCATGGAACAATGTTGCTGAAGTAGTCCAGGTTGGTGTTTACATTGAAAGCGAACCCATGCATGGTAACCCAGCGGCTGCAGCGCACTCCAAATGCGCATATTTTTCTTACTTCTTTGGTGCCTTTGCCGATCCATACTCCCGTGAGGCCGGGGATGCGGTCGCCTTCAATTCCATATTCATGCAGGGTCAGGATCACGGCTTCTTCCAGCAGTCGTAAATATTTGTGGATGTCATTGAAGAAACAATCGAGGTCAAAAATTGGATATCCAACAAGCTGTCCCGGTCCATGGTAAGTGATGTCGCCTCCACGGTTAATCCTGTAAAAAACGGCATTGCCGGCAGCCAGCTGTTCCTGGTTCACCAGCAAATGATCGTCAGATCCGCTTTTTCCCAAAGTGTAAACATGCGGATGCTCGCAGAAAAGAAGATGATGTACGGGGACAGTCCTTTCTTTTTCAGGCAGATCCCTGTTGGCCATTTTTATTTTTACCAGCCCGTTTAAAAGCGATTCCTGGTAATCCCAGGTTTCTTTGAAATCAACCAGGCCAAGGTCATGAAACTTTACTTGTTGCATGTAGCAAAGGTAAGGAAGAGTTATGAGTTACGGATAATGAGGGGGAATGGAAGTCCTATCCAACCCCTTAAGAAAGAGAAAGAGAAAGAGAAAGAGAATAAGAAGGGGAAGACAAAATCAGAATGAGAACAAGAAAACTAAGAAGGCATAAACGGCATGAACTGCATCAGTATAAAATACACAATGGCGCTGATGATGGCCGAGGAAGGAATGGTTAACAGCCAGGTGACGATGATGTTTCCGGCCAGGCCCCATTTTACGGCTGACAGGCCACGGGTGGTTCCCACGCCCATGATGGCACCTGCGATGGTTTGCGTGGTGCTTACAGGTATGCCTGCCATGGTTGCCCAATACAACGTGGTGGCGCCTGCAGTTTCAGCCGCAAAGCCTCCGACGGGCTTGAGGTGCGTGATTTTGGAACCCATCGTTTTTACAATTTTCCATCCGCCGGCCAGCGTACCCATGGCTATCATAAAATGTGCTGAAAGAACAACCCAAATGGGTACGCGAAAATCATCAAACAGATAAAGATAGTCGCGGATAAACGGCTCATGACGGGAGCTGTATAAAAGCATGGCAATAATCCCCATGGTTTTCTGTGCGTCGTTGCCCCCATGTCCAAGGCTGAATGATGCTGAGGAAATCAGCTGTCCCACCCTGAAAACCCTGTCAACCCTGGCCGGGTTCATGTTCCGGCAACACCAGATGGTTATTACCATAATGATATAGCCAAGCAGCATCCCCAGTACGGGAGCAATAAAAATGAAAGCGATGATGGTAAAAATTTTGGTGGAATAAAAATGAGGTCCCAGGATGAGGGCCTGGTGGCCGCCCTTGACAAGTGCGGCGCCAATGAGTCCGCCAATGAGTGAATGTGAAGAGCTTACAGGAATACCAAAGCGTGCACAGAAAAAATACGCCCAGATAATGGCGCCAATAAGCGCTGACAGGATCAGGTATACATTCACAAAATTGTTTTCAAGCGTTACAATGCCGCTGCCAAGCGTTTTGGCTACGTGCGTACCGTAAATAAAAAGTGCTACAAAATTGAAGAATGCAGCCCAGATCACGGCATTGCTGGGTGAGAGGATCTTGGTTGAAACAATGGTTGCAATGGAATTTGCAGCATCGTTCATGCCGTTCACAAAATCAAAAACAAAAGCTACCAGAATGGTAATGATGATAATCCCGATCATAGCATTGCTGTTTGGATGCTCAGTGCTGTTTTATTAAAATGGATTCAAGCACATTGGCTGCATCTTCGGCCCTGTCGGTGGCAGTTTCCAGCGCAGAAAGGATTTCCTTGATCTTGATGATCTCAATGGCATTTGTTTCTTCTTCAAACAGCCGGGCTACAGCCATATCAAATATATCGTCAGCATGGTTTTCAATGCTGTTGATTTTTACACAGGCCTCCCTGAACGTGGAGGTATCGCGCATGTCGCGCAACTGCGGGATGGCTTTGTTAAGCTCCTGGGCACATTCCAGGATCAGCTCACCCAGCTTGATCATGGATGGATGAATTTTGTCGATCTTGTAAAGCTCAATGCGCTTGGCAGATCCATGGATAAAATCGAGGATGTCGTCGAGCACGGAAGCCAGGCGTTGAATATCCTCCCGGTCGAAAGGCGTGATGAAATTGCTTCCCAGCTCGTGAAAAATCTGGTGTGTGATCTCATCCCCCACATGTTCGAGCCTGCAGATTTCCTTGATCAGCGTCTTTCGTTTATCTCCTTCTTCATTCAGCGCTTTGCAGAGCACCTGTGATATTTCAAGCAGGTTGGCTGCCGCTTTTTCAAACAGGGGGAAGAATTTCTTATCTTTTGGGATGAGGACCTGGAGAATAGAATTAATGCTCATGTTTTACAATTAAATAACGATTAAGGAATGCAATGATAATATATTTTACAGTCGGGACTGTTTCATTCGCCGAATATTTTTGATGCAGGCATCAGAAAAGGTTGCTTTATCATTATGAAGGCAGGGCGAAACAGGAAAAAATCAGTATCCTTACAGCGTTACATGTTAAAAGAGAAATATAAAAAATACAAAGACTTTTTCCCGGCTGATTTGTGGGCAATCCTCATCATGATCATCATGCTGGTGATCATGCTCTTTGTTATTTTATGATGCCGGATTTACATACCAAGCGCATTCATCACAGCGCCGGCGCCTTTCAGGTAGGCTGAGATTAGGTTCGCTTTCATGGGCTGATGGCGGCTAACCATCAATTGTACATCGTCGCTGAACTGCTTCCAGTTTGATGCATTGAGCAAATCATAAGCAACGGATATGGTTGGCGTTACCGATCGTGCCGTATGCCACCATCCGCAGGGAATAAAAAGGGTTTCGCCCGGGCCCACAATGATGCTGGCCGGTTTTGCCTTTGCGAAAAGCGGATATTTGGTATAGTCGGGCTCGTAGTATTTCTGAACCGTTGACTGCCACGGTTCCTTTTCGTCTATATAAAGGTATTGCGCCTGATCAGGCGTGTAAATCAAAAATTCCTTCTCGCCGTAAACCTGTGTGATGATGGCATGCAGGTGCATGTAATCATAATGGATATACGGGAACCAGCCGTTCACTCCGCCGAAGAACAATTCAAAAGTATCGGCCCCGCCGAGAAAACCCTTGGGAATTAAGCGACTGTTGATCCTGTCGGGAAGTGTGTATTTAAGCCTGGGTGAGATATCAGGAAGCAGCTCGGGCATGTATTGAAGCACATCAACTTTACATGGATACGGAGCAGGGTTCTTCGGATCGGAATTCATCATCAGGTCGATAAACTGTGCCAGTGTGTATTCCTTTCCATCGAACTTTTTAACGATGTGGCCATAGTTCTTTTTGAAAAACTCGGGCGTAAACTTTCCGATTGCTTTCCAGTCTTTGGCTGCATCCTTAAAAATAACCGGGCGCCCCGGGAACAGGTATTCGTTTTTAAATTCCTCATAAGAAAGACCTGCTCGCTTTTCGAGCTTCAGTTCGGTCCGGGTAAGGGTTGCTTCCATTTGACTGATGTTTTTAATAGTAATTCCTTCATACGATTAATTGTCAGGCCGGTTTCAGGATAAGCACAACCTAAAAAAGGATGCCTGCGCCTGAGGATCGGATAATCAGGAGGATGGCTGCAAATGTAAAGCCCATTCAGGCTGTTTGCCACCATGACCCCCCTGGAATTTTTCAACAATTAACAGGTATGGAAATAAGTCCACTCAGGATTTCTGTCAACCGCTCACCGGGGATGTCAACCACTCAATACGGCCGGGGTTACAGATATAATTTTGTAACTTTCATGCCTCATCACGCTGATGTGGCCAGAAAACTACTGATCCTTCTTTTTCTTTGCTGGAGTATGCCGGATGCCTCCGGTCAGCTTGACCAGTACCATCCTGAAATCATCAATGAGGTTTCGGGCCTGTCGAGCAGGGTTACCATCTGTTTCCTGCAGGATCATCGCGGATATCTGTGGATCGGAACGGCTGACGGGCTGAACCGGTATGACGGATATTCATTCAGGGTCTATAAAAACGTTCCCGGCGATACAGCCTCCATCATTGGAAACTTTATATCGGCGCTGGCTGAGGACCAGGACCAGTGCATCTGGGCCGGCCAGTCGCTGGGCGGCCTGAGCTGCTTCAATCCCCGAACCGGCAAGTTTACCAATTATACCAACCAGGCAAATGATCCTTCCAGCATACCCCCTTCGGCGGTCACCGCCCTGATGATCGACCGGCATAATGACCTCTGGGTAGCTACCGGGTCGTATGCCTTATCTAAATTTAACAGGAAAACCGGCACCTTCAGCCATTATCCCCAATTGCCTGATATAGATCCTGCCTATCCTGAAAGCTCCAGGAAGCGATACAATTCCATCTATGGAATTCACGAAGCCGCAGATGGCTTGTTCTGGCTTTTCACCCATAACGGATTATACACTTTTGATCCGGCGACAGGAACATTTAAATCGGTGCGCGAAAAGCCTGTCGTACCTTTCCAGTGGCGCGACGACCTTTTCACTTCCTTTGTTCCCGATCATGATCAGGGTTTCTGGATGGGCTCCTGGGGTGGAGGGCTTACCTATTTCAATAAGAAAACAAAGCAGTGGAAGAACTTTAAATACAGCATGAGCTATCCTGCTTCGGGCACCCATAACATTGTTACAGGACTGCAGTGGAAAAGTAAAAATGAGCTCTGGCTTACCACTTCTGACAAAGCCTACGGTATTTTTCATACAGAGCGTGGGGAGTTTGAATTTCTTTCGGCCGACAGGCTGAATGAAGTGAGCGCTCCAAAAAGGTATGGCCGCATCTTTGCCGATCGCTCGGGCAACACCTGGTTCTCTCATGAAAAAGGAATCAGCCTGTTAAGAAGCAACGCCAATGTCTTCAAATTAATCCCGTTTCCCGTCAGCCACTCCGATAACGGCAGTTTTTATGGAGTTCCCAAAATACTTTATGATTCCATTCACCAGCTGACTTTTGTGGCTACTACGCTGGCAGATGGCCTGTATGTGATCAATGAAAAAACAGGTGAACGGAAGAATTTTAAGTTCGGCATTGCCAAAAACGAAGAACTGTTGCTGATTGTCAGCGACATCATACAGGACCATAAGGGAAATGTCTGGATAGCGACAAGGGATTTTTTATATACGTTCGATTTCAAAAATTTCAGGCTGGTCGAAATTCCCCAGCCACCCAAGGACACCAGCCTGGTCGTTTCATCCTACTTCTACAAAATGGCAGAGGACAGCATGGGTCAGATCTGGATCATCACGCTGCGTTCGGGCATTTTCAAACTTGATCCTCAAACATTCAAATACACGTCATATACGAAGCATGAAGGCGGGGAGGGAGGACCTGTTTCGAACCGGATCAACGGCATCGCCATGGATAAATCAGGCCACTGGTGGTTTGGACTGGGTTCGGAAGGAATCTGCATTTATCTTCCCGAAAAAAACAAATTCATTTCTTTCAGGCACGATAAAAACGATCCGCAATCGCTGGTCAATGACCTGGTGCAGGACATGGCATCCGATCCGGACGGGAACATCTGGGTTGCCACCCTTAGCGGCATTAGCAAGGTCACCGGCTATGGTGGCGAACGGCTGCAGGCAAAAAACTACACGCCTGACCAGGGGCTGGTTTCAGAATACATCACTGAAATTGAAAGCGACTACAGCGGGCGGATCTGGTTCAGCTCTGCTGTCGGGCTTGGCGTGCTGAGTCCCGCAGAAAATAAAATCAAATACTTCTCTACCAGGCATGGGCTCACGGATGACTATTCCAATTTCACCATCCACATGATGCCAGATGGTAATATGTATGTGCATACTTTTGGCGGATACATCCGTTTTATTCCCGAGCACATGCTGCTGCCCGAAGCCATTCCCGATGTGGCGATCAATGCCTTTAAGATTTTTGACAGGGAAAACATCGTCGATTTTTCACAAACCATCAACCTTTCCTATTCGGATAATTTCTTTTCTTTTGATTTTGCATCCATCAATTTTTCTGATCCTGAAAAAATAAAATATGCTTACCAGCTTGCCGGCTTTGACAAAGACTGGATTTATTGCGACAACAGGCGGTACGCCAGCTATACCAACCTGAACGGCGGCGACTACCTGTTCAGGGTTAAAGCCGCAAACAGTGATCTGATCTGGGGTGCGCCCGTTTCAGTTAAAATCCATATTGACGGCCCTTACTGGAAAAAACCATGGTTTGTTATTTCCACTGTTCTTTTTTTCACGCTTATCATATATCTCATTTACCGGCTCCGGATCAGAAGCATCAGGAAAACAGAAGCCTTAAAAACCGCGTTCAACAAAAAAATTGCAGAAGTGGAAATGCGGGCGCTGCGTGCACAGATGAATCCGCATTTTATTTTCAACTGCCTGAATTCGATCAACCGTTACATTGTTAAAAGTGATGCGCAGACCGCCTCGTTGTACCTCACAAAATTCTCCAAGCTGATCAGGCTGATCCTTGACAATTCAGAAGGCAAGAATGTAATGTTGTCGCAGGAACTGGAGGCGCTGAAGCTTTATATTGAGATGGAAGCGCTGCGTTTTGATCACAAGTTCACCTATCAGATTGAGCTTGCTGAAGGGGTGAGTGTTGACACCATTGAGGTTCCCCCGCTCATCATACAGCCTTATGTTGAAAATGCCATCTGGCACGGGCTGCTGCATAAAGAAACGGCAGGCAAGCTGCTCATCAGCATCCATACCGAAAGGGATATGCTGGTTTGCAAAATAGAAGACAACGGAGTGGGCCGGGAAAAAGCAAAAGAATTCAAAAGCAAATCAGCCACATCGCGAAAGTCGATGGGCATGAAGATCACCGAAGACAGGATCTCCATTCTGAATGAACATGCCTCCGAAAAATCATCTGTTGAGATCGTAGACCTCACCGACGCGAACGGCAATGCCGCCGGCACCTGCGTGATCATCAACATACAGATGCACCATGAAACCGCCCACCACCTGGCAGATGAAAAAGCAGAAGCGAAGACCGTTTTCTAACCCCCAATACTACAGTTACCTATGATCAAAGCCATCATCATCGACGACGAAACCAACTGCATTGAAATGCTTGAATGGTTGCTCAAAACGTATTGTCCCAATGTAACGATCAGCGCTATGTGCGATTCGGCCCAGAAGGGAATTGCAGCCATCAACCAGCACAAGCCCGACGTGGTATTCCTGGATATTGAGATGCCGAAAATGAACGGCTTTGATATGCTTGAGCAATTTGACAAGCTCTTTTTTGATGTTGTTTTTACGACAGCATATAATAAGTTTGCCATTAAGGCATTCCGTTACAGTGCGCTCAATTACCTGCTGAAACCTGTGGATCCGGACGACCTGAAAGAAACCGTACAGCGACTGGAGGAAAAAAAGGCAGGTCCTGAAAAAGCGCAGCTCGATCTCCTGATGCAGAACATGAAAAACCTGGCCCAGCCGCTGCAACGGATTGCGCTGACGACCAGCGACGGGATGATTTTCGTGAATACCAAAGACATCGTGTACTGCCAGGCCGAAAGCAATTATACCAACGTAAAGCTTTCCAGCGGAAACAGGGTGCTGGTTGCAAAAACGCTTAAGGATATTGATGAGATCCTTTCGGGAAAAGATTTTTACCGGATACATAATTCCTATCTGATCAACATCAACCAGATCAAAAAATTTGTGCGTGGCGACGGCGGCTATGTGCTCATGAATGATGATACGCAGGTGACCATTTCAAGGTCGAAAAGGGAAGAGTTCTTCGAAATGTTTTCCAAGTTCTGATCATTTATTTCTTTTCACCGGGAGTTTTTAAGGAACTTTTTTTTCCTTTAAAATTAATTGCACAGTTTTTTTCAATGTTCTAACTTCGCTGACCTTTACCCCTTTCTTATGCTAACACCCGCCCAGATCCAGCTGGTTAAGAACTCATGGAAAATCCTACTGCCTACTGCCCAGGAAATGGGGCTGGCCTTTTATGTGCGACTTTTTGAAACGGCTCCCCAGCTGCGGCCGCTTTTCAAAACCAATCCCCGCGACCAGGCCATGAAGCTCATGTATATGCTTTCGTACCTGGTGAACCGGCTCGACAACCTGCAGGCGCTACAGGAAGAAGTGGTCAGGCTTGCCCAGCGGCATTCAGGCTATGGTGCGAAAAAGGAACACTACCATTTTATCGGCGACACGCTGATGTGGTCGCTTGAAAAGAACCTTGGAAAGGACTGGACGCCGGAAACCAAAGAAGCCTGGATGCTGACGTATGCTTTTATTTCGGACCTGATGATTGGCGCACAGGCTGCGGAAAATGAAAAGCCTGCACCGCACTGACTCCTTTTGTTTCAATCACTCCCGGATTTACTCCATTTTTTACCGTTTGCTCATTAATTATACCGGTTGCTAACTATGGCATCCGGCCGGCGGATTCACGAATTACCTTTACGTTATTAAAATTAATTTGAATTCAATGGGCCGGTATGAACAGGAAGAAGCCAGATTACAACAATTTCCTCATCGATTATTTTTTCGTCTTCATTATCTTCTCCATGCTTTCAGCACTGGCCGTCATTGCATTCGGATAGTCTCCATGTGAATTTTTAAAAGTTCTGTTATGAAGCAACAACCATTCAGCAAAGACCCGTTAAAATTCCAGCTCAGGCACCGTGTGCTGCTGGACGAACCCGCCCTGAAAAAAAAGGTAGATGTCAGGCAGTCTATTTTTGTCAGTCTCATTGTCGTGAACCTGATCCTGCTGTATGTGCTTACCATTGGCGTTTACTGATACAAAAGTGTTTTGTACGATTTGACGTTCCGGCGGGCAATCCCTGCTATTCATATCATTGAACTTACGCTTCAGGAAAACAAAATAAGTGACCGCGCAAAAAACAAGTTCCTTTGTGTTTGGTTCTTTATGATGTTAAGATTCATGACTATGAAAAATTCGATTTTGTTATTTGCCTTCCTGCTTGTTTGCGGAATTTCACAGGCACAATGGGTGTCGCTTAATTCAACTACCTCTGTGAATTTACAGGATGTTGATTTTATTTCAGCCGATACGGGTGTGATTTCAGGAGAAGTTAATACGCTGCTGAAAACCACAGACGGCGGGATAACCTGGACCGATATCAATAATGGAGCTATTACAGGCGACATTCACAGTGTAAAAATGATCAGCGCCGATACGATTTTTGCAAGCACCTTTTCACAGCTGAATGCAAACGGAGCTGTTTACCTGACTTACAATGGCGGCACCACCTGGACGCCGCTGGGAACCATCAATGGCATGATTCACAGGATCGAGCTCGGAGCAAACCCCGCTTTGTTTGCAGCAACAACAGACCTGATAGCTACAGCCGATTACGGTACGTCATGGGATACGCTGGTCCCTTATATCAGCGGCACCAACAGCTTATACATTTTAAAATTTGCGGGAACTCAGGCTGCACATCTTTCAGGCCTGATATCGGGTTTCACCACCTACTCGGCTTCCTTTTACCGGTCGGATGACGGCGGTCAGCATTGGTTTGCCGGTGATCCGTTTTCATTTCCCAATGCCGATGCACTTACGACCATGTGCTTTCAGGGTCCGGATACCGCTTACATTTTTACCAACGACTATGCAGGGTTTTCACCTTCTTCGATCAACGGGCTGATCAAAATCTATAACTTTCAAAAAGCATCTTCCTTTCCGGGTGATACCATGTTCACCTTTACCAGCCAGGTCGTTAATTCATCGATGCCTGCATACATGAACGATGCTGAATTTATCAGCAACCAGCTTGGTTTTGCCCTGGGCAACGATACCTGGATCTATAAAACAACCAATGGTGGACTCACCTGGCAGCAGGATTATGCAGCAGGCACTCCTTTATATATGATGACTTTTGTGAATGGCACCGGCTATGCCGTTGGTGAAGCCGGCAACCTTGTTAAATATACCACGCCTTCAACCGCTGTTGCAGAGCCCTACCCGGGAACCAATGCCTTCGATGTTTTTCCGTTCATCACCAGCGACAATATTCATATCGATGCCCGGCTGATCAATGACGTGCATTATGAAATTACCACTGCAAAAGGCGACCGTGTCGTTTCCGGCATGCTTCATCAGGGCATCAATACATTGAAAGTTTCCAATTTCCCGGCCGGTGTTTACCTTGTTAATATGTATCATCCAGCCGGCCTGCAAACCAGGAAGTTTGCAGTGACGCACTGATCCTTTGAGTTTCTAGTTCCTGGTCCTGGTTTACTGCCGTTGTTGGAATCCTTTCCAACAACATTTGAGGCCAAAATCCTGATCGTGAAAACACTTTGTGTGTGGTTGGTGTTTTTGTCGTCCCTCCGGGGCTCTGATTTTATTGCACATATGCTTCGTTAAGAGAAGAAATTCAGAATTTAAGAACAGGGAATGTTGATTTTTGATTTACGAAGTTTTATTTCTGTTAATCATTAAGGCAGCAGCCTGCTGCATTTCACTCAATAATCCTGCAACCTGCTAAATGAATGGCCAATAAGGGTGTTGGCCGGGGTAGTTTTGTTTCATCAAATTAAAAACAGAAACAATGACCTTTCAACAAACTCCCGAACAATCATTAAAGCTTACTGCAAAACCAGGCTTATCCGGCCTTTCAGGCATTTCCATTTTTCTGATGCTGACTATCGGTTTATTGTCGTGCAGCATCCTGCAAAGCAAAGCACAGAATGTAGGTATCAATAATGCCACGCCGCATGCAAAGTCGCTGCTTGATCTCACGGCCAGTGATAAAGGACTGCTTGCACCGCGTATGACGGAAATGCAGCGTACTGCCATGTTTCCGGCTCCGGACCTGACGGCCAAAGGAATGCTCGTTTACCAGACCGACAACCAGGAAGGCTTCTGGTTTTACGACGGATCTGCATGGCAATATATAGGACAGGACAAATCCAACTGGGCGCTTACCGGCAATGCAGGAACCAACGACACCATCAATTTTATGGGAACAACAGACAATAAGGATGTTTCATTCCGTACGGTGAACGTGGAAAGAATGCGCATAAAAAACAATGGCAAAATCGGAATCGGCACCAAAAACCCCGGATCAACCTATCCCTATACGCGATTGGAGATTGCAGATGAAACCGGCACCAACAGCGATCTCATGATTCACACCGCCGGCGGCACGCTTTCCTATCCGCAGTTATTATTTCACAAACAAAAAGGCACGCTGGCCAATCCCCTGGCTGTTGGAGCAAATGAGTTTATGGGTACTGTTATAGGCCGTGGTTTCGACGGAGCAACCTATGGGAATGTTAGCGCCGTTGTTTTTTCAACCGACAGTGCGGCTGCTCCGGGATTTCTCCGCGGCAACATCGCCTTTCACACAGCCGGTGGCGCCACTGCTGAAAAAATGAGAATTGACAGGAACGGGAATACGGGCATTGGCACCAACGCTCCCATCGCCAGGCTGCATGTTCTTAATAATGATTCAAACTGGGCTACCGCCTCCCTGCGCAACATGAATGTGAAAGGATATTCGGGGCAATGGTTCCAGAGCAGCAACGGTCAGTTTGCAGGTCATATAGGTTATGGAAATGCCTCTTCTCCACTCTGGTCCAACACCGTATACGCAGGAAGCATCGTGGCCGTACCATTTGTACTGACAACTGCCGATAAAGAACGCATGCGCATAGATGCCAATGGAAATGTGGGTATTGATACCGTTGCTCCGCAGGCGAAGCTGCATGTGCGTACAAACAGCTGGGTAGGTCAGCCACAGATTATGGTTGATGAAAAAGACAGCGCCGATTATGCGCGTGTAACATTTAAAAACGGCGGCAGCAATAAATACTGGACCGTTGCGGGCATGGCGAATACGGTTGACACCAATTCGTACTTCAACATTTATCACAGCACCAATTCAAACCTGATGGTAATTAAAGGTGATGGAAAAGTTGCGCTTGGAAATTTCTCACCGCCTTATCCATTATCATTTCCATCCACGCTTGGCGACAAGATCAGCTTATGGGGATGGTACGGACCGCACTATGGAATGGGTATTGCGCCATCGTTGTTCCAGATCCATGCAGCAAACGTAAATGATGACATCGGATTCGGTTATGGATCAAGCGGCGCTTTTACCGAAAACATGCGCATCAAGGGAACGGGCCTTGTTGGAATCGGAACCATTAATCCCATGCAGAAGCTGGATGTGTCGGGAAATATCAATGTGGCCCTCGACAGCAACTACAGGATCGGAAATCAGCGTGTGCTTTCAGTTAAAGGAACAGGAAATTTCTTTGCCGGTATCAATGCAGGAATCTCAAACGGCGCCGGATTAAATAATACGTTTACCGGAAACAATGCAGGACAGAATAATACCGCTGGAGGCTTTAACAGCTTTTACGGACATGATGCAGGCAAGTCGACAACCATGGGTAATCAAAATACTTTTGTTGGCGATGGTTCAGGAACGGCCAATACCACGGGAACGGCAAACACCTTTATCGGGCAGGCTGCAGGAGCGAGCAATATCGGCGGAGGAGAAAATACCTTTATCGGTCTTGCGGCCGGCGGCTTAAATACAGCAGGAACCGGAAACACTTTTACAGGATCGAATGCCGGTTATTCAAATACATCAAACTACAACACCTTTACAGGATATTACAGCGGCAAACAAACCACCACTGGTTCATTCAATACTTTTTCAGGCACTTATTCAGGAATGAATAATACCATTGGAACCGGCAACAGCTTCTATGGTGTGAGCGCCGGTAATATGAATACAGCCGGGCAATACAATACGTATCTCGGATCATCGGCGGGCAGCAGCTTTACGAGCGGCTCCAACAACCTTGCAGTAGGCAGCAATGCCGGAACTTTTTCAGGCACAGGAAACAGCCTGACGCTTATTGGTTCGAACGCTGACGTGCTCAATACCAATTTGTCGAATGCCACAGCAATCGGGTTCAATGCCAAAGTATCGGCAAGCAACTCCCTGGTGCTCGGCGGCACGGGCGTTGATGCGGTTAAAGTCGGTATAGGCACACAGGCGCCTGCAGCAGAGCTGGAAGTGAATGGCTATACCATGCTGGGGTCATCAGGTCCGGCCATCAAAATGGCGAAATTTACAGGCACCACAGCGCTCACACAAACAGGCTCAACCAATATTATCCATTCGCTGAATCCGGCAAAAATTCTTTCTGTCGACGTGCTGGTGGAATTTTCACCGGGCAATTACATCCACCCGGCTTACTCCTACAATACCGGTTATAACTTCAACTATTATGTTACCTCCACCACCATCTGTGTGGCCAACATTAACGGATCATCTTCGCTGATCCTTGGAAAGCCCATCAAAGTGGTTGTTGTATACGAACAATAAGCTTTAATCAGACAAACTAACACAAAACATATACGAAACAAATTATAATCCCAAAAAAATGTCACTCCGATTTATACATCCGCAGCTGTTCGAACTTGAAGTTATCAATAAAGAAACCGTTCATCTTACCGGGCTGGTCAACAAAAGAAAAGCAAAACGCAGGCTGAGCAGGTTCAAAAAAATATTCCTGCTGATCGGAACCGTTGACCTGGTTTTGTTCTACATGGTCATGTCTTCGCTCTGAAATTTACCGAAACACTCCTCCAAAAAACCGGTTCCATGAAACTCATTAAACAAACCCGCTTCAGCAGGATCATCTCAGAAATTATTTTTCTGACAGGCAAAAAAGAAATGTATCATTCCAAACACATTACGTTCACACAAAAAAAACATGCTGTTTTTAACCGCCAGTTTACCATTCGCCTGCTGATCATTTTCATCCTGCTGAATTTATTTTTCCTCATCAATGCATTCAGCCAGCTGGTAACCAACAACGGGGCAGCCATCTCCATCAGCGGCGCTGTTGTAACCGTGAAAGGCGACATGCAGGAAAACCCCGGCGCCACCATTGCCAATAACGGAACCATCGGCCTGCATGGAAACTGGATCAACAATGGGAAGAATGATTGTTTTGGAACTTCGCAGGGAACAGTGATCCTTTACGGTACCAATACAACACTCGACGGAAACTGGATCACTTATTTCAACAATCTTATCCAAAACGGAACAGGTCCTGTTACCCTGCAGCAGGATGTCCTTGTTGGAGGTACGTATGCAACCTCCTCGGGCGTATTGAACCTGGGAAACCAGGTGCTGGATCTGAACAGCCATAACCTTATCATTAATAATCCTTCACCAACTGCCATTGCCATGGGAAATGGATTTATTGAAAGCGAGCGGGGCCCGGCTCCCGGATATGGAACGATTGAATGGAAGGTTGGCGGATCAATGGGGAGCTATGTTTTTCCATTCGGCAACAGCAGCAGCAGCGATTACCTTCCTGTAGCCATTAAGGTAATTGCAGCCGGTGTGGGAGCTGGGTCGCTGACCGTTGCTACCTATCCTACCGATGTTACTGCAACTCCGAATAACCGTGCGCTGCCGACAGGTGTTGGCGGACTGACAAACCAGCTGGGCTTTGACAATTCACCCAACGTCATTGACCGGTACTGGATCACCGATTTCAAAAATTATACGACACCGCCCGCGCTGAACATGACCATGACTTACCGCGACAGCGAGTGGGACGGAACCAATGGAAGCACCAATACCATTGTAGAATCATCGCTGCTTGCACAGCACTGGGATGGCGCAACGTGGGTATTGCCGCAGGTTGGAAATATCAATACGGCAAATAATACCATGGACCTTTTAAATGTGGATGGCTTTCAGTCGGGCATCTGGACCTTTGCAGGAAACTATTCGCCCTTGCCGGTTGAGCTTCTTTCATTTACCGCTCATGCTGTAAACAATAACAGTGTATCTTGTAACTGGTCCACAGCATCGGAAAAAAACAATAATTATTTTGAAGTGGAGCGAAGCCGTGATGCAACGCATTTTGAAAAAATCGGAACAGTAGATGGTGCAGGAAATTCATCTCACCAGCTGAATTACCAGTTTACTGATGCACATCCGTATGAAGGCGTTTCATACTATCGCTTAAAGCAGGTTGATTTTGACGGAGCATTTACGTATTCAAAAACGGAACCTGTACGTATTGATGCAAGTCATATCACAAACACTTTTAATGTTTATCCAAACCCGGCCAATTCGTATGTACAGTTTACCGCTGATACTCATCCGGAAACTGCAATTAATATTACGTTGCTTGATATGAATGGAAAAATAATCCTGAGAAAACTTATCCAGCCTGAAAATTTTACTTCCGACAACAGGGTTGATCTGTCAACGGTTGTGGCGGGGACCTATGTTTTGCAGTTATCGAACACAACATTTTTTGAGCAGCAAAGGATTACTGTTGTACACTAGTTCCTGGTTTCTAGTTCCTGGTTCTGGTAGCATATAGTCCGTTCAATCTTTTTACCACATAGACACACAGGACACATAGAAAACGCCTATGTGACCTATGTGTCTATGTGGTTTAATAATATTAGGCTTGTTTTTAATCGCATCATATCGCGCGTTCCATTTTTTTCCACATATAATAAATCTTATGTGACCTATATGCTTATGTGGTTTTATAACATTAGGCGTATTGTCGTGCTTTTCATTACATTTAAAGCCTGTTAAAATTATTTCCTATGAATCGCCAATATACTTTTATCACAATACTCTTTGTCTTTTTCTTTTATAAGACAACTGCACAAAAATTATCCGTCACCGATCAAAAAGCCAAAACGGAAGAAGAATTTAAAACCGATTCATGGACAGCGCACCTGGATCAGGATGTAAATGCAGCAGAAAATTCGCTGGAAGATTGGGTGGAGGACTACCTCAAGCTGAAGCTCAATAAGCGTATGAAACATATTTATTCCATCGATAAAATTCATCGTGCTGAAATCACTGATTTAAGAATGGACATCCGCATCATTGTTGAAGCGGAAGGCACGGGAAGCATGGTCAGCTTTATTTTCAGTCCGGGTTATGATGTTTACCTGAGCAATTCATTGTATGTTGATGAATACAAAAAAGCGCAGGCTTTTGTTAAGAATTACGTCAGGTTTCATTACAACGCCTTTTACAATAATGTGATCAAAAAATTGCAGGAAGATATTGCGGAGAAGCAGGAGGACATCAAAACCATTGAAGGTAAAATTGAAAAAACCAAAGCGACGCTATCGGAAAACAATTTAAAAATTGAAACCAATGATCCTGAGGCATCAAAGCTTAAAGACAAAAATAAAAAGCTTTATAAGGATATTGAAGACCGTCACAGCGAGATAAGCGCCTTAAAAGCCGATATTGCCAGGCTGGAATATGAAATTACAAAAGCAAATGAAAGCTTGAAAAATGTGGCGGCTTTTATTTAGTTCCTGGTATCTAGTTTCTAGTTTCTAGTTTCTGGTTCCTGGTTCCTTTTTGGGTTTCTGGTTTCTGGTTTTTGCTTCTTTCTCATAACTCCCAACTCATCACTCATAACTCTTTTCTACATATTTTTTTTGCATATATCAACTATTCTTTTATCTTTGTCAAAACCCCACTTATATGACAAAAAAATTTCTCCTGCTGATTTGTTTCCAAGCAACAACATTTTTATCCATGGGCCAGTGTCCGACGATGACGCCTTTTATACAGGCTGTGCCGAATATGACCTTCCCGATCCTGGGATCGTGTACCGGTCAGTTCGTACTCGATCCGTTCTGGATAAACGGAACCCCGCCCTATACGTATACCACCAATTTCGGAAATATCGCTTATGATGTTCCCAATCCCGGATGGGCTACGGTGACCGGACTTTGCGCCGGACAACAAGTGTGGATGACCATTACAGATGCTAACGGATGTACGGGTACCGATGGATTTTTAATGGTTGAACCGCCGCCCGTAAACCCTGTTATAACAGTAACTCCCGCATGTGGTCAGCAGGGAACAGGCTCTGTTTCCATCAGCAACGTTCCGGCCTGGTACTTCAGCCGTACTGTTTTTATCAGCACCAGCAACTCCTGTTCATTGCTCTCCGATCCATGTTTGGGCGTTGTGGATATGATTACGATGCAGGCATTTGATAACGCACCTTATGTGGTAAACAACCTGCCTCCCGGTAATTATTATTTTGGAATTTCTTTTGAATATACTTACCCCACCACTCCTTATTATGGATACGTCCAGTTTGTTTCGTTCACAATACCATCCGGATCATATCCTGGTGCTGTGGTAACGCCAGCCGGTTCAACTTCTTTTTGCCCTGGCGGAAGTGTATTGTTGACTACTACCTCCAATGCAAACTTTTCATATCAATGGAAGAAAAACGGAACAACCATTCCCGGTGCTACCGCCTCTTCCTATATCGCAACGACTTCGGGAACCTATAAGGTAAAAGTTACAAACAACACCACAGGCTGCTTCAAAACATCATCAACAGGTATTGCTGTTACGGTCTATTCAAATCCCCCTGCCACTATAACGCCCCAGGTACCCACTACTTTTTGTTCAGGCGACAGTGTTCAGCTGAAAGCCAATTACAATCCAACATTCCAGTACCAATGGAAAAAAAACAATGGAAGCATCGGTGGAGCAATTACGCATAAATACACGGCAAAAACTGCCGGGAGCTATAAAGTGAAGGTGACCAATTCGCATGGATGTACCACCCTCTCCAGCCCGGTTGCCGTTTCGGTTCCATGCAGGGAAGCAGCTACTCAAGATTTGCAGCCGGCTATTTTCCCCAATCCGTTTACGGAATCATTTAACCTGACAGGAGTGGATTTGTCCGGTGGTATTTGTAAAATTGAAATAAGGGACATTGTCGGACGACTGGTGTTAAGCAAACAGCTTGTTAACGATGAAAAAACAATTCAGTGCAATACACTGCAGCCCGGGATTTATTTTGTTGAAGTAACAGTTGGGGGAAAAAGAACTGTTTTTAAAGCGGAGAAATTATAAGTAGAAGACGTAGGACTTAAGACTTAAGACTTAAGATATAATACTTAAGACTGAAAGGGTGCACGTATAATCGAGTAATTCTATTTCTAAAAAAAATTGATTCTAGGCGGCTGATATTTCAAGCATCCTTTTCAGAGATTTTAATGCAGGCGCTTTTAGGTGTTCCGGAATAATAATTTCCGGAACTTCATTTTTCATACAGAGATAAAGCTTCTCGAGCGTATTCATCTTCATATAAGGGCAGTCGTTGCATGCGCAGTTGTTATCGGGTGGTGCAGCAATAAATGTTTTGTCAGGCGACTGCTTTTGCATCTGATGCAGAATGCCGGCTTCCGTAACTACAATAAATTCTTTGCCGGGATCATTCTTTGAAAAATTCAAAAGCGCTGTGGTGGAACCGATAAAATCAGCCAGCTTTAAAACCGGTTCCTCACATTCGGGATGCGCAATAACTTTTGCATCCGGATGCCTGTTTTTAAGCTGAATTAATTTTTGCTGTGAAAATATTTCATGAACGATGCAGGCGCCGTTCCAGAGCAGCATGGGTCGTCCTGTTTTTTTCATGATGTAGGCACCCAGGTTTTTATCGGGTGCAAAAATAATTCCTTTGTCGGCAGGTACGCTTTCAACAATTTTTATGGCATTGCTGGAAGTGCAGATGATGTCGCTGAGCGCTTTAATTTCAGCTGTGCAGTTGATGTAAGAAATCACCACATGGTTGGGATGAGCGTCTTTATACGCCTTAAATTTTTCGGGTGGACAGCTGTCGGCAAGCGAGCATCCGGCTTTCAGATCAGGCAGCACCACTTTTTTACCGGGATTAAGCAGCTTGGCCGTTTCAGCCATAAAGTGCACGCCTGAAAAAACGATCATGTCGGCATTGGTCTTTTCGGCTTCCCTGGCCAGTCCGAGGCTATCACCAATGTAATCGGCGATGTCCTGAATGTCAGCATCCTGGTAGTAATGCGCCAGGATGACGGCATTTTTTTCGCGTTTTAGCCTGCTGATCTCTTCGAACAGGTCAAGCGATGGATCAACCGGTTGATCCAGAAAACCTTTTCGTTGTATGTCAGCAGCTATGTCCATTTTTTTTAACTCAGGCAAAAGTACGCAATATCAACCGCCGGTTCGATTTATTATTTTTCCACCGGCTTCACATACATCATATACATATTTATTTATTTAAAAAATATTTAATGTTAATGATGTGCTGTTAGTGAAGTTAGCAAATTTTTACCGGAGCTATTGACTGGTGGCTTTATCACACTTTAATAACAGGTTACCAACAGGGTTATTTTGCTATGATGCTGATACAGAGTTAACTCTTCCATTATCAACAATCGGTTGAATGTTTAGTTTCTTGATAACTACCGGAAGTTTTTTTGTTGAGAAACTGCCTTCCGGCTGTTGATACTTAGCGGTAAGTATTTTTATTTTAATTGGTGAAGTGATGAATAAAATGATAAGCAGTTCATGAAATGAATAAATGCGAAATATTAATCAGCGTTTTTTAACAGCATATCTTCTTACGAACAAAAAACGTGTTGAAATGTAATTTCGTAAAAGGTTCAGCGTCAGTACCGGTTTTATTTGAAAGCGGAGGCATGTTAATAAGGTGTTGGGAAAATGGAGAGACCAGGAACGCAGACATTTGAAGAGGTACATTAACGATCAGGAATTTGGTATCAAAAGTTGTTGGAAAGGATTCCAACAACGGCGGTAAGGCTCATTCCCAAGTTCTGATTAAATGCGTGTCACCATAGGATATAGGGGTGAACGCAGGCATTTGAAGAGGTACATTAACGATCAGGAATTTGGTATCAAAAGTTGTTGGAAAGGATTCCAACAACGGCGGTAAGGCTCATTCCCAAGTTCTCTGATTAAATGCATGTCATCATAGGATATAGGGGTGAACGCAGGCATTTGGTATCAAATGTGTTTTAATCACATTAATAAAAAAAATCAAATAAATCACAGTTAAGACAATTGGTGCGATGAAACGCTGCAGCAGCTAAGCTAAACCTGATGAAGCCGCCCCGGCATAGCCGGGCCCGGCGCACAGCAGGCCTGAAGCAAAATCAAAGCAGTAAAGTTTGTTTTCAAATAAACCATATGCAACGTGTCATACGTTTTCCAAAACCCCACTCACCCCCCTGACCCTTCCTGGCCTTGGCATGGAAGGGGAGACCCCGGCACACAGGTTTCGTTATATCAAAACTTGCAACCTGCCAACGTGCAACTTGTTAACTTTAATCAAAATTATTTCCGTCGCGGACATCCGGTTGAATTATTAATTAAATTTACACCACTAAAACCATTACACCATGAAAGTTGCGCTGGGCAGCGATCACGCAGGGTATGACTTCAAATTACGAACCCTTGCAGGTCTGCAGGAAAAAAAGATAATCGTACGCGATTACGGGACTTTTTCAGCTGAAAGTGCCGATTACCCTGATTTTGCACATGCCGTTGCACATGCTGTTGAAATGGAAGGATATGATGCAGGCATTCTTTTTTGCGGAAGCGCCAATGGCGTGGCCATTACGGCAAACAAGCACAGGGGCATCAGGGCGGCCATTTGCTGGACGCCGGAAATTGCATCGCTTGCCAGGAAGCATAACAATGCCAATATAATATGTATTCCTTCGCGGTTTGTAAGTGAAGAGGTTGCAGCAGAAATGATCAGCACATTTCTCAACACAACATTTGAAGGTGGAAGACATGCCAGGAGGGTTGAAAAAATCGCATTATAATTAAGGCATTGTCGGAACAACACCTGCTTTTTAATAAAAGTGCCCGGTCGGCTGTTAAGAATAAAACGGCCCAGGAAAAAATAGCCGCCAACAATTCCCAGCATGCCGCTGCATTTAAAAAGGCATCGGCTCAGTTCACCAGCCTGGAAACAGCCAGGCAGCGTGCAGCCGTGCTGAAATGGAAATCGCTGGAACACCTCGACAAATACCTGATTGAGTTTGAAGCCAATTTTATCAAGTCGGGCGGCAAGGTGATCTGGGCGCAGGATGCTGGGGAGGCTTTGCATGAAATCTCCAACATCATCAATAAGTCGAAAGCCAGGCTGGTGGTTAAATCAAAATCCATGGTGGCTGAAGAGATCGGCCTGAACCAACTCATTCAGCAGATGGATGTGAAGCCGGTTGAAACCGACCTGGGACAGTTTATTATTCAGCAGGCGCATGAAAAACCATCACACCTGGTTGCTCCCGCCTTGCATAAAAGTAAGGATGAAATTGCCGTGCTGTTTTTTGAACGGTTTAAAACACCGCCTGGATCCACGCCTGAAGACATCGTAAAATTCACGCGAAAATACATGCGTGAAAAATTCACCACAGCCGACATTGGCATTACGGGCGCCAACTTTATTATTGCCGATACGGGATCGATTGTGGTTACGGAAAATGAAGGCAATGCCTGGCTGGGCATGTCGTTCCCGAAAATACATATTGCCATTGCAGGAATTGAAAAAGTGATTCCATCGCTGCAGGACCTCGATTTATTTTTGCCGTTGTTGGCAACCCACGGCACCGGGCAGGAATTAACCATTTACAACAGCATTATTTCAGGACCCAAACAAGCCGATGAAAAAGACGGACCGGAAGAAATGTATGTGGTGATCGTTGACAACGACAGGACGGCCATTCTGGAACAAACGCGGCAACGCCAGGTGCTCAGTTGCATCAAGTGCAGCGCATGCCTGAATGTTTGTCCTGTTTATGCCAGCATCGGCGGACATGCATACGGCACGGTCTACAACGGCCCCATCGGATCGGTGATGACGCCGCTGATGAAAGGCTTTGAAGAATTCGGTTTTTTGAATGAAGCAACCACTTTGTGCGGACGCTGCACGGATGTTTGCCCGGTGAAGATAGACCTGCATAAAATGTTTTTATACAACAGGCGCCTCGATGTAAAAACACAGCCTCCCGCCAAATCGCATAAATGGTATTACCTGTTCTGGCGCAAAGCCATGCTGAAAAGGAAGGTGATGAATTTAGGCGGGATGAAATCAAAAAAATTTCTCTTCGATCAGCTTTTCAAATCAACCGGCGGCTCCCGGAATATGCCAAAGATCTCCGCAAAATCGTTTAATGATTATTGGAGAGCGAAGTTTAAGGTATAAAGTTCCTGGTTTTTAGTTCCTAGTTTCTAGTTCCTAGTTTCTAGTTAAGGTTTCGATATGCCAGGGATGTTCGTTTGCATTATTTACCATTCCACTTTCTCTTGTAACAGAAATGCGCGCGGTCCCCTTTAGGGGATTTAGGGGTGTGCGGGGGTGGAGAACGAAATTTAATTTAAGGTATAAAGTTCCTGGTTTTTAGTTCCTGGTTTCTAGTTTCTAGTTTCTAGTTAAGGTTTAGTGCAATCCTAAATAGCCTTGACCGTTTTTGAAGTGTTTTTTTAGGATTATTTTATTTTGGCTTACGCTACTATTATTAATTAAATCATACACTTTCCATGGAGTTGCCTTGGATAATGATTCATGTGGCTTGCCATAATTGTAATTGTAAACTGAGATTATGTTTAAAGTCGATGAAAACGAGATCCTCCAACCAGGAACTAGAAACTCGGAACTAGAAACTTAATTTGCTACGGCGAAATGTTTCTTCAAAACCGTATCAAGCTGATTAAACCCATCCGGTCCTTTTACCACATAATCCAGCGCTCCTTTTTCCTTACAGAGAGCAATTATTTTGGGGTTGTCAACAGACGTAAACATGATGACATTTGTATTGGGCGACACTTCTTTTAATTTGGCAAGCGATTCCATGCCGTCTTTGGATGGTCCGAAGGAAGAGTCGAGGAAATAATCCATCAGGATCAGGTCCGGCTCATCCACGCGCCCAACGATCAGGTCCTTGATGCAGGCATTGCCGGTGGGATATTCGGTGATCTTCAGGCCGGGAATTTTTCCCAGGTGATCTTTGAGCATCGACCGCTCCATGGGGCTGTCTTCAACAATAAAAACGTTCTTCAGGGTTTTTGAATTCATAAATTCCGGTTGGTTAGGGATTAGGGTTTGAAAGTTTATGTCATTACAAATATAGTTTTTTTATTTTTAGCTCAAAGTTTCCATTTCTTATAGCCCGGGGTTTTAAACCCTGGGCTATAAACCCCGGACCCAATTTTGTCAGGAAAATATTAGTTTAATAAGGAAGTTTTTTTATTTTTGAATCAAATTAAAAACCAAACCTCATGAAAACCTCTTTAATATTACCAGCGCTGCTGGCCTGTTCGATCACTTACAGCAGCTCCTTTGCCCAGGAAGAAAAACCTCCCACACAGGCGCCGCCGGCCAAAGAAAACAAAACACAAAAAGCTCCCGCCAGCTCAACGAGTGCGGAAGAGCAAAAAGCAGCCATGGAAAAAGCCTGGGGCGAATTTATGACGCCGGGCCCCATTCATAAAATGATGGCCTCCTATAATGGAGAATGGACGGAAGAAATCACCATGTGGATGGATCCGGGCGCTCCGCCAACCGTCAATACGGGATCGTGCATGAATGTGATGGTGCTTGAAGGCCGCTACCAGGTATCGGTGCATACCAGCACTTTTAACGGCATGCCATTCGAAGGTCGCGGACTCTGGGGATACAACAATGCCACCAAAAAATTCGAATCCACCTGGATTGATAACATGGGTACGGGCATCATGTACATGGAGGGAACGTGGAATGAAACGACAAGGGTCATTACCTTCAAAGGAAAATCGGTTGACCCGATGACAGGCAAAACAACCCTGATGCGCGAGCTGTACAAGCTGATCGACGACAACAACCAGTCGATTGAAATGTATGAAACCAAGAATGGCAAGGAAAGCAAGGTGATGGCCATTAAGCTGACCAGGAAAGCATAATCCCCTGTTAAAGCGGATTAAAAAAGCGGAGCATGAACATAGTATGATTGTGCTCCGTTTGTTATTAGGTTTTAGTTCCTGGTTTCTAGTTTCTAGTTTGGGAACAATTTGAATGATGAGTACAAAAACCAAGGAAGTTTTGAATAATTAACTTTAATTCACCAGCAAAAAATAACCCCTTTTACTTTTATAATCCCCAAAAAAAATTCAAAAAATATTTCGCTCATACCTCGAATACCGAAACCAGGAACTAGAAACTAGAAACCAGGAACTAATACTTAAACCCCAGAAAAATTCAAAATATATTATGGAATACATTTGTTTAAACCAGAGCATCTGCCATGAATGCCTACGCGCACCCGTGGCCCTGAAGGGCGCCAACGCACATACCTCGAATACCGAAACCAGGAACTAGAAACTAGAAACCAGGAACTAATACTTAACCCCCAAAAAAAATTCAAAAAAAGTTTATGTCTACAAAAACGATAAGCGCCGGTAAGGCAGGCAACCATGCAGACAATACAGATGCTGCAGTGAAGAGCTTTATGAAAAAGGTGATGCAAAAAAATCCGGGCGAAGCGGAATTTCACCAGGCCGTCCAGGAAGTGGCCGAAAGCATCATCCCTTTTATGGAAACGCATCCGCAATACAAAGAAGCCAGGATCCTTGACCGGCTGGTGGAGCCCGAGCGCGTGCTTATGTTCCGTGTGCCATGGATTGACGACAAAGGAATTTTCCAGATCAACCGCGGCTTCCGCATCCAGATGAACAGCGCCATCGGGCCTTACAAAGGCGGACTACGGTTTCACCCCACGGTGTATCTAGGCATCTTGAAGTTTTTAGCTTTCGAACAGGTGTTTAAGAACTCGCTCACTTCTTTGCCCATGGGCGGCGGAAAAGGCGGAAGCGACTTTGACCCGAAAGGAAAAAGCGACAATGAAGTGATGCGTTTCTGCCAGAGTTTTATGACGGAGCTCTACCGCCACATCGGCGCCGACTGCGACGTGCCCGCCGGCGACATCGGCGTGGGCGGACGCGAGGTTGGATTTTTGTTCGGACAGTATAAAAGACTCAGCAATGAATTTACCGGCGTGCTTACCGGTAAAGGCATGCAGTACGGCGGCAGCCTCATCCGCCCCGAAGCGACGGGCTATGGCTGCGTATATTTTGTGGAGGAGATGCTGCGCTACAAAAAGCAGAACATGAAAGGCAAAACGGTAACGGTTTCGGGCAGCGGCAACGTGGCCCAGTATGCAGCCGAAAAAGTATTGCACCTGGGCGGTAAGGTGGTGACCCTGAGCGACAGCGAGGGATACATTTACGACAAGGAAGGCATTGACGAAGCGAAGCTGGCTTTTATCATGGAATTAAAAAACGAGCAGCGCGGACGAATTAAGGAATACACCAAAAAATACAAGGCCGAATTTGTTGCCGGCAAAACCCCCTGGGGTGTGACCTGCGACGTGGCCTTACCCTGCGCCACGCAAAACGAACTCACCGGCGACGACGCCCGCACGCTCATCAAAAACGGCTGCATAGCCGTAGCCGAAGGCGCCAACATGCCCTGCGATCCCGATGCTGTAACCGAATTCCTCAACGCCAAACTTTTATTCGCTCCCGGCAAAGCCTCCAACGCCGGCGGCGTATCGGTAAGCGGACTGGAAATGAGCCAGAACTCCCTACGCCTCTCCTGGACCCGCCAGGAAGTGGACGAACGCCTCTACGGCATCATGAAAAATATCCACGAAACGTGCGAAAAATACGGGCGTGAAAAAGATTTTGTGAACTATGTGAAAGGAGCGAACATTGGAGGGTTTGTGAAAGTTGCTGATGCCATGATTGCGCAGGGGCATGTGTAGATAAGTTAAAAGTTAAAAGTTTAAAGTTGAGGAGATAAAAACCCGATATGAAAAAATTACTGTATCCCATTTTCATTTGCTTATTCCCATTTGTAGCTCTTGCGCAGAACCTGGTTCCCAACGGCGATTTTGAAACGTACTCACCGTGCCCATCGTACCCCGACCAGATCTATCATGCCATTCCGTGGCATACAGCTTCATTCGGTACGCCCGATTATTATCATCCATGCACCACCAACCCGCTGATCAGCGTGCCTGTGAATCTCGGCGGGTACCAACAGCCGCATTCCGGGTTGGCCTACGCAGGTATTTATCTCCGGCAGAATTATGGATACGATGTGCGTGAGTACATGGAGGTGGAGCTAACCTCCCCGCTGGTGGCCGGCAGTTGTTACTTCTTCGAAATGTATGTGAACCTGATCGACAGCTGCAATATCAGCACATCTTCCGTTGGTGTGCATTTTTCAAATACACTCGTCAATCCTGCCACTTTGTTTACCATGCCGTTTCCCGCCCATATTTCAAACACACCCGGCAACTTCCTCGACACGGCAAGCTGGAAACAAGTAAGCGGAACCTATACGGCCCAGGGAGGAGAAAGCTTTCTGATCATTGGCAACTACAACACCGATTTATATACCGATACGTTATACTCCCCCGGCGTCAAAACGTATATCTATGCCTTCTTCGACGACGTTTCACTTACGCCCTGTACAGGAATCGCCGACGGACCTCCTGCTCAAAACATTTCCGTACAGTTCAGTCCCGACCAGGCCAGTCTCCTGGTAAACACCAATACCAGCCAGCCCTTCGACTTCACCTTACTGGATATCTCCTCCAGGAAAATAATGTCTTCTCATTTTTCAGACCAGACCCGGCTCAGCACCGCACACCTGCCTCCGGGATTATATATATGGGAGGCTGTGGGAGCGGATAAGAAGCGGTATGCGGGGAAGGTGATTAAAAGATAAATTCAGTAACCGTGATAACCTGAAGGGTGTTGGTGTGGCATGACAGGGTGTGCCGGAAATTGAAAGGATATGATTAATATTGTTTGCCAGACAGGAGGCAGGCCTGACCAGCATCAGTCAGGCAAGCGCGCCAGTGTTGGGCCGCAAATAAGATTTCGTAAACTAGGTGAAAGGGGCAAATATTGGTGGGTTTCGTAAAAGTTGCTGGTGCTATGATTGGGTAGGTGGATGTGTAGGGTTTTTTTTAGATAGTTGGGCCTCCTAAAAAAGCAAACGGCTTTATTTACTTTTGTATTATGAGTGATGTTCATGACAAGCTGACGAGAAGCTATAATATGAGTCAAATCAGAAGCAAGGACACCAAACCTGAGCTTCTGGTCAGAAAATTTCTTTTTGCAAATGGGTTTCGTTATAAACTTCACGACAAACAATTATCAGGAAAGCCGGATATTGTTTTGCCTAAACTGAGAACCTCAATCTTTGTTCACGGGTGTTTTTGGCACGGACATGATAACTGCAAGTATTTTGTGGTGCCGAAAACCAGGACCGATTGGTGGTTGCAGAAAATAAACCGCAACAAACAACTTGACATGGAAAACATTTCAAAATTAAAGGCTGCAGGTTGGAAAGTTTTCTCCATCTTTGAATGTGAGCTGAAAGTAAAAAAGCAAAAGAAGACACTGAATAAAATATTGATGCAACTTAGCAAATTATCGATTAAAAAGTATTAATGAAGAAACTAATTTACATAGACCTTTTTGCGGGAGCTGGCGGACTTTCAGAGGGATTCATCAGGGAGGGATTTCATCCTGTTGCGCATGTTGAAATGAATAAAGATGCCTGTGATACATTGAAAACCCGGTTATCATTTCATTATCTTAGTAAAAAAGAGAAATTGAATACCTATTTCTCTTATCTGAAAAGCGAAATTCCAAGAGAAGAACTTTGGAAAATTATTCCTGGCGAAATAATAGATTCAGTAATAAACGATGAAATTTCAGGCAAGACAATTGAAAATATTTTCAGACAGATTGATGATAAACTCGATTCTAAAAAAGTTGATTTAATAATTGGAGGACCGCCTTGTCAGGCGTATTCGATTGTAGGGAGAAGCCGAGACCCTAACAAAATGGAAGGCGACAAAAGAAATTTTTTGTTTCGCTACTATGCTCAATTTCTCCTTCGTTACAAACCAAAATATTTCGTGTTTGAAAATGTTTTGGGATTGCTCACCGCCGGAAGCAAAAAATATTTGAAAGAAATGATTCAACTTTTTGAATCAACTGGTTATTCAGTTGCAGAACCAACTGTTTTGAATGCTGAGGAATACGGAGTTCTCCAAAGAAGAAGGAGGGTAATCATTATTGGTCACAGAGGAAAAAAGAAATTTCATTTTCCAAAACTTGAAACAGTTGACAACAATTGGCAGACAAAAAAAGATTTATTTTTCGACTTGCCGAAACTAAAACCAGGAGAAGGATTATCAGTTACGAAATACATGAAGCCAATCAACAAGTATTTGAAAGAAACTGAAATCAGGAATGGTGTTGACTTTGCAACTCAACACATCACTCGGAAGCACAACGAAAGAGATTTGGAAATTTATTCTATTGCAATTGACAAATGGTTAAATGGCAAGCAAAGATTAAAATACAAAGAACTTCCAGAGAGGTTGCAGACACACAATAAAAGGAATATATTTCTCGACCGCTTTAAAGTAATTGATCCAATCGGACATTCTCATACAGTTGTTGCACACATAGCGAAAGATGGTCACTATTACATATATCCTGACCCGAAACAAGTTCGTTCTATTTCAGTTCGTGAGGCAGCAAGAATTCAATCTTTTCCAGACGATTATTTTTTTGAAGGGGGCAGGACAGCAGCTTTCAAACAAATTGGAAATGCAGTTCCGCCATTGATGGCATACGCAATTGCAAAAAAAATAAATGAATTGCTATGCAAAGCAAAAGGGAAATAATTAATTCAGGATATTACTACATTAAACCTGCTGCAAATCATATTTTGACAGTAGGCAAAGGAATTATTAAAGACTCCTACACTGCCATACTTGAATTAGTAAAAAATTCTTACGATGCGGATGCGGAGGAAGTAAAAATCAAATTGGTCTTTAATGACAAAGGTTCAAATATCTCTATTCAAGATGATGGTCATGGAATGAGTTTTGAAATAGTAACAGAAAAATGGATGGTTCCTTCTTCTCAAGATAAATTGAGACAAAAAAAAAGTAGATATAAAAAAAGACCACTTCAAGGAAGGAAGGGAATTGGAAGGTATGCAGCATCTATTTTAGGACATGACCTATTGATGAAAACAACCGACATAGAAACTTTAATCACCACTGAATTACTATTAGATTGGAATGAATTTTCATCTGATAAAAAATATCTTGAAGATGTTGACATATTAATTGAAAGCTATAAATCCGATGATAACAAACCAGGAACATTTCTCCATATAACTGGTGATAAAATTTGGTCAGACAATGATATTGATGAACTTATTGGTTCATTAAAAAGACTTCTCTCTCCTTTTGATGAAATAGATAATGATTTCAAGATTCACCTTGAAATTGAAAAGAGTAATAGTGAAAAATATTCTTCTTATTCTGAACAGGTAAAACCACTTCCTATTTTAGAATATTATCATTATAGAATTTTTGGCAAGATTGATTTACTTGAAATTACTAATGATAATAAAGAGGTTCTGATTGCCAAACTTACAATAGAAAACAAAAGTATGTCAAACATACTTCCTCTGAATATTGAAAAAAAGATTACGCTAAAAGAAAATGAAAAATTTTGCGGCTTATTAGAATTAGATATTAGAGCATTTGATTTGGATGAGGCGGTTTCAATTAAAGATCAAAGTATCAGTATAGAGGAATCTAAAAAGCAATTAAAAGAATTGCCAGGGATTGCAATAATTAAAGAAGGATTTAGAGTGAGACCTTACGGTGAAAGAAAGATAGATTGGCTCAACTTAAATGAAAGAAGATACAACAATCCAACTTTAAGATTAAGTTCCAATCAAGTTGCGGGCTTTGTAACTGTTCTTCAAGAGGAAGATTCACATTTAGAAGAAAAAGCTTCAAGAGAAGGTTTTAAGGAGAATGAGTATTATGAAGCATTAATAGAATGTATCCTTAGTTGTTTGGCTGAATTAGAACCCGTGAGATACAAATTCAGAAAGCAACATAACAAAGGAGGGCGAAAACCAAAAACAATTGAAACACAAATAGAAGATGCAGCAAACTTTGATAAATTAAATAATAGAATAACTTCAGTTCTTACAACTGCTAAGGTATCCAATTCAATTAGCAAACAAGTAAGGGAAATAATTGAAGAAGAAGCGAAAGAAAAGAGTGAGCAACTTGAAGAAATAAAAAGGACAATTGCAAAATATCAGGGTCAGGTAACATTGGGTAAAATAATGACTGTTGTTTTCCACGAAGGTAGAAAGCCCCTCAATGCTCTCAAACAACACCCAAAATTCATAACAGAGTGGAGTAAAGAATTTATTTCAATTTTTGAGGAAGGTTCAAAGATTAAAAAAACAGAACTTGAAAATTTATACAATAAAATATTAGATAGGTTAAATGATAACAAGCATCAGGCAGAAATTTTTATAAATATTTTTAAGAAACTTGAACCATTAGCAAATAATAAAAGATTATCTCCAAAAGATTTTACAGTTTCAAAACCTATAAATGATTCTTTCAAATTATTTGAGAATGAATTATCGGAGAAAAATATTGCATACTCTGTGTCCGGAGATTTGGATTCTATTTTTAAAGGTTGGGAGATTGACATTCAAATCGCATTTGCAAACCTTATAGAAAATAGTATTTATTGGCTTTCAAATTCTGATAAAAAAAGTATTACAGTAACAATAACAGAGGAGGATGATAAAATCCTAATTGATTATCTGGATAGTGGCACTGGTATTGACGAAGCAAATATTCAAAGCCAAGATATTTTTGACCCTGGTTTCTCAACTAAAGAAGATGGAACTGGTTTAGGGCTATCAATTGCCGGTGAAGCTTTGGAAAGGAATAAGGGTAAAATAAGAGCTGTCAGTTGTAACACTGGTGCTAATTTTATTATTGAACTAAAAAAAAATGACTAATGAGTATAAACATACTTGTCGTTGAGAATGAGGAACCACAAATCAAATTGTTACGAGATGCAATTGATATTTACAATAAGAAAGGTGGTATTCCAATAGTTTTAGACGAAGCCACAAGTTTAAATCAAGGGTTAGAAAAACTTAGAAACAATCTTTACGATGGCGCAATTGTAGATTTGCGTTTGGAACAAAATGATACGGTAGGTTTAGGCAACCAAATTCTTAAAGAAATCAGGACTAAACTTAGGTTTCCTGTAAGAGTTGTTTCCGGTCATTTGGGTGACTTAGACCCCGAGTTGCAACTTGAAAATTATTTATTCAAGTGTAAAAACAGAGGAGACGAAGAATACGATGTTATTTTATCGGAGTTCAGTGATATTTACTCGACTGGCATTATTGGTATTCTAAACAATAAAGGGTTAATTGAAACCAACATCAATAATATTTTTTGGAAGCATATTTCGGAGATATTATCCGAGTTTGTAAAATGCAAAAAAGCTAAACCGGGTTGGGATGGAGAAAAAGTATTGCTAAGATATATTTCATCTCACATACTGGAATACCTTGAAATTAGCATTGACAACAACTTGGAGCCCGTTTATGAAATTGAATTTTACATTAAACCCCCAGTAAAAGAGAAAATATTTACTGGCGATATTATTAAATTTAAAGGTACAGATGAGGTTGGAATAATTCTTACACCTGCCTGCGATTTAGCCACTGATGCAAAACGAGTTCAACCGAAAGCAGAGTTTGTTACAGTTGTTATTATAGAAAAAGCAGATGTTATTGAAAAGGAAAAAAATAGCGGTGATGTGAAAAAACTGAAGTCTAATTCTTTAGATTTAAAGTATCATTACTTACCTAAAACTATCCTTTTTAATGGTGGTTACATCAACTTTCAACATGTGTTAAGTATTCCGATTAAGAACATAATTGATAAAAATAAGTTTGAAGTGGAGTGTGTAGTAACAAACCCTTTTAGGAAAGACATAATTTCAAGGTTCGCAAACTATTTTTCAAGACAAGGCCAGCCTTCATTTGAATAGAAGTTTTGGTATTGGTAAACAAATGGAAAACAACCACAAATTAGCTCTCTATGTAGCCTATTATTTATCAAGGTTTAATCGTGAAGCCTATTCTAATCTTGGGTTTGATACGATGAATGAGGCTCACGAATCAATAGGTAAGTTACTAAAAGTAAATCCACATACAGTAAAAAATATGAGGGATCAATTTGATCCTTTGCACAATCATCGGGTTGGTTGGTATCAAGAGCCTTTATCACCCTCAAGAGTAAGAGTGGCTCAGGCACTTGGTGATCTTGAAGAAAAACAAATACGAGAAATTGTAATGGATATTATTTCCGGAAAAATTCAAAACGATGATGAAGAATTAGAACAACTTCTAAATGTCGTAACGACAGATGATAAAAAACATTCAACCGGAAAATTCATTTTAAGAGCACCAACTGGAAAAGCAGCCGAAGAGTTTTTTCTAAAGCATTATTCAGAGAATAAAAAACCTTTTGACGGAAACATGATTGATTGCAGGGACCTTGGAATCGGTTATGATTTCAGAATTGAAATGGAAGATAAGAAATATTTTGTGGAAGTTAAGGGACTATCAGATTTTTCGGGTGGGGTTCTCTTAACTGACAAGGAATGGACAGTTGCAAACAAAGAAGGTAAAGATTACTTTCTTTGTGTTATATCTAACCTTAGAGAAAAACCTGAAATAATCTTTATTCAAAATCCTGCTGAGAAATTAAAACCCAAAAGAAATATCTACACTGCAATTCAGATAAGTTGGAGTGTCACAGAAAACCAGCTTGCTGAACTAAATGATTGACTATTCAAAATACCCAACTACTCCAGCCATTCCCGAAGCAGGTTCAATGATTGAAACTTTTCGGGCAATTGGTTACAGTATTGAAGCAGCAGTAGCAGACATCATTGATAATTCTATTTCAGCCGGAGCAAAAAACATTTGGATAAATTTTGAATGGCAAGGTTCAGATACATGGCTTTCTGTTAAAGACGATGGTAGCGGAATGAACAATGATGAATTGGTTCAGGCAATGCGTCCTGGAAGTAAAAATCCACTTGATGACAGAAGTATAAAAGATCTGGGAAGGTTCGGATTAGGATTAAAGACTGCTTCCTTTTCTCAATGCAGAAAACTTTCGGTTGTCAGCAAGAAGGATAACAACAAACCTGTTTATTGGACCTGGGATTTGGATTTTGTAAAAGATACTGGAAAATGGGAACTTATAAAATATTTACCAGAGGGTAATTTTGACAGTGAAATCAATTCAATTAAGTCAGGTACAATAGTAATCTGGAATGACATTGACCGACTTGTAAAAGATTTGCAAAAGGATGATGAAAATTCTTTAGATAAGTTTTTGCAAATCATGGTTCAGGTGAAGACGCATTTGTCAATGGTCTTTCACAGATTCATAGAAAACGGAAGAATCAAAATACATTTCCAGGGCAGAATTGTCGAAGCCTGGAATCCATTTCTGCCAAGTGAACCGGCAACTCAGGGGTTTCCTGAGGAACCTTTCTATAATGGAAAAGTAATTGTGAAAGGGTATGTTTTGCCACACAAATCTAAAATCAGTGAAGACAAATTTAAAGAAGCAGGGGGCCCCAAAGGCTGGAATGCACAACAAGGCTTTTACATATATCGTAATGAACGATTGTTGCTTGCCGGGGATTGGCTGGGAATGTTTCGAAAAGAAGAACATTACAAACTGGCGAGGATAGAAATCAATTTGCCGAATTCACTTGATGCTGAATGGCAAATTGATATCAAGAAATCTGTTGCAAGGCCACCACTTGCTTTGCGTGATCAATTGAAAGCGTATGCAAGCAGAGTCAGAGCACAAGCAGTTGATGTATACAGACATAAAGGAAAAAATGTAAGACCCTACCCGGGGCAAAAATTTGTTCCACTTTGGATTGATCATAAGCGAGGCGACAAATGGTTTTATAAAATCAATCGCGAGCATCCACTAATTGAGAAAATCAGACAACAGGCAAATGACAAACCCGACAAAGCAATTGAAACACTTCTGCAATTCATTGAAGAAACAATTCCGGTAAAATCAATATACATCAGAGAAGCAGAAGAACCCGAAGCTCAAGGCAAACCGTTTGAGGGTGAGAAACATGAAGACATATGGTCATTGATGAAAACTATCTTTGATTCACTAAGAGATCAAGGCAAATCAAAGGATGAGGCCAAAGGAATCATTGTAAACCTTGAACCATTTAATCACTATCCCGAATATCTGGCAACCCTAACTGAAAATGATTGAGCAAGCGAAAAATATCTGCATTGAACTATTAAGGAAAATCAAAAACCCTTCTTTACAGGATATCAATAAATCTATTGATGACGTTTTGAGAATTTTTCCAAAACTTGAAATAGCGAGAGAAACTTTGTTCAATTATTTGTCAGCAACCTTTTCTGTTTTTTCCGAGGACTACAGAATTCTTGATACAGATGAAGGCTATATTCCATGGCTCAAAGACACGAAAGCAAACATTCATTGGAATTTCTGGAATCGGTACACAAATTATTTGCAAAAGAAAATTGCCCCGGACACTATAAACAAACTAGATAATCTCACAGATGATATTTTAGATCGTATTGCAAATCCGTCAACTCCTGGGGCATGGGACAAACGAGGAATGGTTGTGGGACAAGTTCAATCAGGTAAAACCTCAAACTACACCGGACTAATAAACAAAGCAGCTGATACGGGATATAAACTGATAATTGTCCTGGCTGGAATGCATGATTCATTACGAAGCCAGACGCAAATCAGAATTGACGAAGGCTTCCTCGGATTCAACAGTCAGCGTTCATTACAATATTCAAATACCAATAAAATTGGAGTTGGCTTTTACAATCCAATTGATATAAAAACAAATCAACCGATTAACCTTCCGGCAAACGCACTTACATCAAGTCATCTGAATGGAGATTTTAATCGCAAGGTGGCACAATCAGCCGGAATTCACATAAAAAGCTCAGACCCAATTGTTGCAATCGTAAAGAAGAATGGTTCTATCCTGAAGAATCTTATCTCTTGGCTTGCAGCATGGGGAGATAAACAAACAGATGGGAAAATAATCATTCGGAATGTTCCATTTCTTTTGATTGATGACGAAGCAGATAATGCTTCAATCAATGTAAGCAAGGACAAAGTTTCTGCAATCAACGGTTGTATTAGAGCACTGCTTTCATTGTTTGAACAAAGCGCTTATGTTGGTTATACTGCTACGCCATTTGCAAATATCTTCATTCCAATTCTTGAACAGGAATCTGTGAAAGGAATTGACCTGACGATTAAAGATTACGAGTTTACAGTTGGACAAGATTTATTTCCGAAGGATTTTATCATTAACATCCCTTCGCCATCAAACTATATTGGACCCGCCAAGATATTTGGACTGCCACCACTTTCATCTTCTGACATTAATGAGGAGCCATTACCATTAATTCGCTCAGTAAAGGATTACGACGTGTTCAAGGCTTTAAATGCACATGAACATATTCAAACCCAGATTGCTAGGGATAAAAATGAAGTTGCATTCACAAAATCTTTTATTCCTGACAAGCACAAAAAGTCAGACTCTTTGCCCGAAGAGTTGCCAAACAGTTTAAAGTATGCAATAAAATGTTTTGTATTATCAGCTGCATGCAGACGGGTAAGAAATCAAATTGAGGTTCACAATTCAATGTTGATTCACATTTCACGATACATCATTTGGCAGGATAGGATTGCAACTCTTGTTGATGCCGAATTGAAGTTTTATCAAAAGCAGATTGAAATGAAAACCGGTAATTTGTTGAAAGATCTGGAATCAATCTATAAAAATGAATTTATTCCAATCACAGCAAAAATAATTCGGGATACTCATGTATATTCCGATCCTGAAATTGTTCCGGCTTCATGGAGGGAAGTTGAAGCAGAAATTTATCCGGCTATTGCCAAAATGGAAGTCAGAGCAGTTCACGGTGATAAAAAAGTAGAAGGGCTTTCACATCATAACATTTCACCGCTTGATTATTTCTTTTCAGAACAACAGGGAAAATTCCTTTCAGTAATTGCAGTTGGTGGTGACAAGCTCTCTAGAGGATTGACATTAGAGGGATTGACGATGAGTTATTACTTACGTGCTTCCAAGATGTATGACACACTTATGCAGATGGGTAGGTGGTTTGGCTACAGACCCGGATATGTTGATTTGTGCAGAATATTTACAAGTGACGAACTTACGCGATGGTATAAGCACATAACAATCGCAAGTGAAGAAATGCGGAGGGATTTTGATTATATGTTTCTTTTGAAGAAAACGCCAAGAGAATTTGGTTTAAAAGTGAGGACCCATCCAGGAGTTTTGAAAATAACAGCAGCAAATAAATTTCGCTACAAGAAAATAATGTATTTGAGCTATTCAGGGGAGCTTGAACAATCCTACCAGTTCAAGATCGACAAGAACAGATTCAAAAATAATTTTGACGCAACAATTGATTTAATTTCAGCATTAGGGCAACCAGTTTCCAAACCTTTCAATGAGTTCAATAAAAAGCAAAAATTTGTTTGGCATAGTGAAAATAATTTCAATGCAGTTATTACATTCTTGCAGAGATACAAAATAGGCGACGAAGTAATTGACACAAATAAAATTGTTGATTATATCATTGCTCAAACAAGGAAAGGAAATCTCGTCAACTGGACTGTTGCACTAATAAATAATTCAACTGCAAACCCGGAGGACGAATTTACATTTGCTGGACTATCGGAAAAAATTGGCTTAACAGACAGAACAAATATCGGCACTGACCAAATTGATTACGAAGTTGCAAAATACAATATCACTGACCACCGGCATGAACTGATTGATCTGAATGAAACTGAAGTAGGAGAAGCAAAAGCACAAACTGAAACTGACTATAGAGAGGAGGGGAAAAAGGATATTCCCGAATTACCAAGCAGAAAAAGAATAAAATGGAAGCGGGCAAATAAAAATGGTTTGCTTCTGATTTATCCTTTAAATCAGAATTGTCAACGGGTTATTGATGATAAAACTGATCCTAAAACTACAAAAAGGCAAATAATTTCTGATGTTCCTGTAATCGGAATTGCAATTAGTTTTCCGGAAATTGAGAATGATGAAAAGATTGAATACGCGGTGAACGAGCAATTCAGGAAAGAGTATGAATATCCGGAAGAACTTGACCAACAAGACGAAACAGATGGAACGGACTAAACAAATATGGGCACAACTAGAAACAAACAATTCAGCCGTTGCCGGATTGTTTAAGTTGCGTTATTCAGAGACAAGCAAAAGCGATGTTTTTCTTGGAATAAAATTTCCAGAAATGTACCGGATACTAATTATCAGAACCCCATTTGCAGCCGGAAAAGACTTCAATTTCAAGTACGAATTCCGCGGATTGAAGTTTGATAAAATTTATGACCACGATGATAACAAGTTCCTTTTACTTAACCTTGTTTTAGTTGACAAACAATTCAAGGATGTCTTTGATACTCTTGTTGGAGATATTATAACGTCAATCATAAATGAATCGGACATCAAAGTAATTCTAAAAAACTATTCCAATCGTCTAATAAAATGGCAAAGCTTGTTTGAGAAATTTAAACAACAAGGCTTGACCTCTGATGAACAACGCGGACTTTACGGAGAATTATTCTTCATGCGAAAGTTTTTACAAACAAATTCAGATTTTAAGAATGTGATTATTTCATGGATTGGCTCCGAAAAGCAAATCAGAGACTATCAATTTGGAAGATGGAGTGTGGAGGTGAAAACTACCCATGGAAACAATCACCAAAAAGTTCACATAAGCAGCGAGAGACAACTTGATGCTACAAATCTTGACAATCTTTTTCTCAATCACCTTTCATTAGAATTGCGGCATCAATCAGGGGAGACATTGAATCAAATGGTAGATTCCATAATTGAGATATTGAATTCGGACTATACTGCTTTAAGTAGTTTCAGAAACAAATTAATTGAAACCGGTTTCTTTGATCATCACCGGCATCTTTATAGCGATGCCGGATACTTCATCCGACAGGATGTTTTTTACAAAGTTGGAAATGCTTTTCCAAGAATTGAGGAAAAGGATATTAGAAATGGAGTTGGCGATGTAAAATATTCAATCGTAGTTTCTCAATGTTCTGATTACATCAGCACAGAAGAGGAAGTATTTCAAGCCTTGGATTTTATATGAACAATTCCCTTGAACATAACGAACTCCAAAAGTTTTATAATTCACTTTTGCAGGACATAATTTCAATTCAGCGATCGGAGGAAGAAGGAGGAAACCAGGAACAAATTTTTACAAGGACTGCACTGGATTTATTGACTGATGCCGGAGAAACAGAAAATGCAAGGGATGCCTATGACGAAGGACAATTAGGAACCAGGAATCAGCACAAGATAAATGCCTACGCAGAGCCTGACAATTATGAAACAGTTGATTTGTTCATTACTATTTTTAAAGGAACTAATGAGCCACAAAGAATTCCAAAAGAAGAAATTGATACTGCGGTTAAAAGAATTGCAAACTTTTTTCGAAAGGCGAAATACAAGGAATATGTAAATGAGATTGAGGAATCTTCGCCAATTTTTGATTTTGCACACACACTTGCTAATTCTGAATTACTTGCAGAAAACCTTGTCAGGGTAAATGCAATTATTTTTACGGATGGAATTTATCCAGGCGAAAATCCTGAGAATCAAAATATTTCGGGGGTTCCGATTTTTTACCGTGTAGTGGACATAAACTATCTCTACAACATTACTGAGAAGGCACACATACCAATTGAAATTGATTTCAGGAAGGAAGGATTTGAAGTTCCTTGTATTATTTCACCATCTGAAAATGACCAGTATCAATCATATCTGGCAATTATTCCTGGAATAGCATTAGCAACAATTTATGAAAGATATGGTTCACGATTACTTGAACAGAATGTTCGATCATTTTTACAGTTCACAGGAAAAATCAATAAGGGAATTCGTAATACAATAATGAAAGAGCCTCACATGTTTTTGGCTTTCAATAATGGAATTGCAGCCACAGCAGAAGAACTGGATATTGAGAAATCAGGCGATGGGAGAGGACTATTAATTTCTAAAGTTAAAGATTTTCAGATAGTAAATGGAGGACAAACAACGGCCTCAATTTACCACACTCTCAAAAAGGATAAGGCAGATATTAGTGGAATTTTTGTTCAAGTGAAGCTATCAGTAGTGAAGAATAGAAATAATTTCAGCGAGATTGTTTCAAGAATTTCAGAATATGCAAATACCCAAAACAAAGTATCAGTTTCAGATTTGAGTTCAAACAGACCCTTTCATATTGAGCTTGAAAAATTATCAAGGAACATTTTTACTCCTCATATTTCCGGACAAATTGCTCAACAAACAAAGTGGTTTTATGAAAGAGCAAGGGGACAATACAAAAATTCAAGAGCAAAGGAGGGTTTTACAAAAGCAAAACAAAAAGCATTTGACTTGAAGAATCCTAATAGTCAAGTGTTCTCGAAAGAAGATTTGGCAAAATATACAAATGCTTATCGTGAAGAAGTGGAGGGAAAAAAAATTGTAGTAGGTCCACATTGGGTGGTAAAAGGAAATCAAAAAAACTATGCACAGTTCATTGGATTCAATCTTGAAAAAAAAGTAGACAATATATACTACGAAGACATAATAGCAAAAGCGATTTTATTTAGAACTGCTGAGAAGCTTTACGGAGTAAAGCCAAATTCAATTGGAGACATGAGATATTTGACTGTTCCTTACTCCATTGCATACTTGGGATATCATACAGGTTATAAACTAGACCTTTACAAGATTTGGAAGAATCAAAGTTTATCCGAGCCTCTTAAATCGCTTCTTTATGATCTCATGAAAGTTGTTGAGCGTTTCATTAAGACAAATGCACCGGGAGCATTGTATGGTGAATGGGCTAAGAGGGAAGAATGTTGGATTGAAATTAGGAAACAATCATTTGAAATAGATTTCAAAACAATAATACCGGATTTTGAAGACCCTAAGAATCCTACGCAGCGAAAACGCATAGCTGAGGAAGAAGAAACCTTGGTACAGATACAGGAGGATATGGAAACGATAAAATCTATCCCTTCAGAAATATGGTATAAAATTGAAGATTGGGGAAGAATAACGGAAAATTTAAGCGAACAACAAAAGACCGTTGCATACAATCTTGCCGGAAGAGTTAGAAACAACACAAAAATTTCTGATTACGAAAGAACAAGCGGATTAAATATTCTTGATATCGTTTTGAAGAAAGCCCCTCAATTGCTTCAGAGCATTGACGAAATCAATGAAAAATCAAAAATGCAAAATGCCAAGCCTGACATTTCACTTGATATAATCAGAAAAATTGTTCAATGGGACAAAAAAAATAAACGCCTTAAACTACATGAACACATTTTCATGGCAGAGCTTGGAGAAGAAAAGAAGCCCTTGACAGAAAGAAATAAATTAATTGCAGTTTCAAATTTATCAAAAGTTAAAAAATATGGATTTAGTGAGTAGTAAAAAAGTATGTTCTATCCTAAACCGGCGCTCGATCCTATCACATTCCATTCTTAGCTTAGTGGCCACAAAGAATCACAAAATGAAATACCTGTATAATTCCCCCCCAGTAATGTCCCCTCGTGGATCATGAAAGCCATCCAGCATAATATTTTACAGGTTATTAAACAACGGACAGAAAATTAATTCGCAACTATGCACAAACAAATTTCAATTTTACTTTTTGGGTTGGCACTGATTTTTACTGGTGCAACCGGCCAGTCATTCAAGCAACAATTCAACGACCTTGTTTCGAAAAAGGATGAGGCTGCGCAGCTGGAGCTTTTAAAAAAGTGGGAGGCGGCTGACAGCAATGACGCCGAACTTTATGTTGCTTACTTTAACTTCTATGTGAATAAAAGCAAAAAGGATTTTATTGAGCTTGGCAGCAACCCAAAGGGGGAGGATGTTTTGGAAATCAAGAACACCGACACGACAAAAAATGACCCGGCCAGGTACCTGTATGGCAACACATCATATGATCCTGCTTTACTTAAAAAGGGTTTTGAATATGCCGACAAGGGGATTGAAAAAAACCCTTCACGGCTTGACATCCGTTTTGGAAAAGTTTACATGTATGGCGAGACGGAAAACTACAGTGATTTTACAGCGGAAATAATCAGGACCATTGACTACTCAGCAATAATAAAAAACAAATGGACCTGGGAAGACAACAAACCCGTTGACGATCCGAAGGGCCCTAAAGCGTTTTTGCTGAGCTCCATTCAGACCTATCAAATACAACTTTACAACACGGAAAACGACAGCCTGCTTGAAAACATGAAACAGATTGCAAATGCCATTCTTAAATATTACCCCGACCATGTTGAAAGTTTGTCAAATATTGCAGTCGTTTATATGATCGGCAAAGAATATGATAAAGCACTGGAGGCGCTGCTGAAAGCGGAAAAAATAGCACCAAGGGACGTCATTGTTTTAAACAACATTGCACAGGCCTACAAACGGAAAGGTGACAGGAAAAACGCAATCAAATATTACGAGCTGATCATGAAATACGGAGATGAAGAAGCGATAGAAGGGGCAAAGGAGCAAATTAAAGAACTGAAAAGTAAATAGGTGTCCGGCAGCCACATTGATTTTGAGGGGTAGGAAAATCGTAAATCAAAAATCAGCGTTTCCTGTTTTTAAACTCTTGATTAAATGGATGACGAAATGTCGAACAATGAACCCTTATTTGTGATTTTTGTAGTTTGCAGGAATTGGAAGCCGTGTAAAAAATAACGGAATCGCCAGTTTAAAAGAACCTGCAGGAACCCATCGCCGGGCAATGCTTTCCGGGTGTGCCATGCGTGGCTTCCATACCGCCCGGCTTCGCTAAACAATCCTCCCTTTAATCGCCTTTGCCACCGCTTCGGATTTGGAGTGGACCTGCAGCTTCTTATAAATATTTTTAATATGCACATTCACCGTGTCAAAGCTAATGGTGCATTCATCGGCAATAAGCTTGTAGCTCATTCCTTCAACCAGGCAGGAAAGAATTTCTTTTTCGCGGTCGGTGAGGTTGAAGTGATTTTTTGAATCGGAAGCGCGCTGGCTTTGTACCATTTTCAAAACACGGTTGGCAATGGTTGGCGTCATCGGGCTTCCGCCTTCGTAGATTTCCTTTATGGCTTCAAGGATCTCAACGGGTCGGGTGCTTTTCAGAATATACCCTTCGGCTCCGTTGCAGATGGAATTAAAAATTTTTTCATCATCATCAAAAACCGTTTCCATCAGCACTTTCACATCGGTGAACTGGTTTTTTATCATTTTAACGGCTTCAATTCCATTGATGCCCGGCATGTCAATATCCATCAGTACTACATCAGGCTTGCAATCGCTTATGTTTTTCATCACATGATCACAGTTGCCAAATGCACCTGAACATTCAAAACCCATGCTGCCGTTAATGAGTATCTGCAAACCGCGCCTGAGGTTGCTGTTGTCTTCAAAGATTACAACTTTGATTGTTTTTTGAGTTTCCATTTTATCTGTCTTTCGTCACTGATTTATTATTTGTAACCGGAAAACCGTTTGCCGATTATTACCAGTTCAATGTGGGTTCCATTACCTGGTTGTGATTCTATTTTTATTGCTGCGTTCATTTCTTTTGCCCTGCGATGCATGTTTTTTAAGCCATTGCCTTCTGAAACCTGGCTGGTGTCGAATCCTTTTCCATTATCCTTGATTGAAAGTGTGATGCTTTTATCAGTTGTAAACAATAAGATTTCCGCCCGGGTTGCATCGGAATATTTAATTATGTTATTTAACGCTTCCTTAAAAATAAGATAAAAGTTCCTCCGCTCCTCCAGGGTGGTTTTTTTGTCATTCAGCTTTTCATCAGCTGTAAAAGCAAATTCAATATTTTTTGCACGAAGCAGGTTGAAGGTGTGTGATTTCATCCTGAAGATAATTTTTTCAAAGCTGTCGTTGGCAGGATTGATGGACCAGACAATATCGCTCAATGATTCAATAATCTTGCGGGAGCTGTCACCGATCTCTTCCAGCTCAGGAATAATTTCGGGAGATTTTTGCTTTGCCACTTCGCTGAAAACCGAAATGCTTTGCAGCGTGGAACCAATGTCATCATGCAAATCACCGGCTATTTTATTTCGTATGGTTTGCAATCGCAGTAACTGGTTCAGGCGAAAACGATAAAGCATATAAACGCCCATGGCCGTTACGGCCGCCATTATTATCCTGAACCACCACATTTCCCACCAGGGAGCATTGATCACAAATGTAAAAGTTGCATAGTTCATGCTCCAGTCCGACTGCGGCTTTTTAGCCCGGACTTTAAATACATATTTGCCGGGACCGAGGTTGCCGTAAGTAATATGTGTATTGGTGCCTGCATCCACCCAGTCTTTATCGATACCATCCTTTTTGTAAGCGTATTGAATGTTTGCATAATCGTTGAAGGTTATCGCTTTATATTCAATGGAAATATCGTTTATGTCGTAAGGCAACACAGGTTTTTCGGGTAAATGAAAAAATGGAACAAAGGACTTTGTGTATTTATTCCAGTCTGTTTCCTTATTAAAGAGCTTTACGTTTTCAATATGGATAATGGGCGCTATGGTATCATCATTTATCCTGTCGCAATAGATATGCGCATAATAATTCCCCGCACCATACCACACGTCACCGGCGCTGTCGGCAATAATACATGAATAATGGAGCGCATCATTGTTGAACCCGTCCCTGATCCCATACTTGGTAATTGAAAAGCTTTCTTTGCCCTGGAAGTGATGCATTTTAATACGGGCAAGACCGGTAAGCGTGGCTGCCCACAGGCTTCCATGCTTATCCATGGCAATATCCCTTATCGCATCGTGCTGCAACCCGTCCCTTACAGTTATCTGAAAATCTTTTATAATTTCTCCGCTGTCTGTTTTATGAAATTTATAAATGCCTTTGCCCGAAGTTGCAATCCAAAGCGTATGCGCATTGCTCCAGTAAATTTTTTTTATCTGGACACCTTCAATTTTTAGTAAATCATTTAACTGGCTTATACGGTTGCCTTCCTTTATATATATTTTTCCTTTGTCTGTTCCAATCCAGGTATTGCCTGATGAGTCGCATGAAAGAGCATAAATTAAATCGAAGGAGCCTTTAAATATGGAATCAACGGTTATTTTGTCATTTTTAATTTTTGTTAAGCCGTAATAGTTATCAGCATATAGTGTGGTATCAAAAGGATTAAAGAGCAATGGATGTGAACGTGGATTTAAACTCCATTTCTCACTCATGTTTTCACAAAGCCTACCGGTAATTCGCAGCAGGTCAGTACTGTTATTAATCATCCATAACCGCTCTTTGTCGTCACAGGCAAAACTACGGATCCACGATTTGGTCATTTTGGCCGAAGCTTTATCCAGCAAAAGATTATCATTCGTAATTTTTCCGTTCTTAATAATATTAAATCCTTCAAAAAAATTAGCAAGGTAAAGCGTTCCGTCATGGTCTTTAAAAGCCCCGGTAATGCCAACATTGGCGCTGTTCAAGCCACCGGTATAAAAATTAACCCAGGAAGGTGTGAATTTAACAAGCCCCTTATGCGTAACTGCCCAGATATTGCCTTCATAATCCTCACATTTTATTAATGATAATTCCAGATCATCCGAAGAAAAATGCTGGTAATTGTTACCTTCAAAAACATAAATGCCGTTTATAATCGTACCCACCCATAAGTGATTTGCCTTATCAATATAAACCCCTAAAATGGATTTATTTTTAAGCACATGGTCATGAACTTTTACCAGGCTGTCGTTTTTTAAAATGTAAAGATGGTTTCGCGTACTTACATAAAATTCACTGCCGGCCTTCGTTACAAATTGAAAAATCGGGTTGTCATCATCGAGCCGCAAAAGCGTTTTGGTTTTTCCATTTGTCCACCATATCAAACTATCAATGCAATTGATGAGAAATGAGTTGTCCCCCATCTCCACATAATTATTGCTTTTGATTTCAGGATTGGAAGGGAAAAGATCTGTTTTTTTCCATACCTTGTTTTTCAGTTCATAAGCATTGTTCTCGGAAATAAAACGCATATTGCCTGCAGGCGATTTCCGTAGCCCATTCACCCAGAGGTTAACCGGAGGATTTTCGATAGGGTATTGAACAAAGCGCTGTCCGTCGAAGGTGCATGCATTCCCTTTTGTACAAAACCAGATTTGCCCGATGCTGTCTTCGGTAAAATGAAATGAACCAGCGTTGGTTGGCAATCCGTCGTTCAATCCATAGTTTTTAAATGTGCTGCCATCATACCTGCAAAGGCCGCCATCGGCACCTATCCATAAATAACCCCTGCTGTCCTGATATACATCATATAATATGTAACCAGGCAGGCCATCGCGAACAGTGAATGTTTTATATGTAAAATTTTGAGCATATGAATCTCTTGTTAAAAACATCAGGAATAAAACCGTAAGCGCTTTTTTTGCCGGAAGCATAAGACAAAGTAATTGGTTATAATTCTTTTTTCAATCCAGCCGGATTAAGGTCGTGCGTTGTGCGCGGCTTTTAAAATCATTTGCACAAAAGTAAAGTCCTTTATCATTCATTCATATAACTAAAACAAGTTAGATTTTACTTCTTATTATAAAAAACCAGGCGAAAGATAACTCGTTTGAGGTATTGTGCTGCCAGGTTATTCAATTCATCTTTGTGCCATTCAAATTATGATGATAAATCCCAAAATAATATCATATAAAACACAAATTAATTCTAACAATTCAAACAAAAATAAAATGAAAAAAATGAAAATCAGCCTGGCTGCCGCGCTCCTCTTTGCAGCTATGTTTTCCGTTACTTCATGTAAAAAAGAAAGCGTACAAAACCCAACAAACAATACAGGTAATATGCAGGATGCGCTTCTGAGAAAAACAAATGGAGGCAAGCAGTCAACTTTAACAAATGTAGCATTTCCTTCCACGGGAGCGAATAAAAATGTAAATGCCGTAGTGTTTCCATCCAATGCGCACATGTATGGCTCATCGCATGCTGCCTGGAGTGCCGCATGGTGGCAATGGGCGATGGAACTGCCTGCAGTAGCCAATCATCCGTTTAATGATGATGCGGGATTTGACGTTACCATGGGTCAAACCGGAAATGTCTGGTTCCTTGGCACGGCATTCGGCACGGTAACGCGCACCTGCACTATTCCTTCGGGCAAGTCTCTTTTTGTGGGACTGCTTAACGCAGAGGCTTCCGATCTTGAAGGCCTTGGAAATACCTATGCCGAACGGCTTTCAACAGCCAATTGGCTTGCAGATCATATTGTACCTGCTTCATTGAGCTGCACTGTTGATGGCATTGCCGTTAACCTTCATTCCTATCGTTTCGCTTCACCCGAATTTACTTTTACTGCACCCACTCCCTGGATTTATGGGGCAACAGGCGGCAACGGAACATCTGTTGGCGACGGATACTATGTGATGGTAAAGCCGCTCTTAACCGGCACTCATATTTTACATTACACCGGGGCATTTCACTTCACGCTGGCTAATGACGGCTTCGACTTTGATGCTTCTGTTGATATGACTTACAATATTACAGTACAATAAACTGAATAAAGGCATCGGGACCTTGCTCCTGATGCTTTTATTAATTCCAACCAAATTCTTTAAATGTAAACCCCATCACTAAAATGAAAAAACTAATTCTAATCCCGCTGTTTTTTATCACGGCATTATTTCTTACAGCAACAGCCCAATACACCAAGCTATTGGATTTTGCAGGTACTACAAACGGAAAAAATCCCTTAAACTCACTTATTTCTGACGGTACTTTTCTTTATGGAATGACCTATGAAGGCGGTACAAACAACCTGGGCACCATCTTTAAAATAAAACCGGATGGAACCGGCTATTTTAAATTATTGGATTTCGCAGGCATTTCAAACGGAAGCAATCCCGTAGGTCCACTTTTGCTGGATGGAGGCATGCTGTATGGATTAACCGCTTATGGCGGAATAAACGGGGTCGGCACCATGTTTAAAATAATGCCTGATGGTACAGGGTATAATAAGCTGCTCGACTTTGCAGGCCCTTCAAACGGGAGCTATCCTTTTGGCTCCCTGGTATCGGATGGTGTATTTCTATATGGAATGACCTATACAGGGGGTATTAATGATATGGGGACACTTTTTAAAATAATGCCTGATGGTACAGGGTATACCAAGCTGCTCGATTTAGCAGGTACAACAAACGGCAGTTATCCCCAGGGGTATCTTATATTTAACGGAGGGTTTCTGTTTGGCATGACAGCATTTGGAGGCGCCAATGATATGGGAACCATCTTTAAAATAATGCCCGACGGAACCATGTATTCAAAGCTGCTCGATTTCGACGGCGCTTCAAACGGAAAGGCCCCCTTGGGATATCTTATTTCGGACGGAACATTTCTGTACGGAATGACAAGCGAGGGAGGGTCAGGTAACCTCGGATGCCTCTTTAAAATAATGCCTGATGGAACAGGTTATTCGAAGCTATTGGATTTCACAGGTGCAACGAACGGCGGCAACCCTTACGGATCTCTTATAGCTGAAGGAGGAATGTTATATGGTATGACCACTTTTGGCGGAACAAACAACATGGGTGTTATTTTTAAAATATTATCCAATGGAACGGGATATGCTAAAGTATTGGATTTCTCAGGAGCTGACGGAAATAATCCAATAGGCACTCTGATTTCAGACGGAACTTTTCTTTATGGAATGGCATACCAGGGCGGCACAAATAATTTTGGTGCGATTTTTAAAAATCAAATTTATCAACCTGTACCCAACCAGTTTATACAAAATTATAAGGCTGCCTGCCAGGTAATTGGTCAGCCTGATTTTTTTACCCAAAATACGGTGGCTAGCCAGTCGGTAACGCCTGCACCGGTTTATGCTGCAGTTAGTGCTTCAGGGCACCTGGCCATTGCAGATCAAACGGCAAACAGGGTTTTAATCTGGAATTCATTTCCAGCTTCTGATGGTCAGCCTGCCGACGTTGTTGTTGGCAAGGCAAATTTTACAACAACTACAAGCGGGGTAACACAATCTGTTACGGGTAATTGTACAGGCGTGGCTTTTTCGCCTGATGGTAAATTACTGGTGTGTGATGCAACAAACCGCAGGGTGCTTGTCTGGAACACCATTCCAACAACGAATGGCCAGCCGGCTGATGTGGTAATAGGGCAGGTTAATTTTACCACAGCAACCACATCACCGGTTGCCGCTGATAAATTTGGTTTTATTTCAGGAATTGTTGTTGCGCCTGACGGCAAACTTTTTATAGCCGACCAAACGAATAACCGCGTACTTGTTTTCAATACCATTCCCCTGGCAAATGGGGCGGCAGCTGATTTGGTTATCGGGCAGCCCAACTTTACAACAGGTACATCAGGCAACACGGCCAGCAAAATGAATCAGCCATCAGGAGTTTGTGTATCGTCAGGTAAATTGCTGGTTGCCGAACAATTTAATAATCGTGTCCTTGTTTTTAACAACATTCCCATTGCAAATAATGCCAGTGCAGATGTGGTAATAGGTCAAACGGCTTTTGGTTTAGCTACAAGCGGTTCAACCAGCGCTAAATTTAACACGCCAGCAGGTGTAAGTGTTTCTCCTGATGGAATTGTTGCCATTGCCGATCGTAACAACAGCAGGATTTTATTGTTTAATTCCATTCCTTCAACCAATGGAGCAAATGCCGATTTTGTTTTAGGTCAACCCGGATTTACAACCACTACCGGATTTTATCCAACGGGAACTTCAGCGCCCCTTTTACCCACGGCACAAAATATGTTTTTCCCAACGCTTGCGCTATACGATAATAATAATAATCTCACGGTAGTTGGAAATAATATGAGGCGGGCCATGATTTACAGGTTCAACGCCCCTTCGATTGCCACCAGCGGTCCGACTACATTTTGTTCCGGTGGTACAGTTACACTTACAGCAAGCACGGGAAGCGCCTATTTATGGAGTAATGGTGCTACCACGCAAAGCATTAATGTTTCCATTGCCGGCACGTACTCAGTTGTTGTTGATGGTATTCCTGCCTGCAGGGCCGTAACGGTTATCGTTACCGGCGGTGCAGCTCCGGTTATTACGCCTGGCGGTCCCACTACTTTTTGTACTCCCGGATCGGTGGTGCTTTCAGCAAGCACTGCAGGGCCGTGGATATGGAGCAGCGGACAAACCACCAGCAGCATTACCTTAACAGGAAGCGGAACACGTAATGTTACAGTCAACGGTTGCACGTCAGCCCCTGTCATCGTAACAGCTATTGCACCTCCTGCAACCACACCAGTTGCCGGAAGTAACAGCCCTGTGCTTTGCGGAAACACAACATTGAATCTTACCTCTTCGACTATTGCGGGTGTAACATATTCATGGACCGGGCCGGCTGGATTTACTTCGAATCAACAGAATCCCGCATTAACCAATGTGACCCCGGCCGAATCCGGTTCATATACAGTTACCGTTACTAACGTTGGCGGGTGTACAAGGTCGGCATCAACCGATGTAATTGTGTCAACGGGTACGCTCAACGGAACATATACGGTTGGTGTTGCCGGAAATTATCCAACCCTCACAGCAGCCATTGCCGCCTATAACGCCAGCTGTCTTACGGCCCCTGTGATTTTTGAATTGATTGATGGAAGCTATCCTTCAGAAACCTATCCTTTAACGATCAGTAATAATCCCTCGGCGAGCAGCATCAATACATTAACTATCCGGCCCGCAAGCGGCGTAACGGGAATTGTACTCACCAGCAATAATGCTGTTGCAACCATTGACCTGAACCGGGCCCGGTATATTATTATTGACGGAAGACCAGGTGGAACCGGCGGTAAGGATATGAAAATCGCAAACACGCATACTGCAGGCGGATCATCTGTTATCCGGTTTATCAATGATGCGACAGGTAATGTTGTTTGTTATTCAATTCTTGAAAAAGCAGGACAGGGTATAAATACTGCCGACCAGGTTGTTTTATTCAGCACTACTGCCTTCAGCACCGGAAACGATAATAATAACATAGATAATTGCGATTTAAAAGACGGCGCTACTACATACCAGGCCGGAGTAAGATGCAATGCATCAACCAACGACGGTAATATTATCTCCAATAATAATATTTATAATTTTTATAACTCTTCAGCCAGCTCATTTGGAATTTCATTGCCCAATTTTACTTCAGGAACAAACTGGAATATCACGGGAAATAGTTTTTACCAGACGGTTCCAAGAGCTCCTTCATCAGGTTCGCCCACTCCGGTTTCCGTATTTGCGGGCAATAGCATATCGGGCAATTATGTTGGCGGATCGGCGCCACAATGCGGTGGCAGTGCATGGACAATTTCCGGTTCAGGAGCCCCAGCTTTTGTCGGAATAGAAGTTAACGGCGGCAGCGCAGCGTATACGGTAAGCAACAATACTATTGCAAATATCCTTCTCTCCGGATCATCCACGTCAGGTATTGCACGCTGTAACATGATTCAAACGCCATCCAGCGGTTCAAGTGGAATGACAAGCAATAATGTTATTGGCTCTTCAACCAGTTATGGTTCCATAACCATCAATTCTGCTGTAGCTACGCCATTCCAGTCTTCGCCTGAACGTACACAAATAACAGGCATAACCGGCGGTGGCACCATCACCGGAAACACGATAGGATCAATAGTGGTTAACTGCACCAATTCGGCCGCTACGGCATATTTGAGAGGAATAGAGGGTGGGACCGTTATTAGTCATAACCTGGTTGGCAGCGAAACCATTGCAAACAGCCTGTTCCTTAACAGCAGCCAGACTACTGATTATTCATCATTGGTTGGTATTCAGTCGAGCGGGCTGATCGACAGTAATATAGTGGCTAATTTGGGCGCACAGTCGCTTTATGCCAACGTTACTACTACCGGCATCTATACGCAAAGCGCAACAATCCGCGGAAACGTGGTTCATCATTATTCCAACGGTAAGGGAATCTGGTGTAATGCAAACAGTACCATATCGGGCAATGAAGTCTATGGCGGAAGAGGTGAGCCGGGCTGGGGAATTATTTTTCAGGGTATGGCAGGTTCTGTCACAAAAAACCGGGTTCATCATATCAATGGATTGGGTATTTATATTTTTTCAACGGGTGCAACAGGAGACATTTTGGTTGCCAATAATATGGTATCGCTTGGCTATTATGCTGACGGCACTCAAATTGAAGATTATTATTCACTTACCGGAATAGTGCACTTTCTTGGAGCTGGCGTAAAATATTATCATAACAGTGTATATATAGGAGGAACGGGCCTGAACACATTTCAGGGTTATCCAAGTGGAGGTTCAATAGCCTTCTCTCAAAACGGGGCTAATTCGCCCATAGATGTGAAGAATAATATTTTTGTTAACAACCGCACCAATGGAACCGGAACTGGAAAGCATTATGTAATAGCCGGAATTGATGTTGCAAACCTGGAGAGCGATTACAATTTGTTTTATGCAGCCACGCCATCAACTTTTGCATCGTCCTATCCCAGCGATCTGACCTATGCTGGTTACCAGGCGTTGACTGGAGAAGATGTCAACAGCCTGGTGGGTGTTCCGGAATTTATAAACCCTGACGGAGGTTTATCCGGCGCAGATCTTCATATAAATACCGGTGCTGCATCGCCGGCCAACGCAGCAGGTACATTTATTGCAACCCTGACAGATGATATGGATGGTGATTTAAGAAATAATCCTCCTGATATCGGTGCAGATGAATTTATAGCCTGTATTGCACCTGTCGTATCGTGCCCTGGCAATATCCTTGTTTCCAGTGAACCCGGCTTATGTGGCGCAATAGTAAATTACACTGCGGCAACTGTTACGGGTACTCCGGCGCCCTTGGTTACTTACTCGCAAAACTCAGGCACACCGTTTAATGCAGGTACCACTACGGTAACCGTTATAGCAACGAATGCCTGTGGAAGCGATTCCTGTACATTCGATGTTACAGTCGGTGATGCGGAGTTGCCTGTTATTTCGTGTCCCGCAAATATTACGGCAACGGTAAACAGTTCAGGCTGCAGTGCATTGGTTAATTACGGTTTGCCTGCTTACTCCGATAACTGCTCCGGCGCAACGCTGTCACAAACTGCCGGACTTGCAAGCGGTGCAGCTTTTCCACGAGGCGTAACTACAAATACTTTTACTGTAACGGATGCTTCAGGCAATACAGCTTCATGCAGCTTCACGGTAACGGTTAATAGTACATTAACTGTAAATGCAGGAATGGATGAATCTACTTTTTATGGTTACTCCGGTGATCAAACAGTCTCCCATACGGCATCAGCGTCAGGCGGAACGGGCCCATATACGTACTCATGGACGATGAACCGCCCGTTAAAATGCAACCAGGTTAATTCGGCAGGGGATGAAATTTTTAACGGAGGAACATGCGCGAATAATATTTGTCCCGCTTCAGGATCGCCGGTTTTAAATCCCTACTGTACTGGAAGCGCAAGCGTTACAGTAAAACTAATCGACACCACCAATGTCCATGCTATTGTAACCGATGCTTTGGGCTGCATTTCAACTGACAGTTTCCTGGTAATGGCCATTGATGTACGCTGCTTTTCGGGAAATAGTCAGAATCAGAAGGTGTTAATATGCCATCATACCAACAAGCCTAATAGCCCGTGGGTACAGATGTGTGTCGAAAATAACGTTGTACCGGTCCTGGTTGCCCAGGGTGATTATATAGGAAACTGTGCTGCACGCGAAGCTTTCATTTCAGATGATTTACCGGAGTGGCATGTAAATGTGTTCCCCAACCCTGCACATAATAAAGTGAATGTTTCCTTTATGTATGATAAAGAAAGTCAATATGAAATCCGGTTGCTTGACATAACCGGAAAGCTGTTGCAAAATTTCAACGGAAGCACAAGCATCGGTGAAAACAAAATGGAACTTAATCTGGAAAGCTATGCGAAAGGTTTTTATAATTTGATGATCATCGTTGATGGTAAGCAAAAAGTGGAAAAGCTGGCAATAGAATAAAGTAATCGCACAGTAGTAGTTAAAAAGTAAAAACAATCCCGTTGATAAAGCGGGATTGTTTTATATCTATATTATTGTACCATTGCAGTAACGAAATACAAAGAGCCCCTGAAGCAGTTTCAAACCATCGCGCGATTCTATCACATGCCATCTGGAATTTCAGCTATATTAAAATAGTTCTTCCATTTTGTTACCTTGGCTGCGCAGCGCAAGTAATATTTGCGGCATTAAATTAAGGCAAAGTAATACTTAATCCCCTGCTGAAAAGTGCTGCTTCTGCAATAAAAACATTTATGACATCAATCCCCAGGGCCAGAATTGAATCTATTGATCTTTTAAAAGGCCTGGTGATGGTGATCATGGCGCTTGATCATGTGCGGGATTATTTTCATTATTCAGCTTTCTTTTTTGACCCGTCCGATCCTGTACAAAGCAGCCTGCCTGTTTTTTTCACAAGATTCATAACCAATTTTTGTGCACCTGCTTTTAGTTTTCTGGCCGGGCTTTCGGCTTTTATGGTTGGTAAAAGAAAACCGCCTGCTGAATTATCAGCGTTCCTGATCAAACGCGGACTATGGCTGGTTTTTGTTGAAATAATCATTGTCGCCTTTGGCTGGAAGTTCGATGTGCAGTTCAGAAGTATCGGCCTGGCAACCATCTGGCAACTGGGCATCAGCATGATTGTTTTAGCCGGACTGATTCATTTTCCAAAACCATTTATTTTAATCTTCAGCGGTGTTGTTATTTTCGCTCACAATCTTTTGGATAACGTTCATTTTGACGGATCTTTTTTCTGGGCCGTGCTTCACGAAGCCAAATTTTTTGAATGGACTGCAGCACATTACATCCGCACAGCCTATCCTTTAATTCCATGGATTGCAGTGATGTCATTGGGATATTGTTTTGGATCACTTTATAGCACAACTGTTGATTCAGTTAAAAGAAAAAAAATATTGAACGGGCTGGGATGTGGCAGCCTGATGCTTTTTATTATCCTAACCGGCATCAATAAATATGGCGACCCTTTGCCCTGGAGTTATTATGGCGACTGGTCCAAAACACTGATGTCAATTCTTAATTCAAATAAATACCCGCCGTCGCTGCTCTATTTATTAATGACACTGGGAGGAACATTTTTATTTCTGGCGAACTTGGAAAAATTAAAAGGAAAGGCGGTTGACTTCTTTTGCGTATTTGGCAGAGTGCCTTTTTTCTATTACATCATCCACATTTATTTCATTCATATCCTGGCAGCATTTGCCGCTTATGCTACAGGATTTGGCTGGCAGGCTTTGGTTACGCCTAAATTTATTATCAAGGTTGAGTCGCTAAAAGGCTATGGCTTTAACCTCCTGACGGTTTACCTGATCTGGATCGCTGTTGTTTTATTACTGTATCCATTATGCAAAAGATTTGATGCCTATAAACAAGCGCATAAGGAAAAATGGTGGCTGAGTTATTTATGAAACCGGGATTCATGCCCGGCCATCCTGCATTTGAATTTCAAATTAGCCTTACTTTGGTTCAGCTTTCAACGTAACCGAAATAAATTAACTTTGACAAAAAAACCAGCTAGATGGAAATCCACGCCCACCACCTGCACAATGCTCCCGGAAAAAAGCTCAGACATTACTTCTTTGAATTCTTTATGTTGTTTCTTGCTGTGTTCTGCGGGTTTTTAGTGGAAAATTACCGGGAAGAAAGAGTGGAGGCGCACCGGGCACACGAGCTTGCAAAGAGTTTTTACGTGGAATTAAAAAACGATTCCGTTACGGCCCAACTTAAAGTGCAAAACAGGCTCAGGCAGCAGGAGGCCATTCAGTACCTCGTCAAATATTTTCGCGACAGCAGCCTCAGCGATTATTCAAAGGAATTTGCAATTAATTTCGAATATGGCATCAGCTTCCGTTCGCTTACCCAGTTTGAACCACGAACAATTATATTGGAACAACTTAGAAATTCCGGCTCCCTGAGGTATTTCAAAAATGAAGCATTGCAGACACTGACCGGCGATATAACAGTTGCCATCAAAAATATTTATGACAGGCAGGACCTTGAAACAAAATACAGGCTGGAATATATTAACCCGATTATCATGCAGCATTATGACTATGCTTTTGATGATGAATTAAAAAAGGGAGATCAGGATGTTTTTGAGGCGCTGAAAGCGTATGAGGCAAGTGCGGAAACATTGGCGTTTCATTTAAACGATCCGGATAAGCTCGACAGGAACCGCATCATACGGATCATATCATTTTACAACGGAAACCTGGCCAATTCCACCCGCAAACTTCATATTCAAAAATACATCAACATTAATGCGCAATTGCTAAACGCATTACGGGAAGAGTACCACCTGCAATAACTATTGAAAACGTTGAGGCAGGATTAAATCCTTTAAATTGTAAAACAAGCCAACCATGAAAATGAAAAACGTTATCGCCGTAATTTTAATGCTTGTCACTTCAACCACCCTGCCGGCGCAGGACACAACGGGGGTGACCAGGAAAACCACCAATCAGAATCAATCAGGGAATGTCCCCAAGCAGCAAATTAACCAGCTGCATGACGGGGTGTTGCTGGTTCGGCTGGCAACGAGAAAAAACGCCATTGATGCGTTAAGAAAAAACGGGAATGATGCACAGGCAAACCAGATCGAAAACCGGCAGGCAGAGATCAATAAGCAAATAATCAGCGCTTTCAGAAGCAACTTTGATTTTTGCCGGATTTACTTTTTCTACAGCGACTATTCAAAAGAAGTAATGGAGAAACGGTTTGACCACGTAAAATTTCTCAACGACAGTCTGACCCCCGACCCCACCATTACCTTCGACGGTAAAAATTTCCTGACAGCTGAATTTGCTTCGGTTGAACAGGACACATCAAAATACTTCGACAACTACCGTACGGTGTCGGAAGAAACCGGGCCGGAAAAGCAATCAGCCTATTATGGCGGATCCGAATTGGGATTTGAAGCTTTGATCATCAAAAGCGACGTGTTCATTCAGCTAAGAAGACCCTTCCCGTATTATGTAAAGGCAAACGGCGCGCCGGAGGATAAAAAGAAAACAAATAATGTTATCAGGAAAATGAATAAAAAGCTGCATGATTTCTACAAGCAAATGAACTCATGAAAATAAGTTAAACGTTAAAAGTTAATAGTTAAAAGTGGGGGAACCATAACTGATCTTAAATTTTTAACTTTTAGTTTTTAAACATTACAGATTAAACGATATAAAACGAACATTTCAACTATAATAAAATTAACAGCTTATGCCCGAAACCAAAAACCCCGCATTAACTGCCTTTGTTGAAAAGAACTATGACCTGATCAGGAATTTAGAATTCATTTCATTTTTGATTTTCATTACCGGATTTACCCTTTATGAATTCAAAGTGACCGGTTCGAATGTCATCCTGATCGCCGGTGTTATTTCAACTGTCATATTCCTCTATCTCCAGTCTTTTAAAATGATTGAATTTGAGGGTTCAGAAGCTTACAATACATTAGGCAGCTTTCCCGTCGTAAATTTTATTTTCAGGTTGTATTATTACTCTTTGTGTGTATTACTGATTTCAATGTTGGGGCTTGCTTTTGATATTAATAAAGGCATAGCATTCTCAATCGTGGGAGGGATCTCCCTTGCTGCAGTTTTTATACTTTCCCTTTTCAGCAGGATGAAGGATAAATCAAAAGTGTATGACTTGAAATTTTATTTTCGGATGATCGTCTGTTTCATTTTCCTGGGAATTCTCCTGGCTGAGAAAGGCGTCATTAATTAAAAAACACAAGTGGCGAACCAGTATTGTTTAGTTAAAAGTAAGCTAAAGGGTAAAAAAAATTTTTTTAACTTTTAGTTTTTCACTATTAACTGGCCCTATCATGGAGATCCCTCATAACTTTTACCTGGATCAGGAAGAGCCAAACAAAAGCTGTTTGCTTGCTTTGAGAACCATTATTCTAAACCAGGATGCGATCATTGTTGAAACCCGGAAATATGGCATGCCCTGCTTTTGTTATGGTAAAAAAATGTTGTGCTACTTATGGACTGACAAAAAAACAAAGGATCCTTACCTGCTTATGGTTGAAGGTAAATATCTTAAGCATCCAAAGCTGGAAGCGGGCAGCCGGTCGAGAATGAAAAATTTCAGGGTAAACCCGGATAAAAACCTGCCGGTAAAAACAATTAAAAGTATTTTGCAGGAAGCGCTGGAGCTGTATAGAAGGGGGACCATTAAATTTTTATAAAAATCAGCTGTGTAAGGTACGGATCACCCAGGGCTTACAAAAAGAAGGGCTGAGGAATATATATATATAAATATTATTTGTTTTAATTTATATTTGTATCTTCAATCAAATATTTGTACAGCCTGAATACATCCAAAATTAAATACTAAAACAGCAATGAAGGTAAAACTTTTCTTATCAGTTATATTAACAGGGTTATTTTTTTCTGTCTTTGAAGAGGTGCATGGACAGTCGCCAAACTGGATTTGGGCAAACGGAATAGGCGGAGCCGGGCAGGATTGGGGCGGCTCAGTCAGTATTGATAACTCCGGAAACAGTTATATGTCAGGATACTTTAGCAATACCGTTGACTTTAACCCGGGACCGGGAACCTTTAATATGAATGCCCCCGGCTCTACCACTGCAGCATTCATAACAAAAACGGATAGTGCGGGTAATTTTGTCTGGGCAAAAGCGATGAAAAGCACCAGCTTCATCATTGGTAATGCTATAACAATTGATGCTGCCCGTAACACTTATACTACGGGCTTTTTTCAGGGGAACGCAGACTTAGATCCTTCGGCAGCTAATTTCAATGTAACTTCTTTCGGTTATGATGATGTTTTCGTAACCAAACTGGACAGCCTGGGCAATTTCGTGTGGGGAAAACAAATGGGTGGAACCAATGTTGAAGGGCCAGAGGATATCACCACAGATATTTCAGGAAATGTTTATACCTCAGGCATATTTTTTGGAACCTGTGATTTTGACCCTGACTCAGTTTCTGTTTTTAATATGAATGCATCGGTAAGCCTTGGTGCTGCTTTCATATCTAAATTGGATAATGACGGAAATTTTGTCTGGGCAAAATCAATCAGCGGAAACGACAATGTGTATTTATCGTCCCTGGAGGCAGATGCAGCGAATAATATCTATGTATCCGGGTATTTTAGCGGAACTGCTGACTTTAACCCTGATACCCTGGTCAGTTTCTATATGACAGCAATGGGAACTTCTCATGACGGTTTTATTATGAAGTTAGACAGCATCGGAAATTTTGTTTGGGCAAGAAGCATTGGTGATACGGAACTGGATCAGATTTATTCTATCGTACTGGATGATTCTGCCAATATAAATATCACAGGATTTATTCAGGATACCGTAGACTTTGATCCGGGTCCGGGAACATTCAATTTAATTTCAGCAGGATACAATGACATTTTTATTGCCAGGTTTGACAGTGCCGGGAATTTCCAGACCGCAAAAGCAATTGGCGGAACAGGTTTTGACGTAGGGAATATTATTAAAATGGATAATTCAGGTAGTATCTATATTCATGGACTATATAAAGGAACGGTTGACTTTGATCCTGGTCCGGGGTCATTCATTTTAACTTCCACCGGTAATTTTGAGAATAGTTTTATCGCTAAATATGACTATGCTTTCAATTTTGTCTGGGCTAAATCTTCGATTGCAAGAATTTTTCATGGTAATGGCGACATCGAACCTGATAACAACAACAACGTTATTTTTACAGGAGCTTTCATTTTGGATACAATTGTATTTGATTACAATGTCCTGATCAATGCCAATGCCATGGATACGCTTTCGAACCCCAATGATTTTTTTCTTGCTAAATTATCCATCTGCTCCACATCATCATTTATTAGCCCAACCGGCTGCAGCAGCTATGCTTCGCCAAGCGGCAATTATAACTGGACGACAACCGGAACCTATTATGATACGATACCCAATGCGGCGGGATGCGACAGCCTGATTACTGTAAACCTTATTCTCAACAGTTCGGCTTCAACACAAAATATTGCAACCTGCAATAATTACACTTCACCAAGCGGTAATTACAACTGGACAAGTTCGGGTACTTATATGGATACCATTCCCAATGCCGCAGGATGCGACAGCATTATTACAATCAACCTGACTATCAATAATTCATATTCAATACAAAATATTTCTGCATGTAATAATTACATTTCACCCAGCGGTAATTATAACTGGACCACAAGCGGAGTGTATTCCGATACCATCCCGAATGCTGCTGGCTGCGACAGCATTTTTACCATTAACCTTACCATAAATCACGAAAGCAGCTCCAATATATTTTATTCGGCATGTGACAATTATCATTCACCCAGCGGCAATTATACCTGGACCACAAGCGGAATTTATTCCGATACCATCCCTAATGCAACAGGATGTGACAGTTTGATTACGATTGATCTTACCGTCAATTATAGCAGCAGCGCTTTTATTGCTGACACGGTATGTGGAAGTTATATTTCACCAGGCGGAAATAATACGTGGACCACAAGCGGAATTTATTCCGACACCATTCCCAATGCTTCCGGTTGCGATAGTGTTATTACAATTAACCTCACCATTTATCCGCTTCCTGTTGCCCTTTACACCTTATATCCTGACACTACCATTCCGCACAATTGGTTTGCATTGAATCAATGCACAGGCACACCGCCATTAACGTATGTTTGGAATTGGGGTGACAGCTCTGCTGTTTCCACAGGCGCTACGCCCTCGCATATTTATGCTGATTCGGGTTACTATAATATATGCGTTACCGTAACTGATGGCAATGGCTGTGTTAATGCTTATTGCGATTCGTCAACATACTTGTATAAAGGGAATAACAACACCCCTGTTACCGTCAATGTAGTTCTGACCTTACCTAATGGCATTGATGATATGGATGGAATTTCCACCATCAGCATTTACCCTGTGCCTGTTAAGGAGGTGCTTATGGTTTCACTCCGTAAACCCTTCATGTCAAACAGCAATATTACCATCAGTGATATGGAGGGCCGTGTGATTAAAGAAGAAAAGATTACGCAAAGTAATAACGGGATTATACCAATAAATATAAGTGCGCTTTCACCCGGGGTTTATTTGCTGAAGATTGATGGGATGGTAAAGCGGTTTATGAAGATGTAATATGTTTATCATGCCACTTGAACCGGCCAATGATCGTATTCAGCTCTATCTATTCAAAATCATTTTTATACCTGATTTTCCCTCACATCAAAACGCTAAACTTATTTCTACCGTCCTATACTCATCACTCATCACTTTCGACTCTCATTCACCATCAGTTTTTGCTTTTTCTTAAAATACCTCCTCAGTAAAAAATTATGCTCTACCGCTTCCAGGTCCTCATCGAGTTTTTTAGAGCTGCTGTCTAAATTTTTTATCATTTCTTTCAGGTGGGCTCCTGCTTCTTCGTCGTGCGGCAAAATACCAACAGGGGAAGTCAGGACAGTGCGAAGGGGATTCAATAAAATCCGCCCTGAATCCTGAAATATTTTGTACATTTCACTCATCATTACCAATTAGCGGCATGGCGTGCATCAGGCAGGATACCATGATGCATTGGCTCCATCTTTTCGTATGAAAGAGATGCATTACTTGTAGATATACTAATTCTTATTACCGGCAATTATTAATCCAGCGCATGATCCGAAAAATTTTAACTGGTTTGCTTTTGATTGAAATAATTGCTGTTTCGGCATACGCTCAAACCCAAAATTATTCCATCTCCCACTACACGTCCAAGGATGGGTTGGCAAATAATGAAGCATTAGACATATTGCAGGATAAAAACGGTTTTATATGGATTACAACCGTAAACGGGTTTAGCCGTTATGACGGGTTTGAGTTCGTCAATTTTTACAGCACCGAAAACGATTCGAACACACTCACCAGCAATTCATGCTCGCGGCTGGTGGAGGATACATCGGGTTACCTTTGGATTTCGACCTGGAATGGCCTGAACAGGATGGATCCGAAAACTCAAATCATAAAAAGGTTTTATCATGTGATTCCGGCTTTTACGGGTAAAGGTTCTTCGGCTGGCGATATCAGTATTGACCGGTTTGGAAATTTATTTTATTGCGGGCAAAGTGTCATTATGAAATGGAATTATACACAGCAAAAATTCGAATCGTTTTATCCTGAAATATTTAATGCCTATAAAGACAGTCTCGGTGATCTGTTCGGAATATATCACGATTCCGGAGACCGTTATTGGGTACGTTACAGGCGCGGCTTCCGGCTGCTGGATGTGGATTCAAAAAAGCTGATCAGCATTTCGAAAGAAATGGATCAATTGCAAATAATACATATAGAAGAAGACATTAATAAAGACTTAATCTTAGCTACCTGGGGCCGTCAGCTTGCGCGGTTCAATCCGGAGACACGGGCTGTTGAATTTATCCTTAGCAAGGATACCTCTTTTAAAAATAATCTTATCATGCAATCGTGCATGATAACTAAAACAGGTAACCAGGATAAATTGTGGTTTACCATTGATGATTTTGGCATCGGGGTCTTTGACAGGTCATCAAACAGCGCTCAAAAAATAGCATTTGAAAATATACTGGTTAATGAAAAAAATACGCCTGTAATATCAAAAGTATTTGCCGACAGGCAACATAACATATGGTGCACGTCGGCCTATGGTGTGTATAAAATTATTAACCGCCCGCCTGACATAACGAATTACACATTTAACTTCTTAAAACAAGCCGGGCATGTAGCGCAAATTACCAGGCAGGAACATTACAATGCCGATGCGCTGCTCATCCGTACAGAGGATAACCGGTTTTGTCATTTCAATTTAACTACCATGCAAGCCGGGTGGATTACTGAAATAAATGCCCGTAACGGGAAACTCCCTTTGAAAGACGTTTATTATCATTCTTACGACCGGTTTAACCGGCTTTGGATTTTTACGGTAACCAATGATATTATTTGCTATGATAAAAATGCCGATACGTTATTTCACACGCAATTCGATCCCGGAAAGGATATAAACGGGGTTCAGAAATTATTTTACGCCGCTCATACCGATAAAAATAATAAAACCTGGCTATGCTCCAACGGCGGATTATTTTACCTGGAAAACGGGAAGGTTAAAAGATTTGAATTCAAAAACGAAACGGAACGATATCATTCTACATTTTCGACCAGCATAAGAACGATCGTTGAGGATGACCACGGGCACCTGTGGATGATGAAACACTACAGCTGGGAAGGAGGAAAAGCATGCATTACAAGAATTAATTTGAAAGATGAATCTTTCGAAAATTATTTCTCTGACGGCAACCCCGGAAGCATTATTGCCGACCAGGATTTTTTTGATATGACGATGGATCATTACGGTACGCTCTGGATTTGTGGTATAAACGGGCTGATTACCTGCAGCACAGGAGATGCAAAACCATTTTTCAGCTCCGTTAAGCAGCAGTATCCCTTTAACTACGGTCTCACCACCCGGTCGTTATTATTTAATGATACGCTGGTAGTGCTGGCGAGGGGTGGGATTGTACTGGTTAACGTGAAGGATGGAAATGTTATACGCAGGTATGACGAAAAAGACGGCTTATTTATGCTTGGTAATTTATACTCCTTTCATAAACTGTCAAATTCACGATTGCTGCTCAACTATGGAAACAATTACCAGGTGATCAACCTTGGCATAAGCAAGCCGGTTGATGATTTACAGGAGCCCATACTTACAGGCATTAAAATAAAGGAAGATGATTTTATTGAGTATAAAAACAGTAACCAATCTGCTCCTTTTGTAAATGAGATTGTAATGCGGGCAGGCATGCATGACATCATACTGAAATTTTCTGCAATTGATTTTTCTGAAAATATCAATAACCAGTTCACCTACTTCCTCGAAGGATTCGAAAATAAATGGTCGGCGCCGGTATCGTCGAACCAGGTAAGCTATAATAACCTGGTGCCGGGAGAATACCTGTTCAGGCTAAAGGCAATAAACAGGGAAGGATACGAAGGGAATGAGCTGCAGGTTCCCGTTATTGTAAAACCCTTCTATTACCAAACGCTATGGTTTAAATTTTTAATCGTGCTTCTTACCGGCATTTCCGTTTATTACGTCTTCCGTTACAGGCTTAAAACAAAGCTTGAACAGCAACTGGCGCTGCAAAAGGAACGCGAACGTATTTCTTCCGACCTTCATGATGATTTGGGCTCAGGTTTAACATCCATTGTAATGATGAGTGAAAGGATAAAGAAAAAAACAAATGGAGCAGGACATGATATTGAAATGGAAAAAATATCAGGTACTGCAAATGTGCTGGTAGACAACATGCGTGAAATCGTGTGGGCATTAAATACGGAAAACGATTCACTTGAAAATCTTGTTGGTTACATCCATGAGCATGCTCAAAAAGCATTCGAGTTTTCCCCGATAAACCTGAAAGTTGAAATCCCTGATAAAATTGCCGAAGCGCAGCTGGCTGCTGAACCCAGGCGGAATATTTTTCTCACTGTAAAGGAAACGCTTAACAACGCCATCCGCTATTCGGAAGCGCAAAATGTTTTCATGAAATTCCGTACCAGTGCAGAGGCCGTGGAAATTGAAATAAGCGATGATGGAAAAGGTTTCAGCATCGATGGTATCGGTAAACGTGCAAACGGGTTGAAGAATATGAAAAAAAGAATGAATATAATTAAAGGGAGCTATGCTGTGGAATCCTCCCCGGGAAACGGAACCGCAACGGAAATCCGGTTTAATTTAAAGTAACCTCCTGCAGAGGAGAGAAGGAATTTATTTTACAACTAATGTTGTATAGGAAGCCGGCGATTCAATTGTAATTTTGAAGAATTAAATTCAGCAATTAACCTATGTCAGAAAACATTAAAGTTTCAATTGTAGAGGATACAGAATCAATACGACATTCATTACAGGCAATTATTGAAGGGTCGCCCGGTTATGTAATTGCAGGTGTTTATGAAAATGCAGAAGATGCACTGGAAGACATTCCGCTCAAAAAACCGGATGTGGTTTTGATGGACATTAATTTACCCGGGATGAACGGCATTGAATGTGTAAAGATGCTGAAACAAAAAAAGGTGACTTCGCAGTTTTTAATGTGTACGGTATATGAAGAAGATGAAAAGGTTTTTGAAGCATTGAAAGCCGGGGCAATGGGTTACATTGTAAAAAAAACTCCTCCCGCTCAATTGCTCGAAGCCATTACCGATTTAAAAAACGGCGGGTCTCCCATGAGCAGCCAGATTGCGCGCAAAGTGGTAGCGTCATTCAATCAAAAAAAATCCAGATCAAAAGAAGCTGAATCTTTATCTGCACGCGAAAATGAAATTCTTGACCTGCTCGCCAAAGGATTCCGCTACAAAGAAATAGCAGAAAAACTTTTTATTTCAACGGAAACAGTGCGGCGACATGTCCATAATATTTATGAAAAACTCCATGTAAGCAGCCGAACGGATGCAATCAACAAAGTTTTCAGGAACAACACCCTGCCGGGTTTGTTCATGACGCTGTAATTCCTTTTTCCTGTCATATGTGAATTCCGCACTTTTCCCGGATGAATCAGCCCGCCGGCCTTTAAATTTTTATAACAGGTCTCTTCCCGTTCAAAAAATTTCATTTCTTTTTAATTGATGCTACCGGGTTTACAACTATTGTTGTATTGACAGGTATGTTTTCATGCTGCAATTTTGCATGATCAAAACATGCAAACTAAAATCCTGATCAAAATGAACTGGTAAAGCAATGGCTAGGGATTACAACTAAAGTTGTATTGTGCGATCCTACGGGGCGTATGATCTTTGCTTAAGAAAATAAAAGTCAACAAAAACAAGCATCATGAAAAAAATCATCTTCTTCATCGCTTTGGTTGGAATAACAAAAGCCAATGCACAGGAATGGTCACAAACCGGAAACGCAGGAACCAATCCTTCTGTCAATTTTATCGGAACAACAGACCTCCATTCATTTGTGATCCGTTCCAATAATGCAAGCAGGATATTTGTTGACAGCCTTGGTAAAGTAGGTATCGGAACTTCTGCGCCTACCGCTCATCTCCATTTTAATGGCGGAAAATTTATCCTGAACGCTACGAGTACAGGCAATTCTTCACTTATCAAAATTAAAAGCCTGCTTGAAATACAAAATGGCAGCATCACGTTTGCCGTATTTGATGCCGTAAACCAGCGTGTGGGAATCGGAACAACAACACCAGCAACTCCGCTTGATGTTAACGGAACAATAACTGCAGCGGGTGGAAATTCGGCAAACTGGAATGCTGCATTCGGCTGGGGTAATCACGCAGCAGCAGGTTATGTAATTACTGAAAATGATCCACAGATAGGGGCAGTTGCTACGAGCTACGTTCCAAGATGGAACGGATCCGCACTTGCAACCGGAAGCATTTATGATAACATAACGGCAGTAGGAATCGGCACCACCAGTGTTGGAGATTGCAAATTTGCAGTGCAGCAATCCAGCGCTACAATTGCAACTTCAAAATTTTTAAATACTACGAAAGGCGCCAACATCAGCTGGATTCATTTTGGTAACAATGGTGACTGGTTTATTCGTTCGGCGGCAAATGCCGGAAACGTGATTTTGCAGGACCAGGCAGCAGGTACCGTTTGTATCGGAACTACTTCACCCGCAGCAGGGTTCAAATTATCCGTATATGGTAAAATTATAGCGGAGGAAATCCGTGTGAAGCTTGCCGTTAACTGGCCGGATTTTGTTTTTGCCGAAGATTACCACCTTATGCCTGTTGAAGAATTAAAAAATCATATTGCTTTAAACAATCACTTACCCGGGATTCCTTCCGCAGCTGAAATGGAAGCGCAGGGCGGCGCTGATTTAGGTGAAATGCAACAAAAGTTGCTGCAGAAAATAGAGGAGCTCACGCTGTACATCATCAAACAACAGGAAGAAATTAATGCTTTAAGTAAAAAAGTTGACAACCGTTAATTCTTTAACTGCAAAAATTGTACGGCTATGAAATATAAAATTATATTAATACTGCTGCTCTTTTCGGGATTTAGAGTAAGTGCGCAAAACAATTTTCAAAAGGAGGGTGAAGAGGAAAATGAAACTTCTTTTTTTCACAAATCAAGCGAATATCTGTTGCATCGGAATACACTTATTAAAAGCCAGGTTATTACCGACGAAATAAAAAAAGCGCTTGAGAATGATGATGAAC
>Ga0157380_10000021_pt1 | contig 114368 bp, 92 predicted proteins | sample S35metaG_FD_119757 | JGI IMG/M metagenome (GOLD analysis project Ga0157380, IMG submission 119757) | Switchgrass rhizosphere microbial communities from Kellogg Biological Station, Michigan, USA - S3-5 metaG | ecosystem: Host-associated > Plants > Roots > Rhizosphere > Soil | place: USA...
AAGCTGCCATCATTGTTGGTGAATCCTGCACCAGTGCTTAAGACCTGGCGATCTTCGCTTCCTGGCCAGAAGCCACGCTGAAACCACCACCATGGCCTACGGGATACACGCTCGACCCTGTAACCTGTAGTTGCTCCAGAAACAGCACTTCCAGCATAATCCAAAGCATTTGCTCTCACTACGATCTCCTGGTTTAACCTCACATTTTCGCGAACTGTATCAAAAGTGATTTCAAACTTCGGACGCTTATACTCTTCTACTCTGAAATAATGACGTCCAGCACCATGACTGCTTGATACAGACATCTGACCAGTGAGCCCACCTGAAGGAAGATCAAAATGACCTGCAAAGGTTCCAAAGGCATTGGATTGTAAATTTTGCTTGATGACCTCCTGGCCATTCGCATCATACAAGGTGATCTCTACTTTCTTATTTGGTACTATAGATGGAATCCCTTCTGCATTAAATAGAAGGGCATATCCTTTGAAATACATTTTCTGGCCTGGCCTATAAATGGCCCGATCACTGAAAAAAAGAGTTGTCGATCTTTCAGGGATGTTTTTGTTTGAATTGTAGATGTAATATGCGTCATCGGGGAACAATTCATCTTCTCCTTTGGTCAGGCGAAGTGTTAGATTCTTACCTTGCTTAGCAGGCACATCAACCCAACCTTTTGCATCACTAATGGCTTCACCTAACTTAACTTCTTCTTGACGCCTTAATGACTCGTTATAATCAAGGGTAATAAATTCAACTTTTACTCCTTGCAAAGGAAGACCGGTCGCCCTGTTTACAATTGCCGCTTTCTGATCCTGATTCCGGTCATCCATATACCAATAAGCCAAGGTTGAAACAGTAAACATGACTGTACCGACAGTGGCTTTCTTGCCATCAAGTTCTTTACTATCTGAAGTGATTAATGCATAATGACCTAGTGGTAAAGAAGGCAATGCAATTTCAGTTGCATGTGGCTGGTGATCTTTGCCATTATCAAGTAATTGTTCCCAGGTCTTGAGCGTTGGCAACTGAACGAGTTTCTTTAACACTTCCTCGCCATCCCAGGATTCTCCTTTCCATCTGCGAGGTGATTGAGGTAATTTAACAATCCTAAAATGGACAAGATCCAGGTTTCTGTAATCCACTTGTACCAGGAGTTCTTCATTAGGAAGGTTTATGGATTCAATCGATGCAGAAAGTGATTTTGCTTCGATTTGTTGAATAAGTGATTTACATAGTTGAGTTCCGTATGCATCAGGAAATTTAGCGATAGCCGTGGAACAAATTTGCATGGCTTCATTGTATGCATATCTATATGCTGAGTCACGCTTAGTCTGCCATTCAGAAGCTTTATTAATGAGCCATTCCGCCCTATAATAATCGACCAGGGTTGATTCAGCATTTCCTTTATGTTTCTCAGCTAACTGTTTTAGAGCATTAACATATAAAGAATCTTTCTGGTCATGAAGTATCTGATGATATACATATTGCAATCGTTTCAAATCTGCATCAAGGAGAGCTGAAATATGATTTTGATCAGCTAGTCGGAATGAAAGCAGGTCTTGAAACCATTGAATCGTATTCCAGGTGGAGGATAAACTGTCTTCAGTGACGAATACATGTTTTACAAATTCACTAGCCGGGGTCAGAGCAATAGGATCTGTTAGTACGAAATCATACGCTGGCTTTGTCAACCAGGTTTCATTACCGGCATAGAAATCCAATGTCCTGTGCATTAGGATGTCATACAAGGTTGGGCGCAGATCATCCGTCTTCACATCCGCAGTCAATAACAACTCATACGTTTTGACTTCAGCTGCTTTCAAACCATCCCATTGGATAGACAACTTATAATGCTCTTGTATTTTAACCACAAAATGACGGATACCCCAGGTCCTCATATCCGGACCGGCAGGGCCACCATATTCTGTCCTGCTTCTAAATTCCCATAGATGACCTCTCAAATAATGAGCATACCATTCAGCTAAAAGGGAGTGCATAACAGAACGAACAGGCTCAGGATATGTAGTCAATTCCGATTCTCCTCGCTCAATGGCTTTAATAGCTGCATCTTCTTCCAATTGTTGGAAGTATTTATTTTCATGCATGATGGCCTTGAACAAATGTCCAGGTTCATTGCTTGCCAATGCTGACTTCTTGATATGTTGAACTTCTTCTAAAGCGGAGGATATGAGTCCTTTACTTTCTAGTGAATCAATCGTTTTCCACATTTTTTCCAATTGAGCCGGATCAACAGGTTTATTGTCTGACACAGGTGCAACTTTTGCCTTGCAGGACCAAAGGATAAAGACTCCGGTCGTAAGTAATAACAGGATAAGGTATTTCATGGTAGTTCATTATAGAATTCGAGGTATTGATGCTTGGGGAACTAAAATTACAGAGGGATGAGTAGTATTTAACGATTTATTAACCGGTTTCCATATTTAAGGTTAGGATTTAAAAACGGGTTCAGTAATATGTCTTGATGGGGACACCTCTTCAGGCAAGGAAATGCCTCTAAGGATATGCGACAGCAATTGCTCTGCCCAATACGGTGCAATGCTAGTCCCTTTCGTCCCCATACCATTAAACATATAATGTTGTGAGTGTCCCGGCATCAACCCAATGAATGGTCTTCTGTCATGGACTGTTGGTCTCACCCCCGCATTATGTTGGAGAACTTCTAATCTTCCAGCATACACCTTCTTTATGGATTGTAGCAGTTGTTCCTTGCCTTCTTCTGTTATGGACATCGTTTCAGGCCAGGGTTGATAATAACTTCCTATCCAATATACACCTTCTTGTTGTAGAGGTACAATAAAAACTTCTTCTTTGATCACAGTTGAAATCTGCCAGTCAGGCATATACACTATTAAAGACTCTCCTTTATTGGGAACTACCCTGGGAGCGAAAGCTTCATTAATCGCTCCTGTGGCAAATATTTTAATTCCTTCGTCGTCCTCATCAAGCTGAAAAGGCGTATCCAAAATTTCAATGACACCTTTCGAATGTAAAAACGATCTGACGGCACCAATCCACCCTGGAGTATCGAGTCTGAACCCTCCGGTTACAATGCCATGTGACCTGTTTAATTGCTCGAGCACATTATACTTCTTATCTGAAACATATATAGCGTAATCCTTGTCATGAAGTCTTTTTTCCCATGCTTTATTTGATTCCACATCATTGAGGTAACGAACGATATCGATAGGAAAGAAAAATGTGTCTCCTAGTATACTCTCCGACCAACGATAAAAATCTAAAGCTTTTGAAATTAAATCATCTATCATCCAGGCTTTAACATAACGTCTTCCAGTGATTGGAGCAATTAGCCCTGATGATGCCGATGATGCCTCACCAGGTAACGAGCAACCAACAATTTTGAATGGAATGTTTTGGCGATAACATGTCATGGCGAGCGTACAACCAGCAATACCATGTCCTACAATCAATATCTCTTTATTCATCGGCTTGTTGAAAAGCTTGGCGCACTTTTAGAGGTAATCCTTCTATCACTAATTGGTAAGAATGATTGATGAGCTGGATTAATAATTCACTCGGTAACCCCTGTTCAAAGAAAACTGTATTCCAGTGTTTTTTATTCATGTGAAAACCCGGAATGATCTGTCCAGGATGTGTTTCCCTCAATTCAATGGCTTTTTCAGGATCACATTTCAGATTGACACTGAAATCTTCTTCATCCAATCCGGTTATGGCAAACACCTTTCCCATTACTTTATAGACGAGTGTATCAGGGCCAAATGGTTGTGTCTCTTCGACGCCCTTCATATGAAGGCAAAAATTCCTGAAGGATTCAATATCCATAGCTTACATCAACCCAAAGAGTTTGGCATAGCGCAACATTTCACCTTGGTTGCTGATTTTCACCTTTCCAGTTAGAATGGCGATCATGGGATTTAATTCTCCGGTAGCGAGTTTGATGAATGTGTCCCCAGTCGATCTGACCACACATTTTGCTTCGCCTGTTAACCCATCACTCACCGTTACTTTTTGGTCGGCTACCGATATAGTGTATTGCCCACCCTTTTCGCCTTCGAGGTCAAAATGGAAAATAGTCTCTAATCCATCAATGGCAGCAGGGTCAACCTTTGCAGGTAATTCATAAAGAAATTCTCGAGATGTCATTTTGTTCAGACTTATGGTTAATCAATTCTATAGGGCATTCTTAAGCATCCAACTTGCATTAAATTCTTCTTAGTGGTGGATCCCTGGAAATACCAGACTCAAAGCTATAATCTTAATTTTAAAAAAAAGTTTTGCCCTAAAGTTTTAGGAATAAGGCTCGTCATTGGTTAACGAACGTAAATGGTCATTCCATACAAAAACCCTTGTTCTTATTTGGGATTGTACATTTGCCGGGATGATTGACCGTAAACTACGCATTGTTTTCATGGGCACTCCAGGCTTCGCAGTTACCTCGTTACAGTACCTGCTGGAGGCTGGTTACCCAATTGTAGGCGTAGTGACTGCTCCTGACAAACCAGGTGGCAGAGGTTTGAAGCAATTGATATCCTCCCCTGTCAAGCTGTTTGCCGAAGAACATAAATTGAATTTACTCCAACCCACAAATCTCAAATCGAAAACATTTATTGAAGAATTGCGATTACTAAAAGCTGATTTGCAAATGGTAGTTGCGTTCAGAATGCTACCTGAAGTTGTTTGGAGCATGCCTGCTAAAGGAACAATGAATCTGCACGGATCACTGTTACCGGCATATCGCGGTGCTGCCCCCATTCATTGGGCCGTGATCCGAGGTGAAGCCATAACTGGGGTCACTACGTTCATTTTACAACGCGAGATTGATACAGGCCAGATCCTTGCTCAAAGAGAGATCCCTATATTGGATGAAGATGATACAGGTACAGTGCATGACAGGATGATGCACGTTGGTGCGGCCTTAGTAGTAGCCTCTGTTGATCTTATTACTAGTGGGAACTTCATATTGAAACCTCAGGACGACTCTAAAGTAAGTTACGCCCCAAAAATCCATCATGAGGATGGTAAAATCAACTGGGGGCTTAGTGTAAGGGAAGTGTATAACCTGATCCGGGGGATGTCCCCATATCCTGGTGCATGGACCTTGCTAGATGGATCTGAATGTAAAATCTGGAAAGCTGGTATCTACTCTGGTAAAGTGGAGTCAACCCCAGGGGCAATTCGATTACTGGAAAAGAAGGTAATTGTCCAGGCTGCAGATGGCGAAATCGAACTTCAGGAGATCCAGATGGCTGGAAAGAAAAGGATGAAAACCCAGGAATTTTTGAATGGGTATAAGATCAGAAATTGGTCCTTGACATAAATTCAAAGGCCTTGCGTACCAGGCGCTTGATGAGTTCTACATCAGGGAGCACTTCAGGGCTTTCAGGAGCTATTTCCTCTACGTAAGTATTAGGTTCAAGGGTAGGATCCGTTGGAAACTGAATGGAATTGATGTAGGTAAAACAAGCCAAACTAAGACAAAGCAGGGCAACCATGCCTGCAATTTTTACCGTGTTTTTTTGGATTTTTACCATAATTGTTAACAAAACGTTTCTGGTGGCAATTAGTTACACCGAAAGAAACTTTTAACCGGATTCAAATATACACCCATAATTCCCACTGTAAAAGCCTAGTTACAGATTTTAACCTTTCTTAACATGTTCTTTGCAGGTCTGCTGATCAGGTGACATTTTGAACCTATAGACGTCCTCTTTGCTCAAGAGTTGCACGCATGGTAAATATTTTTTTGGTCACCTCATGCGTCGGGTATTTGATGATCTCATCGGCAGAACCAGATTCAACAACTTTACCATCAGCCAACACCATGATTGTATCCGCTACACCCCTAATGACATGTTCATCATGGGAGATAAAAATGATCGCCAGGCTTTTTTCTGATTTTAGATTTAGCAAAAGTTGAATGATTCCATCACGTGTTTCTCCATCAAGAGCAGAAGTCGATTCATCGCAGATCAGTACAACTGGATCCGTCATCAGTGCCCTGGCTATACTGATCCGAAGGCACTCACCTCCTGATAGCTGACCTTGAACTCTATCCAACACGGATGGAGGTAAATCAACTGCTTTAAGCAATTCAGAAAGGTCTGGGTTATATGTTTGATCTTTCTCTTTTCTAATGGATACAATTTCCTGAAGGATCTTCCGGATCGTGAAATGAGGATGCAGTGATCCCCTACCATCTTGCATGACCAATTGAACTTTTGATCTTAAATGGATGAGGTCCGTATGACTTCGAAAATCTATTTGCTTACCATCGATAATGACTTGTCCTGTCCCTGGTGTTATCAGTCCAACCAGCAGTTGAGCAATAGTAGACTTCCCACTCCCCGATTCTCCGACAATTCCCAAACACGTTCCTTTCGAAAGACTGAAATTGATCTTCCCGATCATCGCTCCTTTCTTCCCGACCATGCCACCAAAGGAATGTGTGTATTCCAGGTCTTTGACTTCTAAAACAGGATGATGATCAATAGAAAGTGATTCTTTGAATTTTCTATCAGGGATCGCGAAATCCTTAGTGATCACTTCTAATTGGATTTCCCTATCAGCAAGGTAGCGCACTACAGCTTCCTCGTGGGTAATACAAAGGATAGCCATATTGTATTTTGTTTTCAGCGCTTTAAAAACATCCAATAACTCAAGCTGGTTGATTTTATCAATAGCTGAAGTAGGCTCATCAGTGATTAATAAAGCAGGTTGAATGATCATCGCCATGGCTAACTGACAACGCTGGAGTTGTCCTCCTGAAAGCTGATGAGGATAGGATGACCATAATCGGGCAATATCATGGAGCCCGACTTCCTCTAATTTTTGCCTGAGGTCTTTTTCAAAGTCTGATGATTTAGCTATTGCTCTTTCATCGATGACCATCATCATCTGATGGCCCATTTTCAAAACCGGATCAAACGCTCCAAAGGTGTCTTGCTGAGTAAAACCGATATATGAACCCCTGAGTTTGCTCCAATCACGTGTATCCCTTGGTAAGGACATTTCCAATTGGTTATGGTTCCACTCAATGCTACCTTCCTTAATTGAAAATCCGTTGGGGAGGAGATCGAGAATAGCCATAGCTATACTGGTTTTGCCGCTTCCGGATTTCCCGGTTAGTGCAACTATTTCTCCAGCATTGATGTGAAAGGAAAGGTTTTGAATTACGAGGCCCTGCCCGGAGGCAATTGTTAATCCGTTGACCTTTAATAAATGAGATGGCATCATGTAAAAATAGATTTGCCGGAGCGTCCCGGCAAATCCATTTCATGGCATTATAACATTCTTAAAAAAAACCAGAATACGCTATTAGAATATTGCAATGGTCAATTTAGTGTTCGAGATCGATCATGCCATCCCTTGATACTACTACTGCGGCATCTTTAAATCCTTTGGCAATCACCTGATCCCTTACTTTGATAGCTTCCTGTTCGGTTTTGAAACCTCCGATCATCAGGATGGTCCAATCACCCTTTCGATAGGATTCCAGTGGTCCATACTGATCTATATCTTTTGTGCTGAATCCACCTGGTTTCAGATAGGAGGCCAGCCTTACTTTATATTCAATGATTTCATCACTATTGGTGACATCCGCTGCCGGTGCAACTGGCGCTGTAGCTACAGTCGCTTCTGCTGGTGCAGGAGATGCGGTATGGACTGGTTCCAATTCGGCAGGAGTTTCCTGTTTGGCAAATCCTTCAGGTTGATGATAGTTTTCAAGTCCTTTCTGGATGACGATAAATGCATCTTTCTTTCCACGTTGCTTGGCCTGCAGTAATACTTCTTTGGCTTTATCCTGCGTGTCAAAAGGGCCAAGGCGTACTTTGAACATTCCATTTTCCTCATGGATATACAATGGGCCTAATTCTTCCCAGGACTTAAGTGTGCTCTTGTCTGTGATAGGTCTTGAAGACGCGGATAATTGCACGGCAAACTCAAGTACCAGGGCTGCATCTCCCTTTTCTTTCTTGTAGGTGGCTGGGTCCTGCTTCACATAAACCTTCACCAGTTCTTTTGAAGAATCTGGGACTTGGCTGATGACCGAGGCCCAGGAACCTGAAGAAATAACCAGGAGAGTGAGAATAATGAGGTGCTTCATTGGATTGATATTATAATAAAAACTCATGTAAAGATATATATTTTTCAGTATTATACACATTATCAAAAAAAATAATATATAAAATACCTCTTCCAGCTTCCGGTTTTCCCTATAGCCATCCATCAAAAGCAAAATCCGAGCCTAAAACCCAGATTTGCGCCCTTGAAGACACACATTAACAAAACTTCCCCTGAGTACCTGAGAGTTTCTATTTTTATCACTTCATCCACCAATTTATTTATTTCAGAAACTCACTTATGCGCATCATCCTTAGTACATGTTTTCTTTTACTGGCAGGTTTTGCAGGGCTATCCGCTCAAAAACTTGACCATCGGTTAGGCTATATTATGGTCCAACTGGATAAAGGGGCCTCGCTGGAAGGAATCCTTGCGGACAATTCCAGAAGAATCCAGGGAGAACTTATTCCGGAACGAGTCCTTTCTAAGCGACTTGGTATTTATCTGGTAAGGTTTGATCATAACCGTATTCATGAAGGCCAGTTGCTTGACCAACTAAGAGCAGACAGAAAAGTCAGCATCGCCCAATATGATCACCTATTGACCAACCGGTCAGAACCAGATGATCCTGCCTTTTTGGAACAATGGCAATGGTTGAACACCGGGCAAACCGGTGGCCTTGACGATGCAGACATTGACGCAGATGAAGCCTGGAATATCACCAAAGGTGGTGTAACGGCTAACGGGGATACAATCGTTGTGGCCATCATTGATGATGGGCTTGACTACTTTCATGAAGACATTGCTGCAAATGCCTGGAAGAATTATCATGAAATCGATGGCAATAAAATCGATGACGATGGTAATGGGTATGTCGATGATATCAGAGGTTGGAATACGGATGAAAATTCACCAAATGTTTTTGGAGAAAATCATGGCCTCCAGGTTGCTGGCATGATCGGGGCTGTGGGCAATAACCAGGTAGGGATCTCAGGAATCAACTGGAATGTAAAAATCATGATGATTGTGGGTGGTCCTCCAGAATCAGCCGCAATTGCTTCTTATGCGTATGCATTAGAGCAACGTGCTCAGTATAATGAGAGTCATGGAGAAAAAGGTGCCTTTGTGGTTTCGACCAATAGCTCTTGGGGTGTTGATTTCGGGCAACCTGCTGATGCACCATTGTGGTGCGCATTTTATGATAGCCTTGGCGCATATGGGATTCTCAGCGCGGCAGCAACCGCCAATCTAAATATTGACATAGATACCGAAGGAGATTTGCCAACTGCATGTCCGAGCGAATACCTACTTAGTGTTACTGCCTTGAATGCATCTAACGAGCGTACATTTTCAGCCTACGGTCTTACCCAAATTGATTTTGGAGCTCCAGGTGAAGACATTTATACTACAAGAAGAAACAATGGTTATGGCACTACGAGTGGCACTTCATTTGCCTCTCCAGTGGCCGCTGGCCTTATTGCGTTATTGTATTCTACGCCTTGCCAAGGATTTGCAGATTTAGCTCGTTCCAATCCTTCTGCTGCAGCGTTATTCATCAGGGATGTCATTTTTGAAGGAGTAGAACCTATTCCTGGCCTTGAATCAACAATCAGGCTTGGTGGAGGTCTCAATGCAGGAAATAGCATGGAAATCATGATGTCTATTTGCTCAGACTGCCCTATTCCATTTTCCATTAACGCAATTGGTATCTCAGATACAGAAGCAAGCCTCACGTGGAGTATACTTGATACAGCAGACCAAGTCAATGCACGTTACAGGCCAATTGGTGGTTCTGCCTGGGATACACTCTCTAATGTTACACAACCATTGCTGATCTCAGGTCTTTCAGGATGTACTGATTATGAAATTGAATTCGAATCCATTTGTGCTGACACGTCAACAGGATTTTCATCCAATGAAATCTTCAGCACGCTTGGTTGTTGTGTGTTCCCCTCAAATATTACTTATGTTCCTGCTGAAAATGAAGTATTCCTGTCATGGAACAGTGTATATGCTTCTGAAGACTACCAGGTCAATTGGCGTCCGGAAGGATTTGAAGAATGGTTTACAAATACTACACCTGATACTTTTTATACCCTTGATAATCTTGACGGGTGTACATATTATGAAATCCTACTAAGGTCTGATTGTGATACCACCCTCTCTGATTTTTCTGATACTATCTTTTTCAGGACAAAAGGTTGTGGCAATTGTATAGACCTTGAATATTGCGCTTCTGGTTCCGATGATGCTTCTGAAGAATTTATTGATTCACTCATCTTCGGTCCGCTTGTCAGTTATTCCGGTAACAACGAGGGATATCTTTTTGATGAAACCAAAAATGCCAATTATGTAGCCGGTGACACCTATTCACTCTGGCTCCGTCCCGGATTTATACCTGGTGAAAATTTTGATGAAAAATTTAGAGTATGGATTGATTACAATCAAGATGGACTCTTTGATGACAATGAGATGGTCCTTGATTCCTTCCTTCCTGAAGAAGAAATCTCGATTAGCACTGAACTCGAGATCCCATTAAGTGCTCTTGAAGGATCTACCAGGATGCGCGTGAGCATGGCTTTTTCAAATCCTATCTTTATAACCAACCAACCACCCTGCGGTAATGTCGAATTTGGAGAGGTAGAAGACTATTGCATCACGATTCTTAAAAATCCAGACCCTTGCCCACCTGTCGACACGGTACGCTTTGATGGTATCACTTTCACCGGTGCGTTTATGTACTGGCCTGAAGCTTTCGGAGCAATTGCTTACACGTATCGATATCGCGAAGTGGGTACTTTAGAATATGAAGAGTTGGCTACCATCGACACAACTGCAAATTTAGAAGGGCTGGATAAATGTAAAACATATGAAGTGCAGATCAGGACTGTCTGTCTGTCTGATACAACTAGTTATGCCTTCAACTATTTACTGGAAACGGATTGTGATGTCGCAGTTAAAGAGGTAGATCCCCTGCTCTCCAATTTTATGGTTTATCCAAATCCATTCACTGATGTCTTAAGCCTGAGATTCCAATCAACTGAGACAGGAGACCATCACATAACGATTTACAATCTGCAAGGAAAACGCATGATGCAGAAAACGCAATACATAGACGCAGGATCGGTGACTGATTTGCAATTCGATCAGTTTGATTCCTATCCGTCCGGTCTTTATATTGTCCTTGTGGAAAAGGATGGAAAAACTGCTTCGAAGAAGGTGGTGAAAATGTAATTCACAATTTCGCTGATCATAAAAAAAGGATCTTCACTCATGCTGGTGAAGATCCTTTTTTTATTTAATACAATTACTGGATTGCTATTTAAAGCTTGGACTAACGACTAATTGCTTGTCACCTGGATTGTATAGATAAAATCCTTCTCCTGATTTTACCCCAAGCTTTCCTGCCTGGACCATATTTACAAGCAATGGACAAGGTGCATATTTAGGTTGACCAAATCCATCTTGCAGCACTCTTGTAATGGCAAGCACCACATCAAGGCCGATAAAATCTGCTAATTGCAAAGGACCCATTGGATGAGCCATGCCCAGTTTCATAACACTATCAATTTCTTCAACGCCCGCGACACCTTCCCATAAGGCTATGATCGCTTCATTGATCATCGGGATCAAAACTCTGTTGGCAACAAACCCAGGATAATCGTTTACGATGACCGGAATTTTGTCGAGGCTCTGTGATAACGCTGTGACTTTTTGTGTCACTTCATCTGAAGTACTGTAACCTCTAATCACTTCCACCAATTTCATCACAGGCACAGGATTCATGAAATGCATCCCAATTACCTGAGAAGGACGATTAGTTACTGCAGCGATCTTCGTGATAGAGATGGAGCTGGTATTCGTTGCCATGATTGCCTCAGGGTTGCAGAATTCGTTCAGCCCTTTAAAAATTTTAAGCTTTAGATCGAGATTTTCAGTTGCGGCTTCAATTACAATGGATGCATTTTTAACGGAAGCTTGTATTTCACCTGAGATTTTAATTCTGGCTAATGTGGCATCCCGATCGGCCTGGCTGATCTTTTCTTTTGAGATCATCCTGTCAAGATTTTTAGTAATCGTTGACAACCCACGATGCAATGCGTCAGCTGATACATCAATCATCGTCACCTGGTATCCGTATTGGGCAAATACGTGCGTAATGCCATTGCCCATAGTACCGGCGCCAATAACCGCTACTGTGTTATTTAATAAAGTATCTGACATAAATCGAAATTAAATTTTACCAACTGCCGCCACCACCGCCACCACTACCACCACCACTGAAGCCACCACCGCCGCCGCCACCACCAGATCCACTACTGCTAGGCGTGCTGCTAAAAACGGACCCAATGCTGTTGATTTCTGAAGGAAAAGTTTCAGAGAAATTGGAAAACGATTGCGTGAGATAAGCTCCATGCATACCAGGACTTCCATACCATGATGGAGGTTGCGTTAATAATCCCTGGAACTGATTATTCCATTGCTTGAGATACCCAAATGCAAGAGCGAAAGCCATTGTTTTATCATAATAGGTAGGATCTTCCTTCATCAATTTTTCGATCACTGGTCGTTCAGCCTTTTTGACAAATTGCCTGAAGCCTTCCAATTTTCTATACGTTTCATTTCCTTCTGGTGAGCGTTTGTTAAACTTACTGGCGAAATAAAACATGAGCAGTCCGGTCCCTATCAAAGCGAACCCATCAAAATTCTGCCTCACAAAAACAGCCAATACACCCCACCCTAATGCCAGGAGGCCTGCGATAGCAATGATACATCCCATTTTTTTCTGGTCAGCTTCATACCATCCCTGCTGCATAATCCATCCTTTGACAGATGCTTTAACTCCAGTCATGTGGGAGTGAAATTTATCTTTCAAGTCATCCAGCTCAACCACACTTCCTGTAGCAAAAAGCGCCTTGAAAAATGATTTTTCAAATTCAAACAACTCGCTTCCTGCTTCCTTGAGTTTATAAAAAGTAATTTCGTCTTTCTTAAAGAATCCTTTTCCTTCCTTTACTTCAAGTCGCATGTAGCCTTTATTGGCCAAGTGAGGGATCAGGCACAATACATCGTTATTGTCGACACTGTGATCTACGAATCCTCCAGCAATAGCCGGAGAGATCCCTTCTGGTGGAAAAAACTCAGTCATGATGGTTTGCTTCCTGTTACGTGAAGCAAATCTTGCAGCCAAACCACCAAAGAGGAAAATGATGGGAGCCAGTAACAGTCCGTGTGTATGGATGAAATAATTCCATCCGGTCATGCCTTTAAACGTTTCGGCCGGAAAAAACACAGCTACCGTCATTCCTTCATAAGCGGCAAATCCTGTCGACCGCTTTCCTTCTACTCTACGCGGATTTACAACAAGCCTGACATCCATAGTCGTATCGCCTGCAGGACCCGTGTAAGCATAAATCTGATTCCTGGATAAATTCACTTGCTCCGGAAACGAAAGCACGAAAGATGCAGAATCAATTGACACAGGCCACTGCACACCTAACAGGTCCCAGTAAAATTCACTATGGTCTTTAAAAAAGTTCAATGGGTTGAGCACCTTATATCGAATATGATAGGTTTGCTTTCCATCGACATATGTATCCGCATCTCCAATCTTGATGACGATGTTGTCATTTTCTTTAGAAGTGGAAAACTTAAATCCTTCTACCTCTATATCCTTAATGATCCGGACGATTGGTTTATCATCGACAATACTTTTTAATGGAATAAACCTGAATAAGCCATGTCTAGGTTGCGAAAACATTACTTCAATGGTCTCATCGAAGACAGCAGCTCCTTCTGCATCAAAGGTGATGACGATGTCATACCTGGTGATGGTAAAATACTCTGCTTGTACCTTTGTGGCCAACAACCACAGAGGCAATAGGATCAGGAAAATACGTTTAAGCATAGGGCTAGAACTGCACTTTTACATTCTGAGTTTCAGCTGCATCTACTTCAAAGTATTCCATTCGATGGAAACCAAATGGACCCGCAATGAGATTGTTTGGAAATACCTCAACGGCATTATTCAAATCACGCGCAGATGCATTATAGTAGCGACGGGCGCGTTGGATGCTTTCCTCCAGGTTACTTAGCGTCTGTTGCAATTGAAGGAATTCTGAGTTAGCTTTCAGATCAGGGTAATTTTCTGCCAAGGCAAAAACGGATTTCAAAGCACCGGAAAGCGCCAGTTCTGCCTGGCCACCATCTTTTCCTCCGGCGTTCATCGCCTGGCTTCTGAGTTCAACAATTTTCTCCAACGTGCTGCTTTCATACTGAGTATATCCTTTAATCGTATTGACGAGGTTAGGGATAAGATCATAGCGCTGCTTGAGGTAAACGTTAATGGACTTGAAGGCTTCTTCTGCTCCGTTACGCATCTTCACTAGTTTGTTATAGGTTCCCATCAGGAAAAACCCGATCACAAACACAATCAATAATAAAACAACGATTACTGTCATGGCTTTTTAAGTCTAAAGATTCCTGTCAAATGTACTAAGGAGTTAGGGAAAATACTAGAATCTGGAAATCCATGGGTATTCGTGGGCTTAAGCACTTTTGCTCAACCACATCCTCCATCTCCTTTATCCCAACATCCAAAAAATGCCGAAGCATTCCTTATTTGCTATTTTCACCTCCCTATGCATGAACCCATTCTGGTCGGTGACATTGGATCAACCAAATCCACCTGGTGGTATGGAACAACTGAACCAATCCAGTTGAAACTTCCAGGTTACAATCCGGTAACACATACAGACATATCACGTGAGGTTTTGTTTAAAAGTTTGCGGGATCAAACTGGCGCTTCATCCTTTTCATCTATTTGGTATTATGGTGCAGGGGTTATTGATCAGCAGATAAGCCATGCTATTTTTCAGGACTTGAAAGCCATATTCCCAACAAGTACCATCCAAGTACACTCGGATCTTGTCGGTGCTTGCTTTGCAGCATGCGGTGAAAATCCCGGCACTTCTGCTATTCTCGGCACAGGAAGCCATGCAGCTACCTGGGATGGGAGCAAGATTGTCCGCCAAGCAACAGCACTTGGATATATCCTGGGGGACGAAGGAGGTGGTTGTGATATCGGTAAAGCTTTGATCCAGGCCTATTTTTATAATGAAATGCCTGACCATATACGACCCTTGATGGATGAAAAGATTCCAAAAGGCAGAAGTGGCTTCTTTGCGGACTTTTATTCTTCTAATGCTCCAAACCAATTTCTGGCTGATTTTGCCAGGGTGGCCGTCAAGTTTCAGGAAGACTTCTGGATCAAGACATTAATCGCTTCAAGATTTGACCTGTTTATAAAAAAGCATGTTCTCCCATTAGCCCCGGACGGACAAATACAGGTTGTTGGTTCGATAGGCAGTATATTTGCCAGCTTAATCAACCAGGAACTGGTCAATAACCAGTTGACCGCCGGTAATTTCATTCAAGACCCGGCGCAAAGACTATTTGAAAGACATCATGAACATGGAAAAAAATAAAACTGAGATTAGGCGTGTAGCTGTATTTTCATCTGGAGGCGACGCCCCAGGGATGAATGCAGCTATAAGAGCGGTTGTTCGAACAGCATCGTATTATGACCTGCATGTATTCGGGATCTATAGGGGGTATGAAGGAATGATTGATGGTGACATTGTCAGACTTGACAAAGGAGATGTTGGTAATATCATTCACCGCGGTGGGACGATTTTAAAGACAGCACGAAGTCAGCGTTTTCGTACACCTGAAGGGCGAAAGTTAGCTTATGAAGCACTTGTTGCCAATGATATTGATGCCTTGATTGCTATCGGAGGCGATGGCACCTTTACCGGAGGCAAGGTTTTCTATGAAGAATATGGTATTCCCGTGATCGGTATTCCCGGCACCATTGACAATGATTTGTTTGGCACTGATTATACGATTGGCTTTGATACCGCAGTGAATACAGCTATTGAAGCCGTAGACCGCATCAGGGATACTGCTGACTCCCACAACAGATTGTTTTTTGTAGAAGTGATGGGAAGAGATACAGGATACATTGCTTTGAACACAGGTATAGGTAGCGGAGCCGGTGCCATTATGATTCCGGAATCTACTATTGATGTAGAGACATTGTCAAAGCATTTGGAAAAAACAGCGAAACGCCAGAAGCTCTTTTCACTGATTGTCGTTGCAGAAGGAAATGAAAATGGGAATGCTCAAAAATTAGCTGCTGAGGTTAGAGAGCGTTTCCCTGAGTATGATCCTAAAGTTACCATCATTGGACATTTGCAGCGAGGTGGTGCACCATCTGCATTGGACAGACTTATTGCCAGCAGAATGGGATACAAGGCTGTAGAAGCAATATTAGAAGGGCAGTCCAACAAAATGGTAGGAATACAAAACAACCAAATGGTTTTGGTACCCTTTGAAGATGCTATCAATAAGAGTAAAGAAATTGATCAGGATCTGCTGCGAATGGCAGAAATCCTTTCTTTGTAATCACTGTGGAGATTAGCGTTTTTTATATTCCCGTTGGCTCATCCGAAGAGGCTTCTGCATTGGGTAAGATGGTTGTTGAAAAAAAACTAGCCGCATGTGCTAATGTTTTTCCGGTTCAATCCAATTATCTGTGGGAATCAAAGATGCAGGATGAACAGGAATTCATTCTTCTACTCAAAACGTTCCCTTCACTGAAAGAAAAATTAAGCTTATTCATTTCATCTACCCACTCCTATGATACTCCAGCTATTCTTTCCTGGCAGGCTGAAGTAAATGAAGCATATGGCAATTGGATGCATGACCAACTTGCGATCGAAAAATAGTTTTGGAGTGAAATGAGTTTTTTTTAATTCTGCTCAGCGTCTACTCTCTTGCTCCACATCAGGAACGCTTTTATAAATCCGTTGAGGTCTCCGTTTAAGACAAGGTCAGGATTATGAACAGTGTACTGGCTTCTATGATCTTTCACACGACGATCATCGAGCACGTAGCTCCTAATCTGGCTTCCCCACTCATTTTTAGTTTTACCAGCTTCGACCTTATCGCGCTCTGCATTTTGTCTCTGGATTTCCCTTTCATAAAGACGGGACTTAAGCATTTGTAATGCTTTATCACGGTTCTGATGCTGTGATCTTTCTTGTTGGCATTCCACAACTATTCCTGATGGAAGATGTCGTACACGAACAGCAGATTCCGTTTTATTAACGTGCTGACCACCGGCTCCACTTGACCGGAATGTATCCCATTCAATATCATCTGTTTTGATTTCGATTTGGATGGTGTCATCAATCAATGGATGAACAAAGACTGAAGAAAAAGATGTCATTCGCTTGCCCTGTGAGTTAAAAGGACTAACCCTTACCAATCGATGAACCCCATTCTCCCCTTTCAACATCCCGTAGGCATACTCGCCATTGATTTCAATTTCCGCACTTTTAATCCCAGCCACATCTCCGTCTTGACGGTTGAGCTCGGATACTTTATATCCATTCTTTTCTGCCCACATCACAAACATGCGGAGCAGCATCGCAGACCAGTCGCAGCTTTCAGTTCCTCCTGCACCTGCATTGATTTCGAGAATGCAAGACAATTCATCTTCCGGGTGGTTGAGGGTACTGCGGAATTCAACATCATCAACAATCTCAACAGCGCGATTATAAGCTGCATCTAATTCCTCCTCTGTTGCTTCACCAGCGTCATAAAACTCAAGCAGAACACCAAGATCGTCGATGACGGCCTCAATGGCTGCAAAATTGGATATCCAGTGTTTGTGGGCTTTGATTTCTTTCAGGACGAGGCCGGACCTTTCGGCATCTGACCAGAAATCAGGGTCATGCGTGAGTTGTTCTTTCTCTTCTAGTTGGAGTCTGCGTCTGGCGACGTCAAAGATACCTCCCTAAAACTCCCATTCGGGTCTTGAGCTCAGTAAACTGATCTACGGTCATGGAATTCTTTTTTAAAAACCGGAGGGGCTTTTAAGCCCCTCCGTATGTTTAGGTATTACTCTAATTCTACGTAAAATATCAAATCTGCATTTTCAGGGATGACCGGAGGTGAGCCGGCAGCACCGTATCCTAAAGCAGCAGGGATAAACAACGTCGCTTTCGCTCCTTTGTTCAATAATTGAATGCCTTCATCCCAGCCCTGGATAACCTGACCCATTCCTAATGGAAACTGGTATGGTTGACCAGCTTTGAATGAAGTGTCAAACATCTTTGCATCTGCATCAAGCATGCCATAGTAGTGAACAGAAACCTGGTCACCTTTGGCTGGCTTAGTGCCATCAGTGCCATTTTCATGGATGATGTAACGTAGTCCAGAAGGAGTTGCCTGCATCTTGCTGGTGAGTTCACCTTTTTTGTAAGCATCCCAGTTACTCTTGGTGAGTGCTTCGATTTCAGGAAGCCTGTCTCTTACGACTTGTCTAACCTTGTCCTGTTCTTTCTGAATAGAATCCGAATGAACCTTGAATTGCTCCTCATTCATCACATCGACAATACCTACATGGTAAACCATAGGCTCAGTAAACGCGTCAAATCCCGGAGGAAGTCTTTCAAATGAATCAAGAGGAAAGTAGAAAAGCAAGCTATCACCTTCGTGAAGTGTAGCTAACAGATCCACCAGGGCCTTCAACTGTCCGTAACTCTTGTTGTCATCCATCAGCTTGAGCACAGATGGTTTTCCCATTTCAGCTGTTGTCTGGAGAACGGAATCTTTCTGTGAAAGAGCCATATTGAAGAAGACATAACTATTGGCCGGAATAGGATCAGTTCCTCCTTTACGGACAATCTGGTATTCGTAACCTGAATCCGCTTTCATGCGGCGGCCTTCAGAGGAGCATCCTGCAATAAAGAGGAGGCAAAGCAGTGAAAAAAAGATTTTGCTATTCATGTTGTAATTGATATGCGTTCATTGTTAAAGGTATAATCTCCTTGACTTTCGTCAGGGTTTCTTCTATTGATGCTTTTAGTTGACCTCCGGAAGCGTTGCGATGTCCCCCACCATTGAAATACTTGTGGCAGATTTCTTGAACATTGATGTTGCCCTTCGAGCGGAAGGAAAGCTTTGTAACATTTTGCTGCTCAGAAACGAAAACGGCCAACTTCATGTTGCGAACCATCAAAACATAGTTGACGATCCCTTCAGTGTCACCGCGTCCAATGGACCAATTCTTATAATCTTCACGATCCAACCAGATAATTCCTGTCTGGTATTCTGACATTAACTCCATACGGTTAGCAAGACAATGACCTAGCAATTTGAGCTGCTTTTCAGTCATGCTATTGAATAAGCGGATTTGCAGCATGTAGTCATCCATGCCCAGTCGTTTCAACGCACCGGCAATTTCGAATACATGAGGATTAGTCGCATAACGGAAGGAACCGGTATCCATCAGGATGCCTGTATAGAGCGCTTCCGCAATCTGAACATCGATATATTTTTCGAGGCCTTGTTCTAGCAGAAAATCATAGACCAATTCACAGGTTGAACTGGCTTCTGTTTTTGACATGATATGATCGGCAAAAGGTTCCGGATCAATATGGTGGTCGATCAGGATTTTTACGGCATTGGAAGCCATTACATCCAGGCCAAAGCGGTCGATGCGGTCCAGTGAATTGAAATCAAGGCAAAAAATAATATCTGCCTTTTCAAAAGCGGCCATTGCCTCTTCGGGATGAATCTCGCCTATGATGGCTTTTTCAACACCAGGAAGAAAATTGAATAGGGGTGGAAATTCATTTGGCAGCACTACTGTGACGTTATGCATCAACTTCTGCAGCACGGCTGCCAGGGCTAGCGTTGACCCCAGGGCATCGCCGTCGGGATTTTTGTGGGTGACGATCACCACACGGGAAGGCTGCCGGACTAATTGATATAAGGTATCCACCAAAGTTGCTCCTGAAATTTCAGGGCGCAAAGGTCATATTTTATTATGATATTAACAAATGTGCTAAATTTGCGCCCCATTAGCTGAAAATAGATAGAAACAAATAATATGGCAAGTAATATCACTTTTACGATGATCAAGCCTGATGCGGTAGCTGCAGGTCACATTGGAGCTATCCTGGCTCAAATCAATAAAGCTGGCTTTAAAATCGTCGCTATGAAATACACCAAGCTTTCTGCAGAGAAAGCCGCAGAATTCTACGCGGTTCATAGCGAAAGAGGTTTTTTTGGTGAATTGGTGGATTTTATGTCTTCAGGCCCAATCGTTGCGGCTGTGCTTGAAAAAGACAATGCTGTGGATGATTTCAGAGCCCTCATCGGCGCTACTGACCCATCAAAAGCAGAAGCAGGCACCATCCGCGCCCTTTATGCTAAAAATATCGGGGAAAACGCTGTCCATGGTTCTGATTCAGATGAAAACGCCCGCATCGAGGCTGCTTTTCATTTTTCAGGCATGGAGGTTTTCAAGTAAAGCCCTGTCCAACTGACGGTATTTTTTTAATAGTTCTTTTGGGGTAACAGTTAAAGGAATTGAAATCTCCAATTCTGACAGCAGGCTAACCGCCGGTTGGTATACCCCAGGATCAGGATAATAATTACGTGCAGTAAAATGCATGTACCTGATCATCATGAACAAATTAAAAAACCGGAAGAACCTTTTTCTGAAATTGGCTTTGTTAGTCGTTTGCCTGGCTATACTGCTAACCTCTTCAAAAAAATTGATCGCTGCTAAAAAAGCAATGATTGCTGGTTTCAATTTGACTGATTCAAAAAAGAAGGATTTAACCTGCTCAATTTCATAGTTGGCAAACAATGTCCTCACTTGATCCACTTCAGCGAACAATGGTTTAATCTCCCTGAAGACCTCTAAATCTGTAGTTGGCCATTCATCATTGGAAGAAAGCAATTTTGTCATTGCCTTCCCTGTTCCGAATGGAACTCTCAATGACATCCTGGTCGATGGATAAACAGTAGTGGTCTTAATCTCATGGAATGAACCTGCCTCAATGAATTTTTGAAGAAAATAAAAATCTTCGCCCGCTTGCTTTGTATTCATTCCACCTTGGGCAAGATACGCTCCTCGTCTTACCGCCATTGCTGACCCTACGGTATGATATGAAAATGGATGACCTGTCCAACGAATCGCATGGACCAGGTAACGAAGATGCAGTTCATATTGGGTGATGGCGTTAAGCTCATCATCCAGGAGGTCTTCCAGATCGTGCTCAAAATAAATGGAGGCCGCATCACAATCTTTGTTTTGGACATAATAATTATACACTGTCTCCAGATAATTTATTTCCACTTTGCAGTCTGCATCCAGGCACAAGATCACACCATGCTGTTCCATTCTTCTTGCTGCTTCATCCATGGCCAATTTTCTTGCCCAACCTACCCCACCCTTGCGAACAGGTGTTTCTGAAATATAGATTGGAATAAAAGTTAGTCCCTGCTTTTGATGATCCGGGTGCCTAACCCATTCATTTACTTCACTCCAGCTCTGATCATGCAACATGAATTCATCAGATGTCATTCTTGAATCCTTGTTGAACAATAACAAGACTTCAATGTGACACTCAGGCAACTCACATTGATGGAGTGAATCCAAGGTGATGATGAGATCAGGTTCAGCATAAACTGGAATACAGACGCACATTCCTGGAGGAACAACTGGATATGGTAAAGAGGCGGGCGTTGTCTGAAAACGAGTTTCATATTTTACCCAGTGAATATCTTCCGGCATGAGGATTACCTTTGCACCTTAAATAGGATAAACATGAGTGGTTGCATTGCGGGGTGCCAATATATACCATCTGTTGAATACTTTGCGCATTGGTCCCATCATGGCCATCTACTCTTGGAGGGTCACGAACATTACCAAAAAAGAACTTGGCGAAATAAGACTTCGATCCTGGGACCTGATCTTCCGTTACACCTCACTGTACCACTCACAAGAGGAAAAAACAATCAACTCCAAATTCAGGAGGTCCGTATTGCCTATGATTCCCCCTGGCAAAAGAGCCATTTGCAAAGTTTGAAAACTGCATATGGCAAAACAGCATTCTTTGAAGAATTGCTCCCAGGCTTGGAGACCATATACCAAACTCATTACGAATTGCTTTGGAACCTGAATATTGATCTCCTCACCTATCTCACCTCATTCCTGCGTGGAATCTGGACCTTCGAAGTAACTTCCTCCTTCGAGCATTCATATGAACTGACAGTAGTTGATCTCCGAAAAGGAGTCCCTTCAGGTGTCCCGCAAATTGAATTGGAAAGTTCTCTGGAATATTCCCAGGTGCAACGCATTCATAAAAAGCATCTCCCAAACCTCTGTATCTTGGATGCACTTTGTCATCTGGGGCCTGACACAAACGATTACCTTACCCGGTACGGAGATAAACTTTATGAAAAAGCATGATTAAGGTTATTGATCAGAAATTACAGGAGCAAAAAGTTGAGTTGAAAAATTCCATTCAACTTCTCCAGCAATTTACCCATCGCATTGCACATGTGGAATCAGGAAGAATACTCGCTGATCTCCGAGACAGAATTGATGAACCTTTTATGTTCGTTATTGTCGGTGAAGTAAAAGCAGGGAAAAGCTCTTTCATTAATGCCTTACTAGGTGAACCGAATCTTTGTGCTGTAGCGCCCTCGCCCATGACGGATACTATCCAGCAGATCCTTTATGGAGATACGGTAAAGATTGAGGAGATTAGTCCATACTTGAGACGCGTTTATCAGCCAAGTGAAATCCTCAAGGAAATCGCCATTGTGGATACACCGGGCACCAATACCATTATTGCGCATCACCAGGAAATTACAGAACGGTTTATTCCTGGAGCAGACCTCATCGTTTTTGTTTTTGAAGCTAAAAACCCTTATCGTCAATCCGCTTGGGACTTTTTTGATTTCATGCACGAAGAGTGGCACAAGAAAATTGTTTTTGTGCTACAGCAAAAAGATTTAATGGATGCTCCAGATCTTGATATCAATATAAATGGGGTACGTGAGTATGCGCAGAAGAAAGGAATTAAGACTCCAGTTATTTTTGCCGTTTCCGCCAAAGAGGAATTGGATGGCTATCATCAGAAAAGCGGATTTGAACCCCTTCGTACTTTTATTCTTGACCAGGTCACAGGAGGAAAAGCACAACAACAAAAACTGATTAGTACTTCAGATACAGTCTTGAACATCATTTCCCGTTTGCAAAAAGGACTTGACGACCGTCAGCTACAACTTGAAGCTGATATTCAATTTCGTCAAGACATCAAATGGACACTTTCAGATCACGGTCAACAAGCCAGACACCAGGCTGATATATTGATTGAAAACCTGATGGCTGCTTATGATAAGGTGGCGGGCAAATATGAAGATGAGTTAAGTGATGCACTTTCATTTTTTCCAGTCTTGAAACGATCTATCGGAGCTATTTTCTCCAAATCACAATCGCTGAAGTCCTGGCTTGAAGCATTCACTCACAGGTTACAGACGGATTTTGGAACAGGAATGCAGGAGAAAATTAATGATCGCGTTTTGGATCTTGCTGAGAGCATCCAGCAGATGGCACACAATATCGATCTGCAAATCAGGAACAGTAAAACGATCCTAGCCAATGATCATGAGATCTTTTCTGAAATCGCCCAGCGCAGACAAAATGTATTGCGAGAACTAAGAGATGCATTTGATCAATTCCTCGCACGTACGGAGAACTTTACTACGAAAGGTTTGGTCAATACGGATTCAAGAGTGGGTACAAATGTCGCGGCAGGAAGCGGTGTTGCTGTCGTAGGAATTATCCTGGCTGCAGTCACCCAAGGAATGGTGTTTGATATCACAGGCGGAGTCCTCACTGCACTTGGCTTCCTGGTTGCAGGCGTTACCCTCGGCCTTCAGCGAGGCAAAGTCATGAGACAATACCGGGCAGAAATGGATAGAGGAAGAAAGAGACTCCAGGAGGAACTGTCTGCTGAATTGTATGCCTACATCGATACGTTGAAAAATAAAATGAATGAGCAATTCAAAAAATTTGATGACCTCATTGAAACAGAAACCAATGAACTCGCTTCCCTGCACCTGGAATTGAAAGGAGTCAAAACAGATCTTGAAAATATCAGGAAAATAGTGACCAGGGCTTTTTAGCTTCATTTGGCCACTGTTAAGCCTTAAATGTCCGCAGTTGATCTACTAATCCGGACTTTAACCTTGAAAATCCGTCCAATTGGACTCCTCTTGTAACAAATAGGGGGTTTTACCGTCAATACTTTTGAAATGAATGCCACGCAATTTGAAGCAGTATTCCACCGGATGAAGGATAAACTTTATCGGTATGCCCTTCGCTTTGTTAAGGACAGCGATACTGCTGAAGATGTGTTGCAGGATGTCATGTCAAAACTGTGGCAAAAAAGGGATGAGGCTGATGGGATTGAAAACCTTGAAGCATGGTTGATGGTCCTTACAAGGAACAGGTCTTTGGATATACTCAGGAAAGTAAAGGATAATCATGTCAGTGTGGATGAAGCATATACTATCAGTGATAAGGCACCAGCAGCCGATAAACAACTTGAAACAGCTGATCTTATGAGTTTACTTGAAACTTGTCTAAATCAGTTACCAGAAAAACAACGCACCGTATTCCATCTGCGTGAAATTGAACAGATGGCATACGAAGAGATAGCACAGGTTACCGGATACAACCTGGACGACGTAAAAGTGAGCCTTTTCAGGGCAAGAAAACATATACAACGAATGGTCAGTAGAACTACCCCATCAGGGCTTTATCAAAATTAACATACACATGGAACCTAACCTTCTTAACAAATACTGGAACGCTGAAACTTCTCTTGAAGAGGAAAAGAAGCTTCTGGAAGAAATGGCCGGATCAAACATTCCGGAGGCCGGTTACTTTGCCATGATCGCCAAAGCCAGGCAAGAGAAAAGCAAACTAACTCCTGCCGATATTCATACGTACACGCGACCATCGACAGAAAGCCGTGTAGCCATAGTACGCCCATTGTACAGGTGGGTCGCAAGTGCTGCAGCTGTCCTGGTTTTTGCTATCGCGGGTTTAGGCCTATGGAATTACAGTCAGCAAGCAACACAACCAGTTCAAATGGCTGAAACGTTTGACGACCCTTATGAAGCCTATGAAGAAATGCGTGAAGCCCTTGCTTTTGTCTCTTCAAAAATGAATAAAACTCAGAGTGAGGCTCTGATCAACATCAAAAAAGCCGGGACATACGCAGACATGTTCAAGTAATTTTTTTTCACTTTCATACAAATCATACTAAAATGAAATCTATTAGTTTAACCTTCTTAGCCTTGCTTTTTGCATCGCTAACTTCCTTCGCGCAGGAGGATGCCATCACCAAATACTTTAACAAGTATGTGGATGATGAGAAATTCAGCGCAGTGTACATAAGTCCTAAGATGTTCAGCATGGTCTCTAAAATTGAGATCGAGGACATGGAACCTGAACTGCAGGAAGTGATCGCGAGCATGAAAGGACTTAGAATCCTTCACACGGAAGTGAACGCTATGCAGTACTACAACGAAGCACTCAAAACCATCAATACTACAGAATATGAATTATTGATGACCGCTCGTGGTGAAGGAGAAAATGTCCGTTTCATGGTCAAGGACAACGGCGATATCGTCGAAGAACTGCTCATGATCGTAGGAGGTAATGAAAACTTTGCCTTGCTGAGCTTTATTGGGAATATTGACCTGAAGAAAATAGGTAAGCTGGCGAAGGCCCTGGATATTGACAATATGGAATATCTGGAGAATCTCGATAAGAAGAATTAACTTCACACCATCAACAAGTAACTCAGTTTCTGCTTCATAAAGCCTGGAACCCCACGAAAAAGCCATTCCGGTTTGACACCTGGAATGGCTTTCCTTTTTCCTGTAAATGCTGCGCTTAAATGATTAGGCGCCCAGGTAGTTTTTAAGCAGTTTGCTTCTGCTGGCTGATCTAAGCTTATTGATGGCTTTATCCTTGATCTGGCGGACCCTTTCACGAGTAAGACCAAACCTGTCGCCAATATCTTCAAGAGATAATGGATGTTCTACACCAATCCCGAAATATAATTTGATGACGTCTGCCTGGCGATCTGTAAGCGTTCCTAATGAACGATCAATCTCTCTTCTCAGAGATTCAAGATATTCAAGGCCTGCATCTGTACCCGGTGTATTTGGGTTTTCAAGGACATCAAGCAATGAATTGTCCTCTCCATCAACAAACGGAGCGTCCATGGATACGTGACGCGCAGCTACACCAAGTGTAGTTTCCACCTCATCAGCAGAAATCTCGAGAATGGTGGCCAACTCTTCTGAAGATGGTTCACGCTCAAATTCCTGCTCCAATTGAGAAAACGCCCGGTTAATTTTATTTAAAGAGCCTACTTTATTCAACGGAAGACGAACAATACGGGATTGTTCAGCAAGAGCCTGCAGGATTGACTGACGAATCCACCATACAGCGTATGAAATGAATTTAAAACCCCTGGTTTCATCAAATCGTTGTGCGGCTTTGATCAAACCCAGGTTGCCTTCATTGATAAGGTCACTGAGCGATAGGCCTTGATTCTGATATTGTTTAGCCACAGAGACGACGAACCTTAGATTCGCTTTGGTAAGCGTTTCTAGGGCTATCTGGTCGCCTTGCTTGATCTTTTTGGCCAGATCCACCTCTTTTTCAGGTGTCAACAGGTCTACCTTTCCGATCTCCTGAAGGTATTTCTCCAGGGACTGGCTTTCCCTGTTGGTAATGGATTTTGTGATCTTAAGCTGCCTCATGGCATAGAATACGTTAAAAAGTTCAGGTCAAATCAAGAGTCAAAAAACGTACCTAAATGTTCCTGACCCCTCAAAAGAGGCGCAAAAGTACGTATTTCTAACGTCGCTCCTTATTTTTTTCTTTTTAATGGCTTCATTTCACCATACTTGCAGAACAATTCCAAACGAGCGACGGGCTAATATACGGAAGCCTTAAAGACAGAAACATAATGTAATGAAAGGAAAAAAAGTTCAATTGTTTGAAATATTCAATAATTCTGTTTTATTTACGCCTTGCTCGAAGAAGCTGGTCCTCTTTCTAGGACAGGAACAAAAATGATTATGAAGCGAATACCTGTTGATTTAGAATACATCTTTAAAGCCTCCCCGGCTATTCTCTATAAATTTCTGACCACTCCAGCATGCCTGGTGCGTTGGTTTTGTGATGCGGTTGACATTAATGGTGAAATGTATACGTTTGCCTGGAACGGCAATGAAGAAAATGCTGAAGTTGTTGACGATATTGAAGAAGAAAGATTACGTTTCAAATGGGAAGGTGCCCCACGCAATGAATACCTTGAATTCAGGATGTATCTATCTCCAGTAACAGAAGAAACCGTCCTTGAGATCACAGACTTTGCTAACGAAAAAGAAATCGAAGACCTCAAACGCCTTTGGGATAGCCAGATCAAGAATCTGCGCCAGGAAACCGGAGGATAATATTGATCTGTGATCAGTGATCAGTGAGCGGTTGATTAGAAGTTTTGAGCAAGATGTTTAAAAACTCACAACTCACAACTCACGATTCAAATCCATCTATCCCAGTGACTGTAGTGTACTTGAAAGACAACTTCTGATCAGGGTGCATGTAGTGAAATGCAGATTGACACATCATCGTGGCTTCATGAAATCCGCAGAGAATTAATTTGAGTTTGCCAGGATAGGTGTTGATATCACCAATGGCGTAAATGCCTTCGATACTTGTGCTGCAATCTAATGGATCAACTGCTATAGCATTCTTGTCAAGACCCAGGCCCCACTCTCCTATTGGTCCCAACTTAGGTGTTAACCCAAACAGTGGAAGAAAATAATCTGCCGGGTGCATCACTTTATCTCCTGGTATTTCTACCATTACACCTTCAAGGTGATCCGTACCTTCAAGGTCAATCACACTTGCTTCAGTGATTAATTTTACTGTGCCCTCTTCTACAAGCTTCAAAACTTTGTCTACTGAATCGGGAGCACCACGAAAACCTGATCTGCGGTGAATAAGTGTAATGTTGCTTCCAAGATTGGCTAACTCAATTGTCCAGTCAAGAGCTGAATCCCCACCTCCTGCGACAATGACATTTTTACCAATATAATGAGCTGGGTTTTTTACAAAATAATCAACCCCTTTCCCTTCAAATCTTTCTATACCGGCAATAGGTGGTTTTCGTGGTTCAAAGCTGCCAAGTCCCCCGGCAATGACAATAACCTTTGATTCAATGATTGTCCCATCATGACTTGTGGTCCGGAATGATCCATCTTCAAGCCTTTCAATGGACTCTGCTCTTTCACCGAGAGTGAACGTTGGTTTAAAAGGATCAATTTGTTTCCTTAGGTTTTCCACCAGTTCATGGGCCAGAACCGTTGGGTACCCGGGGATATCATAAATAGGCTTCTTTGGATAAATTTCTGTCAATTGTCCTCCGATCTGAGGCAGGATATCGATCAGGTGGCATCGCATCTTAAGTAACCCGGCTTCAAATACTGTAAAGAGTCCTACGGGGCCAGCCCCTATGATCAGCATATCTGTTTTTATCACACCCATACCTTCTGTTGAGGGTGCAAAGGTAAAGGAGCAGATGAGAAAACAGAAAAGGATTTGAATTTCAACAAAAACAATGGAATGCTCGTCTTAGAGGCTATATCCAATGCGTAGAAAGAATTTACGTAATAAATAAGCTTTAATTACAATCTCTACCTCCACGAATGATAAATTTATTACCCTCATGCACCAGCTCAGCATTGATAGTGGCAGCGACAACCTTGAGTACTGTATTGATCTCTGGTTTTTTAAACCCAATGGGAATATTGATTGGACAGCTTTTGCTCGCTTCATTTTCAATCAGGATGTCCTGGTCAAAGTAATTAGAAATGTCCTCAATGGCTGAGGAAAGTGGCATTTTTACAAAGCGCAGATCATTAGTACGCCAGGAGCTAATATTAGGTGAAGGATTGGCAATTAATTCAACCTTACCATTTTTATAGACTGCTGCTTCTCCTGCGTTAAGTGCGGCAGCCTTTTGGTTTTCATCTGTTGTTGAGAAAATAACCCTGCCACTGCTGACTAATATCAAGGTCTCATTGATGGATTGCCTGATATTAAAGGAAGTACCAATAACTTCCGTAACTGTTTCTCCACAGTTTACGATGAATGGTCTTGCTGGATCAGCTGCAACTTCGAAAAAAGCTTCTCCTTTTAATTCTACTTTTCTTTTTGAATTAGTGAAGGGAGAAACAGTTACCACAGCATTTTTATTGAGATAAATCTTACTGCCATCTTTAAGCGTAATGGGTTCTACGCTACCTTCCTGATAAGCATAAACAACTGGAGAACCTGTTCTGAAAAACAATCCATAAACACCTATCAATAAAACAGCTGAAGCTGCGATAGCCCACAAGGCAATTCTTCTCGTAGGTTTTTGTGTATTTTCTACTGTTTGTTGGGTTCTGACTGAAAATCGATTCCAAGCGGCATCCACATCCCAATTGCTGGAATCTTCTGTAGTTGACAATTGCCAAATACGTTTGTCGCTATCTACCAGAGCCATAAGTGCCTGATCCTGAGCCATCTCTTGCTCAAATCTCTCCCGCTCATGACCAGTCATTTCTCCGGAGAGATACCGACCAATCCTAACTTCCATTTTTTCTTCCATGATCTGCCTATTAGACACTAATATTATTATCAGCCCCTATGCCCTGCAACTGCCTGGCGTAGAAGCTTTAATGCTTTTCCAATCTGATTTTCAACGGTTTTCACTGAAATACCCAATTCCGAAGCCACTTCAGCATAGGACATTTCTTCATGACGACTCAATAGAAAGACTATTCTACACTTTTCGGGTAAGGCTTCAATAGCCAGGTCAACTCTCTTTCTCAAATCCTCTTCCTCAAGTTTGCTGATCACATCTACTTCTTGTGAAGCAAAAGCTTGATCCTGGTCAGCAGAAGGTTCAATTTCTTCCCAAGTGTGTTTTCGGGTATCGCGGATGTAATTGAGCGACCTTGAAATGGCCATCCGCCGCAGGTAAGCTGGTACTGAGGTATGGATCTGGAGCTGGTCCTTTTTAACCCAGAGCTCGGCAAAAATATCCTGTGCTATATCTTCAGTCTTGGTTCTGTCGCGCACATATGCAAAGATGACCTTGCATACAAAAGCGTAATGTTGCTTGAACATTTGTTCAACAGAATCCATTAGGATAGTTGTGTTAATTGGTTTTGTTCGAAGGTAAAAATCGGAATAAAAACAAAACCCATGCAATGATGAATGGTATAATTGTAGACATTCCTACATTTAACCCCCATAATCGAATAAAATTCTGACATATGAAAAATATCCTCGCTTTACTAAGTCTTGTCCTATTGCTTGCAAGCTGCAAACAACAGCCTGCAGAAACGGAAAACACGTCTGAAGCAGCCAAAGTAGATACTCTGGCTCCCAAGTATGTGCTTACTCCTTTTAGCCCATCAAAGGAATATTCAGATGCGAGCCTAAAAGCAATTGCTTATGCAAATGGTACATTTTCCTCAGTGATTGCTGGCACCACATATAAGCTTGGCGAACAAACTCCAGATGCGGCATCTAAGAACTGTGCCAACAGCAAAGAAGGTCAGCATCTGCATCTTATTGTGGATTCAGAGCCATATGTGGCCAAGTATGAATCCTCTTTTGCCCAGGATATCCCGGATGGAGATCACCATATCTTATGCTTCTTATCACGCTCCTACCATGAAAGCCTTAAGACACCTACAGCTTTTAAAGCTGTAAAGGCCACGGTAGCTGGAAAAGGTTTTAAGTCTACCTCGGATATAACTGACCCGATGCTTTTCTATAGCAGGCCTAAAGGCTTGTATACCGGTGATGATATAAAAAAGGTGATGCTTGACTATTACCTGGTCAATGCCGATAAGCCTGGTTATAAAGTGGAAGCGGATATAAATGGTGAAAAACACTTACTGAATACCTGGCAGCCATATTACATCGAAGGTTTACCAGAAGGTGATAACACCATAAAGCTGAGCTTATTAGATTCGACCGGTCAATTAGTGAATACACCACTCAACCCGGTTTCAAGGACCTTTAAACTTGAAAAAACACCAGCATCAAATTAAAGAAAAATTATCTTTGCCTTCCGTTTTCGCCAAGGGGTGAAGATGAAAGATCAAAATGGTGGCTATAGCTCAGTTGGTTAGAGCGCTAGATTGTGGTTCTGGAGGTCGTGGGTTCGAGACCCTCTAGCCACCCCAAGGAGAGCCTGTTTACTTTGTAAGCAGGCTCTTTCTAATTTCAGGAAACACCTGATCTGGTTGCGAGGAAATCACCCACTACATAACTGCTTCCGCCTACAAAAATCAGATCATAGCTCCCCGCTTCTTTTAAAGCCTGATCAAAAGCTTTTTCCACACTTGAATAAGCTTGCCCTGATAGTCCCGATTCCAAAGCGATATCTCGCGTTTCAACTGATGGCTTTGCTCGAGGAATGCCAGGAGCGCACCAATAGTAATGACCATCCTTTGGAAACAAGGCGAGTATTTTGGTAATGTCCTTATCAGCTACGAAACCAAGCACGAAATGACGTTTTCGAGCGGGATGCGCAAGTAGCCCAGGTAACATAGCAGCCATGCCATGATGATTATGTGCAGCATCTGCGATCACTAATGGTTTTTTACGAATAACCATCCAACGCCCAATCATACCAGTTGCCTTTTTTACTTCTCTTAGCCCTTTCCCAATGAAACGATCATCAATAAATTCTTCTGGATAGTATTGGTTCCAACGAAATATCCCTTCTAGTACGGTCTTGATATTTTGTTGCTGATAAGGTCCCGTCATGTCGGTAATCAAATCACTAAGCCACTCTTGCTTCTGAGTACTAATGTCGAAAGTGGACTTGAGTAATCCCGATTTACTTTGATTTGCAGTTAAATGTTTGGATGCAAAATAAATCGGTGCCTTCACCTGGCTTGCTTTTTCCTTAAACACAGGCGCCGTTTCTTTTTGCCATTCGCCAATCACCACGGGCACACCGGCTTTAATGATACCAGCCTTCTCAAATGCGATAGCAGGTAATGTATTTCCTAACATCTGCATGTGGTCGAAACCAATGTTGGTGATGACAGACAGCCGCGGTGTGATGATATTGGTTGAATCTAATCGTCCACCAAGGCCTGTTTCAATTATGGCGATTTCCACTTTTTCTTGCTTGAAATAATGAAAAGCCATCATCACTGTTATCTCAAAAAAGGAAGGCTGAATATTTTCCCATTTGTCTTTGTATTCCTTGACGAATTTAACGACGTACCGTTCAGGCACCATGACCCCATTGATCTTTATGCGTTCACGGAAATCAACATAATGCGGAGATGTATATAAACCGACTTTTTTTCCTGCTGCCTGAAAAATAGAGGCCAGCATGTGAGATGTACTGCCCTTGCCATTTGTCCCGGCTATATGGATGGAAGGAAAAGCCGTCTGTGGTTGATCAATCAAGTCACATAGAAGCCTAATATTGGTGAGATCCTTTTTGATAGCAGCATCCCCTATCCGCTGGAACATCGGTAATGAAGTGAAAAGAAAATCTATTGTCTGTTTATAGGTCATCTTGTTTTCAACTTTTCCGGAAAGGCCGGTAATGCTTTTAGTTTAACTTCGTACAAAATAGAGCGATTATGAAATTGTTTTGGGTTTATATCTCCAGCTTGTTGATCTTCAGTTCCTGCAAAGAAAATACTAAAAATGCAGGTGCCCTATCAGAGGCGACCATTAAAAATCATATTATCACCTTGTCGTCAGATGCATTTGAAGGCCGGAAACCATTCACGGCTGGTGAAGAAAAAACAGTGAACTACCTACTTGACGAAATCAAAAAGATCGGCCTGAAGCCTGCCAATGGTGATTCCTATACGCAAGATGTGCCTTTGATTGAAATCCATGGCCATCCATCTGACACGATGAAACTGGTCGGTGAAAAGAGTCTATCACTTAAGCTTGGTGAACAATATGTTGCTTTTACGCAGCGACCTGTACCTGAAATCAATATTTCAAATTCTGACCTGGTCTTCTGCGGCTATGGAGTTGTTGCTCCGGAATATGGATGGAATGACTATGCTGGACTTGATATGAAAGGGAAGACTGCCTTAGTGTTGGTCAATGATCCAGGACTTGGAGGTGAGGATAGCACTTTCTTCAAAGGAAGCACCATGACTTATTATGGTCGGTGGACGTATAAATATGAAGAAGCTGCAAGACATGGAGCCGCCGCGATTTTGATCATACACGAAACTACTATGGCAGGATATCCCTGGGGTGTTGTTAAAGGTGCAGGCTCCGGAGCTAAATTAAATTTGAAATCGCTGGGATACACTCCATGTGAAATGCAAGGTTGGATATCTCTCGACGCTGCCAAAGAGATCTTCAGTACAGCAGGTCTTGATTTACAACAATCGATGATGGCTGCCAGAAAACCTGGTTTCAAATCAATTCCATTGGCATACAAAGTCAATGCAACGATTAAGAATGACATTAGGGAAAACACTTCCAAAAACATTGCTGCATTAATTCCGGGAACAGATCAAAAGGACGAGTATATTATATTCTCTGCGCACTGGGATCATCTTGGTATCGGTGCCGTGGTGGATGGAGATTCGATTTATAATGGTGCTAGGGACAATGCTACAGGAAGTTCAGCCTTACTAGGTATAGCAGAAGCTATGGCAAAGAAAGGTCCTTACAAGCGAAGCATTTTGTTTCTGTGGGTAACAGCCGAAGAACAAGGGTTGCTTGGGTCTGCCTACTATGCTGCTAATCCTCTCTTCCCTCCAGATAAGACAGTAGCCAATCTCAATATTGATGGAATGTCAACTTATGGGGAGATGAATGATCTCAGCATTGTTGGATATGGTCAAAGTGAAATGGAAGCATATGCTGCACGCTACGCTGAAAAGCAAGGCCGATATATTTTACCTGACCAGGAACCGGAGAAAGGTTATTTCTTCAGATCTGATCATTTCAATTTTGCCAAAATCGGAATTCCAGCTTTATATGCCAAAGGCGATTTTGATCACAGGGAAAAGGGGAAAGAATATGCCAAGGAAAAGTCTGCCGAATACAGAACGACAGCTTACCACTTGCCTGCCGATGAATTTGTCGAAGAAACTTTTTTGTTAGGTGGTATCATGCAGGATGCAGAATTATTCATGAATGTTGCAACAGAACTTGCGAATAATCAGGATTGGCCAAAATGGAAAGAAAGCTCTGAATTCAAAGCTATCCGGGAGCGGTGAGCGGTGAGCGGTAATCGGTAATCGGTAATCGGTGAGCGGTAATCGGTAATCGGTGAGCGGTAATCGGTAATCGGTAATCGGTAATCGGTGAGCGGTGAGCGGTGAGCAGTGAGCAGTGAGCGGTGAGGAGTGAGCAGTAACTTGTGAGAAAATACTAAAACCTAAAGAGTTTTACCATTAAAGGATTCCTTTTGGTACACCAACAGTGGTATAGATTGCTGGTAGGATAATTCTTTTGCCCTGTTTTTTTCAAAAATTTCGTCAAACCAGGTTCGCTGCTGAGATAGTATCCCGAGGAGGTCTATATTTTTTTCTTTTACAAAGGCTTCAAGTCCCTCATTGACATCTTTGTTGCGAACACAATGAGAAGTCATTTTTTTATCCTGCTGCCAAGGCTCGCAAAATGCTTTCATTTTTTGCTCCCCTTCCCCATTGGATGAGGTGTCAATATGAATGACATGCAAATGGCTTCCCATGACATCTCGAAATTTGCGCAAGGCTTCAACAAGTTTCACATCATCTGGGGTAAAACTTGTGGCCACAGCAATGTGATCAATCAGGCCATCAAATTCAGCATCTGTTGGAACCACGATGACAGGACAGTGAGCTTGCTCCATTACTTTTCCGGAAATCGTACCAAAGAAAAATGCTTCCATCATTCCGGCCCCTGTAGCGCCCATGACGATCAGGTCAGCTTTGTTTTTATTAGCGGTACGCAAAATGGCAGAGACTGGGGCTCCTTCTTCCAGTACATGAACCATGGGGACATGATAGTACCCATTGTCAGTAGCGATATCTCGGAGGATAGGGATTTCATCTTCATAATTTTCAAATTCCTCCAGATCGATAGAATCGTACACTTCACGTAAGACACCCGGAAGATTGAAGTCACTTATTTCAGGTTTGTCGAAGGCGTGTAAAGTGATGATGGAGGCGCCGAGATGATCTGCAATCTGTAAGGCAAAGATGAACGCGTTTTCCGCCGTATCGGAGAAATCCGTCGGATAAAGAATTTTTTTCATTATTGGCTTGTCATTTTCAACACAATAGGCTCCAATCGTACATGATGAGATGGCTAAAATAGTACAAAGACATGATTCACCAAACATAACCATATTCAGTGTCTTTTTTACCCTCTTCGGCCTGATTTGCCAAATCGACTAATTTTGTCTTCGTGAGAAAATTAAGCCTGTTCCTAAGTCTAGCGATTTGTAGTGTTGTTCTTGGTTTGACGCTTCCTGAAAACCCTTTCGGAGGGCCACGGGACCAGGTGCCTCCCTCACAAAAAGTAGCCCACTCCAATCACTGTAGCGGATGCCACGGGGTGGATGAGGAAGGATTGGCTTTGGTAGATCATGATGGAAATGATGTGAGCATTTTTGACGATTGGCAGATCAGTATGATGGGATTCTCCGCCAGGGATCCGTTTTGGCGGGCTACCGTGGCACACGAAACCAATCTTTTCCCATCAGCTGCAAAAGCAATTGAAACCACCTGCCTCAAATGCCATGCACCATTAGGCAGTTTTGAAGCCCACCGAAAAGGAATGCCCTATTCCTATGAAATGATGTTGGCTGATAGCCTGGGACTCGATGGGGTTTCCTGCAGTTCCTGCCACCAGCAATCGGCTGCTGAAATCGGGAAACATTTTTCGGGTGATTTTATTCTCGATACCACCAGGGTCATGTATGGGCATTACCCAAATCCTTTTAAAGGTCCCATGCAGATATATGTCGGCTTTGAACCTGAATTTTCTGATCACATCTATAGCAGCGGTGTATGTGCAGGATGTCATACGCTGGTAACCGAAACGCTTCAACCTGATGGGACTCCAAGTGGAGATTTTTTTGTAGAACAGGCCACCTATCATGAGTGGCTCAATTCCAGTTACCCCTCACAAGGAAAAGAATGTCAGACTTGTCACATGCCCTTTATTGAAGATGGAGTCATCATTGCAACAGACTTTGCCGCACTGGAGGAAAGGCAACCATATGGTTTGCATCAATTCTATGGGGCCAATACAGCCATGCTCGAAATGATGAGGGAAAATCAGGATACTCTTGATCTGCCTAAACCGGAAGGCGACCATGCCTGGGATGAATCCATTGCTAACAACCGGATAAGCCTGTCCAATGCCGCCGTAATCAATGTCCCTTCACTGTATGTTTTTGGAGACACCATATATGTAACACTGGTGGTTAGAAATAAAACAGGACATAAATTACCATCGGGATATCCCAGCAGATTAGCCTGGATGGAATTGACATTGCAGGATAGAAATACCAAAGAAGTTATTTATAAGAATGGAGCATTAGATGAAGAAGGCCGCATTATTGGGAGGGATCATCCATTTGAACCGCATCACCAGGTATCAAAATCAGAAGATGATGTTCAGATTTATGAAATGGTCATGTCAGATCTTAGTGGCCAGCTCACAACAAGGCTAAATGCTGCCTATCAACCGCTTAAAGACAATCGACTATTGCCAACCGGATTTTCCCGAAGTCATTCAACATATGATACCGTAGCGGTTTGGGGTACTGCACAAGATGATCCGGATTTTGGAGTAAATAGTTTTAAAGGAATCGACAGTATCGAATACAGAATTCCTCTTTATGGCCATAAAGGCCAGGCAGATCTTTCCATTGCCATGCATTACCAAACGCTACCCTCGCGATGGATGGCAGATCTGTTCGAGAATGATACCCTTGAACTAGTCTCGCATTTCAAAACGATGTACGAGGGCTACAATAGCCATCACGAGACTATTGACGAAATCGGAATTGATAGTATTGATCTTTCCACTTCATCCACATCTCTGATTGGATCACTGACGGCGTTTACTATTTCTCCAAATCCTGTTTATGGAGCAATGCTTCAAATTTCTCTTACTGAGAAAGTTGTTATGGATAGCCATTGGACATATGCCATCATCGATATAAACGGTAGGAAAATTCAGTCAGGTGCGCTGAGTGCACAGATTTCCTTACAGCCTTCGATCCGACAAGGTGTTTTCTATTTCGTCTTGTTTAATGAAAACAAAATTGCAGGCATCAAGCCATTTACAGTTCTATAGTTTAATTACTTTCTGTGTGAACAGCTTTCCATTCTGAATCACCTTGACAAGGTAAATTCCAGATGGATAAGTTGACAAATCAAGATCAAAGGAATTTTCTGGCATTGCCATTTCTTTTTGAACAAAGAAACGTGTTCCGTCCATTCCCAATACTTCAATTGTGGATGACCCTTCGGATCTTATTGTAAGTTTTGAAAGACCTTCAGTAGGATTTGGGGAAATCTGGATCACTTGATCGCCAAGGCCTGGTTCGTTAGTGGCTGTTCGAAGATCCAAAACTGCTGTTGCAGGAATGAGGTCAGTCGTACATGACTTAGGCTGTGTAGAAACTTTCCAATTATAGAAATAGTAAAAGTAATCATCACCATAAGTGGAATTAGTTATGGACACGATTCCTGCTATATCGTACGGATATTGCAAGTTGTTTTCGGTTCGCCACAAGTAAGGACTGTTTACTCCGAATTCCTCGTTATTCATAGCTGTATTCGTGGTGATCGTATATGAACCTATGTCAAGACCAATTTCCAGATCAACCACATTAGCACCTGGTTGAAGATCGATTTGATATTCATAAAAGAAATTCTGCCCATCATTAATGTCAATGGTCCTGGTTCCGGCAGAATCCGTGAAAATGGTCACCTCGCGAAGGACAATTGGTTCAATCACATCAAATAATAATCCACCATTTACAAAATTGGCATTGTACTTAGTTAGTCCTGAATGTTGTGATGGACCAACCTGGAAATTCTGGCCTAAAAGTATCGCCGTGTTACTAGCGTAAATGGTAACAGTATCCGTGAGGTTATCCATTTGAAAGCTATTACCGCTACCGAGGAAAAACATCTGATTTGGATCGGCATACCATCGCACATTGTCTCCGGTTGCTGTCAGGATAGCCGATTCGCCAAGTTTGAAAGTATCGTTTGTTGTTACAGGCACTTCTGGTACAAGGAAGTCAAGATGTACCGTATCCGATTCCAACCAGTCGCAATAACCTTCTACAAAGGCATAGTATTCTCCGGTTTGTTTGGCTACAATAGTCTGTGTGGTATCACCAGTTGACCATTCATACGTTTGACCAGCTGGAAGAGAAAGCAATACTTCTTCTCCTCCGCATAATTTAGCATTGTTATCGTAAAAAATTGTTGGTTTAATGGTGTCCGGGTTTATACCAACTTCAAATGGATTCGTGGTTAAAATGCATCCATCCGTATCCTGGAGAATAGCATAGTATATGCCTTCATGAGTGATCTCAAGCGAATCTGCGGTAGAGCCATCACTCCACTTGATCAAAGGCAGTGTACTTTCAAGACGAATCGTAAGCGTATCCTCCTGGCAAAGCACCACTAATGAATCAAGGATATCTAATGGCAACTTCTTGCAAGCTCCCCTTGTCAATGTCCATGTTTTATCAGCATCGAGAACTCCAAAATTTTCCCGCTCACCATCTGCCCAACGAATGACAAGACTATCATATGTTGTTTCTTGACCTAAACCAAAGATTAAACCATGTCCACTGGAGATGCCATATTGCTCACCGCCTCTGACTTCTCTGACCTGGATGCCCCAAGGGCCATACAATAAAGCCATCGCACCAATTGCTGAAGGATTACCTTGGGTATCCTTTAGGTTCAAGCCAAGATAATGGTTATCATTTTTTTGATTCAGATACAGGATGTCTTCGCGCTGTGGATCTGGATTATTGAAAGGGATCACTCTTGAAGCATATACATCCGTAAATCCATCATGATTAAGATCACCAAAAGCAAAAGTTCCAAAAATCACAGAGCCGAAAGGTTCAGTTTTCGTAAATGTTTTATCCCCGTTGTTATGATAGTAGTCGAGACGATCACCACTGACAAGAATATCCTGGAAACCATCATTATCAAAGTCCCGGAACATACCTTGCAAGGGAACACCACCTATGAGTAGGCCTGTTGAAGAAGTGATATTGATGAATGTATCATTATTAATATTTTCATAGAGTTCGCTGATCACATCATGCTGCGTCTTAAAAAGATCGAGGTCACCATCATTATCTATGTCACCAAAATCAGCTGTCCAGGTTTGACGTCCGTCAGCTAATCCATATGTAGCAGCATCTTCAGTGTAATTACCATGTCCGTCATTGACAAAGAGTGCATCAATTCGCCTTGGGTCATTAGGGTTGTTTACACCTTGTCTGCATTTGGCAATGTAAAAATCATTGTCGCCATCCATATCAAAGTCCGTATAGACTGAACCATAATTGCCAGAATTGTCAGATGGGGGTACTGTGACGAAATCAAACAAGTCTTGCTCAACAAGATTCCCGTCTCCATCATTCATTAAGGTATAATTTAACCCGTTATCATTTAGCATGACAACGTCTACCCATCCATCATGATTAAAATCTCCGGCAGAAGCTCCCTGGGAAAAGAATATGTCTACCGTTATTCGGATCAGGTTAAAAGTATATGTGTTGGGCACGCTGTATAAAACTTTAACCTTGTCGTACGATCCCACGGTTAAAATATCATTGGAACCATCGTTGTTGAAATCAGCTATACAGATGTCGTTTTGTTCAGCATTATCCACGAACAAAGGAACTTCATATCGAACGAATGGTCTTTCAGGATCAGGTGTCTGATATTGTATAAAAAGGGTTGAGCCAAAATTCAAAGTAACGATATCATCAAGACCATCTCCATTCATATCAGCAATACCTACGGGTACCGCGCTATGGATATCCTTCTCAGCCAACAGGTCATTCCGGTTGTCGAATTGTGCCTGGGCAAAGGAATTAATCGCAAAAAAACTAAGGAGAATAGACAGTAAAGTAAAGGTCCTCATAATTGTAAACTTGTTTGAAAAAGTACGTCAACAAATGTACTATTACCTTTCCAAACCCCCTTTTTAAAAAATGTCGGGTAGATGACACCCGGGAGGCTGCCGGGCATAGGTGCTATTGGGTTTCGGTTTAATACCCTCAAATGCTAAACAAGTCTTTTCTTTGTCCATATGGGGCGGATGTACACTTCACTTCAATTTGTCTCCCATTTCCTGCGTTCACGGAAGTGGAGTGCTTTCCATTCTCCCTACCTATTCAAATTATTTACCCACTGCTGCGAGGATCAACCGGGAAATCCTTCATTCAAGGAAATTGAATCTAAAAGAAAAGCATTGCTGTCTTCTCAAGAATCCATTTTAAGAAGAGATTTTGGCGCTGGCTCAGTCTATCAACCTAAAGAAGAAAAAGTACCAATCTCTCAAATTGCTAAGAGTTCGTTGAGTTTCCCTTTTCAGTGCAGATTTATGTCCAGGCTTGCTTCTTTTTCTAATTCAAAACTTATTCTTGAATTAGGCACTTCACTTGGTATTTCAACGGCTTATTATGCATTCGGAGCAAGTGACGCCCTGGTGGAAACGGTTGAAGGTGATCCTGAAGTAGCAGCAAGGGCAACTGGAATATTAGAATCACTTCATTTGAAAAATGTAACTGTGCATTGCGAGACTTTCGATGAATTCATTTCGCATTACAATACTTCAACAGGAAAAATCGATTTGCTTTTCCTTGACGGTGATCATCGGATGGAGGCTACACTACAGTATTACCAAGGATTGAAGGAGTATTTTCATGCGGGGACAATCGTCATTGTCGATGACATCTATTGGTCAAAGGAAATGACCGCTTGTTGGGAAAAACTAATCTCCTACCCTGAGGTTACACAGAGTGTTAACTGCTTTCACTTTGGATTGCTGTTTTACAACCAGGATTTTCTAAACAAAGAAAATCATGAGATCCACCTACCATTACGGATGTTGATGAGCTAAAAAGTTGGTACTACCCTTCGCTCCCAGGTGGTTTAGGAGCTTGCAGGCTTTGCACATTAAACCCGATTTTGGCAGCTACCTGGTCATCATCATCATAATCTTCCCATTGGGTGATTTCTTTTATAAAATCCTCCATGTGCCTTACCAGGAAAGGTGTCTTAACCTCTTCAGGCCGGTAGATGGAAATGACTTTTGGGGGTCGTGGTTCACCGAATCCTTCAATTAATGGATATACGATCATCACCTGGATCTTTCCATTAAATAATTGCTGGTAGATTAATGATCCATTTTGTTTGATCAAAGGCTTATCAACTTTCTCGTTGATAATCTCAGAAATACCGCTTTGTTCGGATCCAAGAGATAAGATGACATATTCAAGATGCCTCACTTTATCAGAGGTCTCAATAGTCCCTTGCAAACCAGTCACCTTCAACATATTTTCCAATTCACTGACAATCAGCGCTTTGAGCTGTTTGTTCCACTTCTCACGATATGCTTTTGTGTTCGCCAGTACTGTCTGGTACCGCTGGACCTTAGCAATCAGGCCATTATAATCATCCATAATTTTTGCAATTGAGGTTTAAATATAAACCGTCTGCAGATGAAATCATCTACATCCAGAATCACGTCTATATCTTTGGCGCAACCTATGGCAACGGAAAAGAAAAAGAATACATCGACTGCGCTCAGTAACCGGAAGGGTAATAAACAAAAATCTAAGGTCAAGACGGATATCCTTGAGCAGGCTTTTCGGTTGATGGCTACAGCCAAAGCCATGACTGATCTATTTGAAGCCAATTTCAAGGAGGTTTCGAAATATGTGCACGCCACATCCAGAGGGCATGAAGCAATACAGATTGCCCTGGGTATGCATTTGACCCCAGATGATTGGTTATCGGCTTACTATCGCGATGATTCGATTTTACTAGCTATTGGAATGAAGCCCTATGACCTCATGCTCCAATTAATGGCAAAACGAGATGATCCTTTTTCCGGAGGCAGAGCTTATTATTGCCATCCTGCCCTAAAGGATGATGACAAGCCAAAGATTCCACATCAATCATCTGCTACAGGGATGCAGGCTATTCCAACCACTGGAGTAGCGATGGGTATAGCCTACCAGGAACACCGAAAAATCGGGAAGTGGAAAAAACCACCTGTAGTGGTGTGTTCATTTGGTGATGCGTCTGTAACCGAGGGCGAAGTGGCGGAAGCCTTTCAAATGGCTGCTTTAAAACAACTACCTATCCTTTACCTGGTCCAGGATAATGAATGGGATATCTCAGCCAATGCTGCAGAAACGCGTGCTATGAATGCTGCGGAATATGCAAAAGGATTTAAGGGAATTGAAACACGAAGCATTGATGGTACAGATTTTAAACTTTGCTACGATACCTTAAAAGACGTAATCAATACCATTCGTAAAGAGCGGAGACCATTCCTGGTCCATGCGAAAGTTCCATTGCTTAATCATCATACTTCTGGTGTACGAATGGAATGGTACAGGGATGATCTCGAAGAAGATAAGCAACAAGACCCCTACCCTAAGCTTGTTAAAACCATGCTTAATGAAGGCTGGTCTTCTCTGCAGTTAAAGCGGATTGAATCAAAAGCCATTGAAACAGTTGCTGCAGATTTTGAAAAAGCAAGGAAAGCCGCAGATCCAACACCTGCTGATTTGTATACTCATGCATTTGCACCAACAACTATTACCAAAGAAGTTGGGGTCCGTCAACCTGAGGGCGCAGAAGTAAAAGTGATGGTGGATAGCGCATTGATTGCTATTGAGGAGTTGATGCGTAAACATCCCGAGTGCCTACTTTATGGACAAGATGTTGGCAGTCGACTTGGTGGTGTGTTCAGGGAAGCGGCAACACTGGCTCAAAAATTCGGAGATGATCGAGTCTTTAATACTCCTATCCAGGAAGCATTTATCGTAGGTTCAACTGTTGGGATGTCAGCTGTTGGATTGAAACCTATTGTTGAAGTGCAGTTTGCTGATTATATATGGCCGGGGCTGAATCAATTGTTTACCGAAGTAAGTCGTTCTTGTTATTTATCAAATGGAAAATGGCCGGTGAGTATGATCCTGCGCGTTCCTATTGGTGCATATGGCAGTGGTGGGCCATATCATTCTTCAAGTGTAGAGACGGTTGTTTGTAATATCAAAGGCTTGAAAGTGGTCTATCCAAGTAATGGGGCTGATCTAAAAGGGTTGATGAAGGCTGCTTATTATGACCCAAATCCTGTAGTTATTTTTGAACATAAAGGTCTTTACTGGAGTAAAGTCCCAAATACCGAAACGGCGAAGTGTCCTTTGCCTGATGAAGCATATGTAGTTCCTATCGGTGTTGGTCGTCTTGTCAAAAATGCAGATCAGGACTATATTGATCAAGGTGAATCATTATGTATTGTTACTTATGGCATGGGTGTTCATTGGGCCCTGCAAGCTGCGAAACAATTTGAAGGAATGGTCACTATTCTTGATCTAAGGAGTTTAGTCCCACTGGATGAAGAACTGATCTACACCACCGTCAAAAAACATGGCCGATGCCTTGTGGTCACAGAGGATACTCTTTCCAATTCCTTTGCGCAGACTATTGCTGCCAGGATACAGGAAAATTGCTGGACATCGCTTGATGCTCCGGTGAGGACAATAGGATCCGTGGATATGCCTGCAGTTCCATTAAATGAAATTTTGGAGAAGGAGATGATTCTATCAGTAAATGAAGTGGTTAAAGCCATAAAGAGCTTGCTGGAATACTAGCCTTTTTCAAATGAGCTCAACACTATAGCTTGGCAATAGAATCTAAACCCACCTTATTCTCGACCCTTCCACAGGATAGATATCATTATAAATCAGTATAGGCGATTGACTGGAAGCAACCTTATTTGCAGTGTAAACAATTACACCGGCAAAAGGTGCACCAGGTATGATCCATATCCGATTAGCTACGCCAAAAGATAACGAACAATTGATCGCTCTGACTACCTCATCAGGCATGTCGGGCGAGGTATCCTTACGCATTGACCGTCAACCTGATTTTTTCCGATTACTAGAGATGCGAGGGGAAAGCAATGTATTCGTTGCGCTGGATGGTCCCTTAATCGTCGGTTCGCTTTCTGTCTCCCAACAACAAGTGTACCTGGGAGGAGAAATTCACCCGCTGTTATATATCGGTGACCTTAAAATTGCGGAAGGATACCGGAACAAAGGACTTGGAGGACAACTTTGTGATGAAATGGCTAATTATGCCACCTCCATAGATGCAGACCTCGCCTTTCTAAATGTATCAAAGGGAAATAGCAAACCTTTCTCATTTTTCAAAAACAGATCTGGCTTCCCGGATTTTACCAACATTGGTGTTTTTAATATTCATCAATTGATTGGAAAAAAACAAAAACGAAAATCGATTACTCATCCGATTAAATCCGTAGAAGTCTCCGATGAGCTTGTTGCTTTCTTCAACGCTCAACAGACCCAATACCAACTTGGTAACGTGATTACCAAAGAAATGCTTGAGGGTTCAGAAATTTTTTCCATTCAAGAAGGAAACAAAATTATGGCCGCCATGTGCTTGACAGATACCATGAATGTCAAACAAAATGTACTGACCAAGGTGTCCTGGAATATGAAAATCCTATTAAAAGCCATTAATCTTTTTAGCGGTGTGGCAGGTATTTCAAAAATGCCTGCGCTCAAAATGCCTGTTCGCTTACTGTATATTAAATACCTGGCAGTCCAAAACCATGACAAAAAATTGGTGCTCGCCATGATTAATCATGCCAGGAACATAGCCTACGAGCGATCCTATTCATTTGCCTCTATAAGCTTGCACGAGAAGGATCCTTTAAATAGAAATATCAAAGGACTCTTAAACCTCACCTTTAATTCAATCGGGATGCTGATCAGTGTAAAAGATCACAAGTCTCTGATTACAACGGTCACTTCAGGGATTCCATTCGAAGATTACTCACTGGTATAATTATATAATTCGTTTTTACAAAAATCTTAAGATTATGAACGCTGTACAAAATGCCACCATGACCATTGAACAATTTAATGTTATTTCAGATGTCTTCTCGCAGGCTATTACCGGTGAACTAATCGGAATGTCCAATTTCGCTTCCCTGGCGGATACCATTGATGATCCTCATGAGAAAATGGAAGCTGTCGAACATGCTAATAGTGAGCGTGGACATGCTGAAGGATTTTTGGCCTACGCTCAAAAAGAGCAATTGAAAATCAATATCAATTTAAAGAGTGAGTATTGGGGAAATGTACGTCGGGTATTTTTAGAATATGCGGAGAAAAAAGATTTCATCGCCTGCCTCATCATCCAGGAAGTAATGCTTGAATCATTTGCTGTATCCATGTATGTGGATGTTGGCAATGCATTGGGAGGAGAAGCAGGAAGATTATTCCTCAATATTGCCGAAGAAGAAAAAGAACACCTCGCTCATTCCTCCGATTTGCTACGTGCAGCTTTAACAGAAGATCCTGATGGCTTCATCCGGAAATTTGAAGAAATACATTTCAATTGTATGACCATCCTGGCAGAATTTACAGCCACTATTGACCTTCGTGGTCATTGCGGTGTATGTAATGGAAGTTGCATGAAAGGATCATTACATCATATAGGGCTTGACATCATCAGCATGCGTGGACATGCCATGGCATTATATGCTGACTCGTTAGAAAATATTGGAATCCCAGGAGAAAAATCAATCGTATGGATAGCGCGTCTGCCAGCCTAGATTTTGCCGCAATTGGCCACCAGGACAACTGGCAAAAGATAACTTCATTCGTCAATGATCTACGAGCTGCGGATCCTGTAAAACTCTCCACGGAACAAATCAAAGACATATTCCCTTATTTACCGCCAAGGGATCTATTCAAAGTAAATGTCAAATCAACAACGGGGACCGAAATCAAAGGCGTGTACATAGAAACATTTATAGACCCGTCAAGCCTGGATGCAAAATCATTACGAACCAACATGAGTAAGGTTAGAAAAGCAGTAGAACATGCTGTCAAGATGGGAGCTAAGATTGTTGCCATGGGAGGTTTTACTTCTATTCTGCTTGAAGGAGATCTGGATTCGTATACAACTGAAGAAACAAAATTCACGACTGGAAACACTCTTACAACAGCATTCATCGTAAAAGGATTAGAACGGACTACAGACCTTCTCAACATCAACCTGGCAAAGTCAACTGTGTTGTGCATTGGCGCTACCGGTGACATTGGGTTGGCTTGCGTAGATTATCTCAAGCATAAAGTAAAAAAGTTGCTTTTGTGCGCCCGGAATCAACAGCGTTTGGACGTACTAGCCAAAGCGCTATTGAAAGAAAACATACCTCTTGAATACTCCACTTCATTGGAGGAACTTGTATCTCAAGCGGATATCATTATTTGTATGGCTAGTTCCGCCGGTATACAACTTGCTAATTGCAAGAAGGATGTTATCATATGTGACGCCGGTTATCCTAAGAATCTTGATTCAAGGATGGAAGAGAATCCTGAATTGAAATTATACCATGGAGGCATGGGCCAGGTTAACCAGGGCTACCATTTTAATCCAGATTATTCCAGTTCAATCTATCAGTATTCGTCACCCAATATTATACACGGCTGCCTATTGGAAGCTATGGTCATGGCTTTTGAAAACAGGTATGAAAATTATTCTGCCGGAAAAGGTAAAATCACTTCTGAAAAAGTTGAAGAAATATTTCAATTAAGCCTGAAACATGGCATAAGCGTAGCGCCCTTATATAATGCCAAAGGTTTATGGTCAACTAAATAACGCCCTACACGAAAAAAGGAAGTCATGAAAAATAAAAAAGACCAGGTCGCTTTGGACAATCTAGTCTTCACACATAACTGGGAAGACCCTGAAAGTGATCACACAGCTTTAACCATAAAACCTAATGATGCAGTATTGGCCATTACCTCTGGTGGATGCAATGTGCTAGGTTTCTTATTATTCGACCCACAAATCATTTACAGTATAGATATCAATCCTGCCCAATCGTTGTTGATGGAATTAAAGATAGCAGCTATCCAGTCACTGAACCATGAAGATTTCACTGCGTTTGCCGGATTAAGAGAACATGCTGACAGAAGGAAAATTTATATCTTCTTAAGACCTCAGTTGAGTATCCAAGCCCGGGAATTTTGGGACCGTCAGGATAAAATACTTACCCGCGGTTTTCTCATGAATGGAAAATATGAACGATTTATACGCTTGGCTGGAAAATTTATTAATCTGCTCCAAGGCCATTCCCGAGTGAAAGGCTTATTCCTGCCTAAAACAAAGGGAGAACAGGAAATTTATTTCGATACTATTTGGAATACAAAACGATTCCATTATCTCTTTTCACTCCTGTTTAACAAGAGAATGCTGGCAAAACGCGGCCTGGTTGCTGATTACTTTCATTTCGATGATGGAAGCAAATCCTTTGCAGAAAGTTTTTACAATCGCTCAAAAAAAGCGTTCAGGGATATACCCGTGGCTGGTAATTATTTCCTATCCCTCTATCTGACGGGGAAATACAGAAATGAAAATGAGGTTCCGGCTTATTTGAAAAAAGAGCATTTCGAAATCATCAAATCAAGACTTAATCGGATCAAAATTATTACTGCTGATGCCCAAGGTTGGATTGATGCGATGCCGGCCGAAAGCATCGATTGTTTTGCCTTGTCCAACATTTGCGAATTGATGAGCGAAAACGATACCCATAGGCTATTTGATGGAGTCAAGCGCACATCCAGGCAAGGTGGTAGAGCAATTTTTCGCAACCTAATGATTCCACGTGAAGTGCCTGGTGACCTACAGGATACTATTATAAAGGACGAACTTTTAAGTCATCAATTGTATACCAGTGACCGTTCATTTGTCTATGGCAAGGTGGCTGCCTATACGATTAGTAAAAACATCAATTGACATACGCATGAAAAAGGTGCAATTTAATCTTACGGATCACTCCTTTTCAGATGCTGTCAAAAGAGGTGTAGCTGAATATTTCCAAAAGAATAATCTAAAGAAAACCGGTAATTGGGATCTATATGTGAAAGGATTACTCTTTATTCCTTTGGCCATTGCCCTTTATGTAATGATACTGATTGGCCACTTTTCACTTTTCTCAAATATCCTCTTATTCATTTTGCTAGGATTCTCTTTCTCTATGATCGCCGTCAATGTCATGCACGATGCGTGCCATGGAAGCTTTTCAGATAAAAAGTGGATCAATGACCTCATGGGCTTAACGATGAACATGTTGGGTAGCAATGCTTACTTGTGGAAAATCCGGCATACTGTCCATCATACATTTACCAATATCGACGGCATGGATTATGATATCGACAATTGGCCATTACTCCGGCAATCACCAAACCAAGGGTGGAAGCCAGCCCATCGCTACCAACATTGGTATATGTTTCCAATTTATGCCGTGAGTACGATTGAATGGATGTTGGTTTCTGATTTTACCAAATACTTCACCAGGAAAGTAACTTCTACCCGAATAGAAAAGATAAGCTTTACCGAGCACATGGTTTTTTGGAGTAGCAAAGTGCTTTGTGTTTTAGTTTATGTAGTTATTCCAACCTGGATCCTGGGTTGGCAAACATGGCTGATTGGATTTCTTTTGGTTCATTTTGTAATGGGCTTTAGCCTGATTACCCTGTTCCAGTTAGCCCATATCGTAGGTAATACCCATTTCGAACCAACTGACGCGGAGAATAAACTGATAGAAAAAGAATGGGCCATTCATGAAGTCATTACCACTTCAAACTTTGCGATCGACAATAAACTCCTAAACTGGTTTGTGGGTGGATTGAATTTTCAGATTGAGCACCATTTATTTCCTTTTGTAAGCCATGTCCATTACCCGGCCATTAGTGAGATTGTTAGAAAAGAATGTGTCCGGCATATCCTCCCCTACAACTGCTATCCAACATTTAAAGATGCGATTAAGTCACACTTTCACTACATGAAGAAATTGGGCAAAGCTAGTTAACCAATAGTTGCTAAATAAACCATGAACTTAGAACAGTACAAGATACCCGACAAAATAAATCTACTCATCCTCTTGATATGTAGTTGTGCTTACCTGGCTTTGCTTTGGGGTGCTTCTCACGCTCCGCATTTTGGGTGGGTAGTCTTATTGGGAGTTCTGTTTGCTTTCACGATGGTGCCGGTATATTCCCTAATTCATGAAGCTGAACATGGTATTGTGCATTCGAATAAAATGGTCAATGAGGCTATGGGCTGGTGGCTTAGTACGCTGTTTATTGCACCGTATACCTTTTTCAAGCATTGCCATTTAAAACATCATAAGAAAAACCGTACAGATGAGGAGATGTGGGATTTGTATTATGAACACCAGGGGAAACTCAAACGGTACGGCACGTTGTATGGGATGATGATAGGATTGGGTTATTTTTCTATGTGGCTAGCTGTGATTTTATATGCACTTGCTCCCCGCCTTATTTATTCCCGTTTTTTTAGATCACATCGTGAAATCAGTGGATTCCTTAAAGGGAGTGATCGAAAAGATAAAATGGCTAAGTCAAGATTGGAAAGCTGGTTGGTGATTGCTTTCCAGGTTCTGATATTCTACTTTCTTGATTTAGGTTGGTCTTCATGGTTGACATTATTTATGATGCATGGATTTTTGTGGTCTTCGCAGAACTATGTGAATCATGCCTTCAGCCCCCGGGACATCATCAATGGTGCTCATAACCTGAAAGTCCCGGTATGGTTAAAAATGGTGTACCTGAATTTCAACTTGCACCTGGCGCATCATCAAAACCCTAAAATACCTTGGATTCACCTGGCTCATTTTGTCAAAAATGGAAAAGGTAGAATCAGCTTCTTTCGAAACTATCTCCGGTTATGGAAAGGTCCCAGGTTAACACATGAACCAGAACCCAAATAATTGGCTGAGGTGCTAGATTTCATTATAAATCAGTATGGTAGTAATCCTCTGCGGAGGGTTGCTTTGATGGATGAAAAACAATGGTAAACGCCCTAAAATACAACCATCATGATTCACATATCCGATATACCATTCCTGGACACTGACAATTTCTTCATTTTCCATATTGCTGCAGTCTGCACTGCATTTATTTGTGCCGGGGTAGCTGCCATTAAAAGCAAATTTGGTTTTCGGGATTTTGCAGTAATTGCCTCAACTGGAATGTTGACACTTCTCATAGGGAGCAAGTTGGTCGCATTTGATAATACTCAATGGGCTTATCTATTCAGAGAGGGCAGCCTTCCAATAGAAAACGGACAATCTACTCTGGGTGCAATAATGGGTTTAATGATCGGATTGTGGGCCGCAGCGAAAATTATCGGCAAACAAGAATCCGTGCTGAATCTGTTTGCTATCTCCTTGCCCTTAGGTATTGCAGTTCAAGGTTTCGCATGTTTATCCGCCGGATGTTGCCATGGTGACCTAACTTCTGTTCCTTGGGGAATAACCTATGGTCCTAATACACGAGCATATACTGAACAAGTACAAGTGGGCATGATCCCTTCAGATGCCTTGAACTCACTAGCTGTACATCCAAATCAGTTCTATACCATCATTGCTTGCATCATCATAGCAATTGTTGTTTGGAGAATGCAATCCTTCTGGAAATCAGCAGCAGGAAGTTTCCTTTTCGCCATAATCCTCTATCTGTCGTACCGGGTCATAGAGGGTTTGGCTGGGTATAGTTTACCTTCAAAGGAATTGCTGGGTATGTCAACGCTCATATGGAAAGTCGTAATACTTCTGCTTTTTTCATTGATACTCTTTATACGGGAACGAACCGCTAAGTTATCAAGTCAAGCCATAAGTTCTGAACGTGCTTCTGATCAATATTACAATCTCAAAATATTGGCTCTTTCCTTCCTCAGTTTGACTTTGAGTATCCAATTAGCGGATTGGTTTACTTCGGATCAAAGGACTATCATCCTGATGATTGTATTCCCCTTATGCGGAATCGTGATGCTGGAAAAACTAATTGAGATCTTAATTTCATTTAAACATCTCAAACCAGGACTAGCTGTAATGGTTGCGATGGTGCTAATGAGTCAGACAGCAGATGTCCCTCCCGGCACACCTAATTCCTATACTTCTATTAATCTGACATCTACGTTTGGAAAATTCGGCATGGATCACACTTTCAATGAAAGGATTGTTCAAGACCCATATTGTGATGATGGCCCATATTGGACGGGGGATCACATTGGATATAAGCACAAATATATTGCAGGTGGCATTGGTTTAAATAGGAAGATTTATTACAATGAAAGGCAAAGCACTTTATTGTCCCTTAATATCTATGCAGGAAGAGAGGAAGAAACGGTCATCGAAAGCTCATCTTCCATAAAACCACCTCCAATTTTCAAAAATGCGCTATGGAGTATAAACCCCGCAGTGCAATACGATACTAAACATATAGGATTTGGCTTAGGGCTATCCATTGGAAATGTTGCCTATGACAGAAACATAATAAGTAACGACGCCGATTACAACCCGCAAGATGAAGGCAGAGATTTTGCAATTCAATCGAGGGTTCGGGTATTCAATGAAAAGAAATTCTTTGTGGAAGTATTGAGCGGTTTTGATGCCGGCGCGGTAGGTGAATATAATTGGCAGATTTTAGGAGGTTCACGATTTAACTCAGATAAATATTTGCTAAAGGCAGGTTTCGCTTTCACTGAGCACAGTTCGACGTCCTTTGTATTGAAAGGTGAAATGTTACTTGTTCGCAACCTATTCTTATCTCCCCAATTTATATTTCACCAAAAAGATGAATACAGTTCATACAGTGAGGGAGGTTATCGCACAGTCATTGGTTTGGAATATAGATTTCATGATAAGAAAAGTGGGAAGTGACAAATAAAATAAATAAAGGCATTCATACCCTAATAGACTCAGGACAAATTTCAATTACAACAGACGAACAACATTTATAAAAAACTAACATCATGATTCACATTTCCGATATTCCATTCCTTGATGCAGGTAATACCATGTTCTTCCATATTGCTGCTGTCTGCATTGCATTTCTTTTTGCTGGAGTAGCGGCCATTAAAAGCAAATTCGGTTTTCGGGATTTTGCAATAATTGCCTCAAGTGGTTTACTGACGCTTATTATCGGAAGTAAACTGGCGGCATTTGATAACACTCAATGGGCTTATCTATTCAGAGAGGCCAACTTGCCCATAGAAACCAATAAAAACACCATTGGTGCTATCCTGGGATTAATGATTGGATTGTGGGCAGCAGCTAAGATTCTTGGAAAAAAAGAATCCGTACTGAATTTATTTGCTGTTTCATTACCACTGGGCATTGGTGTGCATGGACTTTCTTGCTTATCTGCTGGTTGTTGTCACGGGGATCTAACTTCTGTTCCTTGGGGAATAACCTATGGTCCAAATACACGAGCATATACTGAACAAGTACAAGTGGGCATGATACCATCGGATGCCTTGACTTCACTAGCCGTTCATCCTAATCAACTCTATACCATTATTGCTTGTGTCATCATGGCCATTGTCGTATGGAAGATGCGAACATTCTGGAAATCGGCCGCTGGTAGTTTCATATTCGCCATTATTCTTTACCTCGTCTATCGCGTGATAGAAGGGATCGCAGGGTATAGTTTACCATCAAAGGAATTGTTGGGTATGACAACGCTCATGTGGAAAGTCGTATTACTTATGAGTTTTACAACAATACTAATTATACGTGAACGAATCTCTAAACCATCAAGTCAAGCCATAAGCTCCAACCCTACTCCTGATCAATATTATAACCTCAAATTACTGGCTCTTTCCTTCCTCAATTTGACCTTGAGTATTCAAATGGCTGATTGGTTTACTTCCATTGAACGGTCTTTAATCGTTCTGATCGTATTCCCCCTTTGTGGCATAGTGATGCTGGAAAAATCAATTGAGTTGTTAATTTCATTTAAACATCTCAAGCCAGGATTAGCTGTGATGGTTGGGATGGTACTAATGAGTCAGAAAGCAGATGTTCCTCCTGAAACACCTAATTCCTATACCTCGGTTAATCTGACATCCACATTCGGAAAATTTGACCTGGAACACACTTTCAATGAAAGACTTATCCCTGGTGGAGAATGCAGCGGGCCTTATTGGTCAGGAGATGATGTTGGTTATGCTCACTCTTATGCAGTCGGAGGAATTGGCATAAACAGGAAAGTGTTTTACAATGAAAGACAGAGTGCTTTATGGTCACTTAATATCCTTGCAGGAAAAGAAAAAGAAACACCAGTCCATTACCCATATCCAATAACACCTACTCCAATTTTCAAAAATATGCTATGGAGTATTAACCCGTCAGTACAATATGATGCAACGCATATTGGGTTAGGCTTAGGGGTATCCTTTGGAAATATTGCCTATGGTAAAGAAGATTCAGATGACCACACAGATTATGACCCAGAAAAAGAAGGAAGAAATTTTGCCTTACAAACCCGTGTTCGGTTGTTCAATGAAAAGAAATTCTTTGTAGAAGTACTTAGCGGATATGATGCAGGTGCTGTTGGTGACTACAATTGGCAGGCATTAGGAGGTTCACGATTCAATACAGATAAGTATATGTTTAAAGCCGGTTTCGCCTTTGCGGAACACAGTCCGACATCTTTTGTATTCAAAGGAGAGATGTTGCTGGTTCGCAATTTGTTTATATCCCCTCAATTTACTTTATACAGAAAAGAAGATTATAGTTCATACGAACAGGAGAGAGGTTATCGGGCGGTTATAGGATTGGAATATAGGTTTCATGATAAAGAAAAAGGGAAGTAACGGTCTAAACCGAAAAACTCTCCCCACACGCACATGTGCGCGAAGACTTCGAAATGTTAAAGTAAAATCATTTTCCTTTTAAGCGAACATTAGAATAGATACTTACTATAAATCAGTATAGACCACAACATGATTTCCCAGTTACTTTGAATTTTAACAAATAGTATTAATGATTATTAAAATTTGATGAAAAATGAAAAAGCTAGCCTTCTGGAGTGCGCGTAATCCAACTCATGCACGACTGATAATTGCACTTTGCCATATCATTATGACTTCCGCGGGGATACTTTTCGGCATCGCTACTTACCTGGAGGATATTATGATACCCAAAGGGCTCCTCGCTTTATTTTGCATTGTATTTGCAATTGCATATATACTATATCCAACGCGGGGAAGAACCAGTGGCCTGCTAACCTATTCCTGGAGGAGGAGAGTAAAACATGATATGGTCCTTGCTCTATCCTATACATTCATCCTGATTGTTGGCATAAATTCTTTTGCAATTCAACCCATCCATATTCCACCATCACCAGCTCAAGTAAAGCTGATGATCATCTCGGATAGGGGCATCACCACTCCCAAGACTAAAAAAGAAATGCGCAAGGATTTCATCCTTACGATAAAATCCTACAAAGCTGAAATCAAGCAACAGTTTAAAGAGTTGAAATTAGAATGGAAAGAAACAAAAGAGAAAAGAAAAGATCTCCTTCCTGTGAAGATCCTTTTAGGAATTGTCGTACTTGGTTTTGCTATTCTGGCAGGTTATGGAATCGCGGCATTGTCCTGCGAACTTTCTTGTTCTGGTCAAGAAGAACTTGCAGTTCTAGTTCTAATCCTGGGGGCAGTTGGAATTATTTCGTTGCTAATAATCGCTATGCGTGCTATTGCGCGAATGGGTAATATACCTGAACCGGTAAAGTCACCTCCAACTTAGAAAATCACACTGAAAAACTCTCCCCACACGCACAAGTGCGCGAAGCATTCGGATTGTTGAAGGAAAATCCTTTTCCTTCCAGACCACCAGAAAATTCAAGAACAGTATTGTGGACGTAGAGGAAACTACGGAGGTCAGTGACTACACGGATACCTTTATCCTCAAAGACCTGGTCATTTGGCTTTAGGTCATTGTCAAAATCAAGTTTATAACTTAAGCCAGAGCATCCACCACTGGTGACGCTAACCCTAACGAAGTATTCTGCAAGTGATTTGTTTTCACCTCCCAGAATCTCCAGGATCTTTTCTTTGGCACTGTCAGCAACAAACAACACAGACTATGATTTAATGATTAAATGATTAAATGATTGAATGATTGAATGATTAAAATATGTATTCTGTTAAAATGGAATGCAAAGATAACAAGATCCTGGCGGGAATAGTTTAACGCCTCTCCCCTATTCAGTTATATCAATGCCTTGCTTAAACATCTGCCAGACAGGGCTTTGTGCCCTTTCCTCCTTAATGGCCTCAATCATAATTCGGGCCGCTTCTTCAATCTCTTTCTTTGTGGTCGGGACTCCGAGGCTGACACGGAACGAGCTTTTAGCCTCCTGAGTGTTAAGCCCCATCGCAAGTAGAACATGCGATGGTTCAGGATTTGCGGAGCTGCAAGCAGATCCGGAGGAGATGGCTAATTGGGTCCTGAACCTGGACATCACCGCCTGGCTGTCTACAAATCGAACCTTTAAATTAGATACCGTTGGCAATCGGTTTTGCACATCGCCATTGATTGACACCTCTTCAAGAGTTTCCATAATCTGTTTTTCAAAAATATCCCGAAGCTGCTTTATCTTTTGTCCATCATCAATCATTTCCTGTCTTCGTAATTCAGCAGCACATCCTAATCCCACAATTCCCGGAACATTCAAAGTGCCTGATCTGAATCCTTTCTCATGTCCACCACCATGAATCAATGGAGCAGGTTTAACTTTCAAAGAAGATTGGTTAATGAAAAGTGCACCAACACCTTTTGGTCCGTAAAACTTATGTGCTGAAAGGGATACGATATCCGCTCCAATTGAAATCGGATCTATATTTATTTTACCACTTGCCTGTGTTGCATCACTGATGAGTGTAACTCCAGCTTGTCTGCAAATGGAACCTACCTCTTTCATATCCTGAACAACACCCGTTTCATTATTGGCCCACATGACAAGTACCATCACGGTATCCTTTCGAATAGTTTTTTTAAGTTGATCCAAGTCTATAAGACCTGCACTGTTAACAGGTAGCAAGGTTACCTCATATCCTTTGCGTTGAAGCCAATCTAAAGGATCAAGTACAGCATGATGTTCTGTAGCTATCGAGATGATATGTTTTCCAATATGCGTTGAAGTTTCAGCGACTCCTTTGATCGCCATGTTCAATCCTTCAGTTGACCCGGAAGTAAAAAAGATATCCTTTGGTTCCACTTGAATCAAATCTGCTACCTGGACTCTGGCTAATTCCACAGCCTCATCTGCTTGCCATCCATAAGTATGTGACCGGCTAGCTGCATTGCCAAAACGTTCAGTAAACCATGGCAACATGGCATCCAGAACTCTTGGGTCAACAGGCGTTGTTGCATGATAGTCTAGATATATCGGTTTATGCGATGAACTCACAGCCTAAAGATAAGGTCTGATTGTTGAGAGATATCAGAAGAAAGGATTTCCATGGGGATAGGTAGGCGTTCAATATTTTGAACCCCTACCTATCCCCATGACAAATCTTACCCATATTCAAGGGTTATTCCTAATATTGCCAGCATCATGAAAGAGTGGGAATACACGTTTGACCCGGTTTCCAGGGAAGATTGGATAAAACAGATCGAAACCGATCTCAGGCAAAAGCCTTTATCCTCCCTGCAAGGTGAATGGTGGCCCGGCGAACCACTTCTTCCCCTCCTCCACCCTGATGATCTTGAAGGTGAAGCAATAAGATTACCTGATCATTTTTTCAATCAACCTCCGCGCATTATAGAATTCATTGTAGCCAATGATACTCCTGCAACTAAGGTAAATCATGAAATCCTTGAAGCTCTTCAGTATGGTTCACAATCCATTATTATACAGGCAGACATTTCTGAAGTGCTGAATTATGAGGATTGGTTTAAAGGTGTGATGAAGGAAATAGTCTCTTTGTCTATACAACCTGACAAACTAGACCTGGATGTTATCAATCAAATTTCCAAAACATCGCAAAGTGATTTGATGTACCGTTTAATGCGTAGTGAAGATTCATTGCCAATAAACAAAATCCTCGATGCCTTTGTGTCTGATCATCCTGCTGCTGATTCCCTGAGATTCGTATATGATTTTCCTTCCTCAGGAAATTGGATTGAACAGACTAGCCAAATCCTAAACAGGTTGTTGAAAGATCTTGATGAATGGAAATCCTATGACTTAAAACATGAAGCTTTCTTTGATCAATGCATTCTTTCAGTACAAGCGGATCCATCTTATTTCAAACACATTGTTCAGACAAGAGTCCTTCACTTACTTTGGCAAAACATAAAAGATCATGATGGCCTTGATCCAAAAGCAGGTGATGAAAATTATCTTGAATGCCATATCCTTCAACATCAAAATGAAAATCCTGAGCTTTTTCTAATCAGGGCTTCCATGTCAGCTCTCGCTGCAGCTTTAACTGGAACACATGCACTTTGTATTCATCCTTCTGATCAAAAAGACACTCAAGCTTATTATAGGCGGATCAATAGAAATATCCATCACCTCCTAAACCTCGAAAGCGGGATGTATAAAGGAATAGATCCTTTGGCAGGATCTGCAGCTCTCGACTTTCATGCCCGGACCTGGACAAAAAAGATCTGGGACATGCTCTCCCTTTAAAAAGAGGCGGGCGGTTGGATGCGAGAATTTCTGCCACTCTTGGCGGTGATTCACTTTATTAGCGTCCGCCCACCTCATTGTGTACGCTACGCAACAAATAAACCCGCTTTACCTTTCGACGGCTATTATAGAAGCGTTAATGGCCTTAAGAAAGGGCATTAACGCTTTAACTTAAATATTTTAACATTTTAAATCTTTGGTTATCAATATTCTACAGTTTAAATAATATTGATATATTTGTCTGTCCTCCAGGCGGTTCATTACGGTATGGATAAAAATATCAGTCAACTTTTCGAAAAAATGGTTCATGGGGATCGTGTAGCCCTTGGTCAGGCCATGACATTAGTGGAAAGTGACCGTGAAAATGACAGAATCTCAGCCATCCAACTCCTTGAATGGTGTGAAACCTTCCTCAATAAAAATGACCCTTCGATCAGATTGGCGATCAGCGGCGCCCCTGGTGTTGGCAAGAGTTCCCTAATCGAAGCCATTGGTTTAAAAGCAATCGACCGTGGCCATAAGGTCGGGGTCATCACCATCGATCCTACCAGCACTTTCAGCCGTGGAAGTATCCTCGGGGACAAATCCAGGATGACCGGACTTTCCACCAATACCTCAGCCTTTATACGCTCTAGTCCGGCTGGTTCGGTTTTAGGGGGGATGGGACGGAGGAGCCATGAACTGATCACCCTATTGGCGGCAGTAGGCTATGACTTTATTTTTGTGGAAACCGTTGGTGTAGGCCAATCCGAGCACATGGCCTGGCAACTAACAGATGGGTTTGTACTGGTGGTCCAGCCCGGAGGTGGGGATGAACTCCAAGGAATCAAGCGAGGTATCACCGAATTAGCCGATATGGTTATAGTCAATAAGGCAGACGGTAGCATGGTTGATATGGCTAAACTGACCAAAAGTCATTACGCCAACGCCCTCCACTACTTTCAATCCCTTAGATCCGGCTGGGAACCAAAAATTGTATCCTGCTCTGCAAATGAAGGGATAGGAATAGACGAAGTACTGGACATGTTCCGTTTATACAAAAAAGGGATCCAGGAAAGTGGTATGCTCCCTGCTGAACGGAAAAAGCAAAAAATAGCCTGGTTAAACTGGACGCTTGGCATTACTGCGCATGAATTGCTAATGAAACACCCTGTTGTCAGTCAACAATTAAGCGAAGCCACAAAAAACAACGAACTACTGAACCTTTCTGTATTTAAAACAGCTTATGACATCGAGCTGCAGATGAAACAATTGATTACATCTACAAACCAGAATATCGAATCCTGATTTGCTCATGAAGATTTTTGTTCTAACTATCATTAGTATCGTGTTCATTTCCATGGCTGATCATGCCGGAAAATACCCGATCAATGAATTTAATTCTCCTGTCAATCGAGAGATCAAGTTATCAGGTACGTTTGGAGAACTCAGATCCAACCACTTTCATGCGGGACTGGATATTAAATCCTCCAATGGCGCATCAGGAGACCCAGTGTATGCTGCGAAAGAAGGATATATCAGCAGGATCCGTGTTGAAGAATTTGGATATGGAAATGCTCTTTATGTCGAACATCCAAATGGATTTACTACGTTATACGCACACCTCGATCGCTTTGCACCTGAAATAGAAGCATACGTCAAGAGCGAACAATACAAAGCTGAATCTTTTGAACTTGACATCATGCCTGACCCAAGTTTGTTTCCTGTGCATCACACTCAGCAGATCGGAAACATGGGCAACACCGGATATTCCTATGGGCCACATCTCCATTTTGAAATCAGGCATACCCAGGGACAGATACCTGTCAATCCTTTGCATTTTGGATATAAAGTAGCTGATCAGAAATCACCTGTAGTGCAACAATTGATTGCCTATGAGTTTGATGAATCTGGCAAAGTCATCCAATCAAAAGTGCTTCAACCAAAATCTATTGGTGGAGGCAAATATGGATTTGATGCACCTATCGAGGTGGCATCTGCAAGAGTTTCTTTTGCCGTACGTGCTTATGATACGCAGGATGGTGCATCCAATCAAAATGGTATCTATAGCATCCAGTGCAAAGTGGACGAAGATCCATCATTTGCTTTTACGTTTGATGAAATTCCTTTTGAACAAGGCCGGTATCTGAATGCACATATTGATTATCGAAGGAAACTTTATGAAAACAAATATTTCCATAGATGTCATCCACTTGAAGGCAACAAGCTCCCCATTTATTATACAGGTGTAGATAAAGGAATGATATTCCTGAATGCAGAACAACCAAGAGCAGTCAGATTAGATGTTGCAGATTTCAATGGCAATGTATCCACGCTATCATTTGAAGTTATTCGGGACATGAGTATTGTGCCAAAAGCACCCGTGATGCCTGCATATAAAATCATGGCCAATCCAGAAGAAGTCTGCATCCTTTCCCAGCCTGGCATACAAGTGGTCTGGCCTAAAGGTTCATTTTATGAAAAGACTCCAATAAATATTGAAGTGATCCCATCGGAAGGTCTTGGCTGTTTCAGCCCTCATTTTTCCCTCTCGCCTACAGACATCCCGGTGCATTATTTTTTTGATGTTAACATTGAAGGCTTGTCAGTACCAGAGCCATTGCGTGAAAAAGCATTTATTGCACGATGCGATCCCAGTGGCAGTATTGTCAATTGCGGAGCCACATGGGTAGGTAACAATCTTAGCACCGGTGTCAGGCAACTCGGAACTTATACTATTATGGTGGACACTATTGCACCATACATTTCCACCTTACACTTTGGTCCGAAAATGACCGGATGGAGCAGGATGGCTTTTAAGATCTCTGACAATTTTCCGATCAAAGACAAAGGAAGAGACTTGATTTATGATGCATGGGTTGATGGACAATGGGTGCTTATGTCTCTTGACGGCAAGAACAGTGTTCTCACGCACACCTTCGACGGTCGTATACCTCCAGGTGAACATACATTAGTCCTTAAGGTCACTGATGACCGGGGCAATGAAGCTGTGCTTGAAAAAACATTTACTTTGTAGGAACTAAACCTACAGCAGATGCGTCGGACATGGACGTCACGGTGGAAAGCTGGGCAACCTGCACCATCATTTGAAGCAAAATTGCATGACGGTACGATCATCACTTCAGCCCAGCTCAAAGGCAAAAGCTTTATCCTATTCTTCTACAATCATGATGGGTCAGAAACCTGTACTAAAGAAGCTTGTAATATCCGTGATCATTATTCAGCCTTGAGTGAGAAAGGATTTACGGTATTTGGCGTCAGCGAGGATAGCATAAAGAAACATCAGAAGTTTATGCAGAAGTATGAATTTCCTTATGCGCTGATTTCAGATGAAGGAAATGCCCTGGCTAAACTTTTTGACATTTATGGCGAGAAAGAATTTATGGGTCGGATCAGTGATGCTGTGCACCGCACCACATTTGTAATCGATGAACGTGGGATCATCTCAGCGGTCATTCATCCTGTGGATTCAGCTCGACATGCAGAACAAATATTGGAAGAGCTGAATTAAACCTGAGTCCAAATGCAAACTGTTGAATATAAAACACTGATCACTGTTGATCAACTTTCGGCAATCCTGGATCAACAAGCTTTGGTCATATTGGATTGCAGTTTCTCTTTAGCTGATACTTCACTAGGAAGAAAACTTTACATGGCCAGCCATATTCCAGGTGCTTACTTTATGGATATCAATCTCGATCTATCCTCACCAGTTATTAAAGGAGTAACTGGTCGCCATCCACTACCCCATCCTCTTGTTCTAACATCATCTCTCAAAGCAGCAGGTTTACATTCAAATAGCCAGGTGGTCGTGTATGACCAATCCAATGGAATGTATGCTTCACGTGCCTGGTGGTTGCTTAATTGGCTTGGACATGAAAAAGTTGCTTTACTGGATGGTGGATTTGGTGCATGGACAGCAAATAAGCAAGCAGTAGACAACCAATGGCCTCCACCGCAACAAGGATCATTTCAATTTACAAATCCACACCTTGAAACTGTTGGCATGAAGGAATTGATAGCTGAATCACATACTTTAATTGACAGTCGTGAGCACATGAGATTTACAGGAGAAATTGAAAAAATTGATCCTGTTGCTGGTCACATTCCCGGTGCGATCTGTATTCCTTATATTGATAATACCGATGAACAAGGCTTCTGGAAATCAGCAGATCAATTGAATAAGAAATTTGAAAACCTCTCTCCGGAGGAATCCGGACCACCTGTTTTTTATTGCGGATCAGGTGTTACTGCTTGTCATAACATTCTAGCCTATAAAATCGCTACAGGAAAAAATGCCACCCTTTACCCGGGCAGTTACAGCGAATGGATAAATTACTATCCCGTAGAGACTGGAGCTTAGCTCAAAACAGGCGATTTCCCCCGTCAGAATAAATCAGCCCCACACCGTCGATTTTTATATTTTTGACCCTTCCGGTGGTCACATTTCCCCGGTTGCTTTACCTGGAGAATGAAGAACAGTTATTTTGACCTCATTCAGCAGACATATTACTTCCCACAGGATGGATTTGATCTGCACAATGGAGATTTGAGTTTTCACGGAATATCTCTGAAATACCTGATCGATAAATACGGCACGCCTTTTAAGCTGACCTATCTGCCCAAAATCGGAGACCAGATCAAAAAAGCGAAAAACTGGTTTAACCGCTCGATGAAGACACAGCACTACCAGGGCAAATACCGCTACTGTTATTGCACCAAATGCTGTCACTTCAGCCATGTGATCAAGAAAGCACTGGGTCATGACGTAGACCTGGAAACATCATCTGCCTTTGATATAGATCTTATTGTCAGTTTATATCGCAGCGGTGATATTGACCAAAGCATCAACCTGATACATAACGGATACAAGACGGATAGATACCTGGATGGAATTGCGCAACTATATGAGATGGGTTTCGAAAATTCTATCCCCATCCTGGACAATACCATGGAGTTGGACCAATTGCTTGAACGCATCAAAGGGACCATCAAAGTTGGGATCAGGGTGGCTATAGAGCAGGAACCTCAGTCTGCATATTATACTTCCCGTCTTGGCATCAGGCCAACTGAAGTCATCAAATACTACAAGGAAAAAATCGCCCGCAAAAAAAGAGTGCAGGTGACTATGCTTCACCTTTTCGTGGATACTGGTATTCGTGACACACTTTATTACTGGGGAGAATTTAAAAAAGCACTGAAGATCTTCGCTGAACTGAAGAAGATCTGCCCTTCGCTTAATGCCATCAATATTGGTGGTGGTTTCCCTATCAGTAATAATCTCTCTTTTGAGTACGATTACAAATACATGGTGGATGAGATCATCAGCAATATTAAAGCTGTATGTGACCAGGAAGGCATCGAACATCCAGATGTTTACACCGAATTCGGAAAGTACACTGTTGGAGAAAGCGGAGCAACGATATTCACCGTACTGGAACAAAAGCAACAGAATGATTCTGAGTTGTGGTACCTGATCGATAACAGTTTAATGAATACCATCCCGGATTCATGGGGTTTAAATGAGCGATTCATTTTACTTCCGGTGAATAAATGGAACAATGAATTTACAAGAGTTCATATCGGAGGCATTAGTTGTGATCATTCGGATTATTACAATTTTGAAGATCTCAACCAGCAAGTTTTCCTTCCTACGTTTAAAAATGACGATCCAGAACCATTGTACATCGGGTTTTTCCACACAGGTGCTTACCAGGATGCGATCAGCGGTTATGGAGGAATCAAACATTGCCTGATCCCTTCACCGCAACACATCCTTGTAGACAGAGATGAAAAAGGAAATTTTATTGACACCCTCTGGCGGCCGGAACAACGGCCAAATGAGATGCTACAAATACTTGGCTACGACACATAAGCATAGGGCAGAGGGCAGAGGGCAAAGGGCAAAGTGAAGAATGAAAAATGAAAAGAGAAAAATGAAAAATTCTACACTTACAGTTCACAATTCACTATTCGCCCCTCACGCCTGACGACTCACGCCTGACGATTCTCCACTCACCACTCACCACTCACAACTGACCACTCACAACTGACCATAAAATGAGCAACAAACCAATCTCCGACTTCATCCTTCATCATTACAGACATTTCAATGCGGCTGCGCTTGTGGATGCAGCTAAGGGATATGTAACCCACATGGATGAGGGAGGTAAAATGATGATCACCCTTGCTGGTGCAATGAGTACTGCAGAGTTAGGTCTCAGCCTGGCTGAAATGATCAGGCAGGATAAAGTGAGTATCATCAGTTGCACAGGTGCTAACCTGGAAGAAGATATCATGAACCTTGTGGCACATAGTCACTACAAACGTATCCCACATTACCGTGACTTGAATCCACAAGATGAATGGGATCTGCTTGAAAATCACTACAACCGTGTGACGGATACATGCATCCCTGAAGAAGAAGCTTTCAGACGAATGCAGAAGCATATTTATAAACTTTGGAAGGACGCAGACACTAAAGGAGAGCGTTACTTTCCGCATGAGTATATGTACCAGATGCTCCTAAGTGGTGTACTGGATCAGTATTTCGAAATTGATCCAAAGAACAGTTGGATGATGGCAGCAGCACAAAAAAATATTCCGATCGTTGTACCAGGATGGGAAGACAGTACGATGGGTAATATTTTCTCTTCTTACATTATTAAAGGAGACATGAAAGCAAGTACCATGAAGAGTGGTATTGAATACATGGTTTGGCTAGCTGATTGGTATCGCAACAACTCTGCAGGAAAGGGAGTTGGATTCTTTCAGATAGGTGGTGGTATTGCAGGTGATTTTCCGATTTGTGTTGTGCCTATGATGTACCAGGATCTAGAATGGCATGACGTTCCATTTTGGAGTTACTTCTGTCAAATCTCTGATTCCACTACATCATATGGATCATACTCCGGTGCTGTGCCTAATGAAAAGATCACATGGGGAAAGCTCAGCATTGAGACACCGAAATTCATAGTAGAATCTGATGCTACGATTGTTGCGCCGTTGATCTTTGCTTACATACTTGGATGGTAAGAAAAGGGAGCAAAGGATCAAAGGATTAAGGGATCAAAGGATTAAGGGATCAAAGCGTGGACTACAAAATTGAAGCCCTGAAAGGGCGTGCTTGCAGGAAGGGGGTTTAGCCCCTTTCAATCGAAGGCCATTTTATTTCCACAAAATTTTTAATCATCTTTTTCCCTTCTGGAGTGAGAATGGATTCGGGATGGAATTGAAATCCATAGGTCGGATGTTCACGATGCCGACAGGCCATGATATTTCCTACTTGATCTTCTGCCGTAATCAACAATTGATTGGGTTGAAATGCAGGATCACAAATCCAGCTGTGATATCTACCTGCATTAAATGGATTTTCGATTCCATTCAATAATGGATCGGTTACATCAAGAATGCGAACAACCGATGTGACACCATGTTGGACAACCGGCAAGTTTAGTAATCTACCTCCGAATGCTTCATAAATGGCCTGTAACCCTAAACAGATCCCAAGAATGGGTTTTTGGCCGGAAATCGTCTTAATGACTTCTATGATGATTCCAGAATCCTCTGGCAATCCTGGCCCGGGGGAGATGACGAAACGATCAAAAGCCTCTAAATCTGTCAATCGTACCTCATCGTTCTTCAGGATGGTTAATTCTACCTCATCTTGCTCCCTGAAATACAGTGCAAGGTTATGGGTGAAGGAATCATAGTTGTCAATGAGTAAAATTTTCATACCCGTCAGACAGGGAATTTTAGCCTTTAATGGCCTTTAAATGAAATGGTTAGGTGGCATTATATAGGAGTATAACCTATGTAAAAAAGTAGCCGGGACAAAGATTAATCATTTTCACGGCTTGAAATTGAAAATATAAAAAACGTATATTTGCCGTCCCTAAAGAATGCGGAAGTAGCTCAGTTGGTAGAGCACGACCTTGCCAAGGTCGGGGTCGCGAGTTCGAGTCTCGTTTTCCGCTCTGAAGAGCCCTGGATATCCGGGGCTTTTTTTATTTAATAGGATTCAAAATCCCTTTCCTTCTCCTTTTTTGACTCAGGAAAAGCATATTGATCAGCTTCCAGCTGCTCCAACAGGTCGTCGATTGTTTCCTCTGTTCTGTTTCCATACTTATACAAGCTCCATTGACTACCTACATATTCTAACGCCGTGAGGTTCTCAAGCCAGTCCCCGGAATTCATGTAGGTAATACTACCCTCTTCAGATTTGATGACTTCGATACAAGGTTGATGAATATGGCCACATACTACCACATCCACTCCTTTCCTTATTCCCATTCGTATAGCTTGCTTTTCAAAGTCACTGATAAATTTTACAGCATGTTTTACGGATCGCTTAACCTTGTGAGCAAAAGAAATTTTTGGATACCCAAAGCTCATACGCCAGCTATTGATCCACGCATTAATACGGATCAGGTAGTCATACCCTTTACCACCAAGTGAAGCAAGCAATGGAGAAATCAGCACTGAAGCATCAAAAACGTCTCCATGAAAGAACCAATAGGTTTTATTCTGGATCCTCAATTCGAGCTGTTGACGGAGGCGGATATTACCAAGGTCAATCGATTGAAACCGGCGAAGGATATCATCGTGATTGCCGATGAGGTAGTACACGATAGTTCCTGTATTTGCCATTTCCAGGATGCGTTCGAGTACCTCCCAATGGGATGGAGGAAAGTACTTTTTCCTGAATTGCCAGGCATCAATAATATCACCATTGAGGATGAGGCGGGCGGGTTCAATTTGCTTTAGATATTCCAGTAATTCTTCTGCCCGGCAGCCGTAGGTGCCAAGGTGAAGATCCGAGAGCACACATATATCAAGAACTTTCTTCATATAAAAATTGCTGATTTACAGCAAAATTATAGATCGAGTATAGCCTGAGTGTAAACCTGACTGGATCGAGCGTAAAACTTTTGAAAAAAGGAATGATGGACAATCATTCCAAATAGATGGAAGGAGGCTAAAACTTGAAAAAGCCTGCGCAAATCCCTTTTTTGCTGGCATCTTAGGTCCGTAAGGGCGAAAACCCCAAATGTCCTTACAGAGGTGCCATACGTTGATGGGGGGTTTGTGGTCGCAGGCTTTTGCCTTTAACCCAAATCACTATTGGCGGTCTCTTATGTCAAATTATTAAAGTACCCGGAGCCGGAATCGAACCGGCACGACCTTTTCGGGTCACAGGATTTTAAGTCCTGCGTGTCTACCTGTTTCACCACCCGGGCAGGAGGTGCAAATGTAAGATTATTCAGAGCGCGACCAAACAGTCTGGCGCCAAATAGGACCAACTAATGGAATTAAAATACCCGATGAGTGATTCTCACCGATGAAACCGAAAAAGGATTATTCCTCGGTCTGTTTCTTTGTCTTATAGACTGCTTTCAGAATCTCATTGCGTCGTGACACAGAAGGCTTTACAAATTCCTTCCGGCGGCGAAGCTCCTGGATAAGACGTACATTCTGCACTTTACGCTTGTACCTCTTGAGGGCGCGGTCAATGGACTCAGTTTCTTTAACTTCAATGATCAGCATGCGGTATTGTTAAAATTTTAGCGGGGCAAAGGTAAGATTATTGACTGAATTAACAAATAGTCCTGAAAATCTTGTTTTTACCCCCAAACCAAAGGTTTTCCCTAATAATGGGAGGGATTATGGCTCCTTTGTCAGGATTTTGATCTTATCCTTTTCTTTTACCGGGTCAGCTATGTCCATTCCGTTGATAACACTTAGCTCACGATGCCTGGACATAGGTATTCCATAGGAATTTAGGGCCTGGGCCAAAGTACCGGACTGCTTGACTGGTACCACCTTAATTTTCTCCGGCAGGACATTGATTTTCGATTGATCCTTTAACTCCTTAAATCCGTTCATAGATTTATCGAAGGATGGCTTATTAGCCTGGAATCCGGTTGGTAATGCAACGCCATGGAAGATATAAACCAACTGGCCATAACTGATATACATACTTTGAATCTGAAGGGTACTTGTTTCCCCGGTATTTTGATCCTGGCTTGTCTGTGTTGATTGTACCTCCAGGCCTTTCAAGCCATTTATAGTTACCTGCCGACTTGAGGATACAGTAAGGCCAAGGGATGATGCTGAACTTGTAGCCACTTCTTGCAAGGAATTGCCTTTAGCAGCAGAAAACACCATCAGGGCATCTCCATTAGGTGAAGCCATCTGAACCTGTGTAGGCGTATTCACTAAATCCCATGAAGATGGAACCGGGTATTGGAATTTGAGCTCAGGATGATAAAAAATACCTTGCTCAACATATCCTTCCCTTGGGTCTTCACCATAAACGATTCCGTTCACAAGATTGAGGTAACTATCTCGATTGATCTTATAGGATGGCTTAGGAACTTTTGCCTGCCATTCTGCTGCAAGCTTTGTTACGTTATTAAATCGGTCTGCAGGATTTGGATGCGTAGATAAAAAGTCAGGAATTTCATCACCCCCTTCATCACCTAATTTTTGAAGTGTCTTAAAAAAACCAGCCATCTCTCTCGCATCATACCCAACTTTCGTTGAGTACTCCACTCCTAGCTCATCAGACTGACTTTCATGATCACGACTGTATTTCAGAAACATTAATTGCATGGCCACATTTGCTTCATTAGCGAATGCACGCAGCTCTTTTGAAACAATCAAACCACCAATCAATAACACCTGGGCAATTGTAGATTTCGTGTATTGGTCTACTGAGTGTCTTGCTGTGACATGACCTATCTCGTGGCCAAGCACACCAGCAAATTCCGCTTCATTATTGAAATGCGCCATGATGCCCCTGGTAAAATATACATATCCTCCAGGTACAGCAAAGGCATTGACCACCGGTGAATCGAGAATACGAAAATGAAATTGCAAGTTTGGTCGGTGAGAGATCGCCGCCATTTCATTTCCATGCAATTCGATGAATGATTTCATCTCTGCATCATCGTATAAACCAAACTGGGCAATGATTTGAGGATCAGATTCTGCTCCAAGCGCCAGTTCTTGCGCCTCAGACATTAAGGCAACTTGTTTTTTTCCTGTAACCGGATTGACAGCACAGCCGCCTAAAATCAGAAACATTATAATCATCGTTGACCTTGTCAATAATGACGAGTTTATCAGTATATACTTCATAGTTGTTTTTACAGTTTGTTCATTAACCGTAATTTACAAAATAACTACTCGAGTTGCTCGTTTATTATGGCCAATACGATAAGTTGTAACATTATATTTAGATTTCATTAATAAACTAAACCACGTATTAAGAGGTAACTAGTTGGAATATCCTGATCTTTGCCTAAGGGTTTTTATCTAACCACTTGTATTATGAAACAAGCACCATTCGGTTTATACCTTATAGTTTTGGTATTCATTTCATGCATTCTATTACAATGCAAGCCTGACCAAGTTACTGCCGCAAAACCTACAGAGGAACTCACTGTTCAACCCGCAATGTCACGACCGATTGATTCGGTTCGTGTCATCAGCAACTCAGAGGAAGTTACTATTTCTTTATTTGAAGAGGCAGCACCATCAGTTGTCTACATTACGACCACAACTGTCAGGCAGGATTATTGGTCAACCAATCTTTATGAAATTCCTGCTGGAACCGGTTCTGGATTTATCTGGGATGAAGAAGGACATATCGTAACCAATTTTCATGTCATAAGGGATGCTTTTAAAGCGAAGGTGACATTATCGGATCAAACAACGTGGGATGCTGAGATCATTGGCAGGGAACCACGCAAAGACTTAGCAGTACTTAAAATAGATGCAAAGGCAAAATTGAAACCAATTAGGATTGGAACATCCCATGATCTCAGGGTCGGTCAATCTGTATTAGCTATAGGAAACCCATTTGGGCTTGATCAAACATTAACCACTGGAATTATTTCAGCTTTAGGAAGGGAAATCGAATCCGTTGCGCAGGTACCTATCAGAGATGTAATTCAGACGGATGCAGCTATTAATCCGGGAAATTCGGGTGGGCCACTGCTTGATATTTCAGGAAGACTCATTGGGGTAAATACTGCTATATATAGTCCTTCAGGAGCTTATGCGGGAATCGGCTTTTCTGTCCCCGTGGATGTAGTCAATTGGGTCGTACCTGACCTAATCAAATATGGTGCTGTAAAACGTCCAATATTAGGGATTGAACTCGTCCAACAACAATCAATCGACAGGATGGACCTTAAAGGGGCTCTTGTCCTGAATGTTACTCCAGGCGGTGCTGCTGAAAAAGGAGGGGTTAAACCAACCCGTAGATCTTTGACCGGTGAAATGGTGATGGGTGATCTGATCATCGAAGTAAATGATGAACCTGTTGAATCCAATAATGATTTGTTACTTACCTTGGAAAAATATCAGCCAGGGCAGGAAGTCAGGCTGAAAGTAAAACGTAACAATCAAACCACCACACTTATTATAACTTTGGGTTCATCCCTTTGAGATTAATGAAGATTCCGGAAATAGATAAAGACAAGGTTGGAGCCAAAATAATATCACTACCCCAAAGGTTGTTGACTTATATCATCACCCTGCCGAAGCGTATCCTGGCTGGAATAAAAAGTCCGAAGCAACGGAAAAAATGGTTTTTCCAGGGCTTGTTTGCTATCGGTGCCCTTTTCGTTTTAATACTGACGGTTTTCCTGCTTACCTGGCTAGGTTTGTTTGGTTCTATTCCAAATAAAAAAACATTACTTGGCATCAGGCAGCCCGAAGCGTCGAAGATCTATAGCGTCGATGGCAAGTTGATGGGTAAATACTACACCAAAAACAGGAATACGCTGAAGTTTGAAGATATTCCTCCAGCCTTCATGACTTCTCTCATTGCAACAGAAGATTCAAGATTCTGGAATCATACAGGCATCGATTTCAGAAGTTGGGTTAGGGTTTTTGTGAAACGTCTGATCTTAGGCCAGGAAAGTGCAGGTGGTGGCAGTACGCTTTCTCAACAACTTGCTAAGAACCTTTTCCCAAGGCAGGATTTCCTTTTTGCATCAATGGTCATCAATAAATTCCGTGAGTTTATTATCGCCACACGACTTGAAAATGTTTATTCCAAAGAAGAACTCCTTACTTTTTATATCAATACCGTTCCCTTTGGAGAAAATATTTTCGGATTAGATGCAGCGGCTGACCGTTATTATTCCAAAACGGCTGATCAACTCAGTATTGAAGAGTGCGCCATGCTTGTGGGCCTATTGAAAGCCACCAGTTATTACAATCCAAACAATTTTCCTGATCGGGCGATGACACGTAGGAATGTTGTGCTCAACCAAATGGAAGTGAATGGCGTGATTGATTCGCTCACCTATGATTCACTCAGCCAACTCCCTTTAAACCTTTCTTACCAGCGGAACACTGACTCTGAAGGCATCGCACTTTATTTCAGAAATCACATACGCCCATATCTAATCGAATGGTGTGAGAAGCATACAAAACCAAATGGTGAACCTTACAACCTTAGTACGGATGGATTGAGGATTTACACGACAATAGATTATACCATGCAGCAATATGCTGAAGAAGCTTTGCGCATTCATATGACCAGGTTACAGGAATCGTTTGATAAGCAGTTTAAGGATTGGACTCCATACAATGCCCCGGTAGAAGATGCAATGGAACGATCTGACAGGTATGTCGCACTGAAGGAAAAGGGACTTTCCGAAGAGGAAATTCTTGATTCGATGAATCGGGTAATGCCAATGAAATGGTGGACCTGGGGAGGCATGAAGGATACCCTGGCATCGCCAATGGACAGCATAAGACACGCTCTCAAAACACTACAAGGTGCTGTAGTTGCTATTGACCCCAAAACAGGTGGAGTGATGACATGGGTAGGAGGAAATGACGCGGAGCAATTCAACATCGACTATGTATTGACTGAACGCCATCCGGGTTCTTCTTTTAAACCATTTATCTATGCTACTGCTATAGACCAGGGAATGGATCCATGCACCTATTATGCAAACACTCGACTTGCGTATCCTGAATTTGATGGTTGGTCTCCAGGAAATGCAGATGGCATCTATGAAGGCATTTATTCGCTCAACGGAGCTTTGGCAAAAAGTATCAACACCATTGCGGTGCAAGTGATCCTCGATGCAGGAATTGATAATGTGATTCAAAGGCTCAGGAAAATGGGAATGAAAGGTGAAATAAAAAAGATTCCATCCGTTGCCCTTGGAACTGCTGAAGTCACTTTAATGGAATTGGTCAGTGCTTACACAACCTTCCTCAATAAAGGCGCTCATCGACCTTATTACTATATCACAAGGATAGAGGATCAGGATGGCAATGTATTGGAAGAATTTAATCCTCTACCGACTACAGGTGTATTCTCCGCAGAAACATGTGGGATCATCAACCAGATGCTGGCTAATGTTGTAGACCGTGGCACGGCCTCCCACATCAGGTACCCTGAGTATGATGTCAAAGGTGCATTTGCTGGAAAGACTGGTACATCGCAACATCATTCAGATGGTTTATTCATTGGTTATTCTCCAAAATTCCTGGCTGGTGCCTGGGTAGGTTGTTTTGACCGCCGCGTAAGTTTTAATTCACTGAGGGATGGAATGGGTTCAAAAACGGCTTTACCTATCTGGGCAGAGTTTGTCAAAAAAATGCAAGCAGATACTACCTACAAAAAGTACTTCAACACATATTGGCCGGCAGAATATAAATGGGTCAATGATTGTCCGTTTACTTTGACCGCTGACGAACTTGAAGAACTCAATGTGGAACCGGGAACAGTCAGGGATTCAACTTATGTGGGACAACGTAAATTTCAACTAAAGGAAGAGAAGCGTAGTGGCATCGGAAAACTCATTGATGGTATATTCGGAAAGAAAGAGGATAAGAAAGAGGATAAACCACCTGACCAATAATGAAATTTATATCAAGCTCTTTATAAAAATAAAAGGGGACAAGTGAATTCTTGTCCCCTTTTATTTTTGATATCATTTGCTATTTCACAATTGTAAATGATCCGGTTGCTGATCCTGCTGAAGACAATACTTGTACGGCGTATTGTCCGGATGGCAGTGAAGAAATATTAATCGATTCCTTATCCATACCACCTTTTGAAGTGATCTTCTGGGTTAGAATAAGATTTCCTGATAAGCTAAATATGTTGATGGTATGCGATCCCTCGATCAATTCAACAGTGATTGATTCAGTAGCAGGGTTTGGTACCACCGTTACTGTTTTTCCAGCAACAAGGGATTCATCTGAGTCCGAAGTTGGAGAAATATTTTGCCTTTTATCATACATCTGTTTGGTCTTATCGTCCTGGAGCACAAATTTGACCGGAAGTGTAAAACGCATAGCCACTGCCTTTCCATCTTGCCTCGCAGGAATCCATTTATCAGGCAATACAGCCATTACATTCATAAGCCTTATCACCTCTTGCTTCATGGCTTCGCTTGGGGTTCGTTTAACGTCTATATCTGAAATACTCCCATCCACCCCGATTACAAATTGTACGATGCAATGCCCTTGTATAATATTTTCTCGGTCCTCCCTGGGGTAATTAATGTTGGTATATATAAACTCAAACATTTTACGAGACGCACAGGCTGAACGCTCTTCTTCATTTTCAATATCCTCACAACCGGGAAAACGAGGTAATTCTTCTGCATATGATAGTGGCTCTTCTTTAGTTGCAATATTGTCGAGATCAAATTTCACAGGCAGATGCATTTCTGCATCATGAGGCTTGCCCTCTTTAGTGGCAGGAATCCATTTGCCAACTTTCGCATTCATATTCGAGATCAGATTCACCACTACCTGGTCAGCGTACGGATGAATCGACTTCACAACCTGGATATCTTTGACTAACCCGTCAACCCCTACGGTAAATTTCACAACGACCATGCCCTCTATTCCAGCTTCCTTCACACTTTCAGGATAAAACATATTATCCTGAATATACTGAGCCATTTTAGCCATACTACAATCTTCTTGCTCAGCTAATGGAACATTTGTACAATCCGGGAAAACAGGATGTTCTCTATCAGAAGCTTCGATTCCAAATGTATGGCCAAATCCCGTTTTGATTGGTAAGCCATCACGATATAAATTGAATACATTATCTGGTTCAAAAACGGTCCAGATCTTTAACTTTTGTCCAATCTCATCAATTGCGGACAAATCAGCCACCGTTAAAGTCTTATCTATTCTAACATACAATAAGGTATCATTAGTTAATGAAATCTGTTTTCTCAGAAAAGATTCTAATTCATCTTTTGGAATCTCAGTCCATTTGTAATAAATTTTCTGATCTGCTGTCAGGCTTAAGTGTATTATCCGTTCAGATTGCACTTCATTATTAAATAGATTTGCCTCTTTCACAGAAGCGTTTTTCTCCCTAAAAGAAAAAAGTACAAGCGCGATTAACAACACAGGAATGAAACCAAGGTATTTTAATCCCGCCATGGACCCGGAACGTTCTTTGTTCATCATGAGTAACCGTTTTTTGAGTTGTGAATAAATCAATTGATTGGAGAGGATATTCTGCAATTGTCCTTGTTGCTGGCTTATTAGCAATTGTGCATAATTTTCCCAGGGTGTGTCCCTCATGACTGCAGCATCAGCGACAAATTCATGGACATCTTTCAAAGCCTTTCGGTAGAAATAAATTAAAGGACTTGGCCATAAAAAGATGCAAGCCGTTTCCATAAACAGTATATCTAGTGTGTGCCTGACTTTCACGTGAGCCAATTCATGCGCTACTATTTCTTTGAGTTCTGTCTCTCCAAACTGATGTTGTTTTGGAAAGTAAATAGTATTGAAAAACGAAAATGGACTCTTCACTTGATCCGACAGGATACACCACTGGCCATTCACCAGCGTTTTTATTCCATGTTGCCTGATTAACTGAATCTCCTTGACCGCATTCAGCAGACGAATAGCCATCACAGCGATTCCAAGAGCATAAATACCAACGATCAGCCGATCCCAAGGGAAAGGTTTGGTTTTAGCGACTGCAAAATCTTTAGAAATCGCATCGACATAAGTGCCAACATACACATATGGAGCTATGCCTGTGGTTGTATCTGAACTTTGGGAGTCGATATAGATTTTGATCAGGGGTAATACAATGCTCGAAGCAAGTGTAATCACCAGGTAGAAGCGGTTTGTTTCGAATAAGGTCTCCTTACGTAGAATCAGATGATAAAACGCATAGAAGAAAGCCAGGCAACATGTCACCTGTACTAGATAGAGGATCAGGTTCATGATTTCTTCTTTAGTTCCTTGATGAGTTCCTGCAATTCCTCAATGGATGTTTCCTCTTTCGCAACAAGGAAGGATACCAACTGAGGGGTCGAACCATTGAAATATTCCTGGATGAGTGAGAGCACACTACCCTTGCTATATTCCTCCTTGGAAATCAATGGAAAGTATTCATACGTCCTTCCGTAAGCTTTATGATCTACAAAGCCTTTGCGTTCCAGAATCCGTACAATAGAAGATATAGATGAGTGCGGGGGTTTAGGATCTTCCATCCTTTCGATGATATCGGAGACAGTGCATCGGCCGAGGGCCCAGATGTCCTTCATGATCTCCTCTTCTACCTTTGTCAAGCTTTTCATATGAGGTCGGGTTTTGAACTAACCAAACCAAATATATAACGTATTTATACGTTATGCAACTAAATTTACATTTTTAACTAAATTAATTTAGTATCTGATGGACGCAGAAAAGTCATCAAACGAAAATTAAAGCAGAAAAAAGCTCTCTTGACTTTGGAAAATTATTGGTCTCAAAAAAGAAAAGATGGAAAGATTATTCTTCTTCGTCAGCGGCATCATCGTCGGCTGAATCATCACTTTCAGTTTCAGCGTCGGTGATGGTCAGGTAATCCATGTCCCCATACTTTTCTTCATACTCCTCTTTCACGCTTTCCTTGAGTTCGCCACTTTCATCATAATCATCATCATCTTCGATAATCTGACGGGCTTCAATCAACGTCATGCGGACCAGGTAATATCGGTCGTCTGTTTCAAAAGGAAGGGCAGAAACAAATTTGCCTTCGGCATTTTTGTATTGGATAAGATATTTCGCGAAACCATAGGGATACATGAGCTTGATCTGCTCCTGGATTTCAGCGTCCAGCTTTTCATAATCCTTGACGATACGTGGTTTGTTGGCCATGCTTGAGTGTGTCTGTTTGCCTTGGAATTAAAATGCCTGATGCGCATTCCTGTTTCCAGGGCGAAAGATGTTAAAATATCAGTGACAAACAAAAGACTTTTATTTGATATTCACTAAGATTTTTTTTCTACCCCTAAGGTAATCCCCGAAGCCGTAAAACTCAGTTTTATTTTTCCTTGAGAATAGGACAAAAAAAAGCCGGAAAAGTCATGCTGACTTGTCCGGCGATTATAACCAAACCTTTACAATTTCAAAGTAACATCTGTCTAAGCAAGCGCAGCTATATCCCTGATTAGGATGCTGCTCCTGGTAAAATAGATCTTGTTTGTTTTACGAAGATCATTGAGTACAGCAGTGACAGTCTGTCTGCTGGTACCGGTAAAATTTGCAATATCCTGTTGGGTAAGGGAATGCTTAAGCAAAGTCTCTAATCCTACCTGGCGACCGCTTTGTTGCGCATTCTGAATGATAAAATCTATAATCCTGCTCCTGGCATCCTTAAAGATCAAGGATTCAAGCTGATTCTCTGTTTGTCTCAGTTTGAGTCCAATCAAGGCCACAACACTCATAGCAAGTCGGGGATTCTTGTCCATAAACTGGCGGAAAACATCTACCCGTATTCTGTAGTAAGTTGTTGCTGATGAAAGAGACATAGCAAAATTGCGATGAACTTCGTGTTGAGAGATCAAAGCAAATTCGCCGAAAACCATCCTTGGATGAAGTACCTGCTTGATCACTTCTCGCCCATCTTCATGGTGAGATCCGATCTTGATACTACCTTCCGAAAGGATATAAAAATAGTCTGCGGCTTCACCCTCGGCAAAAACCAAGGAATGTTTGGAAACATGCTGAACTTCCATATGTCGGGTCAGGGTTTCCATTTCTTCCTTGTCCAGAACACTGAAAAAGGGAATGCTATTCAGGATTTCGAGTTTCATAGTGTTAGTAGCGGTCTTAAGCATAAGGATAAATTAATCTGTCAGCTATAAGACACTATAACATTCGCCTACCCCTATGGCAGACCAAATAAAAAACGTTACTCGGGTAAATTGGAAGAAATAACATCGGGAGAGAACCCGGAGAAGTTGCCAAAGCCACCTTCAATATTGTTGAATATGGTGACTGGTTCAGCAAATGGGTCCTGACGCACAATGAGTTGTCTCGCCAGGGTGCTGTGATACTTATAATATTCCTGCGTAATCGTGCGGAGCTCTACATAAACCTGATTTAGATTACGATCGATCAGTACCCAATCAACAAAGTCAAACGATAGAGGCTGCCCCTCAACGAGATCATCCTTGTCTATCAGGATTCCGAAGTCATAATGGCGTAGAAAAGGCTGATCATCAGATAATTCGGGATCAACCAAGAAAGCATTTGGCATATTATCATACATGTTGTAAAACACTAGATGATAATACTGGTTGGATTCGAAATGGTTGATATCAAAGACAACCGTGTACCGCACAATATTCTTGAATTCATTCTTGGTAGAAGGTTCAATGCTGAAGTTTTCAATCATCAGGTTTGAAATCGTGCTTGGTTTAGGGATTCTTGTGGTAGCCCTGACACTCTCAAACCCTGGAGCAAAAGCTGAAATAGTATAAGAAAACCCTTCCTTCAGGAAATTAGCTGGAAAACCAAAATAGGTTCTACCTTTTTCAGTGGTTGAAACGAGACGTATAGAATAGTCAGTCTCTAGCTCAGTTACCTCAACTTCAAGATTATCTGGAATATGAAAACTACTTGAATCTGATGCAGATAGCGAGGAATAAACATAAACCTTAGCGGTCGTTGTATTCGAAGAAGACAGTTGAGAAACAATGGTCAATTTGGGATTATCGTTGACTGGTAACTCTAACGAACTTTCACAACTGGTAAAGACCAGCAATAGGCCCACTAACAGAAATGAAAAACGAAAAGTAGCTGCTCTGATCATCGACTAAAGATAGGCGAAATTTGACTTCATAAACATAAAAACTTGCTAAGCAGGCTTTTTACCAAATTAATGGAATGAAAACCTGTAGCTGAACGAGGGTATGAACCTGAAAAGTGAAAATTGCCGGAATTCAAAATCCTGGCTGAGAGGGTCCTGAACCAAGGTGATATAGAATGGGTTCGTCCTGTTATACACATTGTATAGATTAAGCGTCAATGAGTGACTGAAGAACTTCTTTTCTTGAAGCAAGTAATTTACACTCAAATCAAGCCTATGATAATCGGGCAACCTAAATCCATTACGATCGCTATAACTAATACCTATTTCAGGGAAAAACGAACCTGGATTAAAGAACTTACTTTCTGCCAATGTGATGGCTAATCCACTTCCGTACATCCAATTCATCCCGACTGTCCATTTTGGACTCAACTTCATCTGGCCGGTGAAAGAAGAAGATAATGTGCGGTCATACCGGTCAGGATAAGGTTTGCCATTGTTTATCTCTTCAAATTGGCGATAAGTTTTGGACCACGTTGCATTCCATTTTAACTGAATAGCATTGTGCTCGTATACATACTGAAGTTCCAGTCCTGCTGCTTTACCTCTGCCTTCAGTGATTTTTGATTCCCAATTAGCCGCATCAACTATACTGGAAGGAACTAAACCTTCGCGTAACAAAAAGCTTGCACCTTCCTGGTAAGAAATCAGGCTACGCATGTCCTTGAGATAGGAGGAAAATTCGAGAGATGAATATTCTCCAACCTTCCACATCGTGGAAAAACTATATTGATCCGAAAGTGAAGGAGATACTTTAGCTGTTGTAGGCACCCACAGATCAGTTGGCAAGCTTATACTACTTGATGTGAGGTTGTGTAAGTATTGTGCCATCCTACTGTATCCGATATTGAAGGCCCATTTTGAACTTGGGAGATAATCCAGACTTACGCGGAGTTGAGGATCAAAGTAATTAACGCCTTGCACAAAAAAACTAGAGATGTGGAGACCAGAAGTCAATTTCCACTCCGGATTGATGTCCCATTTATCTTCGAGATAAATTCCGGCTTCTACAGCATTGATCTTAAAGGAGGAGAAAAACACGTCATCCAGTAATCCTTCATCAAGGTAGAATTCACCAACCTTACTTTCCTCATTAATCGTGATCGATTTGGGTTTGAATTGATAATTAATTGCATTTACTCCTGCTGTTAATTGATGCTCCTCTGATGCTCTAATGTCAAGCTCAATCTTGAATGTAATATCTTCTATACCTGACTTGAATTCCTTGGCATCGAATCCGGAATAGGGATCAAAATTGGATCCCGGGAATGTAAAATCAAATTCACTTCGGTCAACAGATTGTAATTCAAACTGGCTCCTGGAAATAATCAGGTTCGAAAATACATTGTCCGAAAGGATGTGATTCCAACGCAATATTCCGGTACGGTTTGTCCAGTTGAGTGCTTTATTATATTCTTCATGCGAAACGATTCTTCCTAAATCCGGATTTACATCATCCCTATCGGTTATGGTTTCATCAGCAAAACTGTCACTACCGTGGTACATGCTCAGGTACAATCGATCCTTTTGTCCAACGATCCAGTTAACCTTGGCATTGAAGTCAAAATAATCCAGGTCAGCAGATCCACCAACATGATTCCGTGTCTTGTAATGACTGGTGATATCCCTCATAAACAAACCCGGAAGGAAAAATCGGCTGCTGATCAGGAGACCTACTTTATCCTTGACAATTGGCCCTTCAGCCATCATCCCAACTTCTGAGGTGGCTATATTTCCGGAAAGGCTCCAGTCATGAATATTCCCTTCTTTTAACCTGACATCCATCACGGAAGACAATCTTCCGCTAAACCGGCTGGGAAAATTGGCTTTATAAACAGCCGCTTGCTGTAGTGTCTGATAATTGAATACCGAAACGATCCCAAGAAGATGATTTGGATGATATACAGGGACACCATCCATAAGGATCAGGTTTTGATCATTTCCCCCACCCCGTACGTGAATCCCTCCAATTCCATCTGTACCTGTATGAACGCCAGGCATATAATCCATGGCTCTGTAGATATCACTTGACCCACCAAGATGAATATTGCTTTCAAGGTCAGACAAGGTGATAAGTTCGGCAGGAGGTACAATAGCATCCCCTTTCCCATTTCTGAAACCGGCATTGACAATAACCTCAGGTAACAAGCCATTCGGTCCTAATCTCAAATGAATGATTTCATTTCGCTTCAGAGTTATGTATTGGGTTGCACTTGAATACCCGAGATACCCGGATATCAACTGGACCTGGCCTTCTATCAGGTTGAGATTGTAGTATCCATATGTATTCGTCAAAGTTCCTTTACCTGAGAGGGCATCGAATACATAAGCAGAAATCAACGGTTCCCCTGAAAGAGAATCAAGTACTACTCCACTAATTGTATAATGCTCTAGAGGCGGCGGTAATGCATACAATACGATTTGATCATCTATATACTTGAATCCTATCTGACTACCATCCAGCACCTCTACCAATACTTCATCAAGAGTGACCCCTTTTATAGAAAGCGTGACTGGTGGTAACTGGCTGATGACATTATCACTGTAGATGATGTTTACCCCGCTTTGCAAGCTGAGCTCCATGAAAAAGGTTGAAGGATCCTTAGCCTGTGCTTTAATCGCAAGCATCTGACCTTGAGCGCATAGCAACGAAGCTGTTGTGCTCAACAGTAAAAAGCCGATTATAAGCTTGAACTTCAACATTGGGTATTAATGAATAAACGCTTTAACCCAGGGTATGTGCTCCCTGGAGACGTTGGAAGCGATATCAAAATTAACAATTCAGGAGGTAACTGGTACGAGCCCGTGTTTCCTGCCTTCTTCGATCATAAAGGCATAAGCCTTGTCGTAGTCACTGTCGAGTTCGCCATCAAGAATTGCTTCCCGGATAGCTGTCTTTATTTCACCTACCAGGCGGCCTGGTTTCAGATCAAATGTTTGCATAATGATTTCTCCGGTGATGGGAGGTTGCCAATTACGTAAATGATCACGGTCTTCTACCTCGCGCAAGCGCTCAATGACGATTTCATAATTTTTCAAGTAACGTGCTACGCGGTCAGGATTCTTTGAAGTTATATCCGACTTACAAAGGGTCATCAGTTCATCCAGGTCATCGCCCGCATCAAAGAGTAATCTCCGCAGGGCTGAATCAGTGATTTCTTCCTGGACTAAAGCAATTGGTCTCAAATGCAGTCTTACCATTTTCTGGACAAACTTCATTTTGTCATCCATTGGCAATTTCATGCGTCTGAATATCCTGGCGGTCATTCCGGCTCCTACTACTTCATGCCCATGAAATGTCCAACCATGACCTGGTTCAAATCTTTTTGTAGCAGGCTTGGCTATATCATGGAGAATCGCACTCCACCGCAACCAGAGATCCGAAGTTGATTCAGAGATATTGTCCAATACTTGTAAGGTGTGATAAAAGTTGTCTTTATGCCCATACCCTTCATATTGCTCAACACCTTTCATAGCTTCAAGCTCAGGAAAAATAATTTTCAATAAACCAGTCTTTTCCAGAAGCAGAAATCCCGTGGAAGGAATCGGAGATAAAATGATCTTATTTAGTTCATACGAAATACGCTCCATAGACACGATCGAAATACGATCACGCATAGAAGTAATGGCCTCTAATGTTTGAGGATCTATTTTAAAAGACAACTGGGATGCAAAACGAATAGCCCTGAGCATTCGCAATGGATCATCTGAAAAAGTTGAATGTGGATCAAGTGGAGTTACAATTCGTTTATGGTCGAGATCCGCTAACCCATTAAACGGATCAATGATTTCAAATCGATCTTGACCGCGCAAACTTGCAGCCAAGGCATTTATAGTAAAGTCTCTTCGAAGTTGATCATCACGTAAAGAACCTTCCTCAACATTTGGTTTCCTGCTATCAGTATTGTAAGATTCCTTGCGAGCACCAACAAATTCCAGTTCAAGGTCAAGATACCGGATCATGGCTGTTCCAAAGGTTTTGAAAACAGAAAGATGTGAAGCTTCTGAACCAAGTCTGCGACTTACTTCTTCTGCTAATGCAGGTCCATCGCCTACGGTCACAAAATCTATATCCTTACAAGGAATGCCTAACAAACGGTCCCTGACAAAACCGCCAACTACATACACCTCCTGATTCAAGTGATCAGCAGCTGTGCTGATGACTTCAAAAAGTTTTTTCTCTGGAGATGTAAGCTCTAATGTCATGGGCTGAAGGCAGTATATTGATTAAACGTTTCCTGGGAGATTAAATGTAAAAGAGATTTCGTCCTGATTCGATACTACGATTACACTTCAGCCATAGCTCCTGGAGCATAATGATGTCCGATTTGTTCAAGCACATCATATAAAACAGCGGGATCATGTTCTGATACAAGGATGGAACGGAAATGTTTAATGCCCTCAAGTGATCTGAAATAATTGGTGTAATGGCGTCTCATTTCTACCACTCCGACCTTCTCTCCTTTCCATACTATGGAATGTTGAAGGTGACGGCGTGCTGCATCTACCCTCTCCTCAATCGTTGGCTCAGGTAAAAGCAAACCAGTTGCTAAATAATGTTTGATTTCACGGAATATCCATGGATATCCAATGCTAGCTCTGCCAATCATAATCCCATCCACACCATATCGCTCTTTATACAACTTTGCTTTTTCAGGTGAATCGATATCCCCATTACCAAATACCGGGATTTGCATACGTGGATTGTTTTTAACCTCTCCGACTAAAGTCCAATCTGCTTCCCCTTTATACATTTGGGAACGCGTCCGTGCATGAATGGAAATGGCCGCAATGCCAATATCCTGTAGCCGTTCTGCAACTTCAACAATATGCTGGGATTGTTCATCCCATCCTAATCTTGTTTTTACGGTGACTGGTATCGGGCTTCGCTTAACAATCGCTTCAGTAAGCCTGATCATTTTCGGGATATCTTTTAGAATACCCGCACCGGCTTCTTTACAAACGACTTTCTTGACCGGACATCCATAATTTATGTCAAGGAGTTCAGGCTTGGCTTCAATCACGATATCTGTGGCCTGAAGCATTGAATCCAATTCTGCTCCAAAAATCTGAATACCAATTGGCCGTTCAGAATCATAAATGTCAAGTTTCTGGATACTCTTCTCAGCATCGCGGATCAAACCCTCCACACTGATAAATTCAGTGTATAGCATATCACAACCATGTTCTTTGCACAGAAAACGGAAGGGTGGATCACTCACATCCTCCATTGGAGCAAGTAAAAGTGGAAATTCGCCTAAATCCAGGTCCTTAATCTTAGCCATGGTGGGGATAACAGTATTGCCTAGTTAGAGAGTTCATCCACAAGGATTAAAAGTGTCAGGACAGCTGTGGCTTGATACATAGTATCCCTCAGCACACTACCCCAATCTGTTTTCTTCTCTTCCTTTACGGTGATCGGTTTAACGTCCTTCGGACCTACTGTGATGTAAGATCCCTTCTTGATTTCCGGATAGTTATTGAAGAATAAGAACTTCTTTGTTTTCTGAACCCGTCCATCTGCAAACTGTACTTTGATCTCACTCATGGCGCCGTCTTTACTCACGCCTGCAGCGAATTTATCTACATAAAACTTAGCACTTTTCTCCCCACGGAAAGCAACTGAAATCACCCTTTCACCAGAAAGGTAACCCTGCCCATAAGCTTCATCAAGATTGACATAGCCTCCGATGGTAACCAGGTCCTTACTCTTCGGAATCTGGATGACATCACCTTCTCTAAGAGTTATATTGGATGGATGATTCTCATCTTTCATTATATCAGCCAGATCAATGACAACAAGACCTGTATTATCTACCTGCCTATAGAGTCTTGCGCCTTCTGGAAATGCTTCTCCTGTAAGTCCTCCCGCCCTGGCGATCAGATCATAAATCTTTTCTCTGTCTTGCAACAAAGGATATGTCCCTGGATATCTTACTTCTCCTTGAACTTCTATGGTGCGCTGCATTTCATATTCCGGAATAGTACGAACATATACATGATCAAAAGGCTTAAGCATCATGCTTGAATCTGATTCGTAATTGAATTCAAAACCTCTTTCGATGCTGGTTGTATATTGTTCAATTCGCAAGCTTTCTCCTTTATCAAATTCAGAACGTGCCACATCGATACGATCATTGTCTGCTTCAAACCTAAACCCACCAGCAAGACTGATTAGATCCGCTAATCGCATCCCCGGTCCGAATGAAAAAACACCCGGGTTTCGAACAGCTCCATAAATCGCTACAGTGATTTCATCACGGCGGCCACCTTTATCATAAATATGAATTTGATCACCTGCCTTGATTTCCACATTTGCCGCTGACATTGGATCCGCCAATGCTTCCTTGAGGTTAAGGTGAACATACTCTATGGTCTTAGGCTCTCTTGGATTGTATCTCATGATATACCCTAGATCTGTTGCATCAGGCAATCTTCCACCTGCCAGCACTATGGCATCTTCAAGTCTTAATCTGCCTTCGGGATTAAATGCAAACGTATCTGGATTTTTCACAGCTCCTACCACAGAAAAGTACGCGGGATCAACGAATGTTTTCAGTGTCAATACGTACACCTCATCTTGATTATTCAATTGCACATTTGCTGGTGACGCAGGATTGTCAAGAATTGTCTGGATATTAATTCTTTCAAACTTAAATGTACTGTCTGGTTGAAAACGCAATAGATACCCAAAATCAAGCCTAGCATCTGGCTTTATAACACTTCGATCAAGCAAATCTGAAACTCTCATTCCATCCCTCTTTTCAAATCTTCCGGGATAGGCCACAGCACCACTAACACTTACTGTATTGTTTGCGCTAATTCCAATGGTTTTAATGTCAATAATATCCCCATTGTATAAAATATAATCACCTCCATTGTGGACTAACTCCTCAAGATTGACATTCGTTATAATGCTTTTATTTCCCATGAACCGTGTGACCTGCACAAGTCCGAGATAGGCTTCAGGTTTTGAACCACCAGCATACTCCACTAATTTCGAAAGGTTTTCATTATCCAGAAGCTCATAAGACATTGGCCTTACAACAGCTCCCCGAATAGTAACTACTTTTTGAGCTACGGGAATATGGATATAATCATTGTCTTGCAGAAAATAATTTTTGGCTACACCAGGATTATTCATGAATTCATATACATCCAGTGGAATCGTTTCTTTTCCCCTGATGACTTTGATACGCCTTACAGAACCAATTGGTGTTGGTCCTCCAGCGGCACTTATCACATTAAATGCTGTATTAATTCCGGGCATGGTAAATGAACCAGTAGTAACTGCTTCGCCAAAAACATTTACAGTCATATTCCTGGCTTTCACCAGTGTCACCTGGAATTCGCCTCTGCTGATGACATGGTATTGGCTATAGCGTTGGAATAAAAGTTCTTTTGCATCACCGAAGGTCAGTCCCTTAAGTAGAATTTTTGGAAGCCTATCACCAGGTTGGACAAATCCATCCGGGTTAATTTCAAGCACATTCTCAAACTGGGATCTTCCAAAACCTACTACCCCAATTCTATCTCCAGTCCCTAATACGTAGGTATTTGAAGCTACAAGATCCTCCGCTTTTTGGTAAACAGACAATGTGTTGTTTTTGAAAATCTCCTGGCCATAAATAACCTCTGGTTTCACTTCTGCAACGACCGGCTTTTCGGGTGCTTTTGGTGCCTCTAGTGGTTTTTCCTGTTTTTGCAGTTCTACAGGCTTATGTATGGTAACGACTGTATCCGCCCGGGCGGCAAAATCAGCTTCTATCTCTTTCACCGTTTCCAAGATCACATCCTGGAATCTTTCTAAATCATTAGCGGTGAGTTTGTCAGGATCAATTCCTTTAGCTATCAATCTTGCTCTTAGCGTATCCTCTGGGATACCAGTCTGGGCAAGCATATCTCTGGCTTGCGCCTCAGTCAACTGGACCTGGCTAAGCCCTGCAGGAATAAAAACCAACAGGCCGAAAATGAGTAGGAGAACTGATCTTACAATATACTTAAGCATGCACACCATTTTTGCCTTTGCGGCTCAGTCTTTTTCAAGGACTTCCCTGAAATATTTCAATGTTTGTACCAGGCCTTGAGCTCTCGGAATTTTTGGTTCCCAACCTAAAAGCTTGCTGGCAAGGGTGATATCCGGTTGACGAACTTTAGGATCATCTTCCGGTAATTCTCGGTAATCAATGTATGCCTTGTTGTTTCCAACTAAATCCAGAATTTCCCTGGCCAGTTGCATAATGGTGATTTCATCCGGATTTCCAATATTGACCGGCATTGAATAATCACTATGCAACAACCTGTAAATACCTTCTACCAGGTCATCCACAAAACAAAAAGACCGAGTCTGGCTTCCGTCACCGTAAACCGTTAACCCTTCACCTCTCAAAGCCTGTGCCATAAAGGCTGGTAAAGCCCTTCCATCCTCGATCCGCATCCTGGGTCCATACGTATTGAAAATCCGGACAATACGGACTTCCACCCCATGAAAACGATGGTAAGCCATAGTGATGGCCTCCATAAACCGTTTGGCCTCATCATAAACGCCGCGAGGACCAATTGGGTTGACATTTCCCCAATAATCTTCCTTTTGGGGATGTACCAATGGATCGCCATAAACCTCTGATGTTGAGGCTATTAATATTCTGGCTTGCTTAGATTTAGCCAATCCTAGCAGATGATGAGTACCTAGAGAACCCACCTTTAAGGTCTGGATCGGCATTTTAAGGTAATCAATGGGGCTTGCAGGCGAGGCAAAGTGCATGATGAAATCCAAGTCACCGGGAATATGGACGTACTTGGTAATATCGTGATGAGAGAACTCGAAATGCTCTTCCGGAAGAAGATGCTCGATATTACTCATGGAACCAGTTAAGAGGTTGTCCATTCCTATCACATGATAGCCTTCCTTCAAAAAACGATCACAGAGGTGCGACCCGATGAAGCCGGCCGCGCCGGTGATTAGTACCCTTTTCAATACCTTTAGTTGTGATTTTAAAATTTATGCGAAGCGCTAAGATACTAGAAATAAGCTTTTTGACCCGGTTGATGCTCCCATTGATCTTGCTCTGGAGCACCAGTATAGTTGCGCAGAACATCAAAAGAATCAACCTTTTAGAATTTAAATATGGTTTTCATGTCCCTTCTGGCGACCTAGGTGAGCGATTTGGATCGAGCAGTGATATCGGGGCAACTATTCAGTCCGTCAGTGTAGCGTCAAGACTGTTTTTTGGGGTCGAGGGTATGTATTTTTTTGGAAACAATGTAAAGGAAGACGTTCTTACTCAGCTTCGGGCTTTTGATGGAACAATCATTGGAATAAATGGAGCTCCAGCAGATGTAAATCTTAAAGAGCGGGGCTTCTATCTTGGTGTCAACGCCGGTAAAATCTTCCCTACTACATCTAACAAAAACAAATTGACCGGTATCAGGGCGCAGATCGGTGGTGGATTATTACAACACAAAATCCGTGTTCAAGATAATGCTGAAACAGTAACAGCCTTAAGCGAAGACTATCTCCCTGGATATGATCGTCTCTCAAACGGTCCGGCCGTTCATCTTGGCTTAGGGTATCATTATCAAAGTCCAACAGGCAATTTCCACTTCCACATTATGGGAGATTTATATGGAGCCCAGACAGTGTCACGCAGGGATCTTGATTATCCATCAGGCCAATACCTTGATACTAAGAGAACAGATGTGTTCGCAGGTGCAAGCATTGCCTATGTGGTCATCATCAGTCGGACTAGTACACCAGACAATATTTATTATTAAACTGATGGTGTGGTTCTTCTATTATTGCTTGATGTACCTTTTTATCGCAGGAATTTATGTTTGGTCTTTTTGGAATAAAAAAGCAGATCAATGGGTATCAGGTCGTAAAAACTGGGTGAGTCAACTTCAAAAATTACCAGCTAAGAAAAATCAACGGATCTGGTTTCATGTTTCAAGCCTCGGAGAATTCGAACAAGCAAGACCTGTCATTGAAAAGCTGAAGGAAAAGAAGAATGATCTTGATATCATCCTGACTTTTTTTTCACCAAGCGGTTATACAATCCGTTCTACTTATTCAAATGCGAATGTTTATTATTTGCCGGCTGATATTCCTGGAAATGCTGCAAGGTGGATTGATTTAGTAAAACCGGATTTTGCGGTTTTCGTCAAATATGATTTATGGCCTGGCTACTTAAGGGCACTCGCTAAAAGAAAAATTCCAACTGTTTTGATTTCTGCACATTGGAAACCATCGCAAAAGTTCAGCTCATGGAACCTACCTCCAACGAGAGCCCTACTCTATGGTTTCAGGCAAATTTTTCTTCAGCAAGCAGATGATGTTGATTATTTCCAACGCAAAGGATTTCAGAATCTAAGTATTGCAGGAGATACACGCATTGACCGCAGTCTTCAATTGCCATTGGAAGCCGCATCGAAAATTCCTGATGCGCTCAAAGCTATACCACCATTTGATCTTGTAGCAGGTAGCACATGGCCACCGGATGAAAAACGAATTGCTGAAGCCATCCAACAATTAAATCTAAGGTTGCTAATTGCTCCTCATGATACATCTGAAGAAAGTATTGAAAGGCTTGTCAACACTTTTCCTTTTCAAGTGACGAAACTTTCTTCTTATAAGGTTGGAGATCCTTTACCCAAAGTAATCATCGTGGACAGTATCGGCTTGCTTGCTTATCTCTATTCGCTTGGAAAAATAGCTTATGTCGGAGGTGGATTCGGAGCAGGTATTCATAACACACTTGAACCAATGGCGCACGGAAAGCCACTTATTTTTGGCCCTGCCTTTGGAAAATTTCCGGAAGCTGTTGACATGATAAAAGAAAAAGCTGCCATTTCTATTTCCACAACTGATGAACTTATCCAGACGCTAAACCATTTCAACCTATCAGACAATGCTGAACGCGCAGGTGCGATTGCATATCGATACCTGGTCGATCACCGGGGTGCCAGTGATCAAGTAGTCAATTATATTGTGGGATCAATACCTAACGAACAAAAAGCATGACATCAGATCAAGACATAAACGTAGTACACGAAAAAGCAAAGCACGTAAAAGCGCTGGTGATCGGTGATGCAATGCTTGACCGGTATATTTATGGTTCGGTAGACCGTATTTCTCCTGAAGCTCCAGTTCCGATCCTTTCGCACCAGCGAACAGAGATCAAAGCCGGAGGATCTGCCAATGTTGCTTTAAATCTTGCTGCCTGGGGATGTGAAACCACACTGATCGGTCTTACTGGCAATGATGCTAATGCAGATGTACTGGCCAGCCTGCTCGGTCAAAACGGAATTAAACACCATTTATTCCAAAGTAAATCACGTCCAACGACGATTAAAACAAGAGTTGTTGCTTCATCCCATCATTTACTGCGGATTGACGAAGAATCAGATCAATACCTGTACGGAAATGAAGAAGATCAGGTATTGGAACATATCCTGCAATACATCAATACTGACCAGCCAGATCTTATAATTCTAGAAGATTACAACAAAGGGTTACTTACTGAAAAAATAATTGCTGCAGTGATAGGGAAAGGGCGTGAGCTTGGTGTCTTTATAGCGGTAGACCCAAAGGATAAGAACTTTTTTGCTTATCGTGGGGTAAACTTGTTTAAACCCAACCTTAGGGAAGCCAGCCAGGCCGCGCATAAATCACTTAATGTATCTGATTTAAATGAACTCGGTACTGACTGGCGGAAGCAGATGGATGTCCAAACAGTAGCTATAACTTTGGGTGCGAATGGAATATATCTGCAAAAAGGAGGTGGAGAAGTCCATGTCCAGCCTGGTCGGGCGATTGATGTCATAGATGTATGCGGTGCCGGGGATGCGGTGATATGTTCGCTGGCGTTAGGCTTAATGAGCGGTTTGGACCTCCAATCCTGTGGTTCGCTGGCCAACCTCACCGGGGCTTATGTATGCTCTCATTCGGGGGTTGTGACTGTGGATGTAGCTGCAATACATCAATGGATTTAATCATATTTGTCAAGCGGCTTACATATTTACATTCCATTGATAAGTAAATGTCAAATTTTTCTATTTTTACCCAGAATTCCCCTTACGGACAATACGATTTCCAATTGCCACCTTTAAAGAGTAAAAGCTATTTATTAAAACTAAATTCTGAAAATGATGAAAGTAACTTTACGAATTTCAAGTCTTTTTTTCGGGCTTGTCTTATGGAGCGCAACTGCCTGGGCGCAGCCTGCCAATGACGATTGCGTTGATGCAGTCGAATTGGTATATGCTTTAGACGAGGCAAATGCTATATTAGTTGATGGCGACACCAGAGGTGCCATCGCTTCTACGACACCGGCTAGTGTATGTTCACAATCCTTCTATACCGATGATATCTGGTATAAATTCAGGACGCCTGTGGATTTACCTGCAAATGGAGTAATCATCAAGGCATATTTCAATAACGCCACTAACCCTGAGGATCTTACCTCTGTAGGTATGGCTGTTTATGAAAGCTGTGACTTAGATGCAACTGTGATTGCCTGTTATGTAACAGACCTTCCTGAGTTGAACAAAACAGAATTAAATGGAGCTTGCATCGATGCAGATCGCGAATATTTGGTTCGTATCTGGTCTGGAGGCGCTGATGTTACAACTGAAGGAACATTCAGAATTGCTGTTTTTGGCAATACCGCTGCTCAACCTACCCTATACTGGGAATCATTTGATGGTGGTATTGAAGCTAATGGCTGGACTACTGAAGGCACATGCGCTACAGCTGATTCCAATGTTAATGCAGGTTGGAAATACCTCCCTGATGGTCTTATTGATCAAGGTGCTTACATTTTCGTAGGTGCTGGTATCAGCTCACCAACATTATGCGATGGAGCAGTTGGTGTGGACAGTGACTTTGATGATAATGGCGGCATTGAAGGTAATTTCGGAGGCGGACCATGTCCAGCTCCTGCTCAGCATATCCTGGTTTCTCCTGAAATCAATACTGCAGATTGGGATGTTGAAGGTCTTTCTTTAATGTGGAACCAAGCTCTTCGTCAATTCCAAAGCACTTTTTTCTTCTCTTTCCGTACACAAGATGGTGAGGAAGAATGGACAGATTGGAAGGATTTCCCAGTTAATACTGAGTTTGAAACCAATGGTGATTTCAACAATACCGACGTTCAGCGCCACTTTATGTCAGGTGCTGCAGGTCACGACAACATCCAGATCCGTTTTGTCTACAATGCCAACTACTATATGTGGGCTATTGATGATGTAAGGATCGTTGAAACAGAAGCTAACAACCTTCGCGTTCAGTCTAACTTCTTCGCAATTGCTCCATGGGCCTCTATGCCAGCAGATCAGGTATATCCTTTTGGTGCACTTGCTGATATCCGCAATGCCGGAGCTGCAGATCAGACCAATGTTGTTTTGAATCACACATTAGTAAATAGTGATACACAAGAAGAAATCCACAATTCAGACCTGGTTTATGGAACTGTAGTTGCAGATTCTACTTATGAAAACAGGCTTAATCCAGAATTGGTAGTTATTCCATCAGTTGATGGAAATTACACTGGTACTTATACGGTTACACAAGACCAGCCTGATTTTGATCTTTCTGACAATTCAATTTCCTATAGCTTCAGCGTTGGCGGACATACTTTCGGATTGGAAGATGGTTTCACCAGGTCAGTAGCGGTTGCTGAAAGTCAATATGATGTAGGCGCTCCAATGTCTTATGCTTATGGAAATTATTACAGGCCAGTAGTAGATGCAGAAGTTGAGCGTATTGTTTGGGGTGTAAACAACCCTGCTGATATGGTTGATAAAACTGTTCAGATCTATTTGCTTCAGTGGACTGACACCAATGGTGACCAGATTGCAGAAAGCGGTGAGCGTAGGTTTATCGGATTCTCTGATTATACATTCAGTGGCACAGAAGGTGACAATGCTATCTTCGAAACTGTTCTGGAAAACTTTGACAACCCAGGTGATCCTATCGTAATGCAAGGTGGTTTCGGTTACATTGTAATCGTTGAGTACCAAGCTTCTACTGCTGATGATCCACAATTCTTTATGTTGGCTAGTGAAGCACGCGATTACAATGCAGCAGTGCTAGCTTCTGACACAATGGTAGCATGGGGCCTTGCAGATCTGCATACGTACTCTGCAGTTCTTGGTCACTCACCAGATGGAAACATTGCTAACATTGACTACGAAGTAACAGAGCTTGATGTGGATGATACACGTATATTCTTTGGACATGACATTGTGCCTTTGGTACGTGTGATCGTTAAAGGAACGAACACTGTTGATCAATTGCCATTGGACAATAGCATCAGTGCATATCCTAACCCAGCAAATGATAAAGTTCAGGTTAAACTTGAATTTACTCAGCCATACAGCGATGTAAAACTCAGACTGATTGATAACCTCGGTCGCGTAGTATATTACAAAGCCCTTGATCAGACCTTTACCGAACATGTTGAAACTATCAATGTAAATGATCTGCCTTCAGGCAATTATTTACTCCAGGTTGAAACAATCGACGGTCAGCGTTCTGTACCAGTGATTGTGACTAAATAAAAACGAAAGTTTTTAAATCCTAAAAAGGGGATCAGGTAACTGATCCCCTTTTTTATTTCCCATCCTGATTTGTCAATCGTATGACAGATGTGCATTCTCGAATTTTTATGCGGTCTTTACTGAGTAACTTTAGTAAATAGGAATTCACAGATATTACGTGGCGTCGGGCACCTCAAATTATAAACCAATGGCACGATCCGTTTTCTTCAATTTTCTATGGTCAAGTCTTTTTACGATTTGGACATCTGCATTACTCGCCCAACCAGCGAATGATGATTGTATAAATGCAATTCAAATTGCATTAGCTGAAAGTGAGCCAGAAGCTATTTTAGTTGAAGGGGATACTCGTGGGGCTACTGCATCTACAACACCTACTGTTGTTTGTTCCCAAAATTTCTATACAGATGATATCTGGTATAAATTCACCACTCCACCCGATCTACCTGTCGAAGGTATCGTAATCAAAGCTTACTTCAATAACCTGGAAAACCCAACTGATTTGGCAAGCGTTGGGATGGCTGTTTATGCAGGTTGTACAGCAGATGAACCATTGGTCGCCTGCTATGTCACCGATGACCCCGAATTGAATAGAACTGAACTTGCAAGTGCATGCCTGTTGGGTGATCAGGAATATTTAATCAGAATCTGGTCTGGTGGTGCTGACCCATCCACGGAAGGGACATTCAGGATTGGTGTTTTTATAAACACAACAGCGGAACCCTACTTATGGTGGGAAACTTTTGGAGGTGGCCTTGAAGCCAATGGTTGGACAACGGAAGGAAGTTGTGCTGTAGCTGATTCTAACGCAAATGCAGGATGGAAATATCTGCCTGATGGATTGATTGACAAAGGCGCTTACATCTTTCGAGGTGCAGGTATAAATTCGTCAACACTTTGCGATGGTGCGGTAGGTGTCGACAGTGATTATAATGATAATGGAGGGATTGAGGGTAACTTTGGCGGAGGACCGTGCCCGGCTCCAGGCAGCCATACCCTGACTTCTCCGGTCATCTATTCCGGCGATTGGCATGTCGCAGGCTTATCCGCCAGCTGGACTCAAGCCATCAGGCAATTCCAAAGCAATTATTTCTTTGCTTTCCGTGTCCGGAATGCCGATAGCGAATGGAGTGAATGGAATGAACGAGAGATCAATACAGAATTTCAAATCAATGGAGACTTTGAAACAAATAATTTTCAGCGATTTCAAATGCAAGGTGCTATTGGCCAGGATTCCATTCAACTAAGGTTTACTTACAATGACAATTATTATTTGTGGGCCATTGATGATATGAAGATCATTCCGCAAGAATGTACAAATAGCATGATATCCCGGTTTTATGCTATTCCACCATTTGCACAGATTCCTTCCAGTCAAACGTATCCTTTTGCAGCATTAGCTGACATATTTAATTTTGGAGCATGTCCAATAACAGCAGGTCAGCTGCAATGCACTGTGGTGGAAATAAATAATCAAGACACGGTTTATCATGAAACCATATCATTTGGAAGCATTGATCCTGACTCTGCCCTGAATCACCTGTTTTTTCCTAAGCTGATTGACTTGCCAGATTACCAAGGGGACTATATGATGACATACACTTTAACACAAGATTCCATTGATTTTAATCCCGATGACAACGTAGTTTCAATCTCGTTTTCTACAGGTGGTAATACATTCGCACTTGAAACCGGACCTACCCGTCCGGTTGCTCCATTCAGTTATAAAGGGCCTCCTTCTTATGCCTATGGAAACTATTTCAGACCAGTATATGATATTGGAGTCCAATCGATCGAATGGGGAGTAAACAATCCTGATGAGATGGTTGGAAAAACTGTTCAGATCTATTTGTTACAATGGACAGATACAAATCAGAACAATATTGCCAACTTAGAAGAACGTCATATTATAGGTTTTGCAGACTACACCTTCAAAGGTGATGAAGGTGAAAATGTAATCCTGGAAACTTCGCTTGAAAACTTTTCAAATCCTGGTGAATCAGTTATCATGAGAGGGGGTTTAGGATACATGGCAATGATTGAGTACCAGGCACTATCCTTAGACGGTCCAACTTTTTATATGTTGGCGAGTGAAGCCCGGGATTATACAGCACAACAAGTGGCTATGGACTCAGCTGTTGCTCATGGCCTCACCGATATGCCAATTTATTTTTCAGTGTTAGGATTTTCTCCTGACGGGAATATTGCCAACATCGATTATGAAGTAAAAGAACTTGATCCAAATGATACTCGCATGTTTTTTGGAAATGATATTGTACCTGTAGTAAGGATAGTTGTTAATGAGGATATTATCATTGATGAGGTTAGATCCCTGCCTTCAGATCAAATAATCTCTGTCTTTCCAAATCCGGCGACAAGCAACATCACAGTTAAAATGGAATTTGCTCATGCTGTTAATGACGTCCTTATTAGTGTGATCAACAACAAAGGACAGGTCGTTTTATCCAAATCAATTTCTTCATCTGTGCTTGACCAGGTTGAGTCCATCGATGTTTCGACATTTGCTTCCGGCACCTACCACCTTAGAGTACAAACTTCAGAAGGAGAGCGATCAATTCCTGTTGTCATCGTTCATTAGATTGCCACCAGTAGCCAGTCTTTCCTATCCTCTAACTCACTCTACATCCAGTAGCTGGCCTTTCCTAACCATTAACCATTAACCATTAAACATTAAACATTAACCATTAACCAATTACATTTAACCATTTACCTTTAACCCATTACCCATTTAACAATTACCATTTAACAGCCCAACAATGCTCCGCTTCGACTCTCTATCCGCCCGCGAATGGCCCGACCCAAAAACTACCAAGCCTCATATCCTCCCTATTTATGCAACTTCATCTTACTCCTTTGATGATATAGAACAAGGCATGAGGATATTTGCTGCGAAAGAAGAAGGCCATACATATAGCCGCTACAGCAATCCCACCGTTGATGCCGTTGCTTCTAAAATTGCGGCACTTGAAACTTTCGGGAGTTCAATCAAAGCATCTGCAGTGATGACCAACTCCGGAATGTCAGCCATTCACGTCCTTGTCTCTGGCTTGCTGAAAACCGGTGATAAACTGCTAACACAACCAAATATCTACGGTGGCACCACAGAGCTATTTCATAAACTCAGTAAAAGTTGGGGGGTCGAAATTATTTACGCTGACCTTAATAAAGTAAATGAGGTAGAATCATTGCTAAAATCTGATCCACAAATCAAATTGATTTACCTGGAAACACCAGCAAACCCAACACTAGCGTGCATCGATATTGAAGCCTTAGCGAAAGTCGCAACCACGCACAATAGATGGACTGCCATTGATAATACCTTTGCTACACCCTATCTTCAGCAACCATTATTACTTGGTGTTGATTTTATCATCCACTCCACCACCAAATTCCTAAATGGTCACGGCAATAGTATTGCCGGCATGGTGATAGGACACGATGCAGAACTTTTCAAACAATCCATATGGAACACCATGAAACTCACTGGTGCCAATTGCAGTCCGTTTGAAGCATGGCTTGTTTACCAAGGTGTCAAAACCTTACCACTACGGATGCAAAGACATTCCTCAAATGCAATGACCATAGCCACCACCCTTTCCAATCATCCTAAAGTTTCAAGAGTAAATTATCCAGGCCTTGAATCACATCCTGACCATGCAATTGCTAAAAAACAAATGAAAGCATTTGGCGGCATGATGAGTTTCGAATTGTCCGGGGGTCTCAATGCAGCCATAGGTGCTATGAACAAAATGAAGTTTTGTTCCCTTGCGCCAACATTAGGTGATATTGATACACTGATACTTCATCCAGCTTCATCATCACACTTAAAAGTGGATCCTGAGGTCAGGAGAAAGGCTGGGATTTCTGATGGCTTGATACGTATCTCTGTAGGCATTGAAGATGTGCAGGATATATTGGATGATTTGTTGCAAGCGATTTCTTAGCTGTCAGCTATCAGCTATCATTCAGCTATCAGCTGTCAGCTATCTGCTATCAGTTTTGCTTCCAGCTACCAGCTTCCAGCTTCCAGGTTAATATTTAATGCTCACAATTCACGGCTCACTTCTCACCGCTCACTGCTCACTGCTCACTGCTCACTCCTCACTGCTCACTCCTCACTCCTCACTCCTCACTCCTCTTACTCTCTCACTGTCTTACTGTCTTACACTAAGCTCTATCACGGCCATCTCCTTCACCTTGTCTCCGTCAATTGCAAACCTGACCATAGTCCTGACCTTTTGAAATCCATGCTTTCCACAAGCGCCTGGATTAATGTGAAGCAGGCTTAATTGTTTGTCATAGATGACTTTCAGGATGTGACTGTGGCCGCAAACAAAAATGTCTGGCTTTTCTTTCAATAGTAATTGTTTGATGCTGGAAGGATAATGACCTGGATATCCACCGATATGAGTCATGAGTATTTTCATTTGCTCAACTTGCCATACTAGTGTCTGAGGAGCTATCAAACGAATCTCTCTGCCATCAATATTACCATAGACGATCTTCAGCGATTTGCCCAGCGATTGCAATTGATTCGCCACTTCCTCATTTCCTACATCTCCTGCATGCCAGATCTCGTCACATGCTGAGAGTATCGGTAAAAGTTCGGGATCAAGAAAACTATGCGTATCTGACAATAAGCCAATTCTTACCATTCATCAGGAATATCAAGACAAACTTTTCCGAATTGTTCTCCACCGGCAATGACCGCCATAGCATCATTTGCATCAAGCAATGAAAAGACATGACTGATAATGGGCCTTATCTTATGGAGATTGACAAAAGCAAGCATATCGCGGAAATCACATGGTGAACCCATTGTAGAACCCAAAATGTCTAACTGCTTCCAGAAAATTCGTTGAGGACTCAAATCATCTATATTTCCGCGGGTTCCACCATAAATCACCATCCGGCCACGATTACTCATCAATGGGACCATCTTTGAAAACTCTGCCCCTCCTGCTCCATCGATCACAAGGTCAAATCGGCCATTTACTTTTTCAGCCAATTCTTTTTCCCAATTAGGTCGAGTATAATTACCTCCACCAACAGCTCCATGCTGAATGGCTAGGTCGATTTTATTATCTGACGAACTAGTTACCCAAACTTCCATCCCATGTGCCACTCCAAAAAGCAATGCCATGGTGGCAACACCTCCACCAATACCGGTGATTAGCATTCTTTCGCCTGGTTTTGCCTTTCCCCTGGTCATCATCGCCCGAAACGCGGTAACACCACACACTGGAAGTGCTGCTGCCTCGACCCAGGATAAATGGGCAGGCTTATCATACAAATTACTCTCAGGTACTTTGACCAGGTCTGAAAATGTACCGAAATCAGGCATTCCCAAGATCCTGAAATCAGGACTAAAATGGTCAGGATTACTCCCCCAATCAAGGGATGGATCGATAATGACTTCTCTCCCGTCCACTATCCCTGCCCCATCGCTCCCTGGCACCAAGGGAAAGGCCAGGCCAGGATACTTCCCTTTGGTAATCCAAAAATCTCTTTTATTGAGGGCTGCAGCTCTTAAACGTACAAAAACCTCGCCTTCAGCTGGAAGTGTTGGATTAATATCAGCAGGCTCTAAGGGCATTTCTAGCCCAAACAGAATCATAGAACTCATATACAGACAGATGGGTGAAGTGGCTTCAAAAGCATCGAATATAAAGATATTGGTATCTTGTATATGTGGCTAATACTTAGCCACTTTTGCATAGCTTTGTCCATAGAAAAAAAGATATTTATGACCAGACTATTCCTCTTCATCGTTCTTCTCCTGAATGTTTTCTTTCCCTCTGCATACACTCAATCTTGTGAGATAAATTCCGTGACGGCCATTGCGCTACCATGCCAGGGAAATAATTTCCTGGTCTCCGTTGATCTCGATGTCACAAATCCCACAAGTCCTGGTTTCACTCTTGCAGGGAATGGTGTAATCTACGGTACTTACCTATATTCAGATTTGCCAGTTACTGTCGGTCCACTCTTGGGAGATGATGAATCTGAGTACGAGTTTATCGCCTGGGATGTTGAAAATGCAGATTGCCAGCAATTCACTACGATGAATGCTGAAAATTGCGGACCAATTTGTTCCATCAGCAATTTCGATCTTGAATTTGTGATATGTATGGGTAGTCAAAGCGCTATCGTTGTATTTGACTTTGATTATGTAAATCCTTCAAGTGCAGCTTTTGATTTATATGACGAAGAGGGTGAGTTGATAGATAGTTATTTATATGCTAGCTTACCTATTACCGAAACTTTTTTCCCAATTAATGGTGCAGCCCCGATTGTGGTGACCGTTTGCGACCAGGGAGATAATGAGTGTTGTGAAACATTTACTATAGATGCTATTGATTGCACCCCAAATAACTGTGAAATCTTCAATGTAAATGTTGATCCTCAGTGTACAGGTTCTAACTTCGTCGTTCAGCTGGATTTCGAAACAGACAATCCAGGTTCTGACAGTTTTCTACTTACAGGTAATACATTGAATTATGGAACCTTTGCTTATTCAGAACTCCCTATTACAGTTGGACCTCTGAATGGAAGCAGCAACATCATGTGGGAGTTCAATATCGTAGATTCCGAACTACCTACCTGCAATACAGAATATCTCCTTGGTATATATCATTGTCCTCCTCCTTGCGATGTGCAGACCATGGAGGCTCTTGCTTTAGAATGCAACGGCAATGAGGCCTACTCCTTGTTGATCGGTATGGAAATCGAAGGAGAAGGAGATAATGGATTTGCAGTATTCTCTGAGACTGCTTACTACGGCAGTTACGGTTACAACCAGTTGCCGCTTACTATCCCCGAATTTGAAGGGTCAGGTGAGTTTGTGGATGTAGTCTCCGTTTGTGATAATGAAAATCTTGGTTGCTGTGCAACCACTCCATTTGAAGCATTATTATGCGCTGGTTGCCTGATCTATAATCTGACGGCTACCCCACTCCCATGTAATGCTGAAGATGAAATCTTTGTTCAGATCGACTTCGACTTCCAGAATGTATCTACTGAAGGATTTGAAGTTTCAGGCAATGGAAATAACTATGGTGAGTTCACCTACGAAGAACTACCTATCCAGGTGGGACCTTTCGTAGGAGATGGAACACAATATTTTGAATTCGTTGTCACCGATCTTACAAATCCGCTTTGCTTTGAAGCAGTTGAAATGGGATTCATTGATTGTGATACAATTTGTGAATTAACAAATCTCACAGTTGAAACTGGTGAGTGTACAGGTAATAATACCTATTTGCTGGTGGTAGATTTCGATTACCAGGGTGTCACCGATGTCGGTTTCGATTTGTATGCTAATGATGAACACTTTGGATTTTTTCAATATGATGATCTTCCGTTGACACTTGAAGATTTTCCATCCAATGGTACAGGAACCGACAATATCAGGGTTTGTGAAAATGATGCTCCACTTTGTTGTGCTGAGTTAGACTTTGCTTCACCCGATTGTTCATGCTCCATATTTGACTTGACCGCTGAGAACCTTGGTTGTAATAGTGACAGTACGTTTGCTGTTTCCCTGGAGTTTTTCTATGAAAATCTACCTGGCAGTTCAGTAGATGTCTTCCTCGATGGTGTACCAGTTGGTTTTTATGGTGTCGATGAGACTCCTATTGTCCTCAGTATACCCGAAGGTGATGGTGACGCTGTCATCACGGTTTGTGCGAATGATCTTAATAATTGTTGTGATGAAGTCGTCATTGACCTCATGAATTGTGAATCGCCTGAATGTGGCATCACAGAGCTTTTCGCTGAAACCGGAGATTGCAATTCAGATTCTACATTTGTATTGGACTTCGAATTTGATTTTGAGAATTTCCCAACGGATTCCATTATTGTAACAGCCAATGGAAATTATGTTGGACAATACCTGATTCAACCAGTTTTCAATAGAATAGAAAACTTCCCGGTATTGGATAATGATACGACGACGTTGTCTGTTTGCGCAGTTGGTGCTCCGGATTGTTGTGCCAGTTATAATTTTGCCACCCCGGATTGTTCTTTCTTCGGCCAATGTCACATATGGGACCTTGCTGTTGATGCAGGTGATTGTAATTCAGATTCAACTTATGTGCTGCATATAGATTTCAACTACCAGAATCTTTCAAACGATTCTGTAACTGTTACTGCAAACGGAGAATATGTTGGACAATACCAGGCCACACCAGAAAATTTAATCATTGAACAATTCCCATCATTTGACACAGGCCAGACAACATTAGTTGTTTGTTCCGCCGGGGAGGATGATTGCTGTGACACTTTGGTTTTTGAAACTACAGATTGTTCGCTTTTCGGTCAATGTCAGATCCTAGAGGTTACAACGCTTGTGGGCGATTGTACCTCGGACACTTCTTATGTATTGTACATAGACTTTGAAGGTCTAAACCTTCCTAATGATTCCGTCACAGTCACCGCCAATGGAAATTACCTCGGCCAGTTTGCGATCCAACCTGATGGTGTAACATTAGAAAGTGTACCTGTATATGATACAGAAAATACCGTCATCACGATTTGTGCTGCGGGTGATCCAGAGTGTTGTGCTGATCATGAATTTGAAACCCCTAACTGCGAAGGAGGTGGAACTTGTAGTATAGTTGATCTTGTAGCTGATCCAGGTGAATGCACTTCAGACTCAACCTACACCTTGTACATCAATTATTTCAACACAAACCTTCCGATTGATTCGGTGGTCGTGACCGCTAATAACCAATACATTGGGCAATTCGCTCATAATCCAGATGGTTTTGGCATTGAAGAATTCCCAGTGTTTGATGCTAATGGTACTGTAATCACTGTCTGTGCTGTTGGTGCTCCTGATTGCTGTGATTCTTTTGAATTTGAAACTCCAGATTGTGAAGGCTCCCAAAGTTGTCAAATCGGTGAACTTGTAGCTGATCCAGGAGAATGTAATGGGGATTCAACTTATTCTCTTTTCATCCATTATTTTGCTGCAAATCTTCCATCGGATTCTGTTGTAGTTAGTACTGAAGAAGGGTACAATGCGCATTTTGTCCACAATGCTGATGGATTTACCATTCCTGATTTTCCAGCATACAATACCAGCCATACTACAATCCAGGTATGCGCGCTGGGTGGTGGTGATTGTTGTGATGTTTTTGAATTTGAAACACCGGATTGTGGCCAGGAATTTGTTTGTGAGATTTACGATCTCTTTGCAGAAACCGGAGAATGTACTTCAGATTCCACTTATGTACTTGATATAGTTTTCGAAGGATATAACCTCCCTGGAGATTCGGTCAGCATTTATGCTAATGATCAGTACCTGGGCGAATATGTTGTAGATCCTGAATTCATACATCTTGAAAACTTCCCTCACCTGCCTGGTGAACAAACGATCGTAACCGTTTGTGCACAAGGTGCTCCTGATTGCTGTTCATCCTATACGTTTGAAACTCCATCTTGCTCAGGTGACTGTGCCATTTCTGATGTAGTGATTGCCATATTTGATTGTAACTCCGATTCAACATTTGAAGTGGTGGTATCTTATAGCCATCAGAATTTACCAGGAAGTGGTGTCGACGTATATACAGGTGCTCAATACCTTGGCTTCTATACCTTTGAACAGAATCCTTTTGAAATACCAAATTTCCCATCCAATGGATCCGGCAATTACGTCCTTACCATTTGTGAAAGTGACGGTTTAGAATGTTGCAGCAGCTTTGAGTTCTTTGGTCCAGTTTGTGGTGAAGAATCATGCTCCATTTCCAATCTTGAATACACGCTGACAGAATGTGATTCTTCCGGTAACTTCTATTTCGTCCTTGATTTTGACTTTGCCAATACGGGTGACCAAGGCTTCAATGTCATAGGAAATGGAAATGAGTATGGCAATTTTGGATATGATCAGGTTCCCGTTCAGATCGGACCTTTCCCAACAGATGACCTCGTTTACGAATTCCTCGTTTTTGATGCGGCCAATCCTGGATGTTTTGATGTAATTACACCTGGTGATGTAGAATGCTTTGTGTCGACGATTCCTGTTGACTTCGAAGAATTCTTTACGCTCTTCAACAATGGTACTGTTCCGGGCATTTATGCCAAGAAGGATGTTATACTGTCCCTATACAATGTGAATGGAAAGAATGTGTTGTATCAATTCCCACTATCCGCTGAGGACATTTACGAATTGAATCAACAACCAAATGGATTGTATATCGCTACCATTAAGCATGGTGATAATACATGGCCAGTAAAACTCGTGAAGGCTGGCTACTAATTGGTTCTCCAATAACAAAAGAAAAGAGGCCAGCTGGAATCAGCTGGCCTCTTTTCTTTTGTTATTACAAAGGAATGTTTCCGTGTTTACGCGGAGGCCTTTCCTTCTTTTTGTTCGCGAGAACTGCAAATGCTTTTATCAGTTTGCGTCGGGATTCTTCAGGCATGATAACTTCATCAATGAAACCTCTTTCTGCCGCTTTATAAGGGTTGGCAAACATGTCGCCGTATTCCTTTTCCTTTTCAAGCAAAGTCGCTTGTGGATTGACTGAGCCTTGGATTTCCTTTTTGAATATAATTTCAGAAGCCCCTTTAGCACCCATCACGGCTATCTCGGCTGTGGGCCAGGCAAAATTGAAATCCGCCCCAATGTGTTTCGAATTCATCACATCATAAGCACCCCCATACGCTTTCCTTGTGATCAAGGTTACCCTTGGTACAGTTGCTTCGCTAAAGGCATAAAGTAATTTCGCTCCATGTTGAATGATCCCATGCCATTCCTGGTCTGTGCCGGGAAGAAATCCAGGAACATCTACTAAAACCAGTAAAGGAATATTGAAGCAATCACAGAACCTCACGAAGCGTGCGCCTTTGCGGGATGAATCGGTATCGAGGACACCTGCCAGGTGCCATGGTTGATTAGCCACGATCCCGATACTTTGTCCTGCCATCCTGCCAAAACCGACAAGAATATTCTGGGCAAAATGCTCATGTATCTCCATGAAGCTATCAGGGTCTAGCAATTGCTCTATGACATTCTTCATGTCATAAGGTGTAGATGCACTCTCGGGCATCAGGGATGCAAGCTTTGGCCTTAGTTCATCCGCAAGTACAAAATCCAGTTTTGCTGCCTTTGCATGATTGTGTTGAGGCATGTAACTCAGTAGCCTTCGAATCTGGCGGATGCAATCAACGTCGTTTACAGCTGTCAAGTGAGTCACACCTGATTTGGTTGCGTGCGTCATGGCGCCTCCCAATTCTTCACTGGTGACTTCTTCGTTAGTAACTGTTTTAACGACGTTAGGTCCGGTGACAAACATGTAGGAGCTGCCTTCGACCATGATTGTAAAATCGGTCATCGCAGGGCTGTATACGGCACCTCCAGCGCATGGGCCCATGATCGCACTGATCTGCGGGATAACCCCGGAGGCTTTCACATTCCTGTAGAAAATATCTGCATAGCCTCCAAGTGACCTTACACCTTCCTGGATCCTGGCTCCACCACTATCATTTAATCCAATAATCGGAACTCCGTTGACAATCGCTAGGTCCATGATCTTACAGATTTTCTCTGCATGCGTTTCTGACAAGGCCCCACCAAAAACTGTGAAATCTTGAGCATACGCGTAAACCAAGCGGCCATCAATCGTTCCATACCCAGTCACTACTCCATCACCATAAAACTGCTGCTGGTCCATCCCGAAGTCAGTTGTGCGATGGACGACGAGCATCCCAATCTCTTCAAAGCTATTCTCGTCAAAGAGCAACTCAAGACGTTCACGGGCCGTGAGCTTCTTCTTGGCATGCTGCTGATCTATACGATCCTGGCCGCCACCTAAAAAGGCTAACTCCTGCTTATCTTTTAATTCCTTTGCTTTTTTATTCATTCTGTTGGTAACTTAGCCCCCAAATTAAATAATATACCAGCAAAATGATGAATAGTCTTACATCCTCCCTACCCCTTTCGAAGCTCGTTTCAGAAATGCAGGAATCTGCTACCCTAAAGATGGCCAAAATGGCCAGGGAGCTCAAAGCCCAGGGTAAGGACGTAATCGACCTCAGCCTCGGAGAGCCAGACTTTGATACCCCGGCGCACATCAAGGATGCTGCTAAAAAAGCACTGGATGATGGTTATACAAAGTATACTCCTGTAAATGGCCTATTGGAATTGCGCCAAGCTATCGTCAATAAATTATCCAGGGATAATGATCTTCAATACACCGTCAACCAGATCGTTGTTTCAAACGGTGCTAAACAAAGTGTGTACAACCTATGCATGGCCTTACTTGACCCAGGAGATGAAGTAATCCTTCCTGCCCCATATTGGGTTTCGTATTATGAGATAGTAAAGATGGCGGGTGGTGTTCCTGTGATCGCTTATTCTTCAATCGAACAAGATTTCAAAAGCACACCTGAAGATATTGAAGCACTCATCACAGACAGAACCAAGTTCATTTTATATTCTTCGCCATGCAATCCAAGTGGCTCAGTCTTCAACTATGAAGAATTGGCTGCTATGGCTGCTATGCTGCAATCGTATGAACATGTGTTGGTGATCTCTGATGAGATTTATGAACACATCAATTTTAGCCAACGTCATCATAGCATAGCATCCATGGATGGTATGAAAGACCGTACCGTTATTATCAACGGGATGTCTAAAGGGTATGCCATGACAGGTTGGAGACTAGGCTACATTGCCGGACCAGATTGGATCGCAGAAGCATGCACCAAAATTCAAGGCCAGGTGACAAGTGGTGCAACATCATTCGGACAAAAAGCAGCTGCTGTTGCACTTGAGTCAGACCACACCCCTACACTTGAAATGGTTAAAGCATTTCATCAACGCCGGGACCTGATCATTTCCTTACTTGAACAAATACCCTTGTTGCTGGTCAATCGCCCTCAAGGTGCATTTTATATTTTCCCTGATGTCTCTGCTTATTTTGGTAGAACATCAACGAATGGATATCATGTAAAAGATGCGGATGACATGGCTTTATACCTTCTTGCTGAAGCACGGGTAAGTACTGTTTCCGGTGTTGCGTTTGGAAATGACAAATGTATTCGCCTTTCTTATGCAACTTCAGATGCCAAACTCACTGACGCTGCTCAAAGAATCGCGGTGGCATTGTCTGCTTTGAATTAAATTATCGAACTAGCTTGAAATCCTGGTTTACAAACCGGATGATACGAATCCGCCTGTTTTCATAATACAGTGGCGTGTTCATTTCAGCAGATGATCCTGTCGTTGATTTGAATATTGGCTTTATGTCAAATCCGGAAGCGAATCCATAGAAAGTTCCATCCATCTGCCCAATCAATCCTTCCTGTCCATATGCAGTGAGCTGACGCGCAAGCCACATCATCAAGTCATATCCCAGGAACGCATTCAGGTCGGGCATTATATGGTATCGATTAAAAAACCTGGTTCTGAAGTCCTGGTATTCCGGATCTGACACATCCAGAAAGGATGAAGTACTCAGATGGACTTTGAGGCTTTCCATATAATTAGGATTCAGATTGGTATAACCAATCCATTGTGGCAGGCCAAAGACAATTGCTTCCCTGTTAGTCGTATCCGCGTGAAGCTTGCGCAAAAAAGAATTGACAAAGGTTTCATCCGTTTTCGAAAAGTATGGAAGTATAAAAATGGTGCCTTTATCATCAGACAGCAAATCTGTCACATTCGTGTTTAATAAATCGGGAGATTTATCCTTGACGAGTAATTCTTCCGGCATTACACCCGGTATTTTCTTAAAGAGTTGCACTCTGTTCAATTCAGTAGGGTTATCCCTGGAGACCACATATACCTTTTTGTCGGGCATCTCATCCCTGATAAATTCCATAATGGCTTGTGCATGCGTATTCAAACCTGGGAACATCTGAATCAGAAAAGGATTCTCTGTTTCATTTGTGAAAGCAGGAAGCCAGGGGGACACCACCATCACCTCATGAGTGAGGCCATACGAAGCAAGCGCTTCTACATCTTCACGATCATAAGGTCCGACAATAACATCTGCCTTTTTCAACTCTTCCTTCGCCAGAAGTTGTGTTATGGACCTACCTGTTCCTTCGGCATCAAAACTACTCACCTTCACATTCAATCCAAGTGAATCTATTTTGCGCAAAGCCATTTTGACCCCAGAATAATACTGGATAAACCTGTTGAGTTTAGGATCCTGATGTTCGCTGACAAAATCTGCCTGCATTGCATTGAAAGGTATGAGCAATGCAATTTGTGCTAATTCATTCTTCGGTTTGATTGGTTCATACGGTTCATCTGAAACAATGGGGGGTGTTTTATCTTCAGTCCACTTGATGGTATCCACTCTGATGGTACTGCGTGGAACGAGCACAACTGTATCCTTAACAGGATCATATTGTGTTACCATTTCTTCTTTCTTAGGGGGCGTAGTGTCCGCAGGCGGCTTCGTAGACATCGGTCGGGAAGACTTGCATGCATACACCATGATCAACGCCAGGCTTATGGCGATCGCCTTACTCCCATTCAATCGTTGCCGGTGGTTTGGTGCTGATGTCATATACTACCCTGTTGATGCCTTTTACTCTATTGATAATCTCACTGGAAATTTCGGCGAGTATTTCATGTGGTATTTTGCTCCATTCAGCGGTCATCCCATCTACTGAATTGACAGCCCGCAGCGCAATCGCATTTTCATAACTTCTTTCATCGCCCATCACCCCAACGGATAATATGGGTAAGAGTATTGCGCCTGATTGCCAGATTTTATCATACCAATCGTGTTTGCGCAGGATTTCTGTATAGATCGCATCGGCTTCTTGCAAGGTTGCTACCTTCTCTGGTGTAACATCACTAATGATCCTAATCGCGAGCCCCGGACCAGGGAAAGGATGTCTTCCAAGGATTTCTGGAGCAATTCCAAGTGCATCACCAACTTTTCGCACTTCATCCTTAAACAACATCCGAAGCGGTTCTACGATTTTAAGCTTAAGATGCTCTGGCAACCCACCAACGTTGTGGTGCGATTTGATCGTGACTGAAGGACCGTGCACGGATATGGATTCGATGACGTCAGGATAAATGGTACCCTGCCCTAGCCATTTTACTCCCGGGTATGCATTCGCTTCCTCTTCAAACACCTCAATAAACAATCGGCCAATAGCTTTTCTTTTTAATTCAGGATCCGTTACATCTGCCAGCGCATCATAGAATTTCTGTTTAGCATCTATCCCATGAACTTTAAGGCCCATGCTGGCATACTTATCCAACACTTGCCGGAACTCATCTTTACGAAGCAATCCGTTGTCTACAAAAAAACAATGGAGCCTATCACCTATAGCTTTATGCAACAGTAATGCGCCAACCGTACTATCTACCCCACCGGAAAGCGCCATAAGGACTTCTTCCCCTTGAATGCGCTCCTGTAGTGTGCGAACTGTTTCTTCAATAAATAAATCCGGTGTCCACCTTTCTTTCAGACCTGCTATTCCTCTAAGGAAATTGGACAATAACAAATGGCCATCAATGGAATGAGTTACTTCAGGATGATATTGCACACAGCAGATCATCTTTTCATAAGTACCCGGTGTGCTAGCATATGCAGCAACTGGAATGCTATCCGTTTCTGCGAGTAATTCAAAACCCTCAGGCAATTCGAGAATCGTATCTCCATGTGACATCCAAACCTGTGATCCTTGAGGTATACCGGAAAAGAATGGATGATCTGGTTTGATGAGATGAAGTCTTGCTTTACCATATTCACGTTTATCTGACCTGGCTACATTTCCTCCAAACAAGTCGGCGATATATTGGGCACCATAACAAATACCGAGGATAGGTACTTTTCCAACCCATGCTGACAGATCAGGACGGAGTGCATTGGCATCTCGCACAGAAAAAGGACTACCTGACAATATCAAAGCCTTTACTTCCTGTGGAATGACTGCAGGCAATGCATGGTAAGGAATAATCTCACTGTAAATTTCCAGCTCGCGTACGCGACGGGCAATCAATTGTGTGTATTGCGCCCCAAAATCGAGGATTAGTACTTTTTCCTTCATCAGGATGATGCTATGGTTGACAAATAAACCGAACTCAGCTTAATGGGTTCGCAGATGTAAAATCAAATAAACTATTCTTCCAACAAGCCTCTGCCTTCCTTTTTAATCTTGCCCTCTTCAAGCATGTTTTTCATCAGCTTATCAAGTATCCCATTGACAAAGTCCTTACTCTTTGGAGTACTATACTCCTTGGAGATATCCACATATTCATCGAGGGTAACTTTAGTCGGTATGGTTGGAAAATAGAGAAACTCTACTAAGGCCATTTTGATAAGGATCACATCGAGTACCGCCAATCGTTCCATGTCCCAGTTCTTAAGTGTGGGTTCAATGAGTTTCTCCAATTCAGGAGCTTGCTCCATGGTAATGTCAATCAGGCGCCGTCCAAAGTCTTTGACGGTATCATCATCAGGCATGTATTCTTCGTAGAAATTCTCTTTGGTCTCCGGAAGTTGCTTGATGATTTTCTTCAAAGCCCCAATGACCAGGGATTTGTCTTCCTGCCAGAAAGCGTACTGATCATCCACGATTTCTTCGTAGATCTCATTTTTACGGAGGTTTCTATAGATGTCGAGGAGATACTCCCGATGGGCAGCCTCATCTACTTCGCCGAGGATATAGGTCCTGTATTCAGGTGTTTTAGAGAAGGTGTTGTACATCTTCATCACCAGTTCCTGATCCAGACGGGTCGAAAAGGATCGCTTGTCAAAATAGGTTCTGAGTGCTTTATTTTTTACCAGGCTCTGGATGAGGTCGTTCTCATAAAGCTTGGCATTCCACAACAAATCATCCGGACCAGGCCTAAGTTTGGCTAGCCGGTTATCTCGATCTGCAACCGAATAATGGATGATTTCAATAAATTGATAGAGGTTAAACAGCAGGCTCTCATATGCCATGTCCACGGATTGGTCATAGCGCTTCAGTATTTCCTTTGTAGTTACCCCGGGGTCACGATCCAGCGAATACAGTAATTGCATCACTTTAACCCTTATACTTCTCCTACTTACCATATGGGATGTGACTCAGATTGATTCAACGAACATTCGCGCAAAAATAAACATATTTGGTGCTCTTCACCTATAACGAATACTAAATTTTTTAATGTGATACTGATTTTCAGACTTTCATCCTCCTTAATCTAATGAAAGGCTTTTGGGAAGGTGACGGATATGCCACATTTCCAGGACTTTTCCTCCTTTGATATGGACGACCCCCGGATTTGACCGGATGATCGTCTTCAACAAGATATCGTCCGCTTCATACCAATCATAAGGACTCCCAATGGCTTGTTTAAATGATTCCAGTTTTCCGGTGCCTGCTCCACCTGCTGCAGCATACACCTTGGCTCCCTTCTTCATCACATCATCCATCAGAACATTTACTTTATCTGTGTAAGATGCCACATAGTTTTTATCCCAGTCATATACTTCCCTCATTTCTTTCCTGGTTCCTGTTGAAGCTACACTCTTGACCACCTTTACACTATCAGTGCCGGCGTTGAGCGTATCTATTTGCCAGGTTGTATCCTGAACCATGACTTCTTCCTGCTTTGTTTCGCCATCCAGTTTATAGGCTACGATCAGAAATACGTGTCCTGAATCCGTGAGAATATCTTCAGTGACGTCAAAGCCATCAGGACTAATGATGGAAAATTCACTGACTTTGGTGGCTTCAATTGCAGGTTTGGATTTGATTTGCTCTATCGTCTCCCATTCTTCTTTAGGATAAGAGGCCCATTCTTTCATGTAGGCTTCATAAGCAATATCCTTAATCTCACCGGTTTGCTTATTCTTCAGTTTCATTGAAATCACCTTCACTGAAGCAGCAGCTTCCTCTTCAGCCGTTTTCTTTTGATATAAGTCTGTTCCGACTTTAAATGGCCTGAAATCAACTACCGGTAGTCCCCAATAAAAATTGCGCAGACAGAATAGAAGTAATAAAACAGTTGCAATCCCAACAATCCAGTTGCGAATCTTTGGTGTGAAGAGTTGGTGCATATCCTTATGCCTGAAAATGAAATAGAAGGCAGGCACCAGTAACACTAGGTCTTTAAAGAAAGAAATCTTAGGTACCAGTTTTATAAAATCACCAAAGCATCCACAGTCCGTGACACGCATGTTTGTTTCTGTATATGGACCCCACGAAGAAAAATCAAAAAAGTTAGCGTCGCTTGGTACATATCCTGTAAGAAATGTAAATCCGGTCAATACTGTAAAAAAGAGAACCAACAATAAGAAAGCCCAACTAGTCAACCTGGTCTTGTGTCCTAACAGCAACATTAAGCCCAAAACGATTTCAAAAACTATCATGGCTACTGAAAACAGCAGGGATATGTTGCTCAAAAACGGAAATAAAGGAGCCAGGAAACTTGCAGAAGTCTCTTTGAAGGTGTATTCAAATTCGGTAAAGTATTGTTGCATCTTGAAAGCGGTACCCATGGGGTCGATCGCTTTTACCAAGCCAGAAAAGATAAACAGTATGCCTGTAAAATTCTGGAGGAAGGTCATTACCCAATGTTTATGTCCCTTCTTGATTAAACCGATCACACCGGTCAGAATGGCGGCGGCAACCGCGATGTACAGGATGAGTGTCTGTAAAGTCATATGGCTTGTTTTTCTTCTAATCGGATTAAGGCAAAAACACAATAGTTGATGATGTCCATATAATTGGCATCGACTCCTTCGGAAACCAACAATTGGCCTTGGTTGTCTTCAATCTGTTTGATACGAAGCAATTTCATCAGGATGAGATCGGTATAACTGCTGATACGCATGTCCCTCCAGATTTCTCCGTAATCGTGATTTTTATCTGTAAAAAGTTGTCTTGTCTTCTCAACAAATGAATCATAAAGCGGCATTACTTCTTCAGAAGGAATATCCTGACGGTCATCCCCAGTCAGTGTGTGTTGGATCAATGCCATGAGGCAATAATTGATCATTCCCACATATTCATCCTCTACCCGGTCACTTATTTTACGGGTACCTTGTTCTTCAATATTGCGAACCCTGGATGCTTTTATATAAATCTGGTCTGTAAGGGAAGTTGGCCTTAGTACACGCCACGCAGTGCCATAATCCTTGTTCTTTCGAAGAAAAAGGTCTTTGCACCGGGCAATCACGATATCATATTGGCTTAGGCTTTGCTCCACGTTTAAGATATTATGGTACGTTTTTACGTAAAAAGTGGTGAAAATCAACCATTGATGTGTTTCAACCTGATACAAAGATTGTCAAAAAATTAATTTTGACCTGTTAACAATACCTAAAATCAATCGGTGTATGGAGTTCATGTGGTGTATCCTGGTGACGACCTGCATTGGTATTGGCTTCAAACTCTTTACCCGTTACGAGATTCACACCTTTAATGCAATCGTAATCAACTATACGGTCTGCCTCATTCTTGGCTCCATCCTCAATCCTACTTCGGATTGGCCTTTTTCCGGAACAGTAATACAATCACCCTGGTTCAAATATGACCTACTTCTAGGCATACTTTTTATCAGTGGTTTTAATCTTACCGCTAAATCAATTCAACGTGCAGGCATCACGTTGACGACTTTAATCCAACGGATGTCGCTCATCCTTACTGTTTCCTTTACAGTCATTCTTTTTAAAGAACATTTTGGTATCCTGGAAATGTGCGGCCTGATCATGGCTCTGATCGCTATCATTGCCATCAATCAAAGATCAGAAAAACTTACTTTCAAATTTTCGGGAACCTTCTCTCTCATTCTTACTGCTGTTTTATTGTTCTCAGCTGCAATAGAAATCCTGCTCTACTATGTAGAGAAAACCAGGATAGTCGGACAAGAGCAACTTGCCTTTACTACACATGGTTTTGGTGTTGCTGCTATCGTAGGATGGCTTGTCCTAGGAATAAATCTGACGAGAGGAAAATTGCATCTTACATTCAAGGATATAGTGGCTGGCATCCTATTAGGTGTTCCAAATTTCTTTTCCATTTTTCTAATTCTCCGGATGCTAAATCTCGGATGGAATGGATCGATCCTTTATCCGATGATCAATATCTCTGTGTTGTTACTATCTACTTTCTTCGCTGTATTAATCTTCAATGAACGTTTGAACCGTTTAAAATGGATCGGAATTGGTTTCGCCTGCGCATCGATTCTGATTATTGCTTACGCTCATAATTTGCCTCATTGAAAGATCAATACTTCACGCTTGCTTCCACGGCAGAAGGCTACTTTATGGATAAAGGAAGCAAGTTCTATGCTTATGCTATTCCAATTGACTCAGAAGCAGAGGTCCAAACCGTTCAGGAAAAAATCCGGAAGGAGCATCCCAAGGCACGGCATTTTTGCACAGCAATGCGACTTCATCCCGATGCATCTTTGGAAAGAGTCAATGATGATGGGGAGCCATCAGGATCAGCAGGGAAACCAATACTCGGGCAATTGATTAAAAACCAATTGACCAATGTCCTGGTCATTGTGGTCAGGTATTTTGGAGGAACCAAGCTGGGCATACCTGGATTGATCGAAGCATATAAAACCAGCACTGCCAATGCGATCCTAGCCGCTGTCATTATTGAGCGTATTGTGTATGCGAAAGTCCATGTTGTTGTTTCCTATGATTCCTTCCCTATGTTTCTCAACTATTGCAAGCAACATGATATCCTTGTATTAGGAGAGACATTTGGAGACCAAGCTGCCCTTTTACTTGGATTTAGGAAATCCACTGTCCAGCAAGACGTCATGGAGGCTTTGCATCAATTCAGCCATATGGATTTTAATTCGCTTGAGGAATATGAAGAACATCTTAGTTTCTCGATCACCTTTACGGATGAAGAAGAAATACGGTAATCGTAAGATTCTTTGCAATTTTACAACATGATGAATCTCATTGGACTCACAGGAGGCATAGGCTCAGGCAAATCGACAGTAGCTGCCCTGTTTCGCACATTGGGCATTCCTATATATGAATCAGATAGTAGGGCTAAGGAGCTTATGCATTCGGAAGATCAGCTTCGTCATAAAATTATTTCCGTGTTTGGTCCTGAAGCTTATTCTCCAGACATGGTGCTTAACCGCAAGTGGATTGCTTCACTTGTTTTCAATGATCAATCTCTTTTAGAAAAGTTGAATGATATCGTCCATCCGGCGGTATATGAAGATTTGGTAAAATGGGCCAATGAAGAAACTCAAAAGCAAGCTCCTTACCTGATCCAGGAAACTGCGATCCTTTTTGAAGAACATCTTTCGAAACGAATGAAAGCTATCATTCTAGTGGTTGCTGCTGAAGAGATCCGGATCGATCGTGTTACCAAACGGGATAATGTTTCAAGGGAAGATGTCCTTGATCGAATGAAAAATCAGTGGACTGACCTTGAAAAAATTCCACTATCAGATTATGTCATTTATAATGACGGGGAAAGATCATTGATAGATCAGGTCAGAGATATTGACCAAATGATCAGAAGCAGAACGTAATTCCAAAATACTGCTGTCAACTCAACAGGAACTTCTTAGCTCATCTTTTGAAAATCCGCGATCACTCCTTCAATGATATCGCAACATTCGTGTAGTTGATCCTCTGTCATCACCAATGGAGGAGCAAACCTTATGATGTTGCCATGTGTGGGTTTAGCAAGGAGTCCTTTTGCTGCAAGTGCCAAACAAATATTCCAGGCCAGGTGACCTTCTTCATCATCATCAACCACTATGGCATTGAGCAGTCCCTTCCCTCTTACTAGTATGACAATTGGATACTTATTGATGATGTCCTGCATCC